>OIWT01000031.1_pt1 | contig 182284 bp, 159 predicted proteins | sample 1587701 | NCBI WGS metagenome assembly OIWT01 (sample SAMEA3888904, study PRJEB22519) | human gut metagenome | biome: human gut; feature: human-associated habitat; material: faeces | place: Denmark | collected 2009
GCCGATTTCTACACCGCCTAACGCGATTGTGTTCGGCACCGGCAAACTTCGCATTATCGATATGCTCCGTGCCGGTATCATCATCAATATCGTGGCGATTGTGGTGATTGCCGGTGTGATTTTGCTCATCGGTTGCTAGAAACGTCTTGAAACACCTGACGGCCCCGACGAGAGAAATTTCGTCGGGGTTTTTCGTCACGGTCCCCTATAATGGACTGAGGTTAACTTGAATTGGGAGAAACGCTGATGGATACCTCTGCAATGACCTTCGTGACCGACGAAACCTTCGATGAAGTTGTCGGGAAAAGCGCGATTCCTGTTCTCTTTGTCATGGGAGCCACATGGTGCCCGGATTGCCAAAGAATTGCGCCTTTGATGATGATGCTTGCCAAAGAAAATGCCGGAAAGATTCTTTTTGTTCACGCCGATTTTGATTCGGCTCAAGGACTAAAAGAGCGCTTTCACGTCCGCTCGATTCCGACGCTTTTTATCATCCGCAACGGCCAGGTTCTCGATACTCTTGTCGAGCCTAAAGCCATTGCTCCCGTCAAGGCATTTTTGCAAAAGGTTCTCTAAGCAAACCGGTGACGACGAACCGAACGCGGAGTGACGCATGATTGCTTCTTGTGTCTTCTGCCAAAATCTTTTTAACGGTTTGTCGTACGCAAAGCGTTTTAGCGGCGGCCAAACAGCTCGGGTTGACACAACCGGCGGCTTCGGCCGCCGTTGCTCGACTAGAAAAAGAACTCGGTGTCGACTTGGTGCGGTGCACGAGACCGATTGAGATTGCGCCGGAAGTTGTTACGCTTGGAAAGTTGTTAGTCACAACAGCCGATAAAATGGAGCCGGTCATCACGGATATTCAGTGCCGGCAGAACCTGTTGCCGGTCATTCGAATCGGTTTGTATTTTCCATTCCTCCTTCCTTCTCGAGAGCGGAAAACTATTTTGATAATTAATGTTTTTGATTTGCGTAAATGAGCAAGACAAGCGAGGCAAAGATTAGGATGATTCCTAAGACTGTCTGTTCAGTCACGGGTTCATGAAGAAAAAAGATACCCAATAATGCTGCAATCATGGGCTCAGCAAGCCCTAGTGTCGCTGCGATGACTGGGGTTGTATAGCGAAGTCCAGCATTAAGAAATGTGTAAGCGAGTCCTGCTGTAACTAGTCCGAGAGCAAGAATTACAGTGATTCCCTGTACAGACGCAAATATCCACTGTGTGTCATAGAGATAAAAAAGAGGAGATAACAGGATAGCCATGACACAAAAGATAATCATCGTTGCAAACTCAGCATTGGTTGTCTTTAATATAGAAGGCATTACAGTAATGTAGCTAGAGTAAAAGAACCCATTGAAGAGAAGGAGAATCAGATAAGGGGTCTTTCCCTCAGGTAAGGGGGCCCATCCGTTAATGAATCCAATCCCAAGTATTGCCAAGAAGGTTGCAAAATACCACGCATTAATTGGCCTTTTTTTATGGACGAAAAAAGAGAGGACGGCTGTCCAAATAGGAACACTTCCTACGGCAATGATTGTTCCTGCAGCTACGCCAATTTGGGATACGCCAAGGAAGAAACTTAAAGTATTTGCCCCAAGGAATCCGGAGGCAATCAAAACGTTTTTAAACGGAATTGACAAAAAATCTTTTGGAAAGCGCTTTCTGACGATGCACCAAATCAGGAGAAGGATAGCCCCGGCGGTAGCTCTTCCGGCAACGATGACGTAGGGGGTCGCCCCAACGGGTGCGAGCGCTTGGATGGTTCCTGATGTTCCAAAGCCCAAGGCACTCAAAAGAACAAGAATAGTCCCGAGGAACTGTTTGTATTTTGGCGTTATTAACTTATTGGATTCATTCATAGAGCTCTTTCTAAGAAGATAGTTTCATATAGAAGACCATACGTACATTTATTGAAGTGCCTTCTTTCTAGCGGAATACTTTTGGAATAGATGGAGAATTGTTGAAACTCCAATGACGAGCAGCACTGTTCCGGCAATCAAGTCCCATGTTGGAAAGCGCTTCTGAAGCACATGCCCGAAGAGCATTGCAAATAGTGTTTCGAGTACCATCATTTGACCTGCCAAAGAGGTTGGAACTCGCTTGCACATGTAGTTCCAAAGAGTCATTGCTCCCCAAGAAGATACGATGCCTCCAACGAGCATTACGGCAATAAATCTCCAAGGGGTTGGTCCTAGTAAAGAATACTCAAGTCCGCTCAGAATTCCGCTGAATCCGAATAGATATAAAACAACCGAAAAAGGAAAAAGAAGGGCAAAAATAAGCGACGTCCACGCAAGGACATTGATTTGGGGGTTGGCCTTAATCCAATCGGCATTAGCAATCGGATACCATGTCCAAATGATGGTATGCAAAAGACCTAAAGCAACACCGATTATGAACTTTAGAGGAGAACTTGACATCGGATTGGTCACGAACTCTGAGTAGTTGCAAAGAGCGAATCCAAAAAAGATTAAGAGTGTCGGCGCAATCAGTGGTTTAAGTGGGACACTCCAACGCCCCAGCTTTCTGTCACGTTCATTCGAATATAGAGTAAGGATGACAGGAATAATGCCAGTGCTCAGACCGGCAATGGATGCACCGGAAAAGTCACTGCAATACAGTTGTGCCATGAAATTAAGCAGACATCCAATAAGCGCAAGTCGCAATGCAATCATCCAATCTGAGCGCGTTAGTCTTCGTATTTCGTCTCTGAAGTAGAAAACGAGAAGGATGGAAAACAAACCCGTGACACAACAACGTCCAATTCCTGTCTGGAAAGAGGAATATTCAGGTAACAAAAGAGGGAAGATATAAAGAATTCCCCAGAAAGCGGCAGAAACAACGCCCGCAAGAATCGCAAAAGACATGGAGGTCAATCCCTGATAGTTTGAGTACCGTCACAAATGACATTCGGACGATATAGATGAGGGATTGTTTTATGAACTGATAAGACAGAAAATCATCCGAAAAGTGTTTTCATGTCAAGCTAGGTTTTAGGACAATCCTAAGCAGTGCTATCACGATTCCCAACTGCTGGGACACGGGCTGTTAGGCGCTACGTTAAAGGAGGCCGCTGGCAAGTGCGGACAAAATCTTGGACCTTTTTAGGTGAAACCATGAGCCCTCCTGAGTTCGCTTGGGCCTCAAAAACGTGTTGTCTGATTGTGATAACGGAAAGCTTGTACGTCTGAGCCGCCTTGCGCAAATTGAGCTCTCCGAACAAGACGCGCTCAAGAACCGACTCTTTAAATTTGCTCGAATAGGGGGCATTTTCCGCTTCTCCTTGCTTCATGAGAGCGGAAAGCTAGTTTGACAATTCATGAGCAGGCTAAGTGGCCGAATCTGTGGATAACTCCTCTGCCGTTCCCCCTGCGAACGCAGGTGTTACGGAAAAGATCGGAAGGTGACAGCGCCGTCAAAGCCAATCGCGCAGCGTCGTAATAGACTGCCCCGATAGTTAGAAATCGGAGGCTCAATGCGTCACATTTTCAAGCCTTGTAGCAAATGTGCGAAAGCAAACGACGGACACTAGTTGTCAGATACGTCAAGTAGTTTGACTGAGTCGACTAAGAGCGGATTCTTGACTTGCGGGAGAATCTTTGTTTCCAATGTTTCTACGACAAGGCCGGCGATTCTTTTTGCTAACTGTTCATACGAAGGATTCTTGTAGAGTATATAGGCCGTTCTCATGCCTTGCTGTTCTGAGGCATATAGGAAAGAGATAGAGTGTACGAAATCCTTGGCGGGAAGAATATTAAGGACTGGCATTAGGGCCCAAGCTTGCCCTTTTTCAATCATTTTTAGCGTTGACCAGGTCCCTAGCATTAAAGTGTTTTGAATTCCCCACTGCCGTAGGACGCGAGATGTATGCACAACATCATAGGATGTATCATTAAATTGAAGACAAGGTAAAGTTTTGGAAAGTCTGATGAGATCGAGTTTAGATCGAATGATCCCATCGTAGCACTTTGGCAGAACGGCAAGATAACGTTCTTTGTACAAAGGAAGAGCCATGACCGATTTATAAGTCGACATCGGATCGCTGGCCAAAGAAATGTCGACTTTTCCTTCCAATAGCATCTGACACACTTTTGGTGTGTTTCCATCGTAAGTTGCAATTGAAGAATTCCCCTGATATAGGGCCTCAACCACATATGGGATGGTCGTTTGTGTTAATGATGTTGATGAGGCAAGTCGCAGACAATTATTGGTGTCCTGTGTCTGAACTTTGACTTCAGAATATATTTCGTCTAGCTCGTCAAGCAAACTTTCAGCTTGCTTGCATAGCAAGCGTCCTATCGGTGAGAGTTGTATTGGGTAGTTCTTGCTTATAAAAATGGAGAGCCCAATATTTTCCTCTAAGCGGCACATACTCCGTGAGATTGCCGATTGAGTTAAGTTAAGTTTGTCACTAGCTCCTGAAAAACTTTTTGATGCTGCAATGGCTAGAAGGATTCGCAGGTTGCTTGCGCTCAGACAGCTCGTGTCAAATGTATTCCTTTTAGATTGATTAACCATTTTGCTGTTCCTTTAAGGAGTCACATGGCCAGACCATTTTTTCCAAAGAGGTATTTTTCAGGTCCTGTAGTCTCTTTTTGAGAATGCTCTGAAGAATTTGAGCGGCAATCTCCTTAGCCAAAGGTTCGAAGGCAGGATTTATGTAGCAAATATAGGCTGTCCGGGTTCCTTGATGTGGTAACAGATCTTTGAATACGCAACTCTGGTGAATTTTTGAGCCTGTCATCACATTAAAAGGAGTCTCTAGTCCCCATGCCTTGCCCTGGCTAATGAGATGAAGTTTCGCCCAAATGCTGTTAAGACGCAAGACATTGCTAATGGAAAGATTTCGAAGGATGCGAGACGTTTGGACCAAGTCATATGACTCAGAACTTCCTTGTGCACAGGGGATTTTCTTTGCGTAGTTTTGCAAATCGAGTCTTGTCAGAAGCTTTGAAGCAACAGTGTTAGAAAGAAGAACAAGATACTTTTCTGTAAACAATGCATGAGACGTAACGGAAGGGTTCGATTTTATTGGATCTGTTGCAATAGCAATGTCAATTGTTCCATCCAGTAAGAATTTGGAAATTACAGGTGTGTAATTCGAGTATTCAGTTACGGAAAGGCCCCGAGAATACAAGTTGCAGACAATTTCCGGTAACACAGTGCGGGCTAATGACGTTGCTGCTCCAATTCTCAAGTCATAGACACCGATATCGTGGTAATTGCGAATACTCTGGTTGAGTTTTGCATACTGAGAGAGAACGGATTCTGCCTTGGAGTAGATGTGTTGACCCAATAGCGTTAATTGAATCGGAGAGGAGCGGCGAAGAAAAAGATTTGCACCAATTTGTTCCTCAAGTCGACTGATGCTTCGAGAAATTGCGGATTGACTTAATTCGAGTCTCTCAGCTGCCAAAGAGAGGCTTTTTGTTTCTGCAACAGCCTGCAGGATTCGGAGATTATTGAGGTTGAAGATATTCTTTTGCATGCGTTCGCCTCAATGGTTTCGATGGCGTTTGCTAAAAAGGTAAATCCTTTCGAACTTGTCATGTACAAAATGTTGTCCACAAAAAAACTTTTCGTCAACACGGACAACAGCATTTTGAATTTATTGGACTTATTGATAAGAAACACTGACAAGGAATCATTTGTTCTTTGACAAAAAATCAAACCTGTCAACTCGGTTGACTGTGCTCATTAGTTTCCTTTTCGCAAGAGCGGTATTCGCTCTGCTCTTATCCACCTACATAAATGCCGAAAAGGAGAAATCATGGCAAGAGGCAAAATCAAAAAGCCGCTCTGTGAGAGTTACATTAAGTATGTTGTTACGCCCAATGTTGAAGGGGATTTGGATCACTCCTACCAGACATATCTCGATCTCAATAAGTCTCATGTAGTGATGATTGCCAACAAAGGGATTATTGCGAAAAGTGTCGCCGCAAAAATCCTGGAAGTAACCCAAGAAATGGCGGCTATGGGAGACAAGCCGAATTTTTACGTTGATCCTCGACTTGAAGGAACCTATTTCAACCTTGAGAAGTATTTGATTGATAAAACAGGTATTGAAATCGGTGGGCAGCAGCACACGGCACGTTCGAGAAACGACCTGATTGCTACAGTGTCTCGTATCGATGTGCGGAAGGCATATCTCGATCTTTGTGAAAAAGTGAATCTCATGCGCCGTACGCTGATTGAGTTGGCTGATCGGAATAAAGAGACAGTTATGGCCGGCTATACGCATCTTCAACCCTCGGAGCCGATTACTTTTGCGCATTATTGCTCTGGAATTCTTTGCGGTCTTGACCGCGACTCGCGTCGACTCGCTGCCGTTTTTGAGTCTATCAATATCTGCCCGATGGGAAGCGGATCAATGGGTTCAACCACGTGGGACATTGACCGGCAGTACATGAGCGACATTCATGGATTTGATGCGCCCATTGAAAACTCAATCGATGGAGTCGCTTCGCGTGACTATGTCCTGGAACTCCTTTCTGCTATTGCAATCATGAGCAATACACTTTCTCGATTGTGCGCTGATTTATACGTCTGGGCCACTCCCGAATTCGGGTATATCGAAGTGGATGATTCAGTAGCAATTTGCTCTTCGATCATGCCGCAAAAAAAGAATCCGATTACTTTGGAATATGTGAAAGGAAAGGCCGGTAATTTAAGTGGCATGCTCACGGGAGCACTTTCGACATTGCGCAATACTCCTTACACGAATACATGCGACGTTGTTGGCGAAACTGGACGATACGTTTTCACTGCCATTAAGGAAATGTGTGGATGTTGCGAGATGATGACAGATACTCTCAAGAGCCTCGTAACACGAAAGGAACGAATGGTAACCAACGCACTTGGAAATTTCTGCACGGTTACAGAACTGGCAAATGCTTTGGTTCGGCACGACAAGATTAGTTTCCGCGCAGCTCACGAAATAGTTGCCGAACTGGTCGACATCATGATTAAGACCGGCAAGAAGGCCAACGAAATTCATGCGGAAGATGTGAATGTCGCATTTGAAAAACTCTTCCAAAAGAAAACTTCAATGACCGACGAACAAATTCTTGTGGCTCTTGACCCTGTTCGGAGTGCTATGAGCAAAAAGATTCTCGGCGGAACGGCTCCTGAGGAGGTTTCTCGACAGTTGGTCGTACATTCCAAACGACTTGACGAGGACGTGGCTCTGCTCGAAAAGCGGAAGGCAAAGATTGCGGCCGCTAAGGCTCGTCTTGAGCAGGATGTCAACAATTTAATCGCTTCTCAGAAATAACTGAGTCAAGTTCTGGAGCACTACACATCGTAGTGCCTCCAGGATTTGTATGCAAAGAATTCTCAAAAAAGGTTTTCAAATGGATGCAATGTTTTGGATGCAACTGATTGTCGTTGTAATCGCAATCGGTATTGGAGCGAAATGGGGAGGCCTGGGGCTTGGAGCTGCAGGTGGTTTGGGGCTCTTCGTATTGGTCTTTTTCTTCGGACTGAAACCGGGAAATCCCCCTGTGTCAGTTCTTCTCATTATGGTTGCCGTTGTTTCTTGCGCTTCGATTCTGCAAGGGTCTGGTGGCTTGGATTACCTTGTCGGAATAGCAGAACGCATTTTGCGGCGAAATCCCCAACATATTACCTTTATGGGGCCGTTGGTTTGTTTCTTCTTCACTTTGTTGTGCGGAACAGGATATGTAGCATTTGCTGTGTATCCCGTCATTGCGGAAGTTGCAGCAGCGGCTCGTGTACGTCCTGAGCGTCCGCTTTCGATGTCGGTAATCGGAGCCCAGGCAGCGATTACGGGTTCCCCGATGTCGGCAGCCACAGCTGCCATGATTGGGCTGTTTGCCGCCCAGGGTGTTCTACCGTTTCATATTTTTGCCGTTTGCATTCCGGCAACTTTCCTTGGTGTTCTTGTTGGTTGTGCGTTTGTTTACAAGCGCGGAGCCGAATTGGAGAAGGATCCGGAATTCTTGCGTAAAGTCAAGAGCGGCGAATTCGTAGATACTGCAGTGGCCCAAGGGAAGGAGGTGACGTATTCGCCCGCTGCAAAGCGCGGTGTGGTCATTTTCTTGTTTGGTATCTTGCTCGTTGTGTTATTGGGATCTTTCCCTGGACTCCTGCCAAAGTTTACGGACGGGGCCGGTAAAGTTACAAGATTAGGTATTCCCCATATGGTTCAGATGGTTATGCTCGCCGTTGGCTGCTTAATCATGGTGATAAGTAATGTTCCGTCAAAGAAGCTTGCTGATGGCTCGGTGTTCCGCGCTGGCTTGATTGGCATGGCTGCTGTTTTCGGCATTTCTTGGCTTACAGGGACCTTCTTTAACACATACAAGCCCGTGTTTGTTGCTGAATTCGGGACACTAATTCAAGAACTTCCAATTCTCTTTGCCCTGGCAATGTTCTTCCTTTCTAGTGTTTTGTTCTCTCAAGGTGCTACCACAACGGCTCTAATGCCGTTAGCCATTGGTTTGGGTTTGTTGCCTGCCGATTGCGTCTGGATGTTCCTTGCGTGTAATGGATACTTCCTTATTCTCCTGCCGGAGGAGCGGTTATTGCCTGTATCGCTTTCGACAGAACGGGAACAATGAAAATCGGTAAGTATGTATTAAACCATAGTTATCAGTTACCCGGACTTGTAACAACCGGATCCACTCTTTTGTTTGGGTGGCTCTTGAGTAAGGTTGTTTTTTAACTAACGTGAATTGAGCCTCTGCCATAGGCAAGAGGCTCAACTTCCTGTCGCATAGAATTGTTTGGGCATCGCTTTTGGGTAGGTGTTTTCTTAAGAAATATGCTTTATGCGATTTAACATCAATACATGGGGCATGGGGTGAGAAGATGCAAACACTGGGTTATTTTCCGCAGAAACGCATGCGACGCATGCGTCACGATGATTTTTCCAGACGCCTGATGCGTGAAAACGTTATTACCGTGAATGATTTGATTCTGCCGGTATTTGTCAAGGAAGGAAAAGGGGATAGGGAGCCAGTTCCCACGATGCCCGGTGTCGTTCGATACACCATTGATGAACTGTTAAAGCTGTGTTCTGAATGTGTCGAACTCGGCATTCCGATGATTGCACTTTTCCCTGTAGTCGAAATGGATTTGAAAACGCCGGATGGTCGAGAATCTGCTAATCCCAACGGGCTTATCCCAAGAACTGTACGAAAGATAAAAGAATCATTCCCGCAGCTAGGCATTATGTGTGACGTTGCTCTGGATCCCTATACAACGCACGGACAAGACGGTCTGATTGATAAGGATGGATACATTCTGAATGACGAAACAGTAGCGGTTTTAGTACAGCAAGCTCTTACTCAGGCTGAGGCAGGTGTTGATGTCGTGGCTCCAAGTGACATGATGGACGGCCGCATTGGGGCAATTCGTCGCACTTTAGATTCTAAAGGACTTATCAACACGCGAATCATGGCTTATTCCGCTAAGTATAGTTCGGCATTTTATGGGCCGTTTCGCGACGCCGTTGGGTCAAGTTCTAACCTCGGAAAGTCGAATAAAAACACGTATCAGCAGGATCCTGCCAACGGAAATGAGGCTCTTTGGGAAGTCGGATTGGATTTGGCAGAAGGTGCCGACATGGTCATGGTCAAGCCGGGGCTTCCCTATTTAGATGTTCTGAGACGAGTTAAAGATGAGTTCAAGGCCCCGACATTCTCGTACCATGTTTCAGGCGAGTACGCAATGATTAAGTGTGCTGCTGCTAATGGGTGTATCGACGAGAAAAGAATCACAATGGAGTCAATGATTGCATTTAAGCGAGCAGGTGCGGATGGAATCCTTACATATTGTGCGCTTGATGCTGCCCGTTGGATTCGCGAAGGTTATCACTATTAATAATTAAATCATCTCCAGGAGATAAACATGTCAAGCAAAATGTGGGGAGGGCGCTTTGACCTTCCGGCCGATAAATTCGCGGAAGAATTCGGAGCGGTTATTCATATCGAGACACGCATGTGCCAGGACGATATTCAGGGCAGTATTGCGCATGCCAAGATGCTTGCCCATCAAGGCATTATCAGCCAAGAGGACGGGGAAAAGATTGTTCAGGGCCTCGGAGTTGTTCTGGAAGAAATCAAGTCCGGCCAATTCACCTTCAAGGCAGAAGACGAAGACATTCACATGGCCATCGAAAAGCGCCTGACGGAACTCATCGGACCGGCAGGAGGTCGCCTGCATACGGGGCGCTCGCGGAATGACCAATGCCAGGTTGACGGAGTTTTGTATTTCCGTCGTGCTTTGCGAGAAAGCCAGGAATGGATTCGCGGATTGCAGAAAGTTTTGGTAGCGAAGGCCGAGGAATACATGGGAGTTGTCATGCCCGGGTATACCCATTTGCAAACGGCTCAGCCGATTCTTGTTTCCCACTGGTTTATGGCGTATTTCCAAATGCTCGAGCGTGACTGGGAGCGATTTGAATCGCTGTATGAACATACGTCGCTTTGTCCGTTAGGCGCTGCCGCTTTGGCCGGAACCGGTCATCCGATTGATCGCTTCATGACCGCAAGCTTGCTCGGTTTTGACGGTCCGACAGAAAACAGTCTTGACACAGTTGCAAACCGAGACTATGTCATCGAGTATGCAGCGGTTGCAGCCATTTGCTACATGCATCTGACGCGTTTGGCCGGCGAGATTGTTCTTTTCAGCAGTCAAGACTTCAAGTTTATTGAATTGTCCGATGACTACTGCACAGGTTCTTCCATCATGCCACAAAAGAAGAACCCGGATATGGCAGAGCTCATTCGAGGCAAGGGCGGTCGAATGTTCGGTAATTTAAATGCGCTCTTGACCATGATGAAGGGCCTTCCGCTTGCCTACGACAAGGATATGCAAGAAGACAAAGAATTGTCTTTCGACTCGATTGATACACTCAACGCTTCTCTCAAGATCATGGCCCCCATGGTTTCGAAGATGAAGGTCATTGCCGAGAACACACTTCGAGGTGCACAACGCGGTTATGCCAATGCTACGGATTTGGCTGACTACCTCGTTAAAAAGAATGTTCCTTTCCGCGATGCTCATCGCGTCACCGGCATTCTCGTTAACTATGCCATCCGCCACAAGAAGGCGCTGGAGGAATTATCTATCGAAGAATTCCAGGCAGTTGACCCCCGTATTGAGAAAGATATCTACGAAAACATCTCAATTGAACGCTGTGTGCAAGTGCGTAACTCCTACGGCGGAACCTCGCCGCAAGCGGTTCGCGTACAAATCGACAACGCAAAAAAGGTACTGGGCTAAGAGGAGATACGTCGGCGGCTCGTGCCTCGGCGCACAGAGTGTTTAATCACACTTGGTGGTTTCTGGGTTTCTAAGTCGTTTGTTTTGAAAAAAGAAAGTCTTCCCCCTTCAGGCTTTCTGTAAAAGACCCCATAGTGCTGAGTTCACTATGGGGTCAATTACGATATGTCGATGGAAGAACAATTTAACGGATAATGCTCTTGCTTGCCGAAGGTAGAGCTAAACAGCACCCCGACGGAGATTATTTGTTTTACGGGACACGAACTCGAAGCGCAGGCCGATTGGATAAGTGCGACATCGGTAGTACATGACTCCGTAGACAGTCTTCTGACATTTTTTTGCCTCTGTTAGCGGGACCGGTGGATGAATTACACGTTCACGCCTTCCCAATTATCGGAACGCTTAGTGCCGTATTGAGCATCGGTATCGGCATTGCAATTGTGTTTATGCTTTAAGGAGTGTTTTCACAAATCAACTGGATTGTCTCTCAGTATTAGTATGACCTTCTCCGAAGCGTAAATGCCACCGATTTCCGATTTCGTCTTGGCGGCTATTCGTTCCCGCGAGAGCCGCCTTTCCTCCCATGAATTGTCAAAAAAGCTTCCCGCTCTCATGAAGGAAGGAAAAGTGGAAAATGCAACCCTATTCGAGCGAATTTAAAGAGGCGGTTCTTGAGTGTGTCTTGTCCGGAAAAACAGTTTTATTTCCGAAGAGTTTGCCTAAAGATATTCTTTCTGCCCTTGTCCGTGAATCATTTTATAAAGTGTGAGATACAATTTTCACATGAACAAGGACGGCTGAGACGCACTCGGACGGTGTTCAATCCGATATCGCTTTCTTCAAGTGAGTCTCGACCTCGGTACTTATCTAAGGAGGCGTTCTATGATTTGCCAGTGCTATCACGATCAACTCATTTCCATTCGTCGTAAGTTGCATCAGAACCCCGAAGAGGGTTGGTCTGAATTTACAACCACGGCGTTTCTCGTTCAAACACTTCGCGGGTACGGCTACAAGGTTTTGCTCGGTCGCGCGATTATCAATCCCGATGCGTGCTTAGGGCGTAGTCAGAAGGTCGTTCAAGCCGGCATTGAGCGTGCCCGCAAGAACGGTGTGAGCGAAGATTTGTTAAAGGAGATGCAGGAACTAACTGGGTGCGTCGCCGTTTTGGATACGGGACGCCCCGGTCCGACGTTTGCCTGCCGCTTTGATATTGACTGCGTGCCGGTTCAGGAAAGCTCCGACCCCAACCACCTCCCGAATAAAGAAGGATTTGCCTCGCGCAATCCGGGCTTTATGCATGCCTGCGGTCACGATGCCCATATGTCCATGGGCCTGGCGGTTGCTCACTGGATTATGGACAACAAAGAGAAGCTTTCCGGCAAGATTAAGATTATTTTCCAGCCTGCTGAAGAAGGTGTGCGCGGTGCGGCAGGCGTGGCTGCAAGCGGTATTCTCGACGATGTCGATTACTTTCTTTCTTCGCACGTGGCCATGCTCGCAAAGTCCGGAGAACTTGCGACGAACTTATATGGATTCCTTTGCACAACCAAGTACGACGTGACGTTCCACGGGCGCGCTTCACACGCAGGCCTTTGCCCGCAGGAAGGACGCAATGCCTTGGCAGCAGCAGCAAACGCCACGGTGCAGATGCTCGGCATTGCTCGTCACGGCTCAGGCATGACGCGGGTGAACATCGGGCAACTCATGGCAGGCGAAGGTCGCAACGTCATTCCTTCGAAAGCCGTCATGAAGCTTGAGGTTCGCGGCGAAACGACGGACATTAATAACTACATGTGCGAGCAGGTCAATAACATCTGCGAGGGCGTTTCCAAGAGCTTTACCGTAACGTACGACATCGCCAAGATGGGTGAAGCCATGGACTTACACAGTGACCAGGAGCTCATTGATATCCTCAATGCCTGTGGCAAGGAAGTGGGTCTTAAGGTTCTCGATAAACCGCTTAACTTCGGAGGCTCGGAAGATGCGACGATTCTGGCGCGTCGCGTGCAATCGCACGGCGGCAAGGCAGCCTTCTTCGTTTGGGGCTCCGATCGCCCGAGCGGACACCACAGTGCCCTCTTTGATATCAACGAAAAGGACATGGACAAGGGCCTTGAACTTTGGACACATGTCCTGCCGAAGATTTTGAAGTAGTCAAGTTTCTTCGTACGTTTTGTCCCTCGGCGGCTCACACTGCCGAGGGATTTTTTATCGCTTTGAGAGCGGAAGATTTTGCCTTCTTTTTTGGCCGTAATTCGTGCCTGGGCTAAATGAAAAAAATCAAATAAATCAATTGGATACAAAGCGTGTACAAACCGGATTTTCGGTGTATAGTGTCTCTTGAAAGGTTCCCTCCCGAAGGGAAAACTAGGTTCATCCGGTGTTTCGCCGGAATTGCAAATGTGTTACTGAGATCACTCGGATCGAGTCCGCCTTCGGACGCAAAGATGCCGGCGCTCACGAAATCTAGCGTTAGAAAACTTTATGACAGCAGCTGCGCTCGCTTTCTATAAAGTTTTCTTTTCCGCTCACCTTTCGCTCTCGCATGTATCCTTGTGCCGGATGCAGACTCGACCCGTGTTCTGAGAAAGTCAGGGAAAAGTATTTTTTCTAACGGGAGGGGAACTTTTTTATGTCGCTAACCACGTCGTTTAAAGAGTCGGAGGTTCCTGCGTGGATTAAGGAGCGCCTTCGGACTTGGCACACGCAGCTCTTTACGGATCTTGATCACGTGGACTTTTACAGTCCCTCATGCCGACAAGACATTCTCAAGCGGTTCAATCGTTCTTTCTCGGCATTTGCTTCCTATTGTGTTCGTCGTTATCGGAAGTTACCGGCACTAGCTGCCCTCGCGCGTGTCGTGGGATGCGTGGAGGAAACGCCCCTTGATTTTGCACTTTTTTATCTTGCGTTTAAACGGCTCTATCCGGAATTTGAGTCGTACTATGAGAGCCGGTTTCAGGATCTTCTCCCGAATCTGACAAGCAATCCGGTGGCCTCGTTCCTTTTGGGATTAACCGAGACGATTCCGGCGGAGTTTGCCAAGGGGTTCCCTGCGCCGGTTTCTCTTCGCATTGCGCTTGCCAATGCCGTTCGGTTGCCCGAAAGCGAATGGCATACTCCGGGACGCCCTGTTTGGCCGCTGGTTGTTGCTTTGCGTGACTATACGGGGCCTTGTCCGCATCTGAAGCCGGCCATCAAGGAAATCCGGCATGCCTTGCAAGTGTTTCATTCTCGCACGCATTGGCCGCAAAGGGCCCTGATAGAAAGTGTGCTTTATTTTTCCTCGACAACTCTTGCACGCGCTGTCGTAAAGCCTTCTCTGCGTCGTTCTCTTTTTGAGAATTACTATTATGCTGCCCCGAGCGTCTTGACTCTTCTTGATAGGCCGGACACCTGGAAAACTATTGAGCAGTATTTAGGGGCTTTTCGCTTTGACAAACTCAATACCCTGCTTGAGCAACGATTTAAAGACCTTTTTTTCAGTCACAGTGACGACGAGGATGTTGAGATTCGTCCCCTTTTCACGGTCCCTAAGTTTCATGCAACGAATCGGCCTTATCCGAGCCCCTTCGTCTTTTTGACGCCGAAGAATTATCAATGTCTGCAAAAACTAGCTAAAGGGGCAGTTCCTTCTTGGACGATGGGTAAAAAAAGGGAGGTGCTTCGTGCATTTAAAGAGAACCCCACACTTTTTCATGCGATAAACACGGCACTATTTTCCTCGCTCGTCGAGTGTTTCGGCCAAAAGTTCATTCGCCTTTGCATTGCTTCCAAAGCGTGGAAGCCCCTTATCTGCGCAGAAAACCCGCTCTGGAAGAGCTTGACTTGGAAGGAGGTCATCCCTTACGGCATCACGCCCCAGATCTTTTCTCAGCACTTCTTCGGAGCGATGGTGCAAAGCGATGACGTGTCTTTCGTGACCTTAGCTGCGGTAACGAATGTGCCGTGCCTGAAAGCCTTTGTACGAGACATTGATACGGCGCGGTTGTCGGCGCTCTATCAAACCTTCTCGGACTATACCTCTCCGGCTTTTCGGTGCCTATGGCATCTGGCGCTTAAAGGCCACAGGCCTTGGAAAGACGTTTCGTGGCAGGCGCTGGTACGCGCCGGAGCTCCGGAGTGGGTTTTAAAGAAGTCGGGCGTTGCAAAACTCAAAAAAGAACAGCCGTCGGAGGCGCTTTTGCTGATTGCCCAAGAAAAAGACGCGGTGACGCATCGCGCTGCCGTAAGGCTCCTGCAATGCGTCGTCGGTCATGAGGCACTGCGACGGGTGTGGCTTTCCGACTTTTATGCAACGCCTGTTTGGGAAGGGCTTTCGCAACGAATCAGGCAGCGCGTCTTGGGGCCGGTCCTTGCCTCTGATTTATCGCAATCAACAACGTATCGCGGACCGGAAACGGAGCGCACTGCCTATTTAAAGCGCCGCATTGAGGCGATAGGGTGTTCCGCGCCCGAAAAGACGGCGCTGGCTGTTTCCTATGCACGTACCGGGAAACTCACAGACCCGGCGTTTTTCTCGGGATTACGTGACGCCGTTAGGGCCGATATTCTCGAAAAGCTCGGTCCGGATTACGTGTCTTTATTTGTAAGCGGTGCCGGAGAAAAAGTTTCCGAAGTGATCGAGCAATTTCGCGTTAATGCCATGGACCGGCAAGCGTATATTCGGTATCGGACCGAAGCCAAGGAGCGAGGAAAAAAAGCTCTGACTAAGTCGGGAAAAACAGCCGAGGAGGCGGCTTTATGGTCCCTCATTAACGGCGCGTTCGGGGACATGCCATATAGCGACGTCCTTAAGGTCGTGCGCACGCTTGACCCGAAGTGTCAGGTACGTCTTTTAGAAAGTGTTCTGACGGAAAACCCCGAGATTCTTTCCGAGAACTATCGCGACACTCTGCAGCTTGAAATCGTGCGCCTTACAGAGACGGGCGAGACTTTCTTTGCCGAATCGGCTCAAAGGATGCAGGAGGGAAAGGCGCTTGTTGCTCCTCCTGTATACGCCACTCGGTTTGACGTGGGTGTCGGCATTTTAATTGACCGGCATCACTTACGCGAGTTGTGTGCACTTGCTAAAGATGTCGGCGAATCGCTTTTTGCCGAAGGCTATGTGTTAGCCAAACCTTGCTTGGAAGAGATGCCGGGAAACGATGCTGCCTGGCTTGAAATTCTTCGGTGCCTCGGGTGGGACGTAACGTCGGCATTGCGTCACGTGATTTCTTGTACGAATTGGAAAGCTCAGCACGGGCACAGGTACGATGATTGCTATACGACCTGGGAACTTGCGAAAAAGCACGGCGGCACACGCACCATCAGTACGCCCGTTAAATCCCTTAAATGTATTCAACGGCGCATCTATGAAACCATCCTGGCCCCTTGCCCGACGCATGAAGCCGCGTTCGGATTTGTCCCGGGGCGCTCGATTGCGGACAATGCACGGTCGCACGTCGGGCAGTCGTTTGTCGTCAATGTCGACGTGCACAATTGCTTTCCGAGCGTTAAATACCCCATTGTGGCCGCAACGCTCAAGCGTGAGTTAAAAGGGAAACTTTCGAGGAAGGCCGTCGGTCTTATTAGTGAGATTTGCACGTCGGGCGGGGGACTTCCGATTGGATCTGCCGCGTCCCCTGTGATTCTCAATCTCGTGTTAAAGCGTAGCGATGAAATCCTTTCCGCGGCAGCGCATCGTCTCGGATGCTCCTATTCTCGCTATGCCGATGATTTGACGTTTTCGGGTGAACACAATGCCGTCAAGATGATCGGGATTGCCCAAAGTACTCTGGCGCGCATCGGGCTTACCCTCGATGAGAAAAAGACCAACATCTTTCGCCGCGGTCGGCGGCAAAGTTGTACGGGGCTCGTGGTCAACGAAAAGGTTAACGTCAATCGCGTGTATTTAAGAAAACTCAGGGCGGCTGTACACGCGCTCTCTTTGGGAAAAGATCCGACTTGGGACGGCAGACCCGATTCTGTCGCTGCCGTCCTCGGGCGCATTCACTTTGTCAATGCCGTGCGTCCGGAAAAAGCTCGGGAATTGATAGAGCTCTTACATCGGGCCGGCGTCTGTCTGTGAAAAAGAGTCGAATCGAGACGATGAAAAAACGCATCCTTTGCATCGAAAACAGGGAGTTGAAATCGTGAGAATGCCGCGTGCGGAAATACCGCTGCCGGAGCTTTTGATGTTTGCCGTTGCTATCCGTGAGAGTGAGCCTGATTTATATGAGACCGTCGTTCGTGACATTCAGTCCTTTCGACGGGAAAGGGACGGCAAGGAAGTTAAAGACTTTGAAAGCCTGAAAGCGGTTCAAAGGGCAAAACCCTTCGGGTTTGACATCGAGCCCGTCATTCAAGAGACGGCGTTGCTCTGCCGACAGAACGAGATAGATGTCTATATCCGAGATGCCTTAGCGCCGGATTTACCGAGTTCCGTGCTTGAAATCCCGTCGTGCGATACCTTGGAAGTCAGGTTCAGCCGTTTTAATCACGGAGGGGTCTTTCTTCCGTCTCATCTTGTGTTGGACGCGGACGACGGCAAGGCTGCCGCAGAGTACGATACGTCGGCCTATGCTCGGTTTCATATCGGAAAGGACTTATTGCTCCGCATCACGGGAATTCCTTCTTTTTCCGTTTACGCGTTCTTTGAAAGATATTGTTTCGTGACCGGGTTTGTCTTTGAGGCGACGCCGCAAGGCTATCGGCGAGAAGAACTGAAGATGCCGATTGATGCTCATCAAGGCCTGAACGGAGATCTCAAGTTTTTGTTCCCGCCCGAGCAGATTTTTGCCCTGACGGCTCTGGAAAACCCCGACTCGGTCTTCGTGCTTTTGACGGACACGCGAGTCGGTAAAACAGTGATTACAGCAGGCTCTCGGAGAGAGGCCTTTGCCTTTGTAATGCCTTTTCCGCCGCTCGGCGGGGAAAGTCAGGTCCCCGTGCGCCGAGTTGTACCGACTCGTCTTTTAGAAAACAATGCGGAACTCAAATATATGCGTGTTCCGGTTTCAGACGACGTTCTCGATGCGTACTTGACGCAGTATCGCTACGCGGCGGCGTTGCCTGTGGAAGCGCTTTTAAAAAGCTCGGCATTTCTTAAACGATAACAAATTGCTCGCCCCAGTCCGGTAGGTTTGAGGCGTGATTTCTTGTCAGAAGCCAAAGAACCGGAACGGAACATATTTTCGGAAAAATCCCGTATCCGTCGGTGGCATGAATAAGAATCGAGGGAGATCCGCTTTCGTTTTCGTCAATCCACTTAAAAATCGGTCGAAAATCCGTGCCGCCGCGTCCGTAGACATCAACTAGGGTCGGGTCCTCGAAGTCTTCGAACGCCTCGTATTCCTTGACAGATTGAATGTCGTCATCGCATTGCACGACGACAAGAGGGGTCGGAAAGGTTTCCCGAAACGCGCGAATTTCCGTATAGATTTGAGAAAGTTCGCCGTCAGTCATCGATCCCGAGGTATCAACGGCAAAAACGAGGCGAGACGGTACCGGTGTTCCGACACTCGGGAGCAAAAGACCCTGCCAGAGGGTTTTTTTCGAGGGAGGAAAGAGGCTCCAATCCGATTTGAGTCGGTCAACAAGCCAGTGTTGCAAAAGAGCTCGCCAGTCGACCACAGACTTGTCGGACATAGCGATTTTCTTAAGAAGCGCGCTCGAGAAAAGCCAGGTTTTGCGAGCATTTTCGAGGAAGATTTTTTTGAGTGACTTAAGAAGAATGCGCCGGCTTTCTTCATCCACGGGCCCCGTTTTGTCGTCGGGGGACAAGCCAGCGGAAAGGGCGCTGCAGTCGGCGATGACATCGTCTCGGAGCGATTCAGGAAGAGCTCCGAGATCGCTGGATGGGACAATGGGCATCGAAAGGCGCGGCAAAGGGCTTCCCGGCTCTTTTTTAAGGATGTCATAAATTTCTTCGGCAGCGAGACGAGAGAACTCGTCTTTATACAAAGTCCCTTCAGGGAGGTGAAATCCCATCGCAACGAGCATGCCGTTGATGGCATAGTCACACGCCGCATTCCAAAGAAAGTGGTCTCGCCCGTTTCGGCGGGCTCGACTTTCGGTTAAGACGTGAAGTAACTCGTGGCATAAGGCACCGCGGATTTCACTATCGCTTAAAGAGGCGGCAAACTCTCGGTTGTAGTAAATACGAAAGCCGTCGGTTGCAAAGGTCGGAATAAAGGACGGTCCTTCTGAAATCGGAAGTTGCATGAGGGCGCCGGCAATGTACGGTGCTGTCAGACACAGGGAAATACGTGCTTTCATGAGACATTCGTCAACGGATGATTTACTCATCACACTCTCCTAGAGAAAACATTCTTTGTGAGTCCGGACGAAGTCTAAAAATGCCGGGTTTCTCGCAAAGAGCGGGGCACATTTGATGATGTCTTTGGCTACGACAACGGCAAAGTCAGCCGGAAGTCGATTGATTAGGACGGCTGCGGCCTTTTGCACGCTCTCATCGGCCGCGCGCGATGTCAGATATGAGACAAGCACCCACAGGCGATCGAGTTCTTTGGGCACCGGGGCCTTATCCGGTCTTGTAAGAAGCGACTGAAGTTCTCGGAGAATGACCGAGTTTTTGATAAAGGTGAGAAACTCCGTGCTCACGCCTTCTCCGAGGATGCCCGGGAGGATGTCCGAGGCGGCTTGCGGGCTTTGAAATTGTCCGAGAACATCGCTTGCCATTTCCCAAGAGCGCGGTGTGGCAAAGGCCGGATTCACACCATCGGGCGTCCGGGAGAGGTTTTCGGGTCGCGCTCGCAGGAAGGCCGTCACACACGGGTCAATCCCGTGGCCGATGGCCCAGTCGTGCCAATTGTCGGCATCGACATCCAGTGTCAAGTGAATGAAGCGATTGGCAAGCGCGCTCGAAAGGCGAAACGTCACGGCTTTGTCCTCGCGCCGGTTGCCGGCGGCGATGATCTTCCACCCATCCGGCAGGACGTATTCGCCGACACGGCGATCGAGAATAAGTTGGTAAAGCGCCGCTTGTACAAGCGGGGGTGCTGCATTGATTTCGTCTAGGAACAGGATGCCGGGTTTGTCCGAGGCTTTCGGAAGAAACGCAGGCGGGCACCACACGGATGTTTCATTTCGAATCATCGGAATGCCGCGTAGATCCGTCGGGTCTAAAAGCGAAGCGCGTAGGTCTACGACCGGCAGGTTCTTTGCCTCGGCAATTTGACGGACAATGCTGGATTTTCCGATTCCGGGAGCCCCCCAAATGAACACGGCCCAGGGCTGGGACATCAGACCGTTTAAAACGGAGATAAGACGTGAGGCTTTCATAGGGACACCTCACAATCTGTGGTTATAGTCTTCCCCACGGGCGTGGGGATGTTTCCCTGCAACCAGCCGCTAAGGTTTTCGAAAGCGCGTTTTCCCCACGGATGTGGGGATGTTTCTGACATCGCACGTTAAAACGAGTGTGTTGTTCTTGTCTCCCCCACGGACGTGGGGATGTTTCCACGGTCGATGATTACATCGCCAAACTGGAGCAGTTTTCCCCACGAGCGTGGGGATGTTTTTGACAGCGCGAACTGTGGCTCTTTTGATTGCCAAGTTCTTCCGTGGGACAAAAAGAGTTTTTGGTGCTTCGTAAAAGGAGAATAGGTGGTGGAGGTGAGGGGAGTTGAACCCCTGTCCGAAACGATTCTTCCGCCGGATCTACATGCTTAGCCCAATGATTTAAATTTCACTTTCGATACTGCCGATGGACGGGCCTACCGAGAGCAAGTCACTAAGGTTTTCGAAAGCGTCGTCGCGACTCCGACACTCCTTAGTCCCTGTATATGACGGTGCCCTTGGTTTTACCCAAGCCGGACCAGAGACCTTCCGGTGCACCGCTCGCGGCCCTTAGGCGGCGAGAGCGAAACGCTCGTTATTGGCGTTTATATTTTTTCTAGTTGTTTAACGAGGAACCAGACCTCGGCATGCACCGTGCAGCGTCCTACGCCCCGTCGAAGCCAGGACACCCCCACGTACGAGGCAGATTATAAGCAGTGCTTGGATTTCCCTTTCGGTTTTTTCGAAAGAAATCGTATCAAAAGTCGGATATGCACCAAAACAGGGCGCTCCCTATTTAAAATGTGGTCTGCATATGTTGGCTTTGTCTTCATTGAGGGAAGGCGGAGCTTTCTTATTACAGATTTCTTTATTTAGAGGTTTTCTCGATGACGACACCGGCTGAGGTAATTAAGCTAATCGAAGACAACGACGTCAAATTCGTCGACTTGCGTATTACGGATACATTGGGCAAAGAGCAGCATCTGACGGTGCCGGCCTCCCACGTAACAGAAGCCCTTTTTGAAGACGGACAGCCCTTTGACGGCTCTTCGATGATGGGCTGGAAGGGAATCGAAGCAAGCGACATGTTGCTTGTTCCCGACTCGAATACGGCGCATATGGATCCGTTTCGTGAGCACGACACGCTCGTTTTAACGTGTGACGTTATTGAGCCCGATACCGGGAACGGGTATTCGCGTGATCCGCGCTCGGTTGCGCATCGTGCGGAAAGCTATCTGAAATCCACAGGAATCGGCGACAAAGCGTATTTCGGGCCGGAACCCGAGTTTTTCATCTTGGACGGTGTGACGTGGGGCTGTGAGCCGCAAAACACGTTCTTTAAGATTCGTAGCGACGAAGGCGCTTGGTCCAGTCAAATCGACTACGACGCCGGCAATCTCGGACACCGTCCCCACACCAAGCACGGGTATTTGGCGCTCGCTCCCGTCGATAGTTTGACGGACATTCGCTCCGAGGCGATGACGCTTTTGGAGCAACAGGGCGTTCCTTGCGAAATCCACCACCACGAAAACGGTGGCGCCGGCCAATGTGAAATCGGAACACGCTTTTCTACGCTCGTGGAACGGGCCGACTGGAACCAGATTCTCAAGTACACGGTTTGGAATGTTGCGGCTGCGTACGGCAAAACGGCCACCTTCATGCCTAAGCCCATCACGGGTGACGCAGGCTCGGGCATGCACGTGAATCAATCGATTTGGAAAGGCAGCAAGAACCTATTTGCCGGCAACGGCTATGCAGGCCTTTCGGACATGGCGCTTTACTACATCGGCGGCATCATTCGTCATGCGCGTGCCCTAAATGCGATTACTAATCCGTCGACGAACTCGTACAAGCGCCTTGTGCCGGGCTTTGAAGCGCCGGTGAAATTGGCGTACTCGGCGCGCAATCGCTCGGCCTCGATTCGCATTCCGCACGTCTCGGGAGAAAAAGCGCGTCGTGTGGAAGTGCGTTTCCCCGACCCTCTGGCTAATCCCTACCTCGCGTTCTCGGCAATGCTCATGGCAGGTCTTGACGGTATCCAAAATAAGATCGATCCGGGTGACCCGGCAACGAAGAACTTGTATGACCTGCCGCCTGAGGAAAACGCCAAGATTGCCGTCGTGTGTGCCGACTTGCAAGAGGCCGTCGATGCGCTCGATGCCGACCGCGAGTTCTTAACGCGAGGCGGAGTGTTCTCCGACGATTTAATCGATAGTTACTTGGAGTTAAAGCGTCGCGAGATTTCGCAGTACCGCCAGACGGTGCAACCCTGTGAATACGCGATGTATTTCGCGCTCTAGCGGACACGGAATAAGGCTGTGGAGCGATGAGGCCGGATAGCGCAAAGCTTTTAAGCCAGTCTCTTGCGACGGGCGTTGTTCTCATGGACAACGCCGGGCTCATCCTTTGGTGCAATGAGGCAGCCGAGACCCTTTTCGGCGCTTCGGGTAAGAACCTCATTGGGACTGATGCGTCGCAGTTTTTCCCGCCTTTAAAGACGTGGATCCGGGGGCTGCATGCCGATGCGGAGAGGGCCTCGCCCTGCAGTGCTCTCGTGCGCTTAACCCCCGGGGCAGGAACACCCAAGAGTTCGGTTCTTGCCGTTCTTTCAATCCCCGAGCCCGGAAAGCTTCTCTTGGAAATGAGCGAGGCCGAACAAGCTTTTACCTTGGATCGCCAGGAACAAAAAGAGGGATTAAATGACGCAAGTCGCGTCCTCTTACGCAATCTGGCGCACGAGATTAAAAATCCCTTAGGGGGCATTCGCGGAGCGGCGCAACTTCTTGAAACCGAACTTCCCGATCCTGCACTTCGGGAATTTACCGGCGTCATTATTCGCGAGGCCGATCGCCTGCGTGCGCTTGTCGATCGCCTTTTGGAGCCCTATCGAGACGAACGACACGTAACAAACGTGAACTTACATGAGATTCTCGAGAGCGTGCGTAATCTCGTGTCAGCTGAGTTTCCCGCCGGCCTTACGGTTGTGCGCGATTACGATGTGTCGGTTCCGACATTTGAGGCCGATCGCGAGCAACTGACGCAAATTTTTTTAAACCTCATGCGCAATGCCGCACAAGCGATGGAAAAAGGCATTGCCGCCGGTTCGGCTCGCATTACGCTTAAAACCCGGGTGGCGCGCGGCGTTGTGATTCGGCGCCGCCGCTGTCGCTTGGCGGTCGTCATTGACGTTATTGATAACGGTCCGGGTATTGATTCTGCAATTCGCGAAAAAATCTTTTATCCGCTGGTCACCACTCGAGCGCACGGCACGGGGCTCGGTCTTTCAATCGTTCGCACCTATGCCGAGCGTAACGGAGGCGAAGTGGAACTTGAAAGCGAAGCAGGACGCACGGATTTTCGGATTTTGCTTCCGCTTGCAACACCGAGCGAGGAGAGACACTAAATGTCTTCGATTTGGATAGCCGATGACGATCGTTCGATTCGCTGGGTTTTAGGTAAAGCCTTAGAGCGCGAAGGGGTAGAGTATCGCCTCTTTGAAGATGCTTCCTTTGTCCTCGCAGCTCTTAACGAGGAGCGGCCCTCGGTGCTTGTGACCGATATTCGCATGCCCGGCATGACGGGGACGGATCTCTTGCGTCGCGTCAAAGAAAAATATCCGGAACTTCCTGTCATCATCATGACCGCATTCGGAGACCTGGAAAGTGCCGTGACGGCTTTTGAGGGGGGTGCTTACGAGTACCTGGCGAAACCCTTTGATATCACGGCGGCGGTAAGCCTCATTAAGCGAGCCGGCGAAGAAGCGTGCCGTAACGGCCCTAAGCCCAAAGAGCAGGTCCCGGCGCTTGTTTCGGAAATCGTCGGGCAGTCGCCTGCGATGCAAGAGCTCTTTCGAGCCATCGGGCGCCTCTCTCAAAGCCATGTGACGGTTCTGATTACAGGCGAAAGCGGTACGGGAAAAGAGCTTGTCGCTCGCGCCCTTCACCGGCATAGTCCGCGCAAAAATGCGCCTTTTATTGCGATTAACACGGCGGCCATTCCCGCCGACCTATTAGAGAGCGAACTTTTCGGGCACGAAAAAGGTGCGTTTACGGGTGCAAGCGAGCAGCGCATCGGCCGCTTTGAACAGGCCCGAGGCGGAACGCTCTTTTTAGATGAAATCGGCGATATGCCGATGCCGATGCAAACCAAACTCTTGCGCGTTTTATCGGATGCCAGTTTTTATCGTGTGGGCGGCAAAACCTTAGTTCACGCCGATGTACGCGTGATTGCCGCAACAAACCAAAACTTAGAAGAGCGGGTGCGCGAAGGACTTTTCCGTGAAGATTTGTACCACCGCTTAAATGTGATTCGCTTACGCTTACCGCTCTTGCGCAATCGCCCCGAGGACATTCCGGCCTTAGCCGAACACTTTTTATCGCTTGCAGCCACAAGCCTTAAGACAGAAAAAAAGTACCTATCCGAGAAAGCCTGTGAACGCATTCAGACATTTCCTTTCCCGGGCAATGTCAGGCAACTTGAAAACCTGTGTAATTACCTCACGGTTATGGCTCCCTCGCAAGTGATTGAAGCGCAGGACCTTCCCTCGGAGTTTGCTTCAGATAATCTTCCCGATGCGCCAACTGGGGATTGGGCAGGCGGCGCCGGCGACTGGAAAGCGTCCCTGCGATGTGCCGTCGACGCGGCGCTTCATAATGGGAAAAGCAACGTGATGGATTCCTTGACGCGCGACTTTGAAACGGTGCTTTACCGGGCTGCGTTAGATCAGACGCACGGAAAGCGCATTCTCGCGGCGAAAAAACTCGGTGTCGGGCGTAACACACTCACGCGCAAACTCAAAGAACTCGGGATTGCGGATGCCGACACGTAACATCGCTTCCATCGGTCAAATCGAGCACGACTTGCGTCTTTCAGGCGCCAAGAACTCGCACATTCGTCATATTTTTCGGGCGTGGTTCGGACGCGCCTCATGGGACGCTCCGGCCTGGGGCGCCTACCCGAAGTCGTTGCGAGAAACAATTCCGACTTTGCAAGAGAACCTCGACTCGTTCGGACATGTGATTGTTGCGCAGGGCACGGGTGTTCCTTGTAAGCTTTTAATCGGTCTACAGGACGGGCAGTGCGTGGAAACGGTTTTGCTGCCGCGAGATGCGCTTTGCGTTTCCACTCAGGTCGGGTGCGCCGTCGGGTGCCTGTTTTGCTCAACGGGCAAAAGCGGTCTCATTCGTCAACTTACGAGTGCCGAAATCGTCTTTCAGGTGCGCGAGGCGTTGCGTATCAATCCGCGCCTTAAAAAGGTGGTTTTCATGGGCATGGGCGAGCCGTCGCACAACCTTAAAAACGTCGCCGAGGCCGTGCGGTTCTTGGGGGATGCTCTTGGAATGGCTCACAAGGAGATTGTGATTTCTTCTGTCGGTGACAGGCGTCTTTTTGATGCTATGCCGACTTGGTCCGTAAAACCGGCCTTTGCGTTAAGCCTTCATACAACAGATGAAGCGAAACGCCGGCGCCTTTTGCCGCATGCGCCCGCTATCTCCGTGCAAGAACTCATTGAAAGAACCCTTAATTATGCGCAAAAAACCAAATACCCGGCGCAAATCGAGTGGACGCTGATTGAAGGCGTCAACGACAGTGAGGAGGAAGTTAAGCGCCTTGCGGATCTTTTAGATTCGCATTGGGCGATGGTCAATTTCATCGCCGTTAATGCTGTCGCGGGCTCACCTTTTCGTCGACCTGCGGCCTCGCACATGCAAGACCTTATTACGATTTTGCGCGAAAAGGGTTTTGTGGCAACGCTTCGCGAAAGCGCTGCTCAAGAGATCGAAGGCGGGTGCGGACAACTGCGCGCCCGTGTGTTAGGAGAAACCGAACATGGCACGCCGTAAACAGAAAATCAGTCGTGAAAAATCCCGCACGATGTGGCTTGCGTGGAGCGCCTGGCTTTTTATCGGAGGTATTTTCGTCTTTGAGGACACGCAAGGGGGAACGGGGTGGCTTGCCTGGACTTTGACTGCCCCCTTTTGGCTTGCCTTTATCCTCTGGCCCTTCCTTTGGGCCTATTTAGCCACACGACGCAATCCCGAATACGTGGAAATTGATGACGATATTCGCGCCGATGACAGTGTCTGTCGCCTCGTGCAAGCAGGCGGTGTGCGGTATGCGGAAAAAGCGTCTCTTCTGGCGGCTTTTCATATCCGAGGAACGCTCCCGACATGGACTCTTGCGGGCGGCACGGAGGTCTTTGTTCCGATCGATGCTTTGCGGCCCTTTACTCAAGAGAATAAAAAACTTGCCGCGTGGTTGACCGTTGTCGACACGATTGCCTCGCCCCATTGCTACTACTAAAACTAGCGGCTGCTTTCCACGGGGTCGAACGTAATCTGGATGGTCCTCGGAAGGGCCTTACCGGCCTCGGCGGGCGGGAAGGGGTTACACCACCGAATGGCGCTTTCCACCGCGGCATCGAAAGCCGGAAGCCCCGAGCTTTTCTCTAAGGTCGGAGGTTTGGCCTGTGAGCCGTCGGGAAGTAGGTAGACCGTGTAGACCGCCTGGCGCTCGCCGCTTTTTAGTCCCGGAGGAACCTGGAAGATAATCCGCGGACGGAGCATGGCAATCACTTTCGCCACGTAATTGGCTTGCCCGGACATGCCGGCATGGGGGGTTGTCACACGCATGTCGCCCGTCGTTTTCCCGACGCGTTCGGCATTTTTAACCGGGGCGGCGCCGAGAATGCGCGCAAGTTCCTCTTTCCTTAGTTCTTCTTGGCGTCGCTTTTCTGCTTCTTCGCGTTTCTTTTTGGCTTCCAAAGCGCGTTTTTGTTCCTCAAGGCGCCGCGCTTCTCGGAGCTTTTTGCGCGCCAGTTCTTCCAGCTTCTTTTGCTTTTCTTCTTCCGCGATGCGAATTTGCGCTTCACGGTCGATGCGCTCCTGAATTTCTTCGGGTGTCGGCTTTGTAATCGGCGTCTCTTCGGGCACAACTTTTTCCCGGGGCTTAGGCGTTAAAGCTTCGGCACTGGCGTTTTCCGGCGCCCAAAGCTCGGCGGTAAAGGTCACGGGTTCCGTGTTCCACTGAAAGACGGTGACAAGACCGAAGATTAAAACCGCGTGCGCAGCAAGCGCCGCGACAAACCCTAAGGGTTTGTCGGTGATGCGCTCGTTTTTGGCCTTTAAAGGCGTTGCGGTTTTCTTCTCGTCAGCCATCGCTTATTTCCTAGCGCTTGGAGTTTTCCAGTTGCAGGGCAAGACCCACGCGAGCCACATCGGCTTTTTGCAGCATCTTCATCACGTCGATGACTTTACCGTAATTGACGTCTTTGTCGGCAGCAATGACAACGGGTGTGGTTTGAAGCGAGCCCTGCGATTTGACGCGTTCAACAAGGGTTCCGATTGTCACGGGAACAAGGCTTTTTCCTGCGCGAACCGAAATTTTGCCGTCCGCGTGGACGACGACTTCCACGGGTTTATCGGGGGCCTTGCTCGCTTTTTGCACGCTCGGAAGATTGACGACCGAGGGATTAACAAAGGGCGCCGCGACCATGAGGATGACAACCAAGACGAGCATGACGTCGATGTACGGCACGACGTTCATCTCGCTCATCATGCGTCGGCGCGTGTGTTTGCCAAGAGACCTTAAGGACATAGGGAACTCCTCGCGCTTAGCGCTGGCGCGCCAGAATGTTCATGAATTCTTCCGAGAAACTATCAAATCGATTCGTGATACGGTCAAGACGCGTGGCAAAAGTGTTGTAGGCGGCCGTTGCCGGAATGGCGGCAAATAGGCCGATTGCCGTTGCCACGAGCGCTTCGGCGATGCCCGGGGCCACAACGGCAAGCGAGACGTTTTCTAAGGTCGATAGGCCCGTAAAGGCATTCATAATGCCCCAGACTGTCCCAAATAGACCGATATAGGGCGAAACCGATCCGATGGAGGCTAAAAGGGGAAGCCCGCGCTCCAAATCGTCGATTTCACGCTGAAAGGCCGCACTCATGCCGCGACGCACGCCCGAGAGCATTTCGGCTTCCGGTTTGTCCGAAAGCTTTAAAAACTCGGTCATACCGGCCACGAAGATGCGCTCTTCGGAACTCGTGCGATTGGTTCGCGAGGTCGCTGTCTCCAGGAGCTTGGTTAAATTGGCTCCCGACCAAAAGCGCTGCTCGAATTCTTCGGTTTGGCGCAGTGTGCGCGAGAGCACGATCCATTTACTGAAAATCGTCGCCCAACTGGCCAGACTTGCGATCACCAAAATCGCGAGCACACACTGAACGACAGGCGAGGCATTCATCACCAAGGTGACAATGGACATATCAGCGGAAGCATTCATTATTGTTCGTCCTCCGATGCGAGGTAAGACTTAAAGAGCGTAAGAGTGTCTGAGGAAAAGGCAACGGGGTGTCCGGTGAGCGTATCGACATAGCCTAAACGTACGTTAGCCGTCGTTAACAGCGTTTGTTCACGCCAAACGGTTTGCTCGACCACAAACGAGGCGGTTTTAAGGGCAATCAAGCGCGTGCGCACCGTCACGGTGTCATCCAAATGCGCCGGGCGTTTGTAGGCAATGGCCAGATTGGCCACGACCAGCGCACGGTGGCTTTCGGTAAGGAGCGCATCTTGGTTCATCCCTAAGGACCTTGCCCACTCCGAGCGGGCGCGCTCCATCCAACGGATGTAATTGGCGTGGTAAACGATGCCGCTCGCATCGGTATCTTCCCAATAGACCCGCGTTGTCAGTGAAGGAATCGGATTAGTCATGCTCAGTGAAAAAAGGTTCCCCGAAAGGCAACGTAAAAAAGAAAAGCACGCCGCCTGTTCTTAAAGCCGGCGTCATTGCAATCGGGACAAAGCGAAAGTATATTGAATAGCCGTGTGTTTTTGTTTGAAAAACCGTTTGATTTTGTCAACGTAACGGGGGTAAGCGTGAAGGGAAAACGAGGGCTACGCGGCTTTGCCGTGCTCCTAGGTGCCGTGGGGCTTGTTGCGCTTTCGGGCTGCCGCGATGTCCTAAACGCACCGCGCCCGGTTTCCGAATACGCCACGAACACAATCTTTTCGACGTTTTCCTTAAGCCCTAAAACCTTAGATCCCCAAGTTTCCTACTCGCAGGGCGAAAGCGTTTTCGTGTACTTAACGTACGAACCCCCGTATGCCTACCACTACCTAAAGCGTCCCTTTACGCTTGAGGCGCGTTCGGTTGAGCGTGTTGTTACCCCCGAATATTTCGATCGGGACGGGAAAGCTCTTCCGCACAATGCGCCGGCCTCGTCCATTGCCGTCAGTCGATACACCCTGAAAGTGAAACCGGGGATTTTCTTTGCCCCTCACCCGGCATTTGCCAAAGATAAGACAGGGGCTTTCCGCTACCATGACTTGCCGGAAAAGACCGCGGCGTCGCTTTCCGGTCCCCTTGACCTTCCTTACAAAGACACGCGGGAACTTGTGGCCGATGACTTTGTCTATGCCATCAAGCGCATGGCAAGCCCGCGCCTTGTTTCGCCCGTTTTGCGTGTGTTGGGCGAACATATGCCCGGGCTCATCGATCTTTCCCGCAGGTTGGGGAAAAAGGAAGCGACAAATCGCTCCTCTTGGCTTGACCTTCGAAGCGAACCTTTAGAGGGTGTTCGTACCCTTGACCGTATGACGTTTCAAATCGATGTCAAAGGCAAATACCCGCAGTTTTCCAATTGGTTGGCGATGAGCTTTTTTGCTCCGGTTCCGTGGGAAGCCGAAGCGTTTTACGCCAATGAAAAACTCAAAGAAGGCAATATCACGCTGGCATCCTGGCCCGTGGGGACCGGGCCCTATTACATGGCCGTCTCACGCCAAAACCGCGAACACGTGTTAAAGAAAAACCCGCTTTTTCATACGGTGCTTTATCCGTGCGAAGGGGAGGAAAGCGATGAGAAAGCGGGCTTTTTAAAAGATTGCGGCAAAAAGCTTCCGCTCTCGGACCGCATTGTGCTGACGATTGAAAAAGAATCGGTCCCGACAACATCTAAGTTTTTACAGGGCTTTTATGACAGCCCGGAAATTACGCGCTTGGATGTCGGACAGGGATTTATTACAGCAGCCTTAGATAACCCGGAAAAGGGAAAGCTCTATCAAGAGCGTCGCTTGCAGTTTCCCAAAACCGTCGGTTCGAACATCACGTACTTGGGTTTTAATTGGCTTGACCCCGTTGTCGGGGGCGGAAAGACGGCAAGTCATGCGCGCCGCAATCGGCTCTTGCGACAAGCCATCAGCATCGCACTCAATTGGGAAGAAAAAATCTCGATTTTTAACGTCGGGCAGGGCATGGCAGCGGCCGGCCCCTTGCCGCCCGGGTTTTTCGGGTGGCGAATCGATTCGCCTGCTGCTTTTAATCCTGTGGTGTACAAAAAAGGGTCTGACGGGCGCGTGACACGGCGTCCCCTTGCCGAGGCCAAGCGCCTTCTGAAAAAAGCAGGCTACCCGGGCGGGCGCGATGCCAAAACCGGTCAACCCTTGGTTCTTAATTTTGATTGGCAGGGGGCAGCTGCCGGGTCTCGTGCGTACCTGGAGTGGGTTACGCGGCAATTTGCCGCACTCGGTATTCAATTGGAAATTCGAGCGACTGACTACAACCGCTTTCAGGATAAGATGCAAAAGGGAGCTGCCCAGATCTATGTCTGGGGGTGGCTTGCGGATTACCCGGATGCAGAAAACTTTCTTTTTCTCCTGTACGGGAAAAACGGCAAAGTTGCTTACGGCGGGGAAAATGCTTCGAACTACGTGAATTCCGAATACGATCGTCTCTTTGAGAGGATGCGGTATTTGGAGGACGGGCCGGAAAAAGCTCGTCTCATCGATCGGATGATTTCGATTGTGCAGGAAGATGCTCCGTGGAGTTTCGGGACGTTCTCGACGGCCGTCGCCGCCTCACACCACTGGGTGAAAAATTTAAAACCGACGCAAATTATCCAAGACCGCCTTATGTATATCGGTATTGATGCCGCCGAACGCGAAGCGGCCGTTCGGGCTTGGAATCGACCGATACTGTGGCCTTTGGGCGTGATTGTGGGTCTGATTGTGCTCTTTTTGCTCGGGGTGCGTCATGTTTTAAGGGCGCGTGCCCGTCGCAAAGTGTCTTCAAGGAGCGCGCCGTGATTGCTTATATCCTTCGTCGTGCTTTTTACGGGGTGTTGATTTTGCTCGGCGTGAACCTGATTACGTTTGCCCTCTTTTTTTCCGTCAATACGCCGGATGATATGGCAAGGCTCTCTCTCGGGGGCAAATACGTTACGCCCGAACTCATTGCGAGCTGGAAAAACGCGCACGGCTACGATTTGCCGCTGTATTGGAACGGGGCGCAAACGGGTGCCAAGAAGGTGACCGAAACGGTGTTTTACACGCGGTCGGTTCCGCTTTTAAAAGGCAACTTCGGTCTTTCGGATGCCGGTCGCAGCATCAATCGCGAAATTGCCGAGCGCATCGGCCCCTCTTTAGCTCTTGCCGTGCCGACTTTTATCTTGGGTCTTGTTGTTGTCATTGTGTTTTCGCTTTTACTGGTGCTTGTAAGGCGCACGCGCCTTGAGTGGGCCGGCGTGACCTTCAGCGTCCTTGTGATGAGTGTTTCCGGGCTTTTTTACATTATCCTCGGACAATGGCTTTTCTCACGCACACTGCGCCTTGTGCCCGTTTCCGGGTTCGAGGGCGGATGGGGGATGGTTCCCTTCTTACTCCTACCGGTTCTGATCGGCGTTTTCTCGCGCTTAGGAAGCGATGCGCTCCTTTACCGGTCGCTTTTTTTAGAAGAAGTCGGCAAAGATTACGTGCGAACGGCGCGTGCCAAGGGTGCTAGCGAAGAGCGCGTGCTTTTCTGTCACGTTTTACGAAATGCACTGCTCCCGATTTTAACGAGCACGATTTCGGTGATTCCGTTGCTTTTTATGGGTTCCCTGGTGATGGAAAACTTTTTTGCCATCCCGGGCTTGGGGTCGTACACGATCGATGCGATTAATGCGCAGGATTTTTCGATTGTCCGTGCTATGGTTTTTTTGGGGACGGTGGCCTATGTCGTGGGGGTGACGCTCACGGACATTACCTACGCGTTGGTCGATCCGCGGATACGGTTTAAGTAGGGGGAGTGAAAGCTATGCCGCGCTTTGTCTTTCTTTACACCGATGCCGTGATTTGGGTGATTGTTCTCGCGATAGCACTTTATGCGCGGCATGCGGCGTGCACCCCGGAACTTGCTGCCCGGTGGAAAAAACTCGCCGGAAATAAAACAGCGCTTTTTTGCGCCGGTCTTTTAAGTGTCTTTTTTGCCGTGGCTTTAGCCGACTCCGTGCATTTCAGACCGCGCTTAGACGTCGGTCCCACGGGCGTTGTTGCCTATGCGCCCAAGACGGTTTCGGTTTTGGACTATTTTGTGGGCGAACACATTGCCGGCACCGAACGCAGTTACTCGGCGCCCTTTTCGCTCTTTGATTTTGATAAGACCCCGGCGCTTGTCGACCAAAAGCCCGTGCGTCGCTTTGCGCGACTTAAGGGAGCGTCGCCCGACGTGTCTCCCGAGGAGAAGGGAACGGCCTTGGCCACCGATTTCGGGTGCGGGGCAGCAGTCGGCCTCGGATTCAGTGTCCTTCTTTTAAGTGCTCTTGCCGTCTTGCGACGCAAAAAGACAGAAAGCCTATTTCAAAGTATTCGGCGTCTAACGGGTTCTCAAAACCCTTTAAACCCGATTCTTTGGGTTTGGACGGGCGCGTTTTTTGTAGCGGGGCTTCTCTGGGGCCTGTGGCCTTCCTGGCACATTTTCGGGACCGATGCCGTCGGAAACGATGTTCTTTTAAGTGCCGTCAAATCCGTTCGCACCGGAGTTGTCATCGGCTCTTTGGCAACGGCCTGTATGTTGCCGCCTGCGATTATCTTCGGGATTGCCGCCGGGTACTTTAAAGGGCGTGTCGATGATGTCATTCAGTACATCTACACGACGATTACGTCCATTCCGTCGGTTCTCTTGATTGCTGCCTCCGTTCTCATGATTCAGGTTTTCATCGACACCAATCCCTCGCTTTATCAAACAGGGCTTGAGCGTGCGGACTTGCGGCTCTTCTCGCTTTCGGCGATTATCGGCGTTACGAGTTGGGCGGGCCTTGCGCGTCTTTTGCGCGCCGAGACGATGAAGCTATCGGAAACGGACTTTATTACGGCGGCCCAATCGTTCGGTGTTTCGCCCGTTCGCATCATGGCGCGCCACATATTCCCGAATGTGGCTCACATCGTGCTCATCGTGGCCGTGCTGGATTTTTCGGGCATCGTACTTTACGAGGCTGTCTTAAGTTATGTCGGTGTGGGTGTTGACCCGGCAATGGCTTCGTTCGGAAGCATGATTAATTCGGCCGCCTCCGAGATGGGTCGCACCCCGACGGTCTGGTGGAATTTGGCGGCCAGTTTACTTTTCATGGTTGCTCTGGTTTTAAGTGCCAATTTGTTTGCCTCCGGAGTTCGGGAAGTTTTCGATCCGAGAGCCAAACGCGGGAGGCGCCGTGCTTGAAGTCAAACACTTATCCATCGCTTTATCTGAGACAAGTTGCCGAGAATACCTCGTGCGCGACGTGTCGTTTTCCGTTCGGGAAAACGAGACCTACGCTCTGGTCGGGGAATCAGGATGCGGAAAGTCCTTAACGGCGCTTTCGTTGATGCGGCTTTTGCCCGAAGGCGTTACCGTGCAAGAGGGAAGCGTTCTGTGCGGCGGACAAGACCTTTTTACTCTCACAGAGCGGGAAATGAATGCCGTGCGCGGGGCAGGAATTTCGCTGATTTTTCAAGAACCGGCTACGAGTCTCAATCCGGTTGTTCGTATCGGGGCGCAAGTTTGCGAAGTGTTAAAACTTCATGAAAAGACTCTGACGGACACCTCCGAGTCAGCGGTTTTTGCCTGGCTTACTCGTGTCGGGTTCGATGACCCCGAACGCATTGCGAAGGCTTTTCCTCACGAGCTTTCGGGCGGTCAAAAACAGCGCGTCATGATTGCGGTGGCCTTGGCTGCCTCGCCCTCGGTGGTTGTGGCCGATGAACCGACAACGGCCCTAGACGTGACGTTGCAGGCACAGATTCTCGACCTATTAAGGGATCTTAAGCGCGAGAGGCACTTGGCCTTGCTTCTTATCACGCACGACTTGGCACTTGTCAAGAACTATGCCGACCGAGTCGGACTGATGTATGCCGGGCAAATCCTTGAGGAGGCGCCGGTTAAGGAGTTTTTCTCAAAGCCCTTGCACCCGTATGCGGCCGGGCTCTTGCGAGCCGTGCCTCAAAGCGCCTCGCGTAAGAAAGCATTAGCCGGAATTCCGGGCGTTGTGCCGAATCCGAGTGAGGATGTTGCCGGCTGCCGTTTTGCATCCCGGTGCCCTGTCAGGCGCCCTGCGTGTGAAGCCGGCGAGATTCCTCTGAAGGCGCTCGGAAAGGACCATGTCGTGCGGTGCCTTTTTCCGGGGGAATTTGCCCGGCAAGAAGCCGGGGCTTCATGCGTGTCTCCTCTTCCTGGGAAACCCGTGCTAACGCTCGAGAATTTTTCCGTCACGTACGAAAGCGCTGGAGGACTTTTCTCGAGCAAAAAGACCTTTGAAGCGGTGCGGGATGTGACGCTGACGTTGCGGAGCGGCGAGACACTCGCTCTTGTCGGCGAGTCGGGATCCGGAAAATCTACACTTGCTAAAACGCTTTTGAGGCTCACCGACGGACATGTTCGCACTCGTGGCGTTGCGCGTATCGGTGATGTGGATGTGATGAGCGCCCGCGGAAAGGCCCTGCAAGAATTACACCGCTTTGCGCAGATTGTGTTTCAAGATCCGTTTTCATCTTTCGATCCTCGTATGAGCGTCGGCGCGTGTATTGCAGAAGGTATTACGGCACTCGGGGTGCTTCGGGACAAAGATGCCATTTGTCAGCGTGTCGGAGACCTACTGGAAACGGTGGGTCTTACTCGGGACTCTTTTTCTCGCCTGCCGCATGAGTTTTCGGGCGGTCAGCGGCAGCGTCTTGCTCTGGCGCGCGCACTTGCTGTTTCACCCCAAGTCATTATCCTTGATGAACCGACGAGCGCTCTGGATGTTTCCGTGCAGGCGCAGATTCTTAATCTCTTGCGCGCCGTGCAGCAAAGAACCGGTATGGCGTACCTTTTTATTACGCACAACTTTGCCGTTGTCGAGTGGACGGCAGACCGAGTTGCCGTGATGAAAGACGGGAGAATTGTCGAAGAAGGAACCGTTCAGGAAGTCCTTAGTCGTCCGAAAGAAGCGTACACAAAAGCGCTTTTAGCCTCGGTGCCTCGCCTTTAAGCCCCCCTTAAGGCTCGTAGCTTTAAGGGGGCTAAGGACTTCGGACGACGCACGGCGTGCCTGTCCGAAGGTCAAAGATTACAGGTGGCGCGCAATTACATCGGCGAGGGTCTTGACGCCTTCGCGAATTTTCTCGGGCGGAACCGTCACGAATGACAGACGGGAGTGATTGGATTCGGGTTTACCGGCGTAAAAGGCCATGCTCGGAACGAAGGCAACCTTGGCGGCAACGGCTTCTTTAAAGAGAGCGGCCGAGTCCATGGACTTCGGCAGATGCAACCAAATGAACATGCCGCCTGTCGGATGTGTCCAGGAAATTTCCGGATGCTTGGGCATGAATTCATCGAGCGCATCGAGCATCGCTTTGCACTGATTCTTGTAAAGCGCACGGACGGTCGGAATGTGGGTCTTTAACGTCCCTTCCGAAATCACGCGAGCGGCCACAAGTTGAGTGAAGGTCGAGGTGTGCAAATCCATCGAAGACTTCAGACCCGAGAAAATCTTGCGGATTTCAGGCTTGGCAACGATGTAGCCCAAACGCAAGCCAGGTGAAAGAACCTTCGAGAGCGTACCTAAGCGAAGCGTGCGTTCCGGGGCAAAATGGCGCAGTGAAACCGGCGGCTTCTTGTCATACCACAATTCGCCGTACGGATCGTCTTCAATGAGCCAGAAGTCATACTTGCGGGCTTTCTCGGCGAGCTTTTCACGACGAGTTTCATCGATGGTAAGACCCGTGGGGTTGGCAAATGTGGGCATCACATAAGCCACGTTCACGTCGCTACAGCTATCGTCCAAGGCATCGGGGTTCATGCCGAGTTCGTCAACCGGAATTTCGGCATACCGGGGCTTGGTCATGTTAAAAGCCGAAAGAGCACCTAAATAGGTCGGGCTTTCTACCATAAGACGGCATTCGGGGACCGAGAAGACGCGAGCAACAAGGTCCAAAGCCTGCTGAGAGCCGGTCACAATCTGAATCTCGTCGGCTGTGGTCGGAATACCGTGTTCGGTTTCCATTTGTGCCAAAGCCTCACGCAACTCCGGAACGCCCTCGGCTTGAGAGTATTGCAACGCACGGGAGCCTTCCTTATCCATAACGTAGTCAGCCGCTTCTTTGACAGCGGCAATCGGGAATCCCTTCGGGCTCGGTAGACCGCCGGCAAACGAAATAATGTCGGGACGCCCCGTTAAAGAAAGCAACTCCAAAACAGCCTCGGATCCCGAGTCTGTTGCGAGGGCGCTTAATTTCGGAAAAGGTGCGCTGGTAGAGACTGTCATAGTTGTTTAATCCTCTTTAAAACAATGCTTTTTGATTGTAGACCTCTTGCTGGAGTTTTCAGAGAAAACAAGCCTCTCCCTTGATTCAAGTGACAAGGGGTAGGAAGAAACGCTTAGACGTCTTGTTTTCGGCCCTAACTATCCCAAATCGAATGTGCAACGACATCGGAAGTGAGGAACGTCGGTGTTTGTGTCAAACAAATCAGAGCGTCCGGGCCGCGTGTAAAGCTCCCGTCCCGAACACGCTCAAAGGCTTTGATCATTGTTGGATTCGGGTGTTCCGTTGTCTTTATCTCAACCGGATGACATCGGGCTCCTTCTTTGATAAGTAGGTCAATTTCGTTGAATTTGGAATCGCTGTAAAAATAAAAACCCGCGTGTTTCCCGTTGTGAAGATAACTTTTGCGCCGCTTAAGTAACTCGTTTTAAGCGCCTCGGGGAAAGGGGTATCCATAAGCCAAGCGGGGAAGATCGTGTCTGAAAAAAAGTTTTGGCTTTTTGATGAGGACTTTTCCGACGTTCTCGTAAAAGGGCGGTAATAGATAAATAAGACCTAATCTTTCGGCTCCCGAAAGCCAGCCTTTGGTTGTTTGAATGGCAATACCGGTTTGAGAAGCAACTCTGCTGATTTGAAATTCCTGGCCGATGTGTGAAGCCAGAATACCGAGGAATTATTCGAAAGCTTCCAATTTGGCTTCCTCGGCATTCAGGCGGATATCCCGCTCAATGTAGCTATGTAGCGGTTCTCCGTAGAACCAATGGCGTTCGTTCTTGTCCATGTCAATGACCTCGGTCCAAGATCCTTGCCAGATGATGCGCCAGATTGCATCGCATCCCTCGTCACTCAGAGTGCCTTTTTTGAGTGAGCTGTCCAGAAGATAAGGTGTTTGCCCGATTCCCTTGAAGCGACCATGAAGTGGCTCGGTACCGACTTGATTTCTTTTCCAAGATGAGCGTCGATCAGCAAACGGCCTCGCAGGAAATGTCGGAGCGCATAGCGCAGACACTGTTCTCCACAGTGGCCAAGGACCTCGGTGTTTTACCGGAACAGGTGTTTGCCGAGTACGGACCTAAGTCGGTGCTGACGTCTGCGGATGCGACACGCACGGCAGACGGCAAGTTACAGGTGACGTCCGATAGGGCGAAGCAGTTGTTCACCGGAAAACAGACGGACGCCCTTCACATGACGTCAAAGGTTTTCGAGGGTGACTTCGCTTCGTTCATGTTAAATGCCAAGGATTCTGAAAGGTTTGTAATTCGTACGCCTCTTTCATCGGCAACTGCCAATCTGCTTGGTCAATTAGGCATTCCGGCGGATGACGTAGAAATTCAGATTACAAGTGACCGTTTAGCACACCCCTACAACTCGGGACATAACTTAACGCCGCAAGATTGGCTCGACGCAGTCAATATGCCGGCGGAAGCTGAGAGTGCGGGAGTAGCGAAAGATACCGCGAAGACAAGTAATGAAAAGACTGTTTTCTTTAGAAAGGCAAATGAAGCCGGTCGCATCCTCGAAAGCATTTATCGGGTTTCCTACAACGAGAACAGAAAGGACGCGAAAACGAGACTTAGTTTCGTCACTACGTATTACTTGGATGATCGAACACCGAAGCCCGACGTTGCTACTGCCCGTGAGGTAGCCGGTCAAATGCGAGAAGCATTACGACGCATGCGGGACTCCATGCCTAACCGCGCCTATGATGCCGCTCAAAAAAGAGCGGTGGGCTTCGGGTCGACTAGCGAAACTGTATCACGAAGCACAAAAAATAATCAAGGATTTCCACAAGGCACTATCGGCGAATGGTTCCCGGACGTCCGTGCTATTGCCACGTGGACAGGCGCTAACCGCTCGACGTTCTTGCACGAGACGGGGCACATGTTTCTTGACATGCGTACACGGATTGCCGTGAAACTTAAGGCAAAGAAGGACTCGGGCGTAGAACTCACTAAGGGCGAACAGCACTTGCTCGATTCCCTTGAAGCGACTATGAAGTGGCTTGGCACCGACCTTGATTCCTTCTCCAAGATGAGCGTCGATTAGCAACGTCCGATGCACGAGAAATTCGCACAAACTTTTGTAAGTTTTCTTCTTGGCTCTTGCCCGGCGCCGGTTCTGGGTTCGAGTGTGCCGGAAATGCTTTGCCACCGGTATCAGAAGGCTTTCGGCGCGGAGGAAAACCCCCGAGTTTTAGAAAAAGCGGAGCTTGTTATTAGCGAGATGCTGACCTATTATCACGAAACACCGACGTGGGTATTTCCTGTATTGTGGAAAAGTATGCAAGTTCAAAACCGCGAGACTGTCTGCCAGGCAACCTAAGGGATATTTCGCTTTCCCTAGGAAAACAAAAGCGCCGGCAGAAAACTGTCAGCAGCTTCAAAGGACAAGTGCCCTTTTATGTTTCGTCTCCGGTGCGGAAGCGCTTTTCCATGTAGGCGACAATCTGCGAAATCGTAAAGGTCATAGCAAGGTACAAAAGCGCCACCGTCGACCAGATTTCAACCGATCCATATGTGTCGGCAATAATGAGTTGCCCCTTGCGCGTGAGTTCCTCAAAGCCAATGACCGACACTAAGGACGAGTCTTTGAGCATGGCAATAAATTCATTGCCGAGCGGCGGAATGACGCGTTTAAAAGCCTGCGGGAGCACGACGTAGCGCATCGTTTGGCGCGGGGTCATTCCGAGACTTAATGCGGCGCGGGACTGCCCGATGGAAATCGATTGGATGCCGGCTCGAAAGATTTCAGCCACATACGCACCCGAGTTGATCGAGCAGGCGGCCACGGCCGCCGTAAACGGGTCGATTCGCATCCCGAGGATCACGGGGAGTGCGAAGTACAAAATGAAGATTTGCACCAAAAGCGGCGTGCCGCGGATGAAGTTGACATACGTGCGCGCCGCGTAATGCAAAACTCGGTTGCGGCTCAGGGCTCCGACGGCGGCAATTAAGCCGAAAACCATCCCCAGACCGACGGCCATGGCCGTGATTTTGAGCGTGACCAAGGCGCCGGCTAATAAAAGCGGAAGCGACTGTGTCACCAAGGAAAAATCAAACTCCATGAGCAACTCCCGAGTTTTGATCAAGCGACATTATTCACCGAACCACTTGGTCATCACAGCCTGATACGAGCCGTCTTGCTTGGCCTCACGCAAGGCTTTGTTCATGCGGTCCAAAAGGGCTTTGTTGTTTTTAGCCACAATGAATCCGAATTGTTCGACGTTGAGTATTTGGCTCTGGTGGGAGAAGACTTTGGCGTTGCGCGGGTTACTTGCCATAAAGTAGCCGATGGTCGGACGGTCACCGATGACGGCGGCACAGCCCTTGTTGCGCAGTTCCATATACGCTTCGTTCATCGTGTTAAAGGTCTTGGTCTTGGCACCGGGAATCGTCTTGGCATAGGCCATGCCGGAGTTGCCGATCTGACCGCAGATGATTTTGTTTTTCAGATCCTTGTCGGTCTTGTAGACGTCTTTGTCGGCTTTGCGAACCAAAATGGAAAGACCCGAATCGTAGTAGGGGTCCGTAAAGCTCACTTTCTTGGCACGCTCTTCGGTAATGGAAACGGCAGCTCCGGCAATATCAATCTGTTTTCCTAAAATCGCCGGGATCAGGGCATCGAACCCCATCGAGGCAATTTTGACGGTAAAGCCGGCCTTCTGACCGATTAGTCGAATCATATCGACGTCAAAGCCGATGACTTCCGAACCGTTTTTCGTGTCAACGTATTCAAAAGGCGGGTAGGTGCTTTCCGTACCCATGACGAGTTCTTCAGCCTGCGAAGTAGCCGAGGCAGCGAGCATAGCGCCCACGGCGGCAAATAAAAAAGTTTTCTTAAACATTAAAATTTCCCTAAAAAAGGCCGTTAACCGCCCTACTTGGGGAACGATTGTCAGCCAAACAAACAATTTTAAGAAAGGCGAGGGCGCAGCGGGGAGCGCTTACCTTCTTTTGCTTGATTTGTTGTAAAAAAAGGACAAAAAGCAGGAACGAAAAATAACGTCGGAGGCAAAAAACGCTCTCCGACGTCGCGTATCGCTTGAGTGTCTTTTACAAGGAGCGGCGCGTTACTGGCCGAACCATTTGACTAAAAGCGCTTTGTACGAGCCGTCCTTTTTGGCCTCTTCAAAGGCTTTATCCAGGCGCGCCAAAAGCTTTTTGTTATCCTTGGCGACGATAAAGCCGAATTGTTCGACATTGAGAACCGTATCTTGCAACGTAAAGAGTTTCTTGTTGCGTGCGTTGCTCGTCATAAAGTACGCAATGGTCGGGCGGTCGCCGATTACGGCTTCGCAACCCTTGTTGCGTAGTTCCATGTACGTTTCGTTCATCGTATTGAAGGTCTTGACGGTCGCGCCCTCAATCGTGCGTGCGTAGGCGGCGCCGGACGTCCCGAGCTGACCGCAGAGAATCTTATTTTTCAAATCCTTATCGGTCTTGTAGGTGTCTTTGTCGGCTTTCCGGACCAAAATCGAAAGCCCCGAGTCGTAGTAAGGCTGCGTGAAGCTTACTTTCTTGGCGCGCTCTTCGGTAATCGTGATGGCTGCACCGGCGATGTCGATTTGGCGACTCAAAATCGCCGGAATCAGGGCATCGAACCCCATGGAAACGACCTTGATGGTAAATCCGGCCTTTTGACCGAGCATTCGCACCATGTCGATATCGAAACCGACGATTTCCGATCCGTTTTTCGTATCGGTGTATTCAAAGGGAGGATACGTGCTTTCCGTACCCATAATGAGCTGCTCGGCATGAGCAACGGCTGAGGTTACCACTAGAGAACTACAAGCCGTAAGAAAGAGCATTTTTTTAAACATGGGTAACTCCCGAAAAATAAAACGGTAACGTGGAGGCGTTTTTTGGCCGAACGAGGCGGTCAAGTCACGGATTGTACGAACGATGCAGCGAACTTAAGCCGAACGCATGCCTTGAAGTCATTGGGTTTGTTGCACTTTTTTTACACGTAAAAGTACTTAGACAGGCGTCAAAACTGACTGAAACGATATCCCTTCTTTTTTAGTCGGGAATTATTCGTTAGACTATCGTAATCTTGACAAAACCACTCGGGAATTCACAGCCATGAAGCTTACAACGCGAGGCCGCTTTGCCGTCACGAGCATGATTGACATAGCGCTTTACGGAAAAAACGGGCCGGTCCGTTTGGCTGATATTGCCCGGCGCGAACAGATTTCGGTGGCCTATCTCGAGCAGATTTTCGGTCGACTGCGTCACGCCGAACTTGTGACGGCCAATCGGGGGCCGGGCGGCGGATATCGTTTAGCGCGTCCCCCCGAGGAAATCAGTGCCGGTGAAATCGTCCGAGCGGTCGAAGAAAGCTTAGATGCCACGCATTGCTACGGCACGGGACAGTGCCGAGGCGGTGCCGAATGTTTGGCGCACGGACTTTGGTCGGATATGAACCGATTGATGACGGATTTTTTAGACGGACAATCGCTTGCGGCGATTAAGACACGTTATGCGAATACGCATCGGTCGCCGGGCGATCGCCGGGCGATGAGGCTGTCGTGATATTTAAGAATAAACGGGCTTAAAGCTTAAAGAAAGGAAGTAACGTATGAATCTGAAGCGTCCTATTTATTTGGACTATTCGGCAACGACACCGGTCGACCCGCGTGTGGCCGAAAAGATGATCCCCTACTTGTGCGAGAAGTTCGGGAACCCCGCCAGCCGCTCGCACGCATACGGATGGGAAGCGGAAAAGGCCGTTGACGAGGCCCGTGCCGAGGTCGCCGCCTACATTAACGCCGACCCGAAAGAAATAGTTTGGACATCGGGCGCTACCGAGTCCGATAACTTGGCCGTTAAGGGTGCCGCGCACTTTTACAAGGATAAGGGCAAGCACTTAATTACCGTCAAGACCGAACACAAAGCGATTCTCGATTCGATGCGCCATCTGGAAACGGAAGGCTATGAGGTGACGTACCTGGATGTTCAGGAAAACGGGCTTCTCGATTTAAAAGCCCTGGAAGCGGCGATGCGTCCGGATACGACGCTCGTGTCCGTCATGGCTGTCAATAACGAAATCGGCGTGATTCAGGATATTGCCGCCATCGGTGAGATGTGCCGCTCTCGCGGCATTATTTTCCACTGCGATGCGACGCAGGCTCCGGGTAAGATGGTCTTGGATACCCAGAAACTTAAAGTCGATTTGATGAGTCTTTCTTCGCACAAGGTCTACGGGCCCAAAGGCATCGGCGCGCTTTACGTGCGTCGTAAGCCTCGCGTGCGTATCGAGCCGCAGATTCACGGCGGCGGACACGAACGCGGCATGCGTTCGGGAACGCTGGCCGTGCACCAAATCGTCGGCATGGGCGAGGCCTACCGCATTGCGCGCCTTGAGCAAGCCAAAGACATCGAACACTGCCTTAAACTGCGCGAGCGTCTTTTAAGCGGTATTCTCAAGAACATTCCCGATGTCGTTGTTAACGGCGACATGGAGCACCGTGTCTGCACGAATTTGAATATTTCTTTTGCCTATGTCGAAGGCGAAAGTCTCATGATGGCTTTAAAGGATATTGCCGTCAGTTCCGGTTCGGCTTGCACGTCCGCTTCTCTGGAGCCGAGTTACGTTTTGCGTGCCCTCGGTCGCGACGATGAACTCGCGCACAGTTCGATTCGCTTCACATTCGGTCGCTTTACGACAGAAGAAGAAGTCGATTACACCGTCAAGCTTTTAACCGAGCAGGTCGCCAAGCTCCGTGAGATGTCGCCTCTGTGGGAAATGCACAAGGAAGGTGTTGATCTTAAGTCCGTCAAGTGGAGCAATCACTAGGAGAACGTATGCCCTACAGTGACAAACTCATTGAACAGTACGAGCACCCGAAAAATGTCGGTACGCTCGACAAAAACGACGAGTCGGTCGGAACCGGCATGGTCGGGGCTCCGGCGTGCGGCGATGTGATGCGCCTGCAAATTAAGGTCAATGACGCAGGCATCATCGAAGATGCCAAATTTAAGACCTACGGGTGCGCTAGCGCCATTGCCTCGAGTTCTCTTGTCTCCGAATGGGTCAAGGGTAAGAGCCTTGAGGAAGCCGGGAAGATTTCCAACACGCAAATTGCCGAGGAACTCGCGCTTCCGCCCGTCAAGATTCATTGCTCGATTTTGGCCGAAGACGCCGTCAAGGCGGCCATTGATGACTACAAGGCCAAACGCGCAGCCAAGGAAACGAAAGCATGATTACGTTAACTCCGGCTGCCGCACGCCACGTGCAGGCGTTTCTTGCCAAACGCGGCAAGGGCGTGGGGTTAAGGCTCGGCGTCAAAACGTCCGGGTGCTCGGGCATGGCTTATAAGCTTGAATTTGCCGATGTGACCAACCAAGACGATTCGGTTTGGGAAAGTAACGGCGTTAAAGTCATTGTCGATGCAAAAAGCCTGCCGTATATCGACGGGACAGAACTTGATTTTGTCAAGGAAGGACTGCAGTCCGGCTTTAAGTTCAAAAATCCGAACGAAAAAGAGCATTGCGGCTGCGGTAAGTCCTTTAAGGTCTGAACGTCTATGGCGCGTGAATCGGCGTTTTCATTGCTCGGCCTTCCGGAGCAGTTTTCTTTAAGTGCCGAGCAAATCGACCAGGCTTGGCACGAGCGAATTGCCCTTGTACATCCGGACCGCTTTGCCGCTTCGGGCAATGCCGCTAAGCGCGTTGCCGAGCAGTGGGCAGGGCGCCTCAATGATGCCAGGGGAGAGCTCATCAACCCGGTGACGCGAGCCAAGGCGCTCCTTGCGGCAAAGGGCTTTAATCTTGCTGAAGAGACCGATACCCGCATGTCGCAAGCTTTTTTGTTGCAGCAATTTACCTGGCGCGAACGCGCTCAGGACGGGGAAAAAGACGCGGTGCTCTCGGAGCTTCACACTTCCGAATCTGAGTGTCTGGAGGCGCTTGGCGATGCACTCGACGATAAAAAAGATTTTCCCCGAGCCCGGGAACTCGCGCGGGAACTTCTTTTTTTAAGAAAACTTGCTGCCGATTTGGGCTCTTCCTAGAAGGGCTTCCGAACCCGACGCCCTCATGAATTGACTCATCGGCAGTTTTATTTCAGGTCGCTCGTGAAAATCGGTCTTAAGCTCGCGATGATGCCTTTGTGAGCGCTCAAAACCGAAAAGTTCTACGCAAAGAGGCGTGCCGGAAAAGCCGCAATTGCCCCGTGCGTCTGCACTTAGTTAAGAAGCGTATGCGGCGTGTTGGGGAGTATAACCAAATAGTTCGACTCACAGGACCTGGAAAAGAGTACCTTTCCGACTTCGGCTCGCTGGCCCGCATAGGCCCGAAAGCGCGCCGCAGTCACACTTCCTTTGCTTGTGCCGGACACGACGTACCGTCCGTCAAGCATGTCGGTAAAATGCGCGCCGATAAAGGCCTTTTTTGTGGGTTTGTTTTCAGTTACGTAACAATAACAAGAAAGCCCTCTTTTTCGTTTTGTTTCAATGGGTTCTGTAGAAAGGCAAAGGCTTTTCTCGGCCTTTGGATAAGAATCAGGCTCAACCATTTTCTTGAGAAAACCGTTTTATGTCCGGACTCATGCAAATTGCGGAACCGGGAATGAGTTCCGCACCCCACGAAGAGCGATTGGCCGTCGGCATTGACCTGGGGACAACCAATTCTCTGGTGGCAACGGTAGTTAACGGCTCGGTGGAAGTCATTGCCGATGAAAAAGGGCGCAAGATTCTTCCGAGCATCGTGCGTTTTTTGCCCGACGGCGCAACCGAGGTCGGTGATGCCGCTTCCGAGCACCTTATCGATGATGCGCAAAATACGGTCTCTTCTGCCAAGCGCCTGATCGGCCGAGATTTAACGGACATTCTCGGTCAAACGCTCCCGTACCGATTCGCCGAATCGACGGGCGTGATTCGGATTGACACTTGTGCCGGCAAGAGAACTCCCGTTGAAGTCAGCGCCGAAATCCTTAAGGCCCTGAAAAAACGCGCCGAAGAGCGCCTGGGCGGGGAGCTCACGGGCGCCGTCATTACGGTTCCGGCGTACTTTGACGATGCACAGCGCCAAGCGACGAAAGATGCCGCACGGCTTGCCGGTCTTGAGGTATTGCGCCTTCTTAATGAACCGACGGCAGCGGCTCTTGCCTACGGGCTCGATACCGGAGCCGAGGGGCTTTACTTGGTGTACGACCTCGGGGGCGGAACGTTCGATGTGTCGCTTTTAAAGCTTTCGAGCGGTATTTTCGAAGTGGTAGCCACCGGGGGCGACAGTGCTCTCGGGGGCGATGATTTCGATCGCCTCCTGGCTCAGGAGGCTCTCGGTCGAGAGACTCTTTCTTTCGAGGCTCTTTCCGGTTGTGAAAAACGCCGTGCCATTTTGGCCGCCCGCTCTTCGCGCGAAGCCCTAACCGAAAAAAGTTCCGTGACCTATACCTGTGCGCTCGATTCGGGACGGGTACTGAATAAGACGGTCACTCGGTCGGAGTTTGAAGCGCAGTGTGCGCCGCTTGTGACCCGTACGCTCGATGTTTTAAAGGGCGTTTTACAGGACGCGAAAGCTAAGCCTTCAGACGTTAACGGAATCGTTCTTGTCGGCGGCTCGACGCGCATGCCTTGCATTCGAAACGCCGTACGGGAGGCCTTCGGAAAAGCGCCCTTGACCGATATCGATCCCGATGAGGTCGTATCTGTCGGCGCGGCCTTTCAAGCTGACAAGCTCGTGGGCAATGCGCGCGATGACGATTGGCTTCTTTTGGATATCACGCCGCTTTCGCTCGGTCTTGAGGTGATGGGGGGATTAGTCGAAAAGATTATTCCGCGTAATACCCCGGTGCCCGTGGCGATGGCGCAGGACTTTACGACGTTTAAAGATAACCAGACGGCGCTTGCCGTGCACGTTGTCCAAGGTGAACGTGAATTAGTCGATGCGTGCCGTTCGCTGGCACGTTTTGAGTTGCGCGGAATTCCGCCGATGGCAGCCGGCAATGCTCGCATTCGAGTGACCTATCGAATCGACGCCGACGGAATTCTTTCGGTGACGGCGCGAGAAACAAAAACCGGCATCGAAGCCGGCGTGCGTGTGAAACCCTCTTACGGCTTACAGGATGCCGATATCGTTCGCATGCTCCAAGAGGGAAATACTGCCGCCGAGACCGACAAAGCCGAGCGCAAGTGGCGGGAAGAGTCTGTTGAGGCCGATCGAATGCTCATTGCCACTCAATCGGCATTGGATTCGGATGCCGATTTGCTGGGTGCGGCCGAACGAAAAGCCATTGACGAGGCTGTCGGGCGTGTCAAAGAGGCGCTTCAGAGCAAGAATGCCGAGGAACTTCGCGCCCGTACGGCAGTCCTGGCGTCTGCAACGACGGATTTTGCCGCTCGCCGTATGGACCGAGCAATTCGCCGAGCGCTCGCCGGACAGAATCTGGCGGCATTCAATGAGAAAAACAAGGAGTAAGCCATATGCCGACGGTTACCGTTGTAGCCAATGCCGTGTGCCCCGAAGGGGCAACGTTTACGGTCGAGCCCGGAGAAAACCTGGCTCGTGCACTCGTGAAGCACGGGGTGAAACTGGCACATGCCTGCGAATTTAACGGAGCGTGCGCCACGTGCCACGTGTATGTCAAGCAAGGCTACGACTCGCTACAAGAGCCCTCCGATGCCGAGTTCGACAGGCTCGATACCGCTTTTGACTCACGACCGGATTCTCGCTTAGCTTGCCAAGTTAAGATCGGGAAAGCGGATTTGGTTATTGAGATTCCGGTTCACAATCGCAACATCGTCGGGGAGCGTTAAACCATGAGTTTTAACTGGACGGATGCTCAGGCGATTGCCCGAGAGCTTTGCGACACCTATCCAGACCTTGACCCCGTGACGCTCAGAATGACCGAACTTTATGCGCTTGTTTTGGCGTTGCCTGACTTTAAAGACGATCCGAAAGCGAGTAACGAAGCGCGCCTTGAGGCGATTTTGTCTGCTTGGCTCGATGAGCGGGATTAAATCCGTGCTTCAGATTTCCTGAGAAAATGCGATTGGCGTTGTTCTGTTAACCCGAGTTTTATAGTTTTTTGACCTAGCCCTCTGAAACAAAGAGGATTTTTCTTGCCCGAAACGTAGTGCACACGTAATGTATATTTGCTATAATGTCGTCACAGGGCAAAACCATCCGCAAGGGGGAAGTCAATGTTCGTACGGCGATTTAAAAGAAGCAACGGTCAGGTCAGCGTCGTTTTGGTCGAGAACTACCGAGACGGCGGCCGTGTCAAGCAGCGTACGATTGAATACCTCGGGACGGAAGCAAAATTGAACGCCACGGACCCGGAAGCCGTCAACAAACTCATTGCCAAGTACAAAGGGCAAAAATCAGAGACGGAAACACTCATAAAACTTACATTGAATCCGGCCGACAAAATCGCGCCCCACAACACGATTCGCAATTACGGCTATCTGTATCTGGAGAAGATGTATCAGGAACTCGGTCTGGACGATGAGTGTCGGAAAATTCAAGAGCAATCGGCGATTCAATACAGCTTGGATGTTTGCTTAAAGCTACTGTGCTTCATGCGAGCCCTTTATCCGCAGTCCAAGAAAGCAAGTCTGGAAAATGGGCTGGAGTATTTCCTAAAGGATTTTTCCATTAAGCTCGAGGACTTATATAAGTCATTGACGGTTCTGAACAAACACAAAAGCGCCTTCGTGGCGCGAATGCATCGAGAATTGAAAGCTCGGTACGCGCGTCAGACCGACATTCTCTACTACGACGTAACGAACTACTTCTTTGAAATCGACCAGCCCGATGAGTTCCGCATCAAAGGATGCTCAAAGGAACACCGCCCGTTACCGATTGTGCAAATGGGGCTATTCATGGATTCACAAGGGCTTCCGGTTGATTTTTATTTGTATGAAGGAAACAAGCCGGATTGCACGACGTTAAAGCCCTCGTTTGAGCAGGTTAAGAAAAACTACAAAGCCGACAAAGTGATTGTGACGGCCGACAAGGGACTCAACAGTGAGTCCAATTTGGGGTATCTCCTCAGTCACGGCAACGGGTATATCGTCAGTCAAAGGATACGCGGAGCGAAGAAAGACCTGCGCGATGAGGTTTTAAAGGACGACGGCTGGCTCAGTGCAGAGGGCGCCTCCTTTGAGATAAAGGAATTTACGCGCACGATAACGGTGACGTATCCGGACAAAAGCAAACACGAACACAAGCAGAAGGTCCTGTGTTTATGGTCTGAGAAATATCAGTCCAAAGAAAAGCAAGAACGCGACAATCTGCTGGACATAATTGCGACCCTGGCAGCCGATCCGAAGGCGTTTAAACGCAGTTGTCATAAGGGGATGAATAAGTACATCGAAGAAGTTCTCGTCGATGCGCAAACGGGAGAGGTCAAACAGGACTGTCAGACGCATACACGGCTAAACCGAGAGAAGATTGCAGCCGACGAAGCCCTCGACGGGTACTACCTAATCGTAACGTCGGAAACGAGTCTAAGTGCCTCAGAGATCCTTAATCGATACCGCGGCCTCTGGCGCATTGAACAGACATTCCGGATTACGAAATCCGACCTGCAATCGCGCCCGGTCTTTGTCCGCACAAAGGAACATATCCACGTGCACTTCCTGACCTGTTTTATGACGCTGACGATGCTCCGAATGCTTGAGGTACGTTTGGGACGAAAGTATTCTTGCCGAAGGATTATCGACGGGCTGAACTCTGCCGTGGCGACCGAAATGAAAAAAGGCATCTACACGGTCAATCGCCGCGATGAAGTGATGGATGCACTCGATGGGCACTACCAAATCGAATCCTCGCGCCGCTACCTAAAGACCGAGGACCTTCGCCGCTATCAGAAACAGATTCTGAAGGCCGTGTACACTACAAACTAAAAGACAAAAAACTCTTTGAATACAGTCGTTTACCCGATTTAACTATAAAACTCGGGAGCGGGATTAAATCCGTGCTTCAGATTTCCTGAGAAAATGCGATTGGCGTTGTTCTGTTAAGACCGAACGATAACGGCAAGTCCTTCTCCGTTTCTTCCGGGAACGCGACTGTAATCAACTTTTCCCAAAGTCAGAAACAGTCAGCCTAGAAAAGCTCGCCTTCGCGCGGTCCGTCGAAAACGGCAATGACCGGGGCATGATCGCTCGGACGGTCCGCTGCGCGCGGTGCCGTGTCAATCAAAATATCCGAGAGGCGAGAGGCCGGATTTGCCGTCGCAAGAATGTGATCGATGCGAAGTCCCTGGTTTTTTTCAAAGCCCTGTTTCCTGTAGTCCCACCAGGAATACGTTCCGGCAGTGTGAGGAAGCTTTTCCCATAGGTCGATAAGACCGGTATTTAATAGCCCGTAGTACGCATCGCGCTCTGGCGCAGAAACAAGGATGTTCCCTCGCCAACTTTCCGGATTCCAGACGTCGGCATCGGTCGGAGCAATGTTAAAGTCACCGGCCAAAACGAGGTCTTCTTTTTTCTCCGTGAGCGACCTAAGCCAGTTCGTTAATGCCGCAATCCAATCGAGTTTGTATAAGTATTTGTCACATCCGACTTCTTTGCCGTTGGGAAAGTAACTTCCGATAAAGGTCCATTTCTTTCCCGTAAGTTCTTCGAATGCAACAGCAATCGTACGAGCAGAAGGGTCCGGATAGCTCGGAATTCCTTTGGCTGTCAGAACGGCGCTTTTAAACGAGCCGCGGCGCACTAAAAGCGCAACGCCGTTGTAGCTTTTTTGCCCTGTGAAAAAGGTATCGTACCCGGCCTCGGCAAGTGCTTTTTCGGGAAATTGCTCATCGACGGTCTTGGTTTCTTGCAAGGCCACGGCGTCGACGCCCGAAGACTTGAGCCAGTCGGTAAGAGCGGCAAGGCGTGCGTTAATCCCGTTGACGTTAAACGTGGCAAGTTTCACTGTTTCATCTCGCTTTGCAGGGCATAAAGGAACGCTAATGCCGCATCGAGTGTAAAAAGGTTTTGATCGATGCGGTCAAGAAGTTCGCTTTTTTTGACGGCCTCAAAACCGGCGACTTCTCCGTCTCGATTGTTCGGTACGACGTGGGATTTGAGTTTTATGCGAAAGACAACGGTTCTTTCACGCATCCAACCGTCACGAACCGGCCGTGTAACAAGAAAGGTTGTCGGGGGAGCGATTTGAGAATATTGATCGGACCTAAGACCTGCTTCTTCAAACGTTTCTCGGACAAGCGTTTCCTGCAGGGTTTCTCCTGCCGAGGAAAGGCCGCCTGAAAGCGTATCCCAAAGTCCCGGGTCGACTTGCTTGGTTGGGCTGCGCCGGGCAATCCAAAAGCGTCCGTCATCATCGGTTGCCAGGGCATGCACACAGGTTGTCGACAGTCCGAGAAAGCGGAAAATGCCGCGCTCGGCTTTTGTCACGGTGTGTGAAAAATCAAGCGGAACGACATCTAAAAGCTCGTTTCTCCACTGGGTGATGAGTTTTCCGTCGTGAAGCATTTGAGCTAGGGTAGCTAGGTCCCGTGCTCCTTGCTCTCCGGCGTAGGAAAGCTCCAAACCTCTTGAGGTGGGCTCAAAAACATCATAAAAAGCGGGAGACCGGAGAACTTCATACGAGCGCGGTACGAGAGTCCCGCATACCAGACCGCAAATCGAGAGTGTTTGCGAGTCCTCGGGGGGCGTTTGCGAAGCCGCCTTTGTCAGTCTGGCAAGAAGTTCTCCGACGGAAGCCATCGTTTTTTACTCCTTTTCCGGACGCAGTGTCGGAAAGAGCAGGACTTCACGAATGGATGACGCGTTTGTCAGGAGCATCACGAAGCGATCGATACCGATGCCGCAGCCGCCCGTCGGAGGCATGCCGTACTCAAGAGCGCGAATAAAGTCTGCGTCGTAGTACATGGCTTCGTCATCGCCCTTACTCTTGGCGTCGGCTTGCGCCTTGAAGCGAGCGGCCTGATCGTCCGGGTCGTTTAACTCGGAAAAGCCGTTGGCCGTTTCCCGTCCGTAGATAAAGAGTTCAAACCGTTCGGTCAGTCCCGGTTTCGTATCCGATGCACGGGCCAAGGGGCTGATTTCAATCGGGTAGTCGACGATAAAGGTCGGCTCGATGAGGCGACTTTCGGCGACTTCTTCAAAAAGCGCCATCACCAAGGCGCCGAGACCGACCCAATCGGGCTGCTTGACACCGAGTTTTTCCAATTCGCTTCTAAGGAATGCTTCGTCTTGCAATTGCTCGGGCTTGTACTGCGGAGCGTACTTAAGAATGGCCTCTTGCGGGGTTAATCTGGCAAAGGGCTTAGAAAGATCGATCTCGGTTCCCTGATAGTTGAACTTTTCGCTTCCCGTGGCTTCTTTGGCAACATAGCGCAAAAGGCTTTCGGTGTAGCGCATCTGGTCCTCATAGGTCCAGTACGTAGCGTAAAACTCAATCGTTGTAAATTCCGGATTGTGGCGCGTATCGATACCTTCGTTTCTAAAACAGCGATTGAGTTCAAAGACGCGCTCAAAGCCGCCTACGACCAGGCGCTTCAAATAAAGCTCCGGCGCAATGCGCAGGTACTGATCCATATCCAGCGCGTTGTGGTGCGTGACAAAGGGTTTAGCATTGGCGCCGCCCGGAATCGTATTGAGCATCGGGGTTTCGACTTCAACGAAGCGGTGCTCTTCCATGTAGTGACGAATAGCCGAAACGACTTTAAAGCGAGTCGCAAAGCGGGCGCGACTCTCTTCATTGATAATGAGATCCACGTACCGCATACGGCAGCACTGTTCGGGGTCGCAAAGGCCTTTGTGCTTATCGGGTAGCGGCAAAAGACCCTTGGTAAGAAGGCGCAACTCCTTGACGCGAACGGAAAGCTCGCCGCGGTTCGTGAGGAAAAGCGTGCCGCGTGCCGCAATGATGTCGCCGATATCGTAGGTCTTAAAAGCCGCATAGGCCTCATCGCCCATTTCCGAGGGAGTGAGGAAGTACTGCATACGTCCTGTAAAGTCCGTGACGGTTGCAAAACTGGCTTTTCCCATGATGCGCTTGAGCATCATGCGGCCGGAGACAGCCACTTGAACATTGAGTTCTTCGAGCTCTTCCTTGGATTTTTGGCCGTACTTTTCTCGTAGGTCTCCGAATAAATCGGTGCGCTTAAAGTCATTGGGGAAGGCAACGCCCTTGGCGCGAATCGCTTCGAGCTTGGCGCGACGTTCCGCAATAATGTGGTTGATGTCTTCCTGTTGATTAACGAGATTTTTTGCGTTGTTTTGTTCGGTCATTCTGAATTTCGCCCGATAAAAATTAAGTGGGAAAAGAAAGTCTAAACGCCTTGCTTGAGACTTGCCTGAATAAACATATCAAGGTCGCCGTCTAAAACGGCTCCTGTGTTGCCTGTTTCAACGCCGGTCCGTAAATCTTTGACACGACTCTGGTCAAGAACATAACTACGAATCTGGTGCCCCCAGCCGATGTCGCTCTTGGCTTCTTCAAGCTTTTCTTGTTCAGCCATGCGTTTGCGAAGCTCCGCCTCGTAAAGTTTGGCTTTTAATTGTCGCAAAGCTTGCTCGCGGTTGTTGTGTTGGCTGCGATCGTCTTGGCAGACTGTCACGATACCGGTCGGAATGTGCGTAATACGCACGGCGGATTCCGTTTTTTGCACGTGCTGGCCGCCGGCTCCCGAAGCGCGAAAAACATCAACGCGCAAATCTGCCGGATTAATTGTGATTTCAATCGAGTCGTCCACTTCCGGATACACGTAGGCGCTGGCAAACGACGTGTGGCGACGCGCATTGGCATCGAAGGGACTCTTGCGGACTAAGCGGTGAATCCCGGTTTCGGTGCGAAGTGTCCCGTAGGCCCAGGGGCCTTCGATATACAGCGTACAGCCTTTGATGCCGGCCACGTCCCCGGGAGTTTCTTCCGTGAGTTTTGCCGTAAAACCTGAGCGCTCTGCAAAGCGCAGGTACATGCGTTCGAGCATACTGGCCCAGTCTTGCGCTTCGGTGCCGCCGGCACCGGCTTGAATTTCCAGGTAGCAATTAGCGCTATCCATGGGGCCGTTAAACATGCGCTTAAATTCAAGATGCTCAACTTCTTTTGCGTAACCATCCACTTCGGAAGCGATGGACTCGGCACTCGCTTCATCACCTTCCTCAATGGCCATCGAGAAAAGCTCGCGCGCGTCATTGAGCCCCGCTGTCAGGTGTTCGAAACTGCCGACAAGGTCATCGAGTGTTTTCTTTTCTTTGCTTACGGCCTGCGCATGCTCCGGTTCGTTCCAGAGGGCAGGATTTTCCATTTCGCGGTTAACTTCTTCGAGGCGTCGCTTTTTGTGATCGACGTCAAAGATACCCCCGAAGTTCAGCAAGGCGCTTTAAAAGATCTTCGCAGAGGTTTTTCGTGGAATTGATGCGTTCGGCTTCCATGGGTCAATAGTTTGAAAAATATCAAAAATTAAACAGGCTCGCATTATAAAGACTCGTGGGATTTTTCACGGAAAGCGGAGCAAGCGAAGCAATCGCGGCAGTTGGGAAGATTTGCCGGTTTGTCTCGTGACCTCCGAACGGGCCGACAACAACATAGGTTGCGTTCTGACTTTTAGTGGACAAGATGGGAGTTTCTTAGTGTTGTCGGCAATCGGTGCATTTCACGCGGAGGATTCTCGCGTCTCGGGAATTCGATTGATGAGTGGTTGAAAAAATTGTTCCGAAAACATTTACCACAATTTAAGAAAAGCGGAACGGTTGTGTGCCGGATCTCCCTGGTAAGGTTGTATTTGGGCAACGCAAAAAAAGCTTTAATATCAGGGCTTGCGCCCCCCCCCCGACGGTGGGAAAATCAGATTGGTTTTCTCAGGGCATTCTTTGGTAAAGGTGCAATTACTTTGTGTCTTCGAATGACGGAGAAAATCGAGGAGTATGACGAAATGACTTGCGAATCATAAGTGGGTCATTTCAGTCTTTGGCGAGAACGCAGTCACATACCGTCGTAGAAGTTCCGTGAAAAAGAAAGGCAAGAAATGGTCGGCGATAGTTTTATGACAAGTCGTTCCCAGGTTATAAATCTTTGGAGTAATTTCAATGAAGAAGTCGATTCTGGCCATAGCTTTAGGGTTTTCAGCAACAGCGAGTATGGCAGGCAATCCTCCTGTAGCCTCAATGACGGCGCCTCAAACAAAAACCGATGACGTTAGCATTACAGGCGCCTAGGCTCTTCCAGAACTTGTTGCTAGTTTTTAACTTACTATTCGAGTTAATTTATGCGAATCTCTCCTCTATATAAAGCAGTTGCCCTTGCTTTGGGAATTGCTGCATCTGCCAACGCTGCCGCTTCGCTTGCTATTGGAAAAACGGCCCCTGATTCGATCACTGAAGATTTGACTATTTCCGGTGCTTACGATATGGGCATTTATGCTGGCTCTGGAAAACAATTCAACTTTTCAGGTAAGAACCTATCAATTGATATTACCGAAGGCCCTGGTTGGGGAAAGGGAAATGTAGGTATTCGTGCGGGATATGTAAATTCATCATCCGCCACGCAAAGTACTATTAATCTAGGGAATAAAGGTAAAACCGAAAGCATTTCTGTAAAAGTTACGGATAACTCAGGTGTGGATGATGTCGCTATCGGTATTTGGGCCGAGGGCAATGTTGCAAATAAAGGTGGTGTTATTAACATTAACACAAAATCTCTTGTCGTTGATGTCACTACAAAAACTTGGGCTTATGGTCTCTATTCACAGAACAGGACTACAACCTCTACATCTGACCTTAGCACTATAAATATCAATGCTGATGATATTTACATTAATGCAACTACCACTGGTTCTAGTGAGAAAGGCCATTCAGCGAATGCTATTGTTGCCCAGTCTCAAGGGGTCATGAACATAAATGGCAATTTGGAAGCTCATGCTACAAGCGCTGCCATTTCGACTAGAGGCGCTAGCACAATTAAAATCAATGAGGACGGCCTTCATTCAACCAAGCTTTACGGCAATATTGATTTTAATTACGATAAAGGAACCTCTGGAACCGTTGCCGACGCAACTGTCATCGTCAATTTTTCTGGATCGGATTCAATTTGGGTAGGCAATAGCTCCGTTTCTTACGGCACTGGCAAACCTTCTGATCAGAGTTATCTTGATGTATTTAATCTTCGGATTAAATTACAAAATGGTGCAGTTTGGGAACCTACGGTGATTGATGAAATTGAAAATAATGATACCGAAGGGCTTGAGAATATTCCATTAAACAATCTCGTTTTAAATGACGCTACCATTAATATTAAGAACTCAGAGCAGACGGTAAAGGTCGATAATCTCGAAGGTACGGGCGGCACTATCAACGTTGCTGCTACTGCGAAAGATGGTGCGATTACCAACATCGGCAAACTGTGCATTGGCCAAACGGATGCAGATAACGATATAAAGTTGGCTGTTAACGCGACGGGCATCAATGCAGACGATATTTCCGATGTTGATTCGGCATTGACGGCTATGAAAAACGCTGTTCAATTTTCGTCCAACACAGTCAATTCCATCACTAACACCGTCGCGGAAGGTGCGGTGAAAGGTGCAATTACCCAAACAGTTAACGCTGACGGCACCACCAGCACCGTTGTTCAAGAAGAGAATACAAAGCTCTCTGCGTTCCGAACCGTTTCCTCGATGGGCGTCATGGCATGGCGTCATGACATGAATGACCTGACAAAGCGTATGGGTGAATTGCGCACAAGTCCGGAAGGAATCGGCTCATGGGTTCGCTTGTACGGGTCTGAACAAGAATACGGCCGTCAGGATGTCACCACAAAGAGCACATCCGTTCAGGTCGGCTCTGACTATGACGTCGGCTACGGTTGGAAGGTCGGCGGTGCCTTTACGTACACGGACGGTTCGTCCGATTATGCGAACGGCAGTTCCGACAACAAGGCTTACGGTCTTGCCGCCTACGGCTCTTGGCTCCATGAGGGTGGCGCTTTCGTTGATGTGATTGCTAAGTACAGCCGTTTAAAGAGCGACTTTGACATGAGCGTGATGAGCGGCACGTCTGAGAATAACGCCTATAGCGCCAGTGCCGAGTTCGGCTGGTATGTGCCGTTTGCAAATATCGCCTTCGTTGAGCCGCAAGCCGAAATCACCTACGGTGTTGTCAAGGGCGATGACTTCACAACGAGTAACGGCGTTGCGATTTCCCAGAAAGACACCAAGGCTTTAATCGGTCGCTTGGGTGTGCGCACCGGTTTGCACTTTAACGAGAACAAGGGTGTGGTCTATGCCCGTGCTTCCGTTTTGCGTGACTTTAAGGGCGAATCCGAATTTACGGCGAGCCTTGTTTCCGATTCCTCCGTGTGTTCGACCGTCAAGGACGATATCGGCGGGACGTACTACGAGATGGGTATCGGCGCGAACTACAAGTTTGCGGACAATGCCTACACGTATGTGGACTTTGAGCGTCAAAACGGCGGAGACGTCAAGGAAAAGTGGCGTTGGAACGTCGGTTTCCGTTATGTCTGGTAAGACCTAATCGGAAAACGTCGGCGAAAGTAATTTTCGCCCCTAAACTCCCGACCGACTTGATACATAACGTATAAAGTCTTCGGGAGTTTTGTTACCCCGACGAGCGCGAGCAAATCGCGATAGTGTTTCGGAACGACTCCGACAATGAAAGCACCGGTTCGCCGGTGATTTCTTGCTTGTTCCAGCGAGAAGAGACCCGAGGTGACCGAAGAGTCGGTCACTTTTGTCAGACTAGATACTTCTGAAGGAGTGCATATCTATGGCACGAAACAATAGGATCTAGTGCAGGCGTGTGTTTGACGTTAAACGATACCGTTGCTTCGGGCTGTTCTTAGCCTCGGTTGCCCGGATGAGACCTTCCTGAATGAGATTGCCGATGTATTTTCTAAGGGTAGGGGAACTGCGTCCGGTTGCTTTTTGTAGTTCGCGGATTGATAACGAACTTTGACGAGAAAAGAGGTCGAGAATTACCTCTCGGACGTTTTCAGTTTTCCTGTCGCTCGTGACGGATTCTCGAGAAAGACGATCAAAGACAATTCTGAAATACGCGTTGTTACCTTCAAATCGCACAGACCCGTGTTGGGCTTGAACGAATGCCTGTCGAATCGCTCTAAGCCCCGTTCCTCGGTTTTCAACAACGTAGCTATTGTCCGGCATCGCCGTGGCTTCAAGAATCTGCGAAAGAAATTCGTTGCGTGTGGCAGAGAGTCCTGAGCTTAGGAGTTCATCAACGTCAAGCGCCCCATAAAGGCCTCCGGGATTCAGCACTTCCAAACAATCGGAGTACAGGTTGAGTTGAACCTGCGAGGAGCAACCTTGAGCAGAGTAGTCCCGATGCTGCAAGGCGTTTGCGACTGCCTCGCGAATGGCAATTAAGGGATAATCAGGGATGTCATAACGGACCGCTCCTTTGACGTGCGCGCCGATATGCATGTTTTTGCGCACAAAGGTGACGGCATCGACCACCATATCGGGAATAGAGCCGACAAGACGCTTTGTGTCAAGATAACGATTCTCGATAAAGTCGCCGATTTCAAGCGATGTTTGTTCTCGCGTTGTTGCGTAGCATGTGCAGGTTACGCAAAGCCGCGGGAAGTATTTCTGAGGAAATTCGCCGAAGGCAAGAAGGCCGGCCAAGGTTGGTTTTAATTCGCCGTCGGCTTTCTGCAAAACGCGCATTTGTACAAGTATTTCCTCGTCCGAAGAGTTTGCAAACCCCCGCGGTGTAAGAAAACGTTGTCGACTGATAAATAATTTGAGTGCATTTAAATCTAAATCGGCAAGAGAGGCTTCCTGGACAACACGGATGTCGTGCTTGGGCTGAATTCGCTCCTCGAGCATGCGACTGATTTCATACTCGGTGAGTTTTCGGTTGCCGTCCCCGGTTCGGATGTAGGAACCGCCGTAAACGCCTTGAGTTGTTACATAACAGGGCCTCTCAAGTAAGGGCATCGGTGCAATGATGGCGACAACAATCTTTGTTCCTTCAAAATCTAGCAAATGCACCTGCGGTCGCACCACCGGTGTTAGCTTGTCGCCGTAGTGCAGCATGTCGGAATAAACGGCATCTGCGTTAAATTTAGGAACGGGACGAAAGCCTTTTTCTTCGGAAAGACCGAGAATGACGGTTCCGCCTTGCCCGTTGGAAAACGCCGAGAGGGTTTCGGCAAGACTTTTAGGCGTTCCTTCCTGAGCCGATTTGACCTCGCAATGTTGGTTGTCGCGTCCGGATTTTCTCATGAAGGCAATTTGCCTAGTGATTGTTTCTTGTAACGAATCGGGCATAGAAGTCTGCAATTAACTTAGATAGTTGCTAAGTAGATTATAGAGTAAATCGCAGAATTGATAGAGTAAACAGGCAAATTTGTAGAGTAAATCGATAAGTTTGTAGAGTAAGTGGAGCCTTTGTCGAAGCGATTAGTCAAGTTAAACGCACGGAAGCTGCGGTGCCGGAAGATTTCGGGCGAGAACTCCGATGCGGGGCTCTTTAGTTTATTGTCCGAGCTATTGCTCTGCCGCCACAACGATGAGTTGCGGTGAGCGCCGTCCCATAAAGGTATTAACTTCGGGTTTGTACGCTAAGCGCACACGTGAGGGAAGGGGTGTGGCATGTCGAAAGAAAATGGCATCGAAGCGTTTTCCTTCGAGTTCCAAAAATAGTTTGAGGTGACTGCCCTTTAATACGCGCTGGTTGAGAACGGTAAATTCGTTCGCAAAAATCGGCGCTTCAAAACCTTGTCCCCAAATGCGCGATTCCAGCGCATCGATGAGCACGAAGTTAATCTCGTCGGCGGCTAAGGGACCGTCTACGACGATGCGGTTTTCCAAGGTGCGGGCATCGCATTTTCCCCGCACCACGGCATCGAAAAGCGATGTAAAGCGGGTCAGGTTTTCTTTTTTAATCGTCAGTCCGGCCGCCATGGCGTGTCCACCGTAACGTAGCATCAAGCCTGGAACCTTTTTATCTAGGTCTTCCAGGACATCGCGTAGGTGTAAGCCGTCAATCGATCGCCCCGACCCTTTCAGGTCTTCGCCCTCATCGGGAGCAAAGGCAATGACCGGGCGATGAACGGCTTCTTTGATGCGGCTGGCGACAAGACCGACAACGCCTTGGTGCCAGGTCGGATTAAATAGGACGATGCCGGCTTTCTTTTCAACATCCATGTCTTGAATCAGCGCAAAAGCCTCGTTTTGCATGCCTTCTTCCAAGGAGCGCCTTTCCGAGTTCAGACGGTCGAGCTCTCGGGCATATTCCTGAGCACACACCGCATCATCGGTTAAAAGACAATCAATGCCGATTCCCATTTCGGTTAGGCGCCCGGCCGCATTAATACGCGGCGCGATGCTAAAGGCAAAGTCTTTAACGGAAGCAAGTCCCCTGTCGTGTCCGCACACGTCAAAAAGCGCTTGAATGCCGGCGCAGGCCTTCCCTTGGCGCACACGTGCTAAGCCCCGGGACACAAGAATGCGGTTATTTTTATCCAAAGCGACGACGTCGGCCACGGTTCCGAGTGCCACCAGGTCGCTTAACGCATCGAGGCGCGGTTGCGTTTCTTTGGAAAAAACACCTTCTTGCCGCAGACGAGCCCGAACGGCCAAAAGTAAGTAATACATCACGCCGCACCCGGCCAGGGCTTTACTCGGGAAGCGATTGCCGACTAAATTCGGATTGACGATAGCGCCGGCGTTCGGAAGCCTTTTGCCGGCTAAGTGGTGATCGGTGATGATGACGGTAAGACCCAAGGCATTGGCGTGGTCCACTCCGTCGACACTGGTAATGCCGTTATCGACGGTCAGAAGAATGGCGGGCTTTTCCGGTTGAGAAAGGGCTAAATCGACGATTTCCGGCGACAGACCGTATCCGTATTTAAAGCGGTCCGGAACAATGTAATCGACTCGGATTCCGAGGGCTTTCAGGCCTCGCACGGCCACGGCGCAGGCTGTTGCTCCGTCACAGTCGTAATCGGCCACAATCGTGATGCGTTGTCCGGTTTTGCGTGCTCGGCACACAATGTCGGCGGCTGTATCAAGGCCCTCTAAAAGGGCCGGATCGGCAAGGGATTTCCAGTCTTCTGCTAAATCGTCCACGGACCGAATGCCGCGTGCCGCTAAAACGCGCGCTAACGCCGGGAGCATGCCGGAAGCCGTGAGCCGCTTGGCAACGGCCGCATCAAAGGGTCTTTCTTCAAAACGCGTTCTCATCGATGTGATGCCTCTTCGATTATCCAGGCGTTCACATCCGGCGATTTTTGCGGACGAAAGCGGGAAAGAAGCGACTTGGGATTCGTGAGTTTCACGGTAAATGTTTTCGTCATTTTTCCGCCGCAAGCCACAATCAGGGCCTCATTACACCCGCGAAGGCGTGCCGCTTCTTTTAAGGTAATGAGTTGCTCGGCAAGCGTCGGTAGGGCTCGGTTCCACGCATCCCAATCACCCTGAATCCACGCCTTGTACAGGTTCGGAAAGAGGGCAAGCACGACGCCCCTCGGCGCATCGGAAGGCCAAGAAAGAGCCCCGGTTATTTTCCCGACTCGGTGATTCAAAATTCCGGCGGCATCGGCCCAGCCTAAGACAGTCGCGTCGTCCGAAAGAACACTGCGGATTTGGGTAGGCGGATAAAAGTCTTGAATCGGACCTCCGCCGTCAATCCAAAGCCCCTCAAGCCCGGCGATGCCGAGCCCCTGAATCGCTTGCGTGAGTGTGCCAAGCAGGGTCAGTGCTTTGGTCACGTTTTCCGCCTTGTCGGAGAAAAAGCCTTCTTCACTTGGAATCGGATGCCCGAGTAATGTTTCGACCTCGCGCACGGACACCTGCCAAGGGGTTTTTCGGGAAAGATAAAAATCGGCATCCCAACGTTGTAGCGTAAAGCCCTCTTTCTGAAAAAGCGGGTATAGGACCGAATACACGCGGTCTTGCTGCGTTTCCGTAAGAGAGGTCTTTCCGAGAACGCCTCCGTTCTTATCGCAATGCAGTAGTGTGAGGCGCCAGATTTGTCCGGAAAGCCGAGGGCCTCCTTGCATCACCCACCGATACGGAGCCGTTGCCATCGCTTCGCGACTGCGTGTTAACACGCGCCAACACCAAATAAGGTGCGCAGATCCCGTTTGATGGGATTCGGCTAAAGTTTGCTCGGTCCAGTCTTCAGCGCCTTGCGTGAGTTTTTCCACACACGCAATCGCTTCGGGCGGAATCGCCTTCAACACGTTTCGGTTCGGAACGAGTAAGCCCGGGACGATGAAATACGCCTGTGTCATGCTCGACTGCCTCTACTGAGCAAAGCGGTTACATCAGGCTTTGGCATCCATCACGACTCGCATCAAATCGGCGATGGTGCCGGAATTGGTTTTTCCCATAATCGAAGCGCGGTGCGCTTCGACGGTCTTGATGGAAATACCGAGGTCATCGGCAATTTGCTTATTTAAACGACCGGCTACGATGCGCTCCAAAACCTGCTGCTCGCGGGGCGTAAGGCGCCCGAGTAGGGCAACATTGATGTTGCGCCGCTCGTTTTGCATGCGTTTTTCGCGAGCATCGGCGAGCATTTCTTCCACTTGCTGCTTTAAGGCCTGCAAGTCAAAGGGCTTTTCGATAAAGTCCACCGCACCTTTTTTCAGGGCATTGACGGCCATCGGAACATCGCCGTGACCGGTGATAAAAATAATCGGAAGGTCGGCGTTTTTCGAGCGCAAAAGTTCCTGAACTTCAAGCCCGCTCATGCCGTTCATGCGCACGTCCAATAGCAATACGGCAATGGCATTCGGATTGTAACGCGCGATAAAACTTTCGCCGCTTTCGTAAAGCTCAACCTTGTAGTTACTCGCCTCGAGTAACCAACGGATGGAATCGCGTACAGCCTCGTCATCATCGACAACGTAGACGGTTCCTAAAGTTTTTTCATTTTCGGCAAAGGCGTTCATAGTCAAAAAACGACGGCAAAAAGGGGCGTGAAAAAGAGGCTTGACAAACGTTCATTGTAGTCTATCGAGCCAGCGATAAGTCAAAGTAAAAAATCGTTCCGCCTTCCGGGTTGTCGCGAAATGCCAGATGCCCGTTATGGCTCTCGACAATGGAGCGGCATAGGTTGAGCCCAATGCCCATTCCGGTTTCTTTTGTCGTGTAAAACGGCTGATACAGGGAGTCTTTTTTCTTCGGACTGATGCCTTCCCCGAAATCGATGACTTCGAACCGTAGAGAATTGCCCCAGTGATGCACATCGACTTGAACGCATTTTTTCTCCGTGTGTTCCGAAGCTTCGATAGCATTTTTAATGAGGTTAATGAGAACGAGGCCGATCAAAATCGCATCGCAGACAACGGTCGGCATCCCCGGCTCCAGACGCGTTTGTACCGCAACGCCGTGTTCTTTGGCTAAGGGGCGCGCCATCTCCACCGCCTCGTTGACAATTGTCACGACATTGGCCGGAGCTCGTATCGGATCGGTGCGTTTGGCAAAGCTGCGAATCCGTCGCATGACCTGAGTGGCTCGCTGAGTCTGCGCAATAATTTTCTCAAACATGCGAATGGCTTCTTCCGGCGACAGACGCTTATTTTCGAGCATCACCTTGGAAGCAACGGCATAGTTTTGCAGGGCGGCTAAGGGTTGATTGAGCTCATGGGCAAGCGAGCTTGCCATCTCGCCCATGTTAATGAGCTTAGAGGAGCGCTCGGCCTTTTCCATTTGCCGGGCGACGGTCTCGCGATTGATGTGCGCAGCCGTCACGTCGTACGCCGTCAGAAGTTGCGCTTCGCTCTCGTCAATCCACGTGATGTTTTTCACATGAATGGCGTACCAGCGATTGCGCTCCTTGTCGTAAATGTCATCGGCATTGGCCGAGACTTCGTGTAAGAGCGAACAAAACTTGATGTGCTGGTCGGGGGAGTCTCCGAATTGGTCCTGATAGATGGTGTTGGCAAATAAAAGCGTCGGCTTGCTGCCCTGAAGCGAAATGACGCTCACGGCCGCATCCATGGTTTCCAAAACGCGGGTAAAGCGTTGCTGCATGGCCCGAAGTTCGCGTGCCGAACGATTCGCTTGCGTGATGTTGCTATACGTAACCATGTAGCCTAAGCGTTTGCCGTCGCCGGCAAAAAGCGGGAAGACCTGAACAGCGCATTCAAAATGCGTTAAGTCTTTGCGGACGGCTTCAAACTCAAAATACTGCTTTTTGTGGCGCTCGCCGGCACCGGCCAAGGCCAAAGAAAAGGCTTCGCGTACGGAGGTGTCGTCTTTGGGCCAGAAGGGGTAGGGGGGCATTAAACCCGTGGTCTCTTTTTGTCCGTATCCGAAAAGTTCCTCGAAGGCATCGTTGGAGTAAAGGATTTTTCCCTTGCTATCGATTACGCACAAGGCATCTAAAAGCGACTCACTGACGGCTCGCTGCACGAGAATACGTGCTCGCATCGCACTTTCGGCTTTCAGTTGTTGCGTCTGAAAACGCCAGAGCAAAAAGAGAGAAACAAAAATTAATCCCAGCATCACGAGCGCGCACCAAGCGTACAGGCTGTTGCTGTAAAAGGAACTTAGAAGGGACGATGTCAGACCGAGCTCCACGCGCGAGGGAAGCGGCGGGATCAGCAGACACACTTCCATGGCTTCCAGGCTCGGCAAATCCTTGTGAATGACCGTTGTGGCAAAAACGGTTTTGGCATCAAGGAGGTAATAGTGTTGAAAGCGATTGAGTTTATCGGCCGAGGCAAAGCGAAGCGTCACGGGCAGCGAGATGCGGGCAACAAGCGATAGGTCGTTATGACTCGGCGGGAGGACCAAATCCGAAAAAGGTCCGGCCGGTCCGTTATCCAAATAAGGCGGCGAGTAAATGGCCGAGTTGCTGGCCCTGGCGTGTTCTTTAGCTAGGAGCGTGCTCGGATTTGTGATCACCGAGCCTGTCGGGTGGGAGAGCTCACCCATCGCGCTCGGATTGGCACAACTTTTAAGAACGCGCCGGTCGGCATCGACAATAGAAAACTCAACAAGCTCCGGGTAGGTGTGAAAAAGCGACTTCAGACGCCGGCAGGAAAACCCCGGTCCGATTCCCGCGACAGACGACAGGCGCACCGAGATGTTCGTGAGGCGTTCCTCGGCACTAATCGAGATGTTTTCACCGGCAACGTACAGGGACTCAAGTTCATTTCGCCGCGTCTCGTCCGAGACAATGCGCCAGACAAAAACGGTTAAGGCAATTGCTGCAAAAATCAGAATCAACACGGCGCCGACACCGAACCGGCTCGCGTGCGTTTTTTTCGGCTGCACGAGCTCTAAGAGTAGGTCTCCGATCGGTTTTGGCGCTTTAAGTGTCATGGTGGTTTTCTTTTCGGATGCTGCGATAATAAGCCTAAAATGCCTTCGAACAAAGAACTCGGAGCCCCGACCCTAGAACTATTTCTCTTAAAAAGGATTGTTGCGATGAATCAGGATCAATTAAAGCGCGAGGTGGGAAAGGCCGCCTTAAAGTATGTTATCGAAGGTGAGGTTCTCGGCGTCGGCACGGGTTCGACCGTTGACTGCTTTATCGATGCACTCAAAGAAAGCGGACTAAAAATTCCGGCCTGTGCCTCAAGTTCCGTGCGTTCGACCAAGCGCCTTGAAGGGTACGGCTTTAAGGTCGTCGATTTAAATACGATTGAATCGATTCCCGTTTACATCGACGGAGCCGATGAAGTCGACGAGACGCTTGCAATGATTAAGGGAGCGGGCGGTGCCTTAACGCGTGAAAAGATTGTCTCGAGCATCGCGAAAAAGTTCGTTTGCATTATCGATAAAAGCAAACACAGTAAGACCCTCGGTCATGTGGCGCTTCCCGTGGAAGTGATTCCGATGGCTGTGGCTTGTGTCTCGCGCACATTGCGCGCTATGGGCGGCAATCCCGTCGAACGCGACTTTACGACCGATAACGGAAATCGCATTCTCGATGTGGCAGGTTTAGATATGAGCGATCCGAAAGCGCTCGAAACTAAGATCAATCAGATTCCCGGTGTTGTGACAGTCGGTCTTTTTGCGCATCGCGGAGCCGATGTGGTCCTTGTCGGCACCGAAAGCGGTGTTGAGACGTACACGCGCAAGTAATCAAGACTGATTGCCAGATATCAAGGCTCGGGGTAGCCGGTTGGACGGCTTTCCCGAGCTTATTTTTTCTCGAGGGGAACGTGGTTGGGGACAGCCTCGATACCGCCTCCGAAAAAGTACCGTTCGCACTGCTCGGAAACGTGCGCACGCACTTTGGGGTCGGCACAATTTAAGCCGTACTCGTTGATAATCATCGTCTGTAGCTTCTTCCACTCTTCCCAGGCCTCTTTACTGACGGACTCATAAATCCGCTTTCCGAGTTCTCCGGGAACGGGAGGAAAATCCAAACCTTCGGCGTCTTTATTGAGTTTGACGCAATGGACCATACGGGTCATTAACAGTTCTCCTTAGAATTGTCGGCCTCCATTATAGAGTGCTTGTTCCTGCTCTCAGACTGCACTTTAGAGGTTTGTCACGTAGTCGGGAAAAGACACTTTGTCCCTGTCGGTACAATTCGCAGTTGTTTTTTCGTGGTGCCTTAAGCGACTTAAAAATGAATTCGGCGTCTTCACTCAAAAATTTGCGCGAACTTATCGGTAAATCCCAAAAACAAACCGAGAAGATTCCTGCGGAAAAGAAAGCCGTTTTAGTGCCCAAGAAAACGCGTCTCTCCGAGAAGGCATCTTGCCAAGAGACAGAAAAGCGTTTTTTTTCGAATTTTCCGCAAGAACGGACACCGATTCCGCTTTTTACACTGGCGCCTGACCTTCCCGTCAGTCGCGAGTGCGCCGTTTTGGAAAAGGCCATTCGCGACAATCCCGTTATCATCGTGAGCGGCGAAACAGGCTCAGGGAAGACAACACAACTGCCGAAGATCTGCCTTTTAGCCGGGCGCGGACGGCGGGGTTTAATCGGGCACACGCAACCGAGGCGCATTGCTGCAAGTTCCGTTGCCAAGCGCATCGCCGAAGAAATGAAAACTCCGTTAGGAGATGTCGTCGGCTACAAGGTGCGTTTTACCGATAAGACAAGTCCCGGGGCAACGATCAAACTCATGACTGACGGCATCTTGCTTGCCGAGACGCAAACCGATCCGCACCTGAAAAAATACGACACGATCATTATCGACGAGGCCCACGAACGGTCGGTCAATATTGACTTTTTGCTCGGGTATTTAAAGCGCCTTCTTCTTAAACGCCGGGATTTGCGCGTAATCGTCACATCGGCCACCATCGATTCGGAGCGCTTTGCCAAGCATTTTGCGAGCGAGGGAAAGCCCGCTCCTGTTTTTTCGATTTCCGGACGAACCTATCCGGTGGAAATTCGGTATCGTCCTTTTGAAGATGCCGATGAGGACGATGACAAAACCCTCATGGATTCGGTGGCCGATGCCGTTGACGAACTTGAGATGGCAGGCCGCGGCGACATTCTCGTGTTTTTCCCGGGCGAGCGGGAGATTCGGGAAGCCGCCGACGTTTTGCTACGGCGCCACAGACCGGGAACGGTCGAAGTCTTGCCGCTTTATGCGCGTCTTTCGGCCGAAGAACAAGAGCGCGTCTTTAAAAGGTCCGGTGCCCGTCGCATTGTCCTTGCGACCAATGTGGCCGAAACCTCCATTACCGTACCCGGTATCCGCTATGTCGTCGATACGGGGCTGGCGCGCGTTAAGCGCTATTCGTATCGCAACAAAGTCGAGCAACTTTTAATCGAACCCATCAGTCGCGCCTCTGCCGACCAACGCGCCGGTCGGTGCGGTCGCGTCGGTCCGGGTATTTGTATTCGCCTTTATAGCGACCTCGATTACCAAAGACGCCCGGCGTACACAGACCCTGAAATCGTGCGCTCGAACTTAGCCTCAGTTATTTTGCGTATGAAGGCGTTAAAGCTCGGCGATGTGCGCGAGTTTCCGTTTGTTCAAGCGCCCCCTGCGCGAGCGATTTCCGACGGCCTTTCGATTTTAAGTGAGCTAAATGCCATCGATACGGACGGCAATCTGACACGCACGGGTCGGGAACTCGCCAAACTGCCGATCGATCCGAAACTCTCGCGCATTCTTTTGGCATCCAGAGAAAACGGGTCGCTACGCGAGGCCCTGATTATTGTTTCGGGCCTGGCCGTCCTAGATCCGCGCGAAAGACCGGCCGATGCGACGGCAGCAGCCGATGCGGCGCACAAAGAATTTTCAGATTCCAAGAGCGACTTTATGAGTTACTTACGTCTGTGGAATTGGTTTATCGATGCCAATGCCAAGAAGGAAAGTAATCGCCTTTTAGCCGCCCTCTTAAAAAAGAAATACCTTTCGCCGCGACGCCTGCGCGAATGGCGCGATGTGTGGCATCAGCTCGGAGACTTAACGCGCGAACTCGGATGGACGGCCAATGCCGCCGATGCCACGTTCGAAGAAATTCACAGCGCGCTTTTAACCGGGCTACTCGGCAATGTCGGCATGCGTCAGCTCGATGCGGATTTAAAGGCCCCGCCTTTTTTAGGTGCTCGCGGCATTCACTTTTGGATCTGGCCGGGTTCTGCCTTAGCCAAAAAAGCCGGACGCTGGATTCTTGCCGCCGAAATCGTCGAAACAAGTCGACTTTTTGCGCGGTGTGTGGCCGACATCGAGCCCGAATGGATTGAACGGGCGGCACGCCATGTCATTAAAAGGAGTTGGTCCGATCCTCATTGGGAGAAAAATCGCGGTGAGGTTGTAGCCTACGAAAAGGGAACGCTCTACGGGATGGCCGTCTACGGCAATCGCCGCGTTTCCTTTACCGAACATGACCCGGTGTTAAGTCGCGAACTTTTTATCCGAGGCGCATTGGTGGACGGGGATTTTGATTGCCGGGCGCCCTTTTTCGAGCACAACAAACGCTTGATTCGCGATATCGAAGATATCGAGCACAAGACGCGACGCCAAGACGTACTCGTCGATGACGAAACGATGTTCGCCTTTTACGATGAAAAGATTCCCGAGACGGTGGTCGATGCGGTCTCCTTTGATGTTTGGCGCAAAAAGGTCGAGCGCGAGTCTCCCAAGTTACTGTTCCTCACGCGGGAAGATTTGATGCGCAAGGACGCAGCCGGAGCGCCGATTGATTTTTATCCGAAGACCCTTGAGATGGCAGGCGTGACGATGCCCTTGACGTACTACTTCGAGCCCGGTTCGTACAAGGACGGCGTGACGCTGGTCGTGCCGATTTATGTTCTCAATCAAATCGATGCCGTGCGTGCCGAGTGGCTTGTGCCCGGCATGCTCAGAGAAAAGGTGCAAGCCCTGTTAAAGAGCCTTCCGCAACGGCTTCGCCGTCACTGCGTACCGCTTAAAGATTACGCCCAAGGCTTTTTTGAACGACATCTTAAGAACCCGGACACAGCCGTTTCTCTCATTGATGCCCTCATTGAGGATTTGAAAACGACGCTACGTTTGACGTGTGAGAAAAGCGACTTTAAGACCGAGAACCTGGCCCCGCACCTCTTTATGAACTTTAAGGTCATCGACGATCACGGCAGGCAACTCGGGGTTGGGCGTAATTTGGCAGAACTTCGTTCAGAGCTCGGAGGTAAGGCCCAAGACGAGTTTCGGCATGTGGTCCAAGCCGGTGCAACGCGAGATGAGTCGGCCGATGAACGAATTGTCGATTGGACATTCGGGGAGCTTCCCGAACTCATGGAAATTCGTCGCAAGGGACAGAGCCTGATCGGGCATCCGGCCTTGGTGGACTGTAAAACGTATTGCTCGTTAGAAGTTTTCGATGACCCGAGTGAGGCCAAGCGGTCTCAAAGAGCCGGATTGCGACGCCTCTTTTTGTTGCAACTACGCGAGCAAGTGCGGTTTTTAGAAAAGAACCTCACGGGACTACAAACCGTTCAAATGCGCGCCTCGGTCGTCGATGCGGTTGCCGATGCCTTTGAAAGTTACGAGGCTCTTCGTTCGGACTTAGTGGCCGCCACGGTCGATGCCGTGGCGCTTTACGAGCCCTGGCCGACAAACGAGGCGCAATTTCGGGTGCGTCGCGAAGAGGCCAAAGGGAAACTTAATCTTGTCGGCCGAGAGCTTGCGCGCTCGCTGGAGGCTCTTGCTAGTGAGCTATCCGGTATCCCTAAGCGCCTTGCGGCAGTGCGCGCTTTTCCCGACGTCGTTCAGGACATTCGTGTGCAGTTAAAGGGGCTTTTTCCCAGGGGCTTTTTGCTGACAACGCCGCCCGAGCAACTGCGCCACTACACGCGCTATGTGCGAGCGATTAACGTGCGTTTGGATAAATTGCGTAATGCCCCGGAACGCGATGCCGTGCAAATGCAGGCCGTGAACAAACTTTTCGTTCCGTATGCCCGCGAGGTGGCTTCCCGTAAGGGCGTTGTCGATGAGCACCTTGAAGCGTTTCGCTGGATGCTCGAGGAATTGCGTGTGTCGCTTTTTGCCCAAGAGCTTCGGACTCCGATGCCTGTTTCCGTCAAGCGCCTGACGAAAGTCTGGGAATCCATACGGCGCTTGTAACCGCTCGTCGCTCCTTTTTCCTCCCTTCGGCGAACCGACCTAAGCCGATTGCCGTATACCCAAAAAAAGAAAGCGGGATATGATTGACAACCTGCGGATAGTGGGTAAAAGCAGCTATCTCACACATCGGTTTTAGACGGCAATGGAGAAAAACTATGAAGCGAATCGGAATCGTTGCGACGCAAGTGGCGATGTTGCGGGCGCTTGAAGTCAAGACTCAGGTGCTTTTAAAGGAGCCGGACTTTGATGTTCAGCTCGAGACACTGCAGCTGGCAAAGGCCCCGACACCGCGCATCGAACTCGGGGATTTGAAAATCGAACTTTTTAATGCGGCCGAACGCTTATTTGAGCGCGGCTACGGCGTTGTCGGTTTTGCCGATGAGACCGTTCCTTCGTTTTTCCCGGAACTTGCCACCGAATGCCGCGCGCGTCTTGTGAATCCGAAAGACCTATCGGCATCGACCTATGCCGCAGACCTCATTGATGCGTTAAAAGACGGTCCCGTTTTAAAGGGTTTTAAGGTCGGCATGATCGGGGGGCTCGGACCGGCGGCAACCGTCGACTTGTACGACAAGATCGTGAAGGCAACGCCGGCTAAAACCGACCAGGAACACATCAAGCTTGTTGTGGAACAAAACCCGCAGATTCCCGATCGCACGGCGGCACTGCTTTCGGGCGGCGTCGACCCGACACTTGCGCTTTATAACTGCGCCAAGCGTCTTGAGGACGACGGATGCGATGTCATCATTATTCCCTGCAATACAGCCCATGCCTTTATTCCGTACATGGAGCGGCATCTGAAGATTCCGTTTATCAACATGCAGCAGGCAGCCCTTGATGAGATTAAGGAAAAATTCGGCGATGCGGCGCGTATCGGCCTGATGGCTACGACCGGTACCGTCAAGACCGGCATTTATTCGAACAAGGCCGAAGAGATGGGCATGCCGCTTTTCGTGCCTTCCTCCGAGCGTCAGGAAGACGTAATGTCAGCCATCTACGGGCCCGAGGGAGCCAAGGCCGGAAAGACCGACGGCATTTGCCGTGAGGAGTTGATGCGCGCGGCCGAGGAACTCGTGCGCGAATACGACTGCAACGTTCTTATTTTGGGTTGCACGGAATTGCCGCTCATTTTGCACGAAGGGGATTTGCCGTGTGCCGGAAAGACCGTGTTTGTCATCGATCCGACGAGTGCTTTGGCGCGCAAAGTCGTGGCAATGGCCCTTAAGGCCAATGAAGAACGCGGCGTGCGGTAGTTTTTACGTTTGCATTGTAGAAACAGTCAATCCCCGTATGGCCCTTAGCTTCGGGGATTTTTCTTTTTCAGCTGAGCCGACGTTTTTTCTAGGAGCCTGTGTGAGAAAGTGTCTTTGCTACAGCAAGAAGGCTTTTCAGCGCATTGTCCGAGCAAGACGTTTGACCGGCAAATAAAAGCGCAAGAGCCGCCGTTGCTTCGCTTTTTTCGTGAGGTTGCACAGTAGCAGCAACGGTGTATCCGTGCACGTCGTCTAAGACGCCGAGCCATCCGTTTCGAATGAAAGACTCGCGTTGTAAAAAGAGGGTTTCGCGTGCGTTTCCCGTCAGGTTTTGTCGCGTCATGTACACGGTTAACTTTTCCGGACTCTCCGTTCCGAGTAGCGCAATGCCGCAAGCTGTTTCGTGTAAAGGCAGAACACGGGTTTGTCTTTGTGTCAGGAGTGCGACGGAGTCGCCGACACGGACTCCGAGGGAAAAAATCCCGCCGGTTTCTTCTTCCAAAGCTTTGAAAAGCGCGGAATCCGGTGAGGCAAGGTGTTTGTTACGCAGGGCATTGAGTCCGAGGACCACAAGGGCGTTGCCCAGAATCCACTTTCTTCCCGGGGTTTGCTCAACAAAACCCTGCGATTGCAATCCGACCATCAGACGCTGCGCCGTCGAAGGGGACAGATCGGCGCCCCTGGCAAGCGCGCGTACGCCGCACGGCTCGCTTTCTTGCGTTAATGCCTTTAAAAGGTGTCCGATGCGCGTTAAAACCTGAACGGTCTTATGTGTGGTCTTAGGACTTGGCATTGTTCGGCTCGCCGGTCTCTTGCATCGCATCGGCTACGATTTCGGCGATGTCTTCAATCGGCATCTCTTTGTCGGAACTGGCGGCTGTGAGCATCGTCAGACAGTGCGGGCATTCCACGGCGATGTGCTGAGCGCCGGTGTCTTTTAATTCTTTAATGCGGATCGTGTTGATACGCAGGGGTTTATCTTGGAAAAGTTGTGCACCGCCTGCGCCGCAACAAAAGGACGCCATCGCACTTTCGCTCGGCTCGGCAATTCGGGCACCGGCCTTTTTCAGAATCTTGCGCGGCTCTTTGACAAAGCCGTTGGCACGTGCCAAATAGCAGGCATCGTGAAGGGCAATCTTTGCACGGTCGCTCTTTTTGAGCGTGATGCGATGTGACTTGATTAACGCACGAATGAATTCGACGTGATTGCGCACGACGTAGCAACCGCCTTCGAACTGCGGGTATTCGTTTTTAAGCGTATTAAAGCAATGCGGGCAGGCCGTGACGATTTCGTCAAAATCGTAGCGACTTAAGTTGCCGATATTCTCTTGAGCCGCCGTCTGAAATAGGTACTCTTCGCCGGCGCGTCGTGCCCAGTCGGCATGGCACCGCTCTTCGGCCATCACGGCAAATTTCACACCGGCGGCGCGGAAAATCCGAACCATGGAGCAGGCAATCTTTTGGGCGCGTTTATCGTAGGAGGCCGAACAGCCGACCCAGTAAAGGACATCGTAATGCTCGCCGGCTCGGGCAAGCGGGACATTGAGGTCTTTCGTCCAGCGTGTGCGAGACGCCGGATCCATGCCCCAGGGATTCCCGACACTGGCAGTGTTTTCAAGCGCGTGCGCAAGACCGGCGGGAAAATCACCTTTTTCAAGCGCCAGATTTCGACGCATGGAAATAATAAGATCGGGAATCGGGATTCTTGCCGGGCAGACCTGAGCGCATGCATTACAGGTCGTGCAGTCCCAAAGGCCGGCTTTAGGTACCAGCCCGTCGATTAACGGCACGTCGCGCTTTTCTCCGTGTAAACGGGTCTGAAGAGCCAAGATAAGCGACTTGGGATCTAAGGTGCTTCCGGCACGGAAAGCCGGGCAGACGGCACGACACCTGCCGCATTCGGTGCACCCGTCGATGTGAATGCGATCTTCGAGCGTAAAGTCCTTAAAGTCGCTCACGCCGAAATGCTCTTGCTCTTCGATGTTTTCAATCTTGGCAACGGCAGCCGTCGGACAGCGCTTTTCCCGACGAATCGAAGCGGGGGCTTTAAATAGGTGTGCGTAAAACGTCAGCGGCATGACGGCAATAAAGCACAGGGACGTCAAGGCGTGAATGACCCACACAAATAGGTGCGTGATGTGAAGCGACGCAGGGGACATGGCAACAAAGCAGCGGCTCAAAAGGAACCCGACCGGAGACCAAACGGCCCAGGGAGGATTTTGAGCGGCAAGTCGCAACGCTTCCAGAACAAAGCCTAAAACGATGATACCGGCCAAGGTGCCGAGGATGATGCCTGAACGCCCTGTGGGTTCGACCTTCGGGTCACCCCAAACAAAGCGTCGTAAAGCGGCGTACGCAAGACCGAGGAGGGCAGCAAGCCCTGCTAGGTCCAAGACCAACTTGTAAACTAGGTAAACGCGTCCCGAAAGAATGCGCTTATCAAAGGCAAGCCATGCAACGTCCCAATCGACCGTGGCAAGAACAGTGCCTAAAAATAAAAGGACAAAGCCCCAGAAAATCGCAAAATGCGCTAGGCCGCTGCGTGTTTCTCGCACCTTGCGTTGCATCAGGACGGTCAGGAGTGTTTTGGTATAAGAAAGCTTAGCCGGTGCCGAGACTTCCGAGGGCATATCTTCGCGCACGATTTTCCAGGCCCGCACAAGGCCTGCGAAAAAAATTGCGATGCAAATGAATCCGAGCACATACACGCCCACCTGTGCCCAGAAGGGAACGTTCCAAAAGTACGGACGAAGAATCGAGTCGGTTGGAATCATCGGCGAATGTTTTCTAGTTAGGACCGTGTTTTTAGCACGATAGCGCAAAATCAAAAATCATGTCTGACGTCTTGAGCAGCATGACCTAATCCGTCGGACTTAATCGCGCGGATACACTCGTAGACTAAGGCCGGCCCGAATTCGACAAATCCTGTTAAAAGCTGCACGAGGCAAGCCCCGGCCTGAATGCGACACAAGGCGTCTTCCCCGCTACGAATGCCGCCGCACGAAATGACGGGAACGGTCTTGTCGATATGCTGCGTCACGAGAAAAAGCATTTTCAGAGCATCGTCCGTTAAGGCGCGCCCCGAAAGATAGGTCCTGTTGTCATCGGATTGTTTTCCCGAGGTGGCGATAACGGCATCGGCTCCGCCTTCAAGGAGCGCATCGAGGCGCGGTAAGAGCGTGTCTTTTGCCTCCGGAGCAATTTTGACGGCAATCGGCTTACTCTTTAAGGGTTCCGAATCGAGCAATCGATGCCGTACTTCAAGAAGGCGCGACATCGCCCGAACCGAGTCCTCTAAAGAGAGCTCGGCGGCGTTTAGCGTCACGTAGTCGGCCTTCTTATAGGCTTTTTCAAAGCAAAGCGCCAGATTGCTATAGGAAGACTCGGTTTGACTCTGAGTCAGGCGCAGGTTGATTCCGAGCACCCCGCCCCGAAGGTGATAGGCATCGGCGCTTTTGAGATTAACAAGGACGTTATCGATTCCGGCGTTGACAATCGGGCGTTCGTAGGAAAGCGTCAGACCGTCCTTTTTTTCGCGACGCACATCGAAAGAACCGGGGATCGGTAAGGGGCTGACACTGCCGACTTCAATGTGGCCGAATCCGAAGCTCCCGAGGGAACTGATGCATTCGCCGTTCGTGTCAAGGCCGGCTGCCAGTCCCACGGTATTCGGAAACCGGATTCCCATGGCCCACACGGGGTCTTCGGGAGGGGTCGGTGCCATCTCGGCACTCAAGCCGAAAACCGTAAACCAGTCGAGATTGTTTAAAACCAAACGGTGTGCTCTTTGCGCACTGAGGCAATCGAGTAACTTTTTAACAGTGGCAAAACGCATCAGAGCTACTTCCGAGGATAGTGCAAATGTTTCGGTTTTCTTGACGAAGAAACCGTTATTCTATAGAATCCTGAATTCTTATAGGACCGCGGGGTGGAGCAGTCCGGTAGCTCGTCGGGCTCATAACCCGAAGGTCGAAGGTTCAAATCCTTCCCCCGCAACCAAATCATCGGGACTTCTCTGCGGAGAAGTTTTTTTGTATCCGGGCAAGTTTTTTTCTGCTGTATCGGCAGGAAAAGGCCGACCTTTCCCTGCCGCGCAAGAAGCATCAATCTTTGTTTTTCCGGTTTTTCGCCGGGACCATTGCTTCGATGTCAAGCGTTCGAACCACAAAGAGTTTTTCCAGAAGTTTTTCGGCCGTGCGTTCGGCCTTGGCAATCAGAGCGCGGTTAAAGGTCTCTAATTGCTCGATGGCCGTCGTTTTGTCACTTCGGTAAAGTTCAAGAACCCTCTTTTCCATGGCCTCTTGCTCAAGCTTAGCTTGCGCCTCGAATTCGGCCCACGTTTGTTTCACAATCGGAGCGAGCTTCGGGTAGTCGGTCATCGCCAAGGTCTGCACGCGACGGAATTTCCAGTAGGCCGAATCGGCCTCTCCCTGATCGGTGCCTTTTTGCCAGGATTCGGGGATGTGCGTCAGACCGGCATAAAAGGGAATAAAGACCGACAAATCGGCCATGCCCATCGCCACATAAAGGATTTCGCCGATCGGTTTCGGGAGCCACGGGCGCACCTGCAACACATGGGCTTCATAGGTCCGGAAAACACTAATCGGTCTCCAGGGCTCGTCACCGCGCAAGTCCGCGCCGTACGGATCGTGCTCGCTTCCATCGAAGTGATTGCGCAAAATCGCCTTGGCATCCTCAACGGTTACTTTCTTTTCCGGCGTGAGATACACAGGGAACGAACGCCCTTGCTGCGGATCTTGCGTAAGGGACGGATTGAGCAACTTTTGGATAATCCAAACACGCGGGTCGTTGTAGATGCGGTCGCGCCCGTCATCGCGTGTGTAGGCCTTGGAAAAGTTAAATTTTCCATCTGTTTCCGGTTTGTATAGGCCTTGGGAGAGGGCAAAGTCAACCAGTGTTTTCGAGCCTAAAGTATCGGGTGACTGAGGGTCATAATCTTGCAGACGTCCTTGATTGGCCGACGCAAAATATTTGTCATCGGGAGTTTTCTGGGCAATCCACTGATGGCCGGTTCCCGTTTCCAAGTACCAGATTTCATCGGCATCGACAAAGGCAACGCCGAATCCTTCGCCTGCGCCTTTTTCTTCGATAATCGAACCGAGCAACAGAACGCCTTCCTTCGCCGTGCGGCAACGCGACAGGACGACGTCGGCAATGTCATCCTCGGTAATGCCCGTTTCTTTGACATAGGGGTCGGCGGCTAAGGCTAAATCGCTTGCGTAAATCGATTCGGTTCCCGTCACGCCGAGGCCTGCCTCATTAAAGCCCGCCGCTCCGTGTAGCTGTGTCTTCCAAAACGGCATGGTTGTGTAAGCTAAGGAGTTTTCCGGAAGCGGATATGTAAAGTCGTTGACGCCCCCGTGTGCTTTTGTGCTGTAGGTACCCGTTTGCCCGGTACGAGCCGGGTGGTAAACGAAATGCTGGGCTTTAATGGCTGCACTGTCGGCACTACGGGCCACAATCAAAGAGCCGTCTGCCGTAGCGGCTTTTCCGGCTGTAAAACTTGTGCACATAAGGTAATCCCCCTGGAGTAAAAAGGTACGGTTTCGGGAAAAGGAAATTGCATCTTCCGACCGCAAGAAAACTCAAGTGTATCGAAGAAATGCTCCTTTGTGCCGAGGGGTAAAATACGGCACATCGGAAAACGGCGAAAGGGAAAACGATGCTAGAGGCAATACTCAATTCCTTGTGTGCGGTGTCGGTCGTCGCCGCAGTAGCCGGCATCGGCTTTTATTTTGCGCACAAAGGGACTTTCAATGAACAAAGTCGGACCCTCATTGCCAAACTCGTCAACATTTCGCTCCCATGTTTTCTGTTTTATTCCGTGGTGGCGCGGTTTACGCACGATCAGTTCATGGAACTGGCGCAAAGTCTGACGCTTCCCTTTATCGTCATTTTCATTAACTTTCTTTTCTCGATATTGTTCATCAAAATCGGCTGGGTTGCCAAAGAGCGCACGGGAACCTTTATTTCCTGTTTTTCCGGTTCGACCGTGCTTTTTGTCGGCGTTCCCATCGTGATGGCCATGTACGGCGAGCGCGGCATCCCGTACGTTCTCGAGTACTTTATTGCCAACTGCCTGTTTATTTGGACAGTCGGTCTTTACAACATTCAACTCGATAATGTGCGACGCGTCGGGGGTAAAGCGCCGAAACTTTGGTCTTTTAAGAGTATTTGCATGCTGTTTAAGCCCCCGCTGATCGGGTGCGCCTTGGGGCTTTTGTGTGTTCTGATTGGCCTTAAAGTTCCCGATACGATCATGATGATTACGCGGTACTTGGGAAATCTGACGACACCCTTGGCTTTGATTTTCGTGGGTATTACGGTGCAGATGGTCGGGTTCGGACGCTTAAAAAAGATGCCGCGCGAGTTGTGGCTTATTTTATGTGCCTGCTACGTTTTGCGCCCGATTATTACGTACTGCGTGGCGCAACCTTTCGGGCTTGACCCCTTCATGCTTCGCGTCTTTATGATTGTGTCGGCGCTTCCCGTGTCTTCCGTGATTTCGGTTTTAAGTAAGGCTTACGGGGGCGATGCGGAATTCGCCGCTGAGGCCATCGGAGCGTCGACGGCGGCCGTTGTTTTTGCTATGCCGGTGATTTTGGTGATTGTGAACATAATCTAAGAGCTGACAAATTCCTATACAATCTGCCCTCGGCGGGTCCCCTCGCATAAGAGCTCTGCTAACCTGGTCAGGTCGGGAACGAAGCAGCCACGGCGGAACACTCTTAGTGCCGAGGATAAGGCTCGCCTTTTCTTTGTCCGATTTTCATGCGTTTTCAGGGTGTCCGTTCGCTAAGAGTGCCGAACTCCCTTGACCTCTTTCCTTTAAAATGACTGCCGAACACGAATGACCGTTCGGGTCTTTATCGCTTCTACTTTACGGTTTCAAACAGCATATGAGTTATCAAGTCCTGGCGCGCAAATGGCGTCCGCATGATTTTGACAGTATGGTCGGACAAGAGCATGTCGTCGCGGCTTTGCGGCATGCACTCGATGAAAACAGACTTCATCACGCCTATCTTTTCACCGGCACGCGCGGCGTCGGTAAAACCACGCTCTCGCGAATTCTTGCCAAGTGTCTTAACTGCATGGGCGAGGACGGCAAAGGGGGTGTGACCAGTCACCCGTGCGGCAAGTGCGAGGCTTGTCGGGCTATCGACGAAGGACGCTTTATCGACTACATTGAAATCGATGCGGCCTCGAACCGTTCGGTCGAAGAAATGACGGCGCTTTTGGAACGTGCGATGTACGCTCCTACCAATGCGCGCTACAAGGTCTACATGATTGACGAAGTGCATATGTTAAGTGCCCATGCCTTCAACGCCATGCTCAAGACTCTGGAAGAGCCTCCCGAATACGTCAAATTCATTCTGGCAACGACCGACCCGCAAAAAGTTCCCGTGACGGTGCTTTCGCGCTGTTTGCAATTTAATCTTAAGAATATGACGCCCGAGGCCGTGGCCTCGCACATGGCGCATATCCTTCAGGTCGAGGGTATTGACGCCGAGCCTGCAGCGCTGCACCTACTCGGAGTCGGGGCACACGGATCGATGCGAGACGGCTTAAGCCTACTGGACCAAGCGATTGCTTACGCTGCCGGTCCCGTAACGCTTGAGGCGGTTCGCAACATGCTCGGCATCGTTGATTCGGATGTTTTGGTCCAAATGACCGAGGCCGTGTTGGAAGGGAGTGCCAAAAAGGCGCTTCGCCTTGCCGATGAAATGAATGCGCGAAGTTTTTCGTTTTCTCAGGCCATTCGCGATTGGGCATCGCTTTTTCACAGCGTGGCCATCGCACAGCGTGTTCCGGATGCCTACCCGGCCGACAATCCTCAAAATATCGGGATTTTGCGTTTGGCCAAAGAGATGACGCCCGAAGAGGTGCAGCTCGATTACCAAATCGTTCTTCAAGCACGCACGGACATGTCGGTAGCACCCGACGAATACGCCGGATTTACGATGGCCGTTTTGCGGATGCTCGCTTTTAAGCCCGCAGGATTTAAAGGAACGGTTCCTGTTCATGAGGAAACAAAGGCAGCGCCAGAGGGTGCTTTCGAGAACCCGAATGAGGCAAGTTCTGCGCCGGCGCCTTGGGAGGACGAGCCGGGAAAACCTTAGCGCCTTCCGACTTCGGACACGAACTCAAATGGGACGACGAGATTCATTTTGTCCCGTCTCCTGAGTTACTCGGTTGGCGCCGTTTGCTGTGTCAGACGTGCTTGGAGGGCTTCCCGCGTGAAGTGGCCTCGGGGAGTGAGTTACTCGCCTTTGACGATAAGCACGTATCATTACGCCCGCGTTCGCGTTCGTTTGTGACCGAGGAGTTGATCGGTCAATTAGCGAAGGCTTTCAGGGATGTCACGGGGTCGCCCTTTACGGTGACGTTTGCTTCGGGTGAATGCACGAGTAAGGCGACGAGCATTTCCAAGTTGGAACGAGTCGAGAAGCTTCGTGCACAAAAGGCTTTAATCGAGGCCTTTCGCAGTGATCCCTTTGTGCAGAAATGTTTACAGATGTTTGATGCGACACTTGACGAGACGTCCGTGCGCATCGCTCAAGAAAAAGGAAAGAAAACATGATGAAAGGTAATTTTCAGGGACTTCTTGCCCAAGCGCAGAAGATGCAGCAAAACATCGAGCGTGCCCAGGCCGAGCTCGGCAATATGGAGGTTGTCGGTGAGGCCGGTGCCGGCATGGTCAAAATTACGATGACCTGCAAGCATGAGGCTAAGAAGGTTCAAATCGATCCGAGCGTCTTTTCCGGTGAGCCCGATGATCGGGAAATGCTCGAAGACCTGATTGCCGCGGCGTTAAACGATGCGGCACACAAGGTCACGGAGACAGCGGAAGCGAAGATGCGGTCTGTCACGGCCGGCATGCCCTTGCCTCCGGGAATGAAGCTTCCGTTCTAATCGCCTCGGGAATACTTTTTCATGCATTGGATTGAAGCCGTACAGGCGGTTTTCCTCGGCATTGTCGAGGGATTAACGGAGTTTTTGCCGATTAGTTCCACAGGGCACCTGATTGTCGCCGGTGCCGTTGTCCGTTTTAACGGTGAGGGAGCTGATACGTTTTTCGTCGCTATCCAAGCAGGCGCCATTTTGGCCGTGTGTTGGTATTACCGTGAACGGATTTTTTCCATCCTCAAAAATCTTTTCCGCACGGGAAAAGATCAGCGCTTGGCCGTTAACACCGTTGTGGCGTTTATTCCGGCCGCCCTCATCGGTCTGATGCTTGCCAAAGCCATCAAGATGTACCTATTTAATCCGGTGACGGTGGCTGTGACACTCATTGTCGGCGGCGTTGTGATTTTGCTCGTTGAAAACATCAATATCCGGAAAGCGTGGACGCCGCGCGTCAAAACGATGGACGACATGTCCGTGAAAGATGCTTTCGGTGTGGGCTGTATGCAGTGCCTTGCCTTGATTCCGGGGATGAGCCGCTCGGGGGCCACGATTATCGGCGGGATGGTCCTAGGTTTATCACGCCGGGCCGCCACGGAATTTTCTTTCTTTTTATCGATTCCGACGATTTTCGGGGCAACGGTCTACGACCTGTTTAAGAACTATGAGTCCTTAAGTGTCGAGATGGGTCCGGCCATTTTGCTCGGCGGCGTCGTCAGTTTCATCTCGGCCATTGTGGTCGTCAAGTGGCTCTTGGCCTTTGTCAGCCACAACGATTTTCGCGGGTTCGGCTGGTATCGAATCGTTTTCGGTTTGGTCGTGCTCTTTTTGGCTGCCGAAAGCTTCATTTAAAATGGAAAAGCCGGCGGGTTCGCCGGCTTGACCGATTCACACAAAAAGCGCCCAGGTCAGATCTCGGCAGCGCCTTTCGATTTGTCGATTGCATCACGATCGGAGAAAATCGCCTCCCAGCGTTTGACCTGATGCATCACCTGCGTCGGAGCCGTTCCGCCTAGGTGGTTGCGCGCTGACAGAGACCCTTCCAAGGTCAAAACAGCGTAAACATCTTTGTCGATGCGCGGCTCAAAACTTTGTAATTCCTCAAGAGGCAATTCCGACAAGTCTTTGCCCTCGGCACTTGCCTTGCGAACGACCCGTCCGACCACATCGTGTGCCGTACGGAAGGGAATACCTTTTCGGACCAAATAGTCAGCCAGGTCCGTTGCCGTCGGATAGCCGGCGCAGGCGGCTTCTCGCATTTGTCGGCGATTGATCTCAACGCCGGGCATCATTTCCACAAAAGCGCGCAGGGTGTCTTTGACCGTGTCGACGGCATCGAAAAGCGGTTCTTTATCTTCTTGCAAGTCTTTGTTGTAAGCAAGAGGAAGTCCTTTAATGAGCATCGTCAGACTCATTAAGTCTCCGACGACGCGAGAACACTTGCCGCGAGCCGTTTCCGGAACGTCCGGATTTTTCTTTTGCGGCATAATGGAGCTACCGGTCGTGAAGCGATCGGGAAGCCGAATAAACGAGAAGCGCTGACTCATCCAGTAGATTAGTTCTTCGGAAAGCCGCGAGATGTGCACCATGACAAGGCTCGCGGCGGCGGAAAACTCAATACCGAAATCACGGTCGCTGACGGCATCTAGGGAATTTTGGGCCACGGCCTCAAAGCCTAAAAGGCGTGCTGAGTATTCGCGATCGATCGGATAGGTCGTTCCGGCCAGGGCGGCAGCACCCAACGGGGAGCAGTTGACACGGTGCCGTAAATCGAGCATGCGCTCTCTGTCGCGCTCGAACATCTCGACGTACGCGAGCATATGGTGGCCGAACGTTACAGGCTGCGCCACTTGCATGTGCGTAAAGCCCGGCATGACGGTGTCATATTCTTTTTGAGCCTGAGCGACAAGAACGTGCTGCAAGGCATCGATCAGACGCACGATAGCATCGATTTCGCCTCTTAAATAAAGACGGATGTCGGTCGCGACTTGATCGTTTCGGCTGCGTCCCGTGTGAAGGCGTTTCCCGGCATCACCGATAAGTTGCGTGAGCCGAGCTTCGATATTTAAGTGCACGTCTTCAAGTTCTAATTGCCAAACAAACTTACCGGTTTTGATTTCTTCGGAAATCTGCGCCATACCGCGACGAATATCGGCTAAATCGTTCTTCGTGAGAATGCCGCAGTGTTCGAGCATCGCGGCGTGGGCTAAAGACCCGGCGATGTCTGCCTGTGCCATGCGCTTATCAAAGCTGACCGATTGTGTATAGCGCAGGACAAAGTCGGCAACGGGTTCGGAAAAACGCCCGGACCATGCCTTGCTCTTGGCGTGTAACGGATCAACGGAATTGTTGTGGTCTTCTTGCATAGGAATACGAAAAAAAAGAAGGTCAAAGTCTCAGCCTGCTTAAAAAAGAGGGGAGCTAAGAAGCTCCGTTATTGTAATGGGAAGAGAAACAGGTCAAAACCTAACGTCTCGAAAAGGCGCCCAATCTTCTGACTTGCATCGCTCCGAACAAGATGGCAAGAAGGACGTCGTTTGCTTTTCGGTAAAATTTCACGTCGTTTTGAGACCGTTCAAATTGACGGTTTTGCGGGAAGGATTCAAAAGTACAATGGAAAAACAATCAATCGTCATCGTCAGTCGCGAAAGTGCTCTTGCTTTATGGCAGTCTAAGCACGTTCAGTCGTTACTTCAGGCGCACTATCCGACCGAAGATGTTTCGATTCTCGGCATCACAACGCGAGGCGATCGGATTCTCGATAAGAAACTGTCGCTTATCGGCGGTAAAGGACTTTTTGTCAAAGAACTCGAGACAGCTATGCAAGAGGGGAGAGCGGACCTTGCGGTTCACTCCCTCAAAGATGTTCCGATGCAGTTGCCCTCAGGTTTTTCTTTAGCCTGCGTGACGGTGCGTGAAGATCCGCGTGATGTCTTTGTCAGTTCCCGATTTGCCTCTTTAGAGGATATGCCCGAGGGGGCTGTTGTCGGAACTTCAAGTTTGAGACGCGAATTGATGCTCAAAAACCGGTATCCGCACCTTATCGTCCGGTCCGTGCGCGGTAATGTCGGAACGCGGTTAAGTAAATTGGATGCCGGACAGTTCGATGCGTTGATTATGGCCGGAGCTGGTCTGAAACGGCTTGGTTTTTCCGATCGTATCCGTCAGTGGATTCCGGCCGAAGTGAGTCTTCCGGCCCCCGGACAAGGAGCCCTCGGGATTGAAATTCGTTCGGACGATGAGAAATTAGGTCGGATTGTCGCATTTCTCAATGACGAAAAAACGCGAGCGGCTTGTGCGGCCGAGCGCGCTGTCAGTCGTGCTTTGGGAGGCTCTTGCCAGGTGCCGCTTGCTGCGTATGCTGTCGATCGGGGCGGCAGTCTTTGGCTTCGGGCTCTTGTCGGAGATCATCGAACGGGGCGCATGCTCTTTGCTCAAGACTGTGCCCAGTACGCACAGGCCGAAGATCTTGCTTCGCGCGTTGTCGGGCAACTATTAAAGCAGGGCGCACAAGAAGTCCTGGATGCCGTTTTGTCGGAGACGCGTACGAAATGATACGGGCACCTCGCTTGATTTTGACGCGTCCGCAAAAGGAATCGGAACGATTAGCCCGAGAACTTACGGGGCTGTCTACGTGGATCTGGCCGGCTTTTTCGTTTGTCGCTCCGAGCGACACCGAGACCGTGAATCGGACACTTTCGGATGTATCGCGATTTGACGCCTTTTTGTTTATCAGCCCGACGGCGGTTTCCTTTGCGCACGCCCGAATGCCGAACATCCCCGAAAGTGTCACGGTCTGTTGCGCCGGGGCGGCGACGGCTCGTGCCGTGCAAAAAGCTTGGGGCGCCTCGGTCCGAATCCTTTGCCCGGAAGGCAAGGTGCCATCTTCCGGTAGTGAATCGCTTTTTAAGGCGATGAAAGACAGGGGGCTGCCGAGATCGCTTTTGATTTTCCGAGCTCAAAGCGGACGGGAGTGGCTTTCCGAGCAACTGGCCGATGCCGGCGTACACATCGAAAAGCTATGTGTCTATGAGCGCATTCCCTTTACCATGGATTTCGAGAAAAAAGAGGCGCTCAAACAGTCGATGCAAACGGAATATCCCGTCTTGCTCCTGACAAGTACCGAAGCCGTCGGTGTTTTTAAGCAAGCGCTTGAGGGGATTCCCGAAGCCTTTATGTGGCTGCAGTCGGGAGGTGTTCTGACGGTTCATCCGCGTTGCGTACAGGCGCTCGAGCAATCCGGGTTCGGGAACGTGACACTCGCAAGCGATTCAGATCCGAAAACCCTGGCTCGGGCTCTTAAGTCACTAGCCGGCGACGGGAACCGGGTCCTTTGAGACATCGACCCAACCGACTGCTTCGGCACTTTCTTCCAGTTCTTTGAGTGTCAGGTCCACGGCACTGTGAGCCGTGCCGCAGGCGGGAAAGATTTTCTCGTAGCGCTTAAGAGACTGGTCTAAATACACGCTGCAACCCTCTTTGACGCCGAACGGGCAGACGCCTCCCATCGGGTGTCCCGTGTAGTTTTCAACGGCTTCGTGGGCAATCATGCTCGCTTTGGTGTGAAAGGTCGCTTTAAATTTTTTGTTGTCGATGCGGGCATCTCCGGCGGCAACAACCAAAACGGGTTTGCCGTCGACCAAAAAGGCCAGTGTCTTTGCAATATTGCCCGGTGCGCACCCTAATGCATGTGCGGCCGTCTCCACTGTCGGTGTCGGCTCATCGCAAATACGTATTTTGTCTGATAAGTTGTGGCGCGCGAGTTGCGCTTTTGCAGATTCAAAACTCAAGAAAACACTCCTTAAAAGGGTTGTGGCTACAATTGTCCCGCCTCAAAACGAAAGGACAAACAATCATGTTAGGCGTTTCAATATTTCAAATCAATGCGTCTGTCGGCGATTTTCGGACAAATGCCGAGAAATTGCAGGAAGCGTCTTTGCGTGCTCGCGAGGAAGGCGCCGGTCTTCTTGTTGCTCCGCTGGGCGCTTTAACCGGGTATCCGGTGGAAGGTTTTTCCCGACGCGCGGAATTTTTGCTTCGTCAAAAGGAAGCCTTTACGACACTGGTTCCGAAGCTTGCCGTCCCGGCTCTGTTCGGGATGACTCCGGGGCTCGTCCTTGTGGAAAACGGCACAAATCGTCTGGTTGTTCCCGGGGAAGTGGTTGAAATTGCCGGAACGCGCTTCGGGATTCTGTCGCAAATCGATTCGCTACCCGATTCCGTTTCCGATATGAAATTGCGCGGAGCTGAGGCTGTGTTGGTGGTCGCCGCAGATCCGTTTAAACGTGGGCGACCCGAAGCGCGTCTGAACTTAGTGAGTCAGGTCGCCCGAAAGCTCGCACTTCCGATTCTTTTTGTCAACCTTGCGGGCGGCGCCGACGTATGGGTTTTTGACGGCGCCAGTTTTGTCGTCAATCGCGACGGGGCCTGTACGGCTCGTCTCGCGCGCTCGGCCGAGGACTTTAAGACCGTGGATTTGGTCGGAACGAAGGCACTCGACGCTCCCCCGACCGATGAGCTCGGGGATCTTTACGATGCCCTGGTTCTCGCACTTGGCGACTATGTGCATAAGAACGGCTTTAAAAGCGTACAACTCGGGCTGTCCGGCGGAATTGACAGTGCCTTGGTCGCGACGATTTGCGCCGACGCTTTGGGACCGGAAAATGTTCATGCGCTCATGATGCCGACGCGCTACACGACGGATTTAAGCTTGACGGAAGCGGAAAAACTCGCGAAAAACCTCGGTATCCACTACACCACTCGTCCGATCGGGGCTCTCTTTGATGCGTATCGCAAGGAGCTTTCGGAGGATTTTGCAGGGACGACTTGGGATGCCACGGAAGAAAACCTTCAGGCGCGCATCCGCGGAAATCTTTTGATGGCCTACGCCAATAAGTTTGGGCGTCTTGTCATTGCCACAAGCAACAAGAGCGAGTCGGCGGCCGGGTACGCGACGCTTTACGGCGATACAACAGGCGCATTCGAAGCAATCTCTGATGTCTACAAGACCGATGTCTGGGAGCTTGCCCGATACCGCAATGTACGAGCCGGGCGAGAACTCATTCCCGAAAGTATTATTTCGAGAGCGCCCTCGGCCGAATTGCGCGAAGGACAGAAGGATTCGCAAAGTCTTCCGGAGTATCCGGTTTTAGATGCTGTCTTACGTCTTTATGTCGATCAGGGAAAATCGGTATCCGAAATCGTTAAGGCCGGATTTGATCGAGCCTTGGTCGAGCGCATCGTCCGCATGACACACCGAGCGGAATTTAAGAGACGCCAGTGTCCGATTGGGGCACGCGTCAGTGACGTGGCGTTCTCGGGTCCGGTTTGGAATTATCCGATGACTGTTAAATTAGAAAAATAAGGGAAAAGAATGGCTTTACTACGACATTTTTTAAAACTTGCCGATTTCAGCGCCGAAGAACTTGAGCATATGCTTCAAAGGGCTCTTTGGATCAAAGCGCGTCAGAAGGCCGGGAACCCCTATGAGCCTTTCCACGGAAAAGTTCTCGCGATGATTTTCGAGAAGGCGAGCACCCGCACGCGCGTGTCTTTTGAAACGGGCTTTTACCAAATGGGCGGCAATGTGGTGAACCTGACCAGTCAGGGCTCGCAGCTCGGACGTTCCGAATCAATCGAAGATACGGCTCGCGTTATCAGTCGCATGGTCGACCTGGTGATGATTCGCACCTTCGGTCAGGACCGCCTTGTGGCATTTGCTCAAAATAGCCAAGTGCCTGTGATTAACGGTCTGACGAACGAATACCACCCCGTACAAATCATGACTGATATCCTGACCTTCATGGAGCATAAAGGGCCGATTCGCGGCAAGAAGGTCGCTTGGATCGGAGACGCTAACAACATGAGCTATTCGTGGCTCGAGGCGGCCAAGATTTTGGGCTTTGAGATTATGCTGGCTATCCCGGAGGGCTATCCGATTGATACGAGTTTGATTCCGGCCGGTGACTACTACACCGTCACACGCGATCCGATTGAAGCCGCGAGGGGGGCCGATTTGGTGACAACCGACGTTTGGACCTCGATGGGCTTTGAAAAAGAAAACGAGAAGCGCCGGCATGATTTTGCCGCGTTCCGGGTCAACGACACCGTCATGGCCGCAGCCGATTCCCATGCGCTTTTCATGCACTGCTTGCCGGCGCATCGCGGCGAGGAAGTGACAGCCTCGGTTATCGACGGGCCGCAGTCTGTCGTCTGGGACGAAGCGGAAAATCGCTTGCATGCCCAAAAAGGCATCATGGAGTATTGCCTCCTGGGGGCGGTTTAATGGGCGTTGACGCCGGTTCGGAACTTGTTCGTATCAGTAAACGCATGAGTGAACTCGGCCTTGCGAGTCGTCGCGAGGCCGACGCGTGGATTGCAGCGGGCCTTGTGAAGGTAAACGGCCGGACGGCGCAACTCGGAGAAAAAATCCGATCCGATGCAACGATTACCGTCGATCGGGTCGCGCAGCGCGAACAGGCATCGCGCGTGACGATTCTGATTCACAAGCCGGTTGGCTACGTAAGCGGCCAAGCCGAAGACGGGTATCTGCCGGCTCGTGTTCTTGTTACGCCGGAAAATCATTGGGCGGGCGATACGTCGACGCGGCGTTTTTCGACTGCTCAACTCAAAAGTCTGGTTCCGGCCGGGCGCCTTGACATTGATTCGGTCGGACTCCTTGTTTTAACGCAAGACGGGCGTGTAGCCAAGACTCTGATTGATGCCTCTTCCACCGTAGAAAAAGAATACATCGTGCGTGTTGCAGGTTCGGACGGACGAACCGGGCGGGAAGCTCTTTCGGAAAAGGGTTTAGCGCTTTTAAATCACGGACTTGCGCTGGACGGAAAGCCCCTTTTGCCCGCGAAAGTCTCTTGGCTTAACGAAAGCGAATTGCGCTTTATTTTGCAGGAAGGCAAAAAGCGGCAAATTCGTCGCATGTGCGAGTCAGTCGGCTTGCGTGTTTTACGCTTAAAACGCGTGCGTATCGGACAAGTACGCCTCGGAAAACTTCCGTACGGTAGGTGGCGGTATTTGTCGAACGGCGAGCATTTTTAAGCCCGAGGTTTTGAAGGTCTCGATTTATAATTGACGTCATCGATACGGAGGGTGACGAACTTATGGATTCCTCACAGTTAAACGACGATGAAGAGGAAGTCAAACTTCCCGGATTGCCGCCCAATACGAAAAACTACATGACACCGGCTTGCTACAGGCGTCTTTTGGACGAGCGCGAAAAGCTCGTGAATGTGGAGCGCCCGGCGATGGTCAATGTCGTCAGTTGGGCTGCCAGTAACGGCGACCGAAGCGAAAACGGCGACTACCTGTACGGCAAACGCCGGTTACGTGAAATGGATCGGCGGATTCGTTTTCTCAATAAGCGCATTGAATCGGCTGAAGTGGTCGATCCGGCAACGCGTCCTCAAACCGACCAGATTTTCTTCGGCGCAACAGTCGTTTACGAATCGCTTTCGGACCATACCGAACACACCGTTCGCATTGTCGGAATCGATGAGGCCGATCCCGAGCACGGTGACGTCAGTTGGGTCAGTCCCATTGCCCGTGTTTTCTTAAAGGCGCGCGAAGGCGACCAAGTAAAACTTCCGACGCCGGCGACCATCGATCATCCGGCGCACGTGGAGATTTTGGAAATTATCGAAGTGCGGTACGTCAACGAAAAGCCCGGCTAGTCGTTTTACGTCTGACAAGACCGGGTTTTCGCCCTCAATGCAAAACCGCCGAATTTTCGGCGGTTTTGTTAAGTGGCTAGCCTGCTCGGCGCATCATGTCGAAGAACTCGGCATTGCTCTTGGTGTTACGCATCTTATCCAAGAGGAACTCCATCGCCTCGATTTCATCCATATCGTAAAGAAGTTTGCGCAGGACCCACACTTTCTGCAATACATCGGGCTTGAGCAAAAGCTCTTCGCGACGCGTACCGGAACGGTTGACATTGATGGCCGGATAGACGCGTTTTTCCGCTAGGCGACGCTCCAGATGAATTTCCATGTTGCCCGTGCCTTTGAACTCTTCATAAATCACGTCGTCCATGCGTGAGCCCGTATCGATGAGGGCCGTTGCGAGAATCGTAAGCGACCCGCCCTCTTCGATATTGCGTGCCGCACCGAAGAAGCGCTTGGGACGTTGCAGAGCATTGGCATCGACGCCGCCCGTCAGAACTTTGCCGGAACTCGGAATGACCGTGTTGTAGGCGCGAGCAAGACGCGTAATCGAATCCAAAAGAATGATGACGTCTTTCTTGCTTTCAGCCAAACGCTTGGCTTTTTCGATGACCATTTCGGCAACTTGCACGTGGCGTGTAGCCGGCTCGTCGAACGTGCTGGCGATGACTTCGCCGCGCACGGAGCGTTGCATCTCGGTCACTTCTTCCGGACGTTCGTCAATCAGGAGCACGATGAGGATGCAATCGGGGTGATTGGCCGTGATGGCGTGGGCAATGTGCTGCATCAAGACGGTCTTACCGGATTTCGGACTTGCAACAAGCAGTCCGCGCTGGCCCTTACCGATGGGGGCAATGATGTCGATCAATCGCCCCGTGATGTTCTCATCGCCGCGCATGTTGCGCTCAAGGGTGAGCGGCACATTCGGAAATAGCGGCGTGAGGTTTTCAAAGAGCATGCGGTGCTTGAGGTTTTCCGGCGGCTGACCGTTGACCGTATCGACCTTGACGAGGGCGAAATACCGCTCGTTATCTTTGGGGGTACGCACTTCACCTTCAATCGAGTCGCCCGTGTGCAAGTTAAAGCGGCGGATCTGCGAGGGCGAGATGTAAATGTCGTCGGTGCTGGCCAGGTAGCTCGTATCCGGACTTCTTAAGAAACCGAATCCGTCGGGCAGAACCTCAAGGGTTCCGTCTCCGAAAATCTGTTCGCCGGACTTGGCACGTTTTTTGAGAATAGCAAACATCAACTCCTGTTTGCGCATACGCTGCGCGTTCTCGATCTCAAGCTCCGTGGCCATGTCGAGCAGATGGCTGATGTGCAGGGTTTTAAGTTCTGAAAGATGCATGAAAAAAGAAAAAAAGAAAATGCCGAGCAGACGTTCGTGCGCGTCTGACCGCTCAAAAGAAGTTTTTAAAGATATTGGTCGATAAAAGCGGTTAATTGGGATTTGGCCATCATGCCCGTGTGCTGTCCGACTAAATCTCCGTTTTTAAAGACCAGCAACGTCGGCACACCGCGCACACCGTATTGGGCGGCAACCTCACCGCCCTCGTCGACGTTGTACTTGGCAAAAAGGACACGTCCTTCGTACTCTTCGGCTGCGGCGTCAACAAGGGGCGAGAGCATACGGCACGGTCCGCACCAAGGTGCCCAGAAATCAACGATAACTGGCTTGTCCGTGACGGAGATGATTTCGGACTGAAAATCGCTGTCGGAAACAGAGAGGATTAAATCGCTCATCAGAGAGTTCCTTTATTCAACGGTTGTGGAAAGAGTCTTTATTCGGTTGTCGGGATTATTTCGGTTTTCAAACACAAACAAGCCAAGCGGGCACACGGTGCGAAACTGGAAAGGGAAAAAATCGCGACAGCTCCGGAACTGGGGCGCGATGCAGGAACATCACGGGCAGACAGGCAGACTATATCAAAAATCAGCGTTTGTGTGCGCCTTCTTTTCGGGTATTTTTCGAAAATACGAAGCGACAATCGATCCGGAGATGATGTTCCAAAAACTGAAAATCGCTGACGGGACGGCGATCATCGGCATCGCAGCAAAGTGAAGCGAGGCCAGGGCAGCCCCGAGGCCGGCGTTTTGGGTGCCGACTTCGATGGAAATACACTTACGTTTAGGTAAGTCCGAACCGCAGGCAAGCGCCAAAAGATACCCTAAAAGCAGCCCGAGACCGTTATGAAGGAATACCGCTAAGAAGGCAAGCGGAACGGCTTGCGAGAGCGAGCCGCTGGCTCCGGCAACGACAACGGCCACGATGACGATAATGACGGCAATACTCAGAAGCGGCAGGACGTCGGATGCTTGACGGATTCTCTCTCCGACAAGTGCATGAACGGCAACGCCGGCTGCAACGGGAATCAGAATAATCCAGCAGATGGATTCAAACATCGCATAGGGGTCAACGGCAACCCACTCCTGAGACAACCATGCCACGATGGTCGGGGTGACAAAGGGGGCTAGAAGCGTTGTGCAACTTGTGAGGGTCACCGATAGCGCCACGTCGCCGCGTGCCAAATACGTCAGAACGTTACTTGATGTTCCGCCGGGGCAGGCCCCGACTAAAATCACGCCGATGGCAAGTTCCCCGGGTAGGTCCAAGAAGACACAAAGGCCGTAGGCAATGGCCGGCATCAGACTGTATTGCGCAAAGATTCCGAGAAGTACTTTCCTCGGATGCGAGAGGACGGCTTTAAAGTCCGAAATCGAAAGCGTCAATCCCATGCCGAACATCACAAGTCCGAGCATCGGCGAGACCCAGGGTGTCAGATTGACGAACAGTTCGGGCTTTATATACGCCGCGCCTGCAAACACGAGCATCCAAAGAGGGAAGGTTTTATTGGCGAACCGACTGAAGTGCTCAAGTCTCTGCATGGAAGGTTGTCCGAAATGAAGCCTTTCGTTTGTTCGAGATTTGCTTGTCGGATTGCCGATCGGCAAATCCGACAACACAGAAAAAAAAGGCCACCGAAAGGTGGACCGTTCTTTTAAGTCTGGCTCCCCGAGTTGGGCTCGAACCAACGACCCACGGATTAACAGTCCGTTGCTCTACCGACTGAGCTATCGGGGAATGCAGAAGCGAAACTATATACACAATCGGAAAAATTGGCAAGACGCAATTCGGAGTTTTTTCGGTTCCGCAAAACGTGTGTTTCCGTTGTGTCGGTTTTCCGAAAAAAGAATCGGTTCGCCTCTTGCCGAAACTTCCTTAGAGCACGGCGGCAAAGGCCCTGGCGACGTACGCAATGTTCGTATCGTTTAATCCGCACAGGCAAATCCGTCCGTTTTGGACGGCATAAATGCCGAATTCACCGGCGAGGCGTTCAATCTGCTCGGATGTAAAGCCTGTGTAGGAGAACATGCCTTTTTGCCGTGCGATAAAACTGAAATCGCGTTTGGCTCCGATTTCTTTCATGGCGCGCGCGAGGGTGACACGCATTGTGCGGATGCGCTGACGCATACCGGTCACTTCATTCTCCCAAGCAGCTTTTTTCATCGGGTCCGTCAAGATATTGCGCACGATTCGAGCGCCGTGAAGCGGGGGATTGGAGTAACTGCAGCGCACGAGGTTTTCGGCCTGAGTTAAAACGACGTGCGATTCTTTTTCGTTTTGCGTGACAACCGTAAGGGCTCCGATGCGTTCTCCGTACAGGCCGAAGTTTTTGGAAAACGAACTGGAAACGAAAAAGTTGAGACCCGATCGGGCAAAAAGACGCACGGCATAGGTGTCTTCTGCAAGGCCGTCCCCGAAGCCCTGGTAGGCGATATCCAAAAGAGCAATCAGGTGCTTTTTCCGGCAAACCTCAAGCACCTCGTTCCACTGGTCGCAACTTAAGTCATACCCGGTCGGGTTGTGGCAACAGGCATGTAAAAGGGTAACGCTTTTTTCCGGAAGCCTCTGCAAGTCTTCGATAAGTCCCTCGAAATCGATGCCGATTCCGGGCTTGTAGTACCGATACCGCAAAACCTTCAGACCCGAGGCAGCAAAAAGGGCATTGTGGTTATCCCAGGTCGGATTGCTTGTCGCGCCGACCGTGCAGGACAGACGCGAGGCGAGTAGGTCGCCGGCTAAGCGTAGCGCCCCCGTCCCTCCGAGTGTTTGAACGGTGGCAGCGCGCTTGCTACGAATGATTTCGCTTTCCGGACCGAAAAGTAACTCTTGCACGGCGCACCGCAAGGCCGCATCGCCGCTCATGGGGCCGTAATAGTGGCGTGAACCGCCCGGCGTGCCGGCCAAGGCCGTTTCTTCCTGACGGACGACATCTAAGGTTGTCGGATTACCGTTCGCGTCAAGGTAGGCGCCGACACCGAGATTAACTTTTTCGGCTCGGGTGTCTCGGGCAAAGCGCTCGGAAACGCCGAGAATCGGATCGGCCGGAGCCTCCTGAAGCGTATGAAACAGATCGTCGTGCATGGGTAACCCTCCTGCAAATGCTTGTATACGAGAAAACTATACAGACAGTAGACTTCCCGAATCACCTAGGAAACTTGACCGAACGCGGATTTCAGTGTTCTTGTCGCTAAAGCAATGTCGCGTTGTCCGCAAATTGCTGAAACAACGGCAATGCCGCGAGCGCCGGCGCAGCGCATTTCCGGAGCCTGCGCAACGCCGATGCCTCCGATTGCAACGACAGGGACGGAAAGATTTTCTATGATTCGGCGTAGCACATCCGGACCCATCGCCGGCGCGGCATCTTTTTTGGTCGACGTGGCGTAAACCGGGCCTACACCGGCGTAGTCGACAACAGTCGGATCTAAAGTTCCGATTTCTTCGTACCGGGTAATCGAAAGACCGATGACGACATCTTTCCCTAAAAGGGCACGAGCCTTGCGCGGATTCATGTCGCTTTGTCCGACGTGTACCCCGCTTGCTCCGATGATTTCGGCGGCCTTAACGTCGTTATTGACAATCAGCGGTACACCGTAGGGCGATAAAACGCGTTTTAACTTAAGTCCGCAGTCCACAAGAGCCTGTGTGCTCCAATTCGGAGCCCGAAGTTGCACGCAGGTGACACCGGCCTGGGCGGCTTGACGGGCCGTTTGCACCATGCCGTCGGAACCGCCGCACAAAACGGGGTCTAAGACAAGATAAAGTGTCAAATCCGGAGACGTTCGCATCACAGGGACTGAAGGCTGATGGTTTCAAGGGCGTCTAAATAGGCCGTATGAAAACTTCCGTAAGGCTTGTCGCCGACAGTTTGTGCCGCACTTTTTGCCAGAGCGCAGGCAGAAGCGGCGGCCACGAGCGTATCGTCGGCTCCTGCGATGAGAGCAGCGACCAGGGCCGATAAGGAACACCCGGTGCCGACAATACGACCGACTTTGGCGTTTCCGCCGGAAACCGAAAGCGTGCGCGTTCCGTCCGTGATGTAGTCGATCTGACCCGTGACGGCGACGATGGTTTGGGCCCCGGAGGCAAGGGTCTCGGCCGCCTTTAACGCATCGGCACTTGTCAGGATGCTGTCAACACCTTTGGCCGTTTTTTCTCCGCCGCTTAGTGCCACAATTTCAGACGGGTTGCCGCGGATGACCGTCGGGCTGTTCAGGACGAGTTTGGCAATCACGGAATCGCGCCAGGGCGAGACGCCGGCGGCAACCGGATCGAGCACCCAGGGTTTTTGGGCATACAATGCCGCGCGCGTTGTCAGCAGCATCGCATCGGCATCGGGTGCCGTCAGGGTCCCGACATTGACAAGTAACGCCGCGGCAATGCGCGTAAAGTCCGGCGCTTCTTGTTTGGCCGGAAGCATGGCGGGGCTAGCGCCGGCTGCCGCAAGGACATCGGCCGTAAAGGCACAGGCAACGACATTGGTCATGCAGTGAACCAGAGGATTGGTACGGCGGACGCGTGCCCATTCGCGGCGAGCTACCGATAAGTCAAGGGGTTGGACGGACATGGATTCTCTTTCTTTTAGCCGGCTGAAAAAACGCGCCGTATCGTTTTTTTCCGCATTATAAGAAGAGCGGGCAAAGAGGGCTTTTTGTCGGGCCTGTGTCAAAACGCAACGAATCGGAAACATTGTTTTTTCAGCTCAATTCGTTTGCATTGCGCCATCCATGAGTAAAATCCCCCCCGTTACGTGCGTAGCGAAGGGATTAGAACAGTCTTTCGTCTGCGTTGTGTTTATTTTTCTTTTTCGGATTTATGGCAAAAGAAGACCTGATTGAAATGGCCGGTGAAGTGCTCGAAGTGCTTCCCGATGCGCGGTACCGCGTGAAATTGGAAAACGGGCATGAGCTCATTGCTTACACAAACGGCAAGATGCGCAAGCACCACATTCGTATTCTGGCGGGGGACAAAGTTTCTTTGGAACTTTCTCCGTACGATTTGACGAAGGGTCGTATCACGTTCCGTCACATTGACGGTCGCCCGGCTGCGACTCCTGCTCCGGCCCGTCGTCGTTAATCGGTTTTCACTTCGGGACGACTCAGTTTCCGAAGAAGGCGCGCCTTCCTATGTTTGAGGATGACGACTTATTTGCGGTTCCGGGCCCGGTTCGGGAGGCGCCCCTTTTTTCCGTTTCCGATTTGCTCGGGCAACTCAATGCCGTGATGGCAGGAACCTTCGGTCAGGTTCGTGTTATCGGTGAAATTCACGCATTCAAGCCGGCAGCGTCCGGACACTGGTACATCGATCTGAAAGACGAACGCCGGGATGCGGTCTTGCAGTTGTGCTTTTTCCGGCAAAAGCGCTTTGCTCAAACCTATATTCCGAAAGTCGGAGATTTGGTTCAAGTCAGGGGCAATCTCAATATCTACATGCCTCGCGGGCAGCTATCGCTCAATGTTTCGTCGATAGAGCCGGCAGGGGACGGTGCGCTTTACGCCCAGTTTATGGCCCTGAAAGCTAAACTAGAGGGCGAAGGTCTCTTTAATGCGGCCCGCAAAAAACCGATTCCGCTTTACCCGAAGCGGGTCGGTGTGGTCACAAGTTTAGCCGGAGCTGCTTTGCGCGATGTCGTCAAAACTGTCTCCCTACACGCTCCCAATATCGAACTTATCGTGTATCCGACGCCGGTACAGGGACCCGAAGCCGAAAGCCAAGTGATTCGAGCCTTACAGGTAGCCGATGCGCAAGGTATGGTCGACTGCATTCTTTTGGTGCGCGGCGGGGGGGCGCTCACGGACTTATGGACTTTTAACGGCGAGGCTCTGGCACGGGCCGTCGCGGGGATGCATCTTCCGGTCGTAAGCGGTATCGGGCATGAGACTGACACGACGATTGCCGACTTTGTCGCCGACCTTCGGGCGGCAACGCCGACGGCCGCGGCCTTGTGTGTCGCATCGGGTTGGGAAAACGGTCGTGAGAAGTTTTTCGGACTGTGTAAGCGCCTTATTGCGGCCAAAGAGGCCGAACTCAGGCTTGCCGAGCAGATGCTCAAAGGGCGAGCCAATCCGAGGCGGGCCATGGAAACAATCTTGGATAATCTCGGACGCCGGGCAGATGAGGTGCACCACGCCCTTCAAAGCGCCATGCGTGCCCTTTTTGATGAGAAAAAGCGGCATGCTCAAGAGCTTACAGATCGCCTTTTACGCGCTAAACCCTCGGTGCGCGAATCTTCGGAGCGACTCGTGCATGTGCTGACGCGTTTTGAAAATGCACGAGCCAGCTGTTTGCAGCAGCGCACCAATCGCATGGATCTTTTAAAGGCGCGTCTTAACGGGGTAAGACCGGATGTTGTCCGGGTGAAAAGCCGTCTGGAGGCCGTACACAAGCGTCTGAATTTGGCGTATTCGCATCAGATGCAAACGCGCCTTGCTCGCCTTAAAGCCCTTCAAGACCGCCTGCAAAGCGTTGACGTCAAACGTGTTCTTGAGCGAGGATTTTGTCTTGTTCGAGATGAAAACGGGCGCCTTCATTCGCGCGCCGGCGATCTGACGGTCGGGCAGGGTGTCAATCTTTATTTTTCCGACGGCAACGCTTTTGCACGCGTTGAGAAAAACGCTCTGAAAAAATAGTTTTCGATTTTTCAGGGCTCTTGCCGTTTTCGTCCGTCTTTTTTTCGTTTCTTCCTATATGATATGTCACCAAGGGGAAATTCCGATTGCAAACGGGATTTCGGGTTCGTAACTTACTAGATGATTCAGAGGAGACGCCCATGCCAGAGTTTGTCTTACCGCCTTTGGGTTTTTCGCTTGACAGCCTCGCGCCCGCTATGAGCCGGGAAACGCTTGAGTACCATTACGGAAAGCACCACCAGGGCTATATCAGCAATTTAAATACCTTGGTCAAAGGCAGTATCTTCGAGGGTAAGTCCCTCAAGGAAATCGTTAAAACAGCGCAGGGCGCTGTTTTTGACAATGCTGCACAGGCGTTTAACCATTCGTTCTTTTGGAAAAGCTTAACACCCGACGGCGGCGGTGAACCCGGCGAAAAACTGATGGCAGCCATTGTGGCCCGTTGGGGTAGCTTCGAAGGGTTTAAGAAGGCGTTCCTCGCCGCATCGCTCGCGCGGATCGGAAGCGGTTGGATTTGGCTCGTGCACAAGTCCTCGGGAGCTCTTGAAATCGTGTCGACGTCCAATGCCGGCACACCCTTAACGGAACATATGCGTCCGCTTTTGGTCCTCGACGTTTGGGAGCATGCGTACTATTTGGACTATCGCAATGCACGCGGTAAGTATGTCGAGGCGTTCTTCAATAGTTGCGTCAACTGGAAATTTGCCGACGCTCGCTTTAACGGGCAGCCGAGCGGCTGTGACTGCCGTCCGGAGTAAAGACGACGGTTCTTCTCAAAAAGGAAAAGAGGCTTCGCTTGACGGCGAGGCCTTTTTTGAATTTCGCGCGTCAAACTAAGCCATTTCCCCTGTCAGTGGGGTAAAATCCTCGCTTGCTGCAACGTGTCCGTACTTTGAAGGATGCGTTGTGCTTGACTGAAAGAAAAACAAGAACATATCTCATTTCACTTTTTACTCTTTGGAGAGTTGAAAAATGACCATCAAAGTTGGTATTAACGGTTTCGGTCGTATCGGCCGTTTCGTTTTCCGTGCCTCTGTTGCGCGTCCCGAACTCGGAATTGAAGTTGTCGGTATCAACGACCTTCTGCCGCCCGATTACATGGCCTACATGCTCAAGTACGACACGATGCACGGCGCCTTCAACGGCACTGTCGAAGTGGTCGACGGACACCTCGTTGTCAACGGCAAGACCATTCGCATCACAGCCGAACGTGATCCGGCCCTCTTGAAGTGGGGAGACATCGGCGTTGACTACGTTGTTGAGTCTACGGGATTTTTCCTTAAGGACGAACTCGCTCGCAAGCACATCGAAGCCGGTGCTCGCCGCGTTGTGATGTCAGCTCCTTCCAAGGATGCCACTCCGATGTTCGTGGTCGGCGTGAACGACAAGACCTACGCCGGTCAGGATATCGTCTCGAACGCTTCCTGCACGACAAACTGCTTGGCTCCTTTGGCCAAGGTCGTGAACGATGCGTTCGGCATCGAGCAGGGCCTCATGACAACGGTCCACTCCACAACCGCCACACAGCGTACGGTTGACGGCCCGTCCCTGAAGGATTGGCGCGGCGGTCGCAGTGCCTCCCAGAACATTATCCCGTCTTCTACGGGTGCTGCGAAGGCTGTCGGCAAGGTCATTCCGTCCTTGAACGGCAAGTTGACCGGGATGAGTTTCCGTGTTCCGACCGCCGACGTTTCCGTCGTCGATTTGACCTGCACGCTTGTCAAGTCCGCCACGTACGCGGATATCTGCGAAGCGATTAAGGAAGCTGTTGCCGGTCCGATGAAGGGGGTTATGGACTACACGTCTGACGCGGTTGTTTCGTCCGACTTTCTGGGTAACACCCACACGTCCATTTTCGATGAAAAGGCCGGTATTGCTCTGACCGATCACTTCGTCAAGCTCGTGAGCTGGTACGACAACGAAATCGGTTACTCCAATAAGGTTCTCGAGCTCATCTGCTCGATGGAAAAGTCCGGTAAGTAATTTTTGTCCTAGTGACAAATATGTGATGTAATGAAAGGGGTGCCGGCGGGTGCCCCTTTTTCGTCTCGGAGAGTGTTGTGAAACCCACCAGATTCCTTGTTAGTTTTGTTTTACTGTGCGCCTCGTTTTCGGCGCATGCCGAATCAGTTTTCTTTGAATACAGTGGAAAGTTTTATCCGCTTGAGGTTGTGTCCAACCCGTGTGCCGATGCCCTTGTCAAGCGTCTTCCCGTGATGATGAGTTTCGAGGATTTCGGCAAAAGCGAGCGCATTGCGTACCTGAAGTACCCGCTTCCGCTTCTGAAAGAGAAAATCCAATACACGCCGAAAAAAGGTGATATCGCATATTGGCCGCCGAGACGAAATCTAACGGTTTATCTAACCGACCCCGATTACAAAGCCGATGTCATTCCAATCGGGCGCGTCTCGGATGAGGCCCTCGAGATGATCCGTACGTCCAAAAGCTCGGTGATGAATCTGGTGCGCGAAGCCAAGTAGAGCACGGAGGACGCTCCTTGTTTTCCCGATCGAAACCGTTCACATGCGGCATTGCGGGCGGCTCGGAACCGACCCGACTATTCCCGATATCGGAATTTTGGTTTCGACCGATATTCTCGCGATTGACCAGGCTTCCATTGATCCGGTGTTTCGGATGACCCGTGCAGAAAACCCCGATTTAGCCGAGCCTGTGAGTCACGCCGCGGATTGCGACAGCTTTCTTGATATGCGGGAGCTGAAAATGGGAAATCCCGGCTACGAACGCATTTTTATTGACGATAGACCACGTTTCGTGACTGACCTTTGTTTCGAGATTGAGGGGTTCGAGATACAAAAAACCCGTCTTCCATCCGAAGGCGGGTTTTTCACGATGATGTTTGTCGTCAATCGTTAGACGGCTGCAGCCAAAGCGTCTTTCACGTTGGTAAAGACCTTGTCCTTGCCGACCTTCTCGCGCAGGTCAATGAGGTTTTGTTTGGGGTCGGCCACCAAATAGACCGTACTGCCGGCATCGCGCTTGGTGTTGATTTCATCTTCGAAAGCATAGACGCCGGAAATATCCGCAAAGTCGCAGTGCGTAAGGTCAAGGATATAGGTCTTGCCCTTCACGGCCGCAAAGTGCGCTACCAAGTCGTAGCTCGCGCCGAAATAAAAACCACCGAAAAGCGTGCAAATCCGAACGCCGTTTTCTTCGTCCACTTCCATCCGCGTGCGACGATTCACTTGGGCAATCAGCGACAAGCTTGCCAGAACCACACCGAAGCCGACCGCAAAAATCAGGTCCACAAAAACCGTCAACAGGAAGACGACAACCATGATGGCGATGTCGTTTCTGGGACAAATCTTGATTTCCTTGAGCATTCTGTAGTCCAGAATGTTGATACCGACGGATATCAAAATGCCGGCCAGGACGCTCAGCGGCACATAGCAGACAACGCTATAAAGGCTCACGAGCACGGCCGAAAGGAACAGGGAGCTGATCACGCCGGAAAGACGACCCGTACCTCCGACCTTAATATTGGTCACCGTACGCATCGTGGCACCGGCACCGACGTTACCGCAGATAAAGCCGCACAGAGCATTACCGATACCCTGACCGATTAGTTCCCGGTTGCTGTTGTGCTTGGTCTTTGTCATGGAGTCGGCCACAAGGCTCGTCAAAAGCGAGTCAATGCATCCGAGAATCGCCAGAATGATGCCGTACAGCAGAACTGTTCCGAGGTGCTCCCAGGTCACATGCGGAATGTGAATCGGGGGAAGACCCGACGGGACTTCGCCGATCATCGGGACATTCAGACTTAAGGCGTAACTGATAACAGTGAGCAAAATCAAGGCGAAAAGCTGAGCCGGAATGATGGCATTGAGCTTTTTGGGCATCAGATAAATGATGGCCAGTGCAGCCACGCCCAAGGCGGCGCTCATCCAGTTGATGTCAATCGTTCCCAAAATCAGGAGGCCGTCAACGGGGCCCTTGGGGTTCGGACCGCCCAAAAGGGGCGACAGTTGCAACAGTGTGATAATGACACCGGTGCCGCTCATGAAGCCGGAAATCACCGAATACGGAATGTAGCGGATGAGTTTTCCTAAACGCAGGCAGCCGAAAAGAATCTGAAACAGGCCGGCCACAAAGAAGACACAGGCAATCATCTGCAGGTCTCCGTTCAAGGCCACGACGACGCTTGCCGTGACGATGGTCATGGGGCCTGTCGGACCGGAAATCTGGGTTTTGGTTCCGCCGAAAATCGCGGCGAAGAAACTCAGGCAGATGGCGCCGTACATGCCGGCCGCCGCGCCTAAACCCGAAGCAATACCGAAGGCGAGGCACAACGGCAGGGCGACGACACCGGCAGTGAGACCACCCGCGATGTTGCCCTTGATATTTTGTGTGTACTCGCCGAGCTCACTAGCGATACTCATTTTTTATCAATCCAATGGACAGAAAACGTCCGAAAATCCAAAGAATAAGTTTACTCCGCAATTGCACTTAAAGACAAAATATTTCTTGAGAAATTAGAGAAAACATCTAGACTTATCAATATAAATATCAGGATACCCCTATTGATCTTGTTCGCTCAAGGGCTTGTACCATCCCATGCGTGCTTGCGGGAGCATTTCTTGAGATAAAAGGGAGCGAACGGCCGCGGTGTAGTCGCTTTCGGTCTTGGCCCGACAGATGGCTTTAAAGCATACCTGACTGTCACCGCCAAAAAGATTGGCGAGCAGGAACCAGTACTCTTTCATGCGCATCAGTGCGTTTTTCCGATTGTTCCAAGCGCGGCAGTAACCTTCAAAAAGGTCTTGTGTGAAACGGTCGATTTCCTGAGAGCAGGCGGGTTTCCCGCCGCGCAGTTTCCGAAATAGGGCCGGATCGGCAATCAGTCCTCGCCCGACCATGATGCCCGTCAGATCGGGAAAGCGTTGTGTAACGCACAGGGCATCATTCTTCGTCACGATGTCGCCGTTGTAGATGACCGGGTGGTGTAGGCGTTTTAAAGCCTCCCGGAAGGCCGCAAGCCGCGCATGCCCTCGGTATAAATCTGTTTTAAGTCGCGCATGGATTGTTACGGAGGCAAACGGGAAGTGGTTAAACACATCGGCAAGTCGCTCGAACTCGGCGGTATTTGTCCAACCTAGGCGCGTTTTGACACTGACGGAAATCGGAAGCGGTTTTTCGAAAACCGACGCAAAAAAGCGTTCGAGTTTATCGGGAGAACGTAAAAAGCCGGCCCCTTTTCCCTTGGCCGTGACGGTCCCTGCCGGGCATCCGAGATTGAAGTTGACTTCGCGGTAGCCCAAATCGGCAAGGGCGTGTACTGCCCAAATAAAGTCTTCGGCTCGGCGCGTTAAAAGTTGAGGAACAGCGACAAAACCAACGTTGGCCTCCGGGGCAATTTCCCGAAGTTGACGCGTGGTAAAGGGAGGCTCCCGAGTGGGAGTGATAAAAGCGATAAAGTAACGGTCAACACCGCCGAAAAGGCGCGCATGTGCGCGCCTGAAGACGGCGCTTCCGAGGCTTTCCATCGGCGCAAAATCCAAAAACTTCGTCATGACGACCTAAGAAATCTATTCGGGGATGTTGCGCCGACTCACAAAGGATTATCTAGGAGGCAATCAAAAAGTCTTCGAGCTTGGCACCCTTTGCCAAGGCTTCTCGGATATAGACCGGTTGCTTGCCGCGTCCCGACCAGGTTCTTCCGTCGGGTAAGCGGTATTTGGGTTCCACTTTGCCGCGCGGTGATAAGGCACTCAGCGTGATGCTCTTGATGGCGACCGGTGCCGGCGCATCAAAGTTCAAGTCCTCGGCTTTCAGAGCGAACAAAGCAATCAGGTCGTTGACCGTATCAATCGCATCCTGACGAGCTGCGTCTTTTTGGGCATTCAGTCGAGCTTCCTGACGAGCTAACTTCTTTAATGTTTTAGCGAAATTTTGTTCCATATTTTTTATCCCGGTGAAATAAAATAGAAGCAATTAACCTCGTTATTATATTGAAAAAAGAACAAAGTTCAAAAACGTCTTGATTTCAGTGCTGATAAAGCATCGGGAAACTTAAAAGTAGGATATTTCACCTAGAAAAGGCGGATTAACTTTTCCATTGAGAGTAGGGACATTGCATTAATGAAACATTGTAATAGCGCTCGTCCTCGGAAATATCCTCTCCGATCCAATCGGGTTTTTCAAAGGGCTCGTTCACGGATTTAAGTTCGATTTCCGCAACAACAAGTCCCTTGTTTTTGCCGAAAAATTCATCAACTTCCCAGATTTTTCCCTTAAACGGAATCTTCGTTCGATTTTTAATAACCTGACGGTCGGATCCGACCATATCGAGCAGTTCGGCGGCATCCGATAACGGAATCGGATACTCATATTCAGGGCGGACGATTCCGCAGGCGCGACCTTTGACGGTGATGCGCGCTTGTGAGCCCTCGATGCGTACGCGCACAATGCAGTCGGGTCCGATGGCTAAGTACCCTTGGCGGTAACGGACGGGTGTTCCGAGGGCCCGCCAAGCTTCGCCTGTGACTAAAAATTTGTGTTCGATTTCTTCGGCCATTTTCTTGTTCTAAAAAAAAAGACGGCGGATTACTCCGCCGTCTCGTCACAATACGTTGCCGGAAAAGGAAGCAATTCTTCCTTTCCCATTAAGGCCGATTAAAGCTTCGGGCCGCTCTTTTCCAAAGCAGCGCAATGCTCGTTGGCCGTGAACTTCTTGAAGTTCTTCTGGAAGGCGGCCGTCAGTGCGCGAGCCTTCTCGTCCCACTGAGCAACATCGGCGTAGGTGTTGCGCGGATCGAGAATCTTGGTTTCGCAGCCGGGCAATTCTGTCGGAACCTTCAGGTTAAAGTACGGAATTGTCGTGGTCGGAGCCGTGTTAATCGAGCCGTCGAGAATGGCGTCGATAATCGCGCGGGTATCCTTAATGGAAATACGCTTGCCTGTTCCGTTCCAGCCCGTGTTCACGAGGTAAACCTTCGCGCCGACCATGTTGATTTTGCGAACGAGTTCTTCGGCGTACTTGACGGGGTGCAACGACAGGAAGGCCGCACCGAAGCAGGCCGAGAATGTCGGGGTCGGTTCGGTAATACCGCGTTCCGTGCCGGCAACCTTGGCGGTAAAGCCGGAAAGGAAGTAGTACTGAGCCTGTTCGTTATCGAGGATCGAAACCGGGGGCAACACACCGTAGGCATCGGCTGTCAGGAAGATGACCTGCTTGGCGTGCGGGCCCTTGCTAATCGGTTTGACAATGTTATTGATGTGGTAAATCGGGTAGGAAACGCGGGTGTTTTCCGTGGCGCTACGATCGTGAAAATCGGGCGTTCCGTCTTCCTTGACGATGACGTTCTCAAGGAGAGCATCGCGGCGAATGGCGTTGTAAATGTCGGCTTCCGCATCCTTGTTAAGGTCAATGACCTTCGCATAGCAGCCGCCTTCGTAGTTAAAGACGCCTTCGTCATCCCAGCCGTGTTCGTCGTCACCGATCAAAAGACGCTTCGGATCGGCCGAAAGCGTGGTCTTGCCGGTGCCGGACAGACCGAAGAAGATGGCCGTATTCTGGCCGTTCTTGTCGGTGTTGGCCGAGCAGTGCATGGAGGCGATGCCGCGCAACGGATTGAAGTAGTTCATAATCGAGAACATGCCCTTCTTCATTTCGCCGCCGTACCAGGTGTTCAAAATGACTTGTTCGTTCGACGCGAGGTTAAAGACAACAGCGGTTTCGCTATTGAGTCCGAGCTCCTTGTAGTTTTCGACCTTGGCCTTGGAGGCGTTATACACGACGAAGTCGGGCTTGCCGAAGTTAGCGAGTTCTTCTTCCGTCGGACGGATGAACATGTTGCGCACGAAGTGAGCCTGCCAGGCCACTTCCATGATAAAACGAACCTTCAGACGTGTCGCTTCGTTGGCGCCGCAGAACGCATCGACAACGAAAAGACGCTTGCCGGACAACTCCTTAACGGCCAAATCCTTGACGGCATTCCATGTTGCTTCGCTCACGGGCTTGTTGTCGTTCTTGTATGCATCGCTCGTCCACCAAATGGTGTCCTTGGAGGCGTCGTTCTTGACGAAGAACTTATCTTTCGGGGAGCGACCCGTGTAAACGCCCGTCATGACGTTGACGGCGCCGAGGTTGGTCACGCGGCCGACTTCATAGCCCTGGAGACCGGGTTTGGTCTCTTCGGCAAAAAGTGTGTCGTAGTCGGGGTTGTAGATAATCTCCGTGTTACCGGTGATTCCATACTGGGACAAGTCAATTTTTGTCATAGTTTTTCTACTGGTTAAAGTAATGATTAAAAACCTGCTCGCACAAAAATCCGGAGATCTTATGCACGCGACAGGTCTCCAAAAGAATCCAACGCATTTTAATGCGAACACATCGGTTTGTCTGCGGTTTTAAAGGAAAAAAATTGTATCCGCATCAAGGAAGAACAAAGTTTTCCTTGCGTATTGATATTTCAAGACTTTTTAGAGGATTTGTCCGAGACTCGGAAGGGGTTTCCTTCAAAGGCGCAAAGACTGCGTATCGGACAGGTCGAGCAAAGCGGGTTTCTTGCCTTGCAGCAATACCTGCCGTGGAGCAAAAGCCAGTGGTGAATGCCCTTTAAGTATTCGGAGGGAGTGAGGGCAATCAGGGCCTTGGACACTTCGGCCGGCGTTTTTCCCTGCGCCAGTCCCGTGCGGTTGGCTACACGAAAAACGTGGGTATCGACGGGAACGGTCGGGCGTCCGAATGCAACGTTTAGGACGACATCGGCTGTTTTGGCACCGACTCCCGGAAGGCTGACGAGGTCTTCGAAACTGTCGGGTACGGAGCTGTTGAAATCGCGTACGAGGACCTGACAGGCGTCAATGATGTGACGGGCCTTGTTGTGAAAAAGGCCGATGGTCCGGATAAAAGGTTCGAGCCCGTCAACGCCCAAGGCAAGCATGGCCGACGGGGTATCGGCCGCCTTGAATAGATCGTTCGTGGCGATGTTGACGCTTTTGTCGGTTGCTTGGGCCGAGAGCATCACGGCAATAAGCAGTTCAAAAGGCGTTTTGAAATTAAGTTCGCTTTTCGGATTCGGGCGCTCGGCGGCCAGAATCTCAATGATTTTGCGCTTTGTTTTAAGATTCATCGAATCACTCACTTTTTCTCGGTGTTGGCACGAGCTCGTGCCAGAGCCTCGGCAATCAGGTCTTTTTTCGTGAGGACGGCTTTTCGGGCGTTTTCCTGTAACTGCGCCTTTTCCCGAGCCTTGCGTTCGACAGCGGCTTTGTGGGCAAGGCGGGCACGCTCGGCATCCTCATCGGTCCAGGGGCGCCCCGGTTCGAATAGTTCGATACAGTCCATCGGACAGGCCGGCACGCACAGCGCGCATCCCGTGCACGCCGATTCGATGACGGCAAAAAGATTTTTCGGCATCCCCGTGACGGCCGAGACCGGACAGATATCGGCGCAAATGCGGCATCCGATACACAAATTCGGATCAATTCGCGCAAGAGCCAACGGCATTTCTCGCCCGTATTCCGGGTCAAGGGCAATCGGAATCACACCGAGCGCTTTGGCTAGGCGCGCAATCGTTTTTTTGCCTCCCGGAGCGCAGCGATTAATCGGAGCCTTTTTCCGAGCTATCGCTTCGGCATACTTGGCGCAACCGTCAAAGCCGCACTGACGGCATTGCGTCTGCGGCAAAAGGTATTCGAGTGTTTCCGAAGTGACGGTCACGGGAAGTCTTCCGATGCGTTAGCGCTTTAAGTACTTGAGTTTTCCCTTGACACCGCGCCAGGAGTCAGCATCGTCGGGAGCGGGTTTTTTTCGGGTAATCGAGGGCCACTGTTCGGCAAGTTCCGCATTAAGGGCAATAAATTCCTTTTGATCTTCCGGGACGTCTTCCTCAGCGTAAATCGCGCCTTCCGGGCATTCGGGAATGCACACGGCGCAGTCAATACACTCGTTCGGGTCAATCACCAAAAAATTCGGTCCCTCGCGGAAACAGTCCACGGGGCACACATCCACGCAATCGGTTCGTTTGCAACCGATGCAGGCTTCACAGACAACATGCGGCATGAATAACAACTCCTTAAAAACGTCTTTTAAGACAGGCCTGACCTGTCCCTGTCTTTTCTGTCGTATCGGCAAAAGCAAAGAGCGGGTCTGTTTTCGTTCTGAGTGAGGGCCTTCAAAACGTGCTTTTCCCACAAGGCTTCCGGCAAATCCGGGAAGAACGCATCGCCGTCGGGGGCGGCGTCAATCTCGGTCACCCAAGCGGTACGAATCCAATCTTTTTCAAGTACGGTTCGATAAAGGCGCGCTCCGCCGATGATAAAAACCTTCGGGGCATCTTGAACGCAAGCGAGGGCTTCCTCGAGTGTCGTCGCGACATGGGCACCGAGGGCTAAGTAGCTTGAATCACGCGTTAAAACAACATTGGTTCGCCCGGGAAGAGCCCGCCCAATCGATTCCCACGTCTTGCGCCCCATGAGAACGGGGCACCCCATCGTCGTTTCCTTAAAGTGCTTGAGGTCTTCGGGTAGGTGCCAGGGCATCTTTCCTTTAAGTCCGATTACCCCGTTTTTCCCGCGAGCCACAATCAGTTCCATGCGCATCATGGCTTAAACCGCAATCGGAGCCTTGATGGTCGGATACGGGTCGTAGCCGACGATTTCAAAGTCCTCGAACTTGTAGTCGAAAATCGAAGCCGGTTTGCGGGCAATCACGAGTTTCGGGTACGGACGCGGCGTGCGCGACAGCTGCAGGGCCACCTGTTCGAAGTGATTCTTGTAGATATGGCAATCGCCGCCCGTCCAAATAAATTCTCCGGGCAAAAGGTTGCATTGCTGCGCGACCATACAGGTCAAAAGTGAGTAACTGGCAATGTTAAACGGCACGCCGAGGAAAATATCGCAGGAGCGTTGATACAGCTGGCAGGAAAGCCGCCCCTCATTGACATAAAACTGAAAGAGGCAGTGGCAAGGCGGTAGGGCCATTTTGTCAATCAGGCCGACGTTCCACGAGCAAACAATCAGGCGACGGCTGTCGGGATTGGTTTTAATCTGCTCGATGACGTTGGAAATCTGGTCGATATGTCGACCGTCGGCCGTAGGCCAACTGCGCCACTGAACACCGTAAACCGGACCCAAATTGCCGTTTTCATCGGCCCATTCGTCCCAAATCGTGACCTTATTGTCATGCAGGTACTTGATGTTGCTTGAGCCCGATAAAAACCATAGGAGCTCGTGAATAATCGAGCGCAGATGCAACTTTTTGGTCGTCACAAGCGGGAAGCTCTCTTTTAGATCAAAACGCATCTGATAGCCGAAGAGCGATCGCGTGCCCACGCCGGTGCGGTCGGATTTGTCGACGCCTTTTTCAAAGACGGTGTGCATGAAGGTTTCGTATTGGTCGTACATGGGACATTCCCGAAAGAAATCAAAAACGTGTCCGAAATTTTAACGCATCGGCGCCGAAAGCCTTCCGTCGATTCTGCAACGGAAGGCGCACCAATGTCGGGAAAAGACGTCAGCTTGCCGGAAGGTTTTTCAGAAGCCGGAAAAAGAGAATCGTCAGGTGGTAAAAGACCGGCGCCGAGAAAATCAGGGGCGCAAAGCGCTCTAAGCTACCCCGACCGATGTAAAGTTCACCTTCCCAGCTTTTGGACCCGAGACTGCGTTTGACAGCGCTTATGACGATGTCGCCCATGACGCATGACAAAACGATTGCGAGTGAGTAAAGCGCCACCTGATAGATGCGAAACGGCGTCAGCCAGAAAAGCGACAGACCGACTAAAAAGGCCAGGAAGCATCCGACGGAAATCCCTTTGACGGTCTTGTGCGGATTCATCCTCAAGGTCTTGCCGCCCAAGGCCGAACTTGCAAGAACCGAGAACAAATCGGCGCAGAACGTGACCATTAGGTAAAAGAGCAACATCAAGGCTCCCGAGGAGTTGTGGCGTTCGATGCCGGAAAAATCGAGTGTGGTAATCGCAGGTGCGTGGCTGACGCAGAAAACACAAATCATCAAGCCCCACTGTACCTTCGCAACGCGCTCTAAAAAACGGTCGGTGTCGTTGCCGATGGCTGCAATGACCGGTAAGAGTAAGAACACATACACCGGAATAAAGAGCGTAAAGTACGGCATCAGGTTAAAGTACACCAAAGCGTACTGCGCCGGAATAATCAGGTAAAACGCAAGTACGAGGACCCAGTGATCGCGCGGCCGAATCGGCGTGAGCGCAATAAATTCTCGCAAGAGGAAAAACGAGAGGATGGCAAAAATCACCACAAGCGTCGTTTGCCCGAATCCCCAGGCGACCGTGAAAATAATGACAAGCCACCAGCCCATCCGCACGCGAGAGTTGGCAATGGCCAAACGAAACGTCTGCTCGGGAGTCTTGGCGCGTCCTGCGGCCCAAAGACCGTAAATCGTGGCGGCGGCCATCAGGACAATGAGTGCCGTGAGGATAATCAGATAACCTTGTTGTAGGTCAATACCGAGTCGCATCATAGGGCCACCTTTGCCAAGTCAATCACGGCTTGCCGTGCACGCTCGAGAAACTCGGTTTTCGGATCGGAAGCGCTGTGCGCAAGCGGAGCTCCGAAGTGCACAGAGCAAACGGTCGGAACCGGAATGTACGTTCCTTTCGGGAGGGCCCGGTGTAAGTTTTCGATGTACACGGGAATTAATTCGACATCGGGAAAGGCGCGCATCAGACGCCACAGACCGCTTTTAAATTCACTCGGTAATTCCTGGGGGCGACGCGTTCCTTCCGGGAAAATAATCAGGGAGTCGCCCTGAGCCAAGGCGTCTTTGAGCGGCTCAAGCGGATTGGTGTGTTCGGTCCTGCGACGATCGACCAAAACGACATTGAGTTCCTTCATCGCCAGGCGCCGACGAATCAGTCCCTTGGACCAGTAGTCTCTGGCTGCAACGGGGCGTGTTGTCGACCTTAAGGCTCCGGGTAGCGCCGACCAAATCACAATCGTATCGAGGTGGCTGGTGTGGTTGGCAAAATAGATGCGTTGTTTGCGAGTCGGAGCCGATCCGTGCCATTGCGGATAGGCGCCTACAAGCAGGCGCGTAATCCAAACTATCGGCGTCATTAAATGGAATTGAAACAAGGACGTGTCTCCCCCGAAGACTCGCAACGGCAGAATTATATCGACACTAGGGTGCGGTATTAATTTCAGGGCTTTGCGTTTGTGTTTCCGGATTCTTCACGGCCTTTTGAATCACCGGATCCGAAAGAGTTCCCGTAATCGTGTAATCGGTTGTCAAAAGGTAGTTGAGCGGTTGGCTGATAAGCCACTGTCCGACATAGGCTCCGAGACCGATCACAGGATTAATGATGGCAAGCGGCAAGGATGCGGCTCCGGCGTTAATCTTCGGGACGACCGTGGCGCGAGCATTGACAGCCTGGGTGTTGATGTCAACCAATCCCGAAAGATCGATTGTTGCCTTGGTTCCGGACAGATTCATGTTGTCGCTCGTGAGAATACCGTCGGCGATGAGTATGTCGCCCGTTAGGGAATCGAACGTGAAATTGGTGTGCGAAAGGTCGAAAAAGTCAAGCGAAATCTGCTTAATCAGCGACTGAATGGAAACAAGTGATAAAAGAGCTCCGCCGACCCCTAAGTCGGTTTGCTCCAAAACGCCGCGGATTAAATTGACCTTGGCTGCCCCTTGAAGGGTTGTCCAATCAGGGTTCCAAGGAGACCCCTTCCACAGTAACGACGTTGTGATTTTGCCCGAACCCTTACCGAGAATTCCTTCGTGCCCGAGGCGCTTCAAGAACGCTCCGCCGTTAATCAGTTCCAAGTCGGCCGTCAGCGATGTCGTACCGTCTGCGGCCCATTCGCCCGAGGCTGAAAGATCGGCATCGGAGTTAAGAAGCCGAAGCGAATCGATTTTCCAAGACGTTCCTTTTTTGTTGACCGGCGTCGATGTCACGAACTTAAGTGACCCCAAGGCGGCATCCTTGTACGTCAAGTCCGCGATGTTTAAATCCAAAGAGGGAAGACTTTTGCGGGACTGATTGGTTTGTGCCGAATCGATAAAGCCTTCTTCCAAGGTCTCGGAGACGCTGTAGTGTGAAAAATCGGCTTTGATGTGACCGCCGGCCCCCCGTGCAAAGTCCCAGGTTAAAAGGCCTTCGGTTTCGCGACTTGCAATGGAAAAGTTCCAAACGGCATCGCCGAGACGTCGGGCACGGCCCTTAAGCTTTGTCAGACGAATGGCGTCAAACGAGAACGCGTCGGTCTCGTATCGAACGGTGTTAAGAAACGGAGTGTTCAAGCCGCTTGCTGCAGCGCTATCTTTTTGGGTGGCCTCGATGATGTCTTCAAGCACCTTTTCCCAAGCGCGGTACGAAAGGCTCGGTGTATGGATATCCAAAGTCAGCCCGCGATTCGGAAGCCCGACTTTCTTGCCGATTCCGAGAGAGCCGAGAGGCGTGACGGAGGGAGCTTTGCCCGCAAGTTGCAGGACTAAATCAATTTTGTTCGCACTTTCAAGCTTTAAAAGATGTCCGTTTTTGTCGGCCAGTTTTAAAGGTTCGAAACGAAATGTCGTCGGTTGTGCTTGATCGGCTTTCTTAGTAAGCGGTGCAGGAAGCGTCAGTTCGATGCCCTTTAAATCCGTTGCGGCACTCACTGTCACGCCTTTGCCGGAAACGATATCGATACCGACCGAAATATCGGTCTGTCCCTTGGCGTACGCTGTCAGAGCTTTCGTCAGTTCCGTATTCACGAAAAAGTGTACGGAATCAGGCGCAAGGCGGCTTTGCGCCTCAATGCGGATACGTCCAGTTTCATCGGTTGTCACGGAAGCCGTCACCGGGGTATTTAAGGCCGTTGCCGTAAGATTCTCGCTTGTTGCGCTCGATTCGGTAAAGTGCAACTTTCCGGTAAGTTTTGTGAGCGGCGGAACCGGCCAGTGCATGTCAAAGGCATTGTTCCCGAACGTCAATAGCCCGTCGACGCGTGTTTTTTTGTTACCGGTGAGCGGAATCGCAAGTTTTAGGTTCAAAGACGCATCTCCGGCGGCGTTTGCTCCGTTAAAGGCGCCGCCGAGCATGGCTCCCACGGGGCTCGCCGTCAGGTATCGGCTCATCGTTGCAAGAGGCGCCGTCGCATCGGCCGAAATCGTCAGAAGCGTGTCCTTGACGCCCATGTGCGCAATCTGGGCGCGGATGTTTTTCCCGGTCGCACCGAGCGTTTTAGCCGACCGAGCCTCGATGAGCATGCCCGCACCTTCAAAGGTCAAATCGGCATCGATTTCGGAAACTACGGGCCAGAGCTTGCCGACGGACCAAAGTCCGTCTTGCGGACGCGTTTGAGGCGGCACGAAATCCAAAAGTCCGCCCGTTAAGCGAGCAGTCGCCAAAAAGTGACTTCCGGATTTATCGGCTCCGTGCCAGGGATAGTCTTTAAGGTCGCCGCGCAAAACAAATCGGCCGTTTCGAGCCGCGCCGCCGCGCAGTGCTCCCTCGAGCCAATGGCGGGTTCGCTGCGAGATGACAAGAGGCAGATAGCGCCAAGCGCTTTCGGCTTTAAGGTGGTCGATTCGTCCTTCAACATCGATATAACCGGCTTTACTGCCGACAGCCTTCCACGTACCCGAACCCGAAAGACCGACATCGGTGTTGGCAACGGTAAGGTTATCGATTTTGACCGTCAGCGGTGCTTTTTCTTCGGCGTTTGTCCATGAAACCTTTCCGGTTAAGCGCTCCAGGGTAATGCGTTCGTTTTCAAAGACACCGGGGAACGTTATTTCCGAAGCCCCTTTCAGTGTCACATGACCGGCCTGAGGCGTCACGTTGACCGAGCCGATTAGGTTCGCAAATCCCGGTTGTCCGATGCCGCTTGAGGCCGGTTGCGCCAGAAGGGTCAACTGCATAAAGTCTGAGGCAAAGTGCCAATCGTGCGGGTCTTTGTAGGAGCCTTTCCACGAAAATTCGACGCGACTGACGGTGCCGCTCGGATCGTACTGCACAATCGGGTCGCGAACGGCGGCCGGCACGACCTCGTTTTCAAGCAGGATTTGTCCGAGCGCGCGCAAATCCAATGTTGAAAGCGTCACGGAGCCTTCTTGCGTATCGGACCACGTCGAATCGGTCGTCACGGAGAAAGATCCCGTCAACGGTCCGAATGCGCGTCCGGTTCGTGTCATAAAGGCCAGATGTCCGACCCTCAACTCGATGTGCTGACCGTCGCGTACGGCGTTAGCCTGTAGTTGCAGATGCCGAGTGACGAGGGGACGGGGCATATTCGGTAGTGAGGCGCTCACGTCGTTTAGGATGACGTCGGTTGTCACGCTTTTGATTGTGCCGTCGTCAAACGAGAGCCACAGTTCGCCGTCGGCTCTTCCCGAGGTAAAGGGATTAATCTCCGAGAGTCCCGGAATGCCTTTTTTTAGGTCGAAGGCATCGAATTTGGTATAAAAGTCCCAGGCCCAATCGGTCCAGTCGGTCGAGCGGGAAACGACGGGCTTTCTGACACGGGCGCGGACATCGAGGGACTGACCGTCGGCCTTTGCTTGCAATCCGAAGTTCCAGTGCGTCAGATGCGGATAAAACGTAGCATTTAAATCATTAACGGCGATGGCCCGAGCGTCCTTAAGGCGCTTGTCGGTGTAGCGAATCGTTGCCCCCGTGATTTCCAGACGCCCCTGTTCGGTAATAAACGTCAGGAGCTTGGAGTCGGCCGGATCGGATACGGATTTTTCTAAGTCAACGCAAAAGCCTGCAATCTCAAATTGAGTGTCCGTCAGACGCTCGACATCGACGCTGGCTCCGACGATTTGCAGTGACTTGAATGCCGGAACTCCAAAGATACTGGACCAATATAAGGAGGCATCCACGCGCGGTAGCAGAATCGTATGCTCCATTCCCGGTTTTTTGAGCACAACTTCTTTCAGCGAAAGCCGCGGCCACAGACGCTCCCAACTCGGCTCGATTCGCCCGATTTTGATGTCAACTTTCAGAGCCGAGGAGACGGCCTGCGCAATGCGTGTGTTATACGAATCGATGTTCGGAAAGACGATATAACGTGTGACCAGAATGAGGCACGACAAGACAAGAAGGCAACCTGTGAGAGCCCAGAAGGCTGCCAGGAGCGACAGACGCACCCCCCGCCTGTCTCGCACAAAACAGGTGGCCGAGTCGACAAGCGAGGAAAAGTATTCCAAAGCGTGCTTCAAAATCGTTCCATTGTCCGGAAACCGGGTTTGCGACACAAAACCCCGAAACGTCACGGAGAAGTTTCGGGTACTATTGACGTACACTTTAGCACAGGAAAGAAACGGCGTTTTATGCAACAAAGACTCGGCATTTATTCTCTTGCAGCGTACTTACCGTTTGTCGAGCGGTCGATTGCGGCTGTTTCTGCGGCAACCGGTCTGTCGCAGCGAGACCTTCTTGACAGATATTCCCGAGAACGCCTCACGCGTGAGCGTATGAGCGAGTGCCTTTTGAAAGCAAAGTCGTGCGAGGAGCTTGCTCGGGCCATGCGGCTTTTGCGACGTGATACCCTTATTTCGCTGGCCATTCAGGACACCACCGGACAAATCGGGTATGAGACCGTTGTGCGAACAATGACCGACTTGGCCCAGGAGTGTGTGAGCCGAGCGGTTGCCATGGCTTCCCGGGAGATGGCCGCACGTTTCGGAGAACCGGTCGGACAGGATGGAGCAAAGCAGGATCTTCTCGTTGTGGCGATGGGAAAGCTCGGCGGAAGTGAACTTAACGTCAGTTCCGATATCGACCTGGTCTTTGTGTACGACCAGGACGGTCGTACGCAGTCGGAAGCAGGGAGACGTACCGTTTCCAATCACGAATTTTTCGAACGTCTGGCGCGACGGGTTATCGCACTCATCAATTGTCCGGACGAAATCGGTTTTGTTTTCCGGGTCGATTGTCGGTTGCGTCCCTTCGGCGATGACGGACCGATTGTCGTCAGTAGCGAAATGCTCGAGGAGTATTTATCGACGCAAGGACGAGATTGGGAGCGCTTTGCGTGGCTTAAGGCACGCGTGGTGAGCACCCCGGTTTTTTCCGAGCCGGCTGCTTTTTGCCACACGGTTGATGCGCTTTACCGGATGATTCGACCTTTCGTGTACCGTCGTTATGTGGATTTCGGAGCGCTCAATGCTTTAAGTCGCGTGCACGCGATGATCCGCTCCGAGACGGTACGCCGTGAACTCGGACGCGAGACCGGTATCAATGTCAAGCTCGGACGCGGCGGTATTCGGGAAATCGAATTTATCGTTCAGACATTTCAGGTGATGCGCGGAGGGCGCGAGCGCAAGTTGCAGGGACGTCAAACGCTACCGATGCTTGAGATTGTCTCGGAGGTCGGGTGTTTGGATGCACACACGGTTCGTCAATTGGCTGAAGATTACGTTTTCTTAAGAAACTTGGAGCATGCGCTACAGTACGTAGACGATAAGCAAACACATTTTCTTTCCGATGACTCGGTTACCTATGAACGTATCGGGGCGATGCTCGGGTTGACGGCTCTTGAGCTTCGAAATCGCCTTGAGAGCGTCCGAACATTTGTTTCCGGGGTCTTCGATTCGATTTTCCAAACGCAGGAAACGCCTTTGGAGCGCCGCGGTTGGCCGGTCGGCTGGCGCTTCGGCGACAAGGCCTCTTGTGAAAAACTTACGGAAAAATTGAGAGAACTCGGGTTTAAGGATGCCGAAACCTTTTCACGGCGCATCGTTCGCAATCTTTCCGGTCGTGTCCTTACGACAAGCGATAAGGCCCGCGATTGCTTTACGCTTTTTGTGATGACCTTGGCGGAAAATGCGCATTCTTGGGCCGAATCCTTCGGTCTTTCGCAGGATGCCGAGACGCTTTTCGAGCGCTATCTCGGGCTACTGGAAGTGATTGCCGGGCGTCCTACCTACGTGATGCTCCTCAATCAATTTCCGGTCGTAGCCAAACGCGTGTCCCGGATTTTGATATCCAGTCGTTGGGCGGCGAACTTTTTGTACGAACATCCGCTTTTATTGGATGAACTTGTCGGGGCGCACGAGGAAATCGGCGCGAACACGGACCTTTCGATTTGGGACACCTGGCAGCGAGACGTTTCGGAGCGACTTGCCGATTTTTCGGGAGATACCGAGGCGCTTTTGAACGTGCTTCGAGATGCCGCGCACAGCGCCGTCTTTCGGATTCTTGTGTCGGACTTACAAGGAATTTTGACAGTGGAGCGTACGGCCGATCACTTGTCGGCGCTTGCCGATGCCGTTTTGCGCCTTGTGATGCAGCAGGCTTGGAAGGCAACGCCGGCACGGCACCGAGAGAATCCCAAGGTTGCGGCCGTTGGCTACGGGAAACTCGGCGGAAAAGAGCTCGGTTATGCCAGTGATTTGGATTTGGTGTTTCTCTTTGAGGACGATGCACCTGAGGCCGCCTCGGTGTATGCCCGTTTTGTTCGACGGGTCATCAGTTGGCTCACGGTCCAAACAAGTTCCGGCAAACTGTATTCCGTTGATACCCGGTTGCGGCCCGAAGGACAAGACGGTCTTTTGGTGTGTAGTTTCGAGCACTTTAAGCACTATCAGGAATCGACCGAAGGCGCATGGGTTTGGGAGCATCAGGCCCTGACGCGTGCTCGGTTTTGTGCCGGAGATGCCGAGCTCGGTAAGGCTTTTGAGACCGAAAGAACGCGGATTTTATGTCGTCCGCGCGACGCTTGCGCAGTACAACGCGCCGTTGTTGATATGCGGCGCAAGATTTTAGAAAGTCGCAAGAATACATCCGGTCTATTTGATTTAAAGCGTGACCGAGGCGGCATGCTCGATGTGGAATTTGCCGTTCAAACGCTGGTATTAACGCAGGCACATCGCTCCCCGCAGTTAACACGGAACCTCGGCAATTTATCCCTGCTTGCCATGAGTGCTGAGTTAGGCTTAATTCCGGATGCGATTGCCGAGGGGTCGATTCGGGCGTATCGCACCTATCGGGATATCCAGCGAATGACGCGTCTGAATCTCGGCGAAAACACACCGGTGCGTGTGGCGCCTGAAAAACTTCGTGCCGAAAAGGAGGCGGTCACGGCCCTGTGGCGCACGGTGCTTGGAACAGACGAGCCGTGCGCCTGACAGGCCTTGCCGTCAGATCGGATCCGCCAGACCGCTGTGGCGCATCAGGGCATCGATTTTCGGAGCCCTGCCGCGGAAGGCCTTAAAGCTTTCGATGGCATCGCGACTGCCGCCCGTTGCCAGGACTTCATCGCGCCAGCGCCGAGCCGTTTCGGCGTTAAATAGACCGGTTTCTTCAAAGGCGGAAAACGCATCGGCCGAAAGAACCTCAGCCCACTTGTAGCTGTAGTAACCGGCCGCATAACCGCCGGCAAAGATATGGGCAAACGATTGCGCAAAGCGGTCGTACTCTTCGTAGGGCGTTACGGAAACAAGGTTTCGAACGTCGTGCAGGATTTGAGCATAGTTCGGTTTCTTTTCCGTGTGAATGCGCATGTCAAAGAGCGCAAATTCCAGTTGTCTTAAGCAAAAGAGGCCGGACTGAAAGTTCTTGGCCGCCAGCATCTTGTCAAAAAGCTCGCGCGAAAGAGGCTCTTTCGTGTCTTTTTGTTCGGAAAGAGAGGCGAGGGTTTCGTAGTTCCAAGTCCAGTTTTCCATGAACTGGCTGGGCATTTCCACCGCATCCCATTCCACGTCGTTAATGCCGGATAAATCGGCTACATCCACGCGGGTGAGCATGTGCTGCAGGCCGTGCCCGAACTCATGGAAAATGGTTTCGACTTCTCGGTGCGTCAGGAACGAGGGATTATCGTCCACTGGCGGTGTGAAATTGCAGACCAGGTACGCAACCGGTGTTCGAATCGAGCCGTCTTCGAGCTTTTCCCGATCGCGGGCACTATCCATCCAAGCGCCGGAGCGCTTGCCGGCGCGTGCATACAAGTCGGCATAAAAGCGCGCAATGACGTGACCGTCTTTGTCCGTGACGTGGAAAAACCGAACATCGGGGTGCCAAACCGAGGCTTTAGCCGGCGTGATGCGGATTCCGAAGAGCTTTTCCGCAAGACCGAACAGACCGGATAAAACCTTCGGAAGCGGAAAGTACGAACGCACTTGCTCTTCGTTAAAGCAGTACCGAGCTTCACGCAGTTTTTCGGACGCATAGGCTCTGTCCCACGATAAGAGCGGATCGATGCCGAGGGTATCCCGAGCGTAGTCCTCAAGCTCTTTGACATCACGACAGCCGTACGGACGGGCACGTTTTGCCATGTCGGTTAAAAAGGCAATGACAGCTTCGGGGCTTTCGGCCATCTTGGTTGCCAGAGATAGCTCGGCGTAGTTTTTAAATCCGAGTAGCTCGGCCTCTTTGGCGCGCAAGACAAGGAGGCGCTCGATAATCGGACCGTTGTCGCGTTCGGCAGGCCCTAAATCCGAAGCGCGTGTTGCGTAGGCTTTGTGTAGGGTGTGACGCAGTTCGCGGTTTTGAGCGTACTGCATGACAGGCAAATAATCGGGGGCCGTCAGTCCGATTCGATACCCGTTTTTGCCTGCCGCTTTAGCTCGTGCTCGATATAGGTCAAGCGCACTTTGCGGAATGCCGGCCAAGGGAGCGGCATTCTCAAAGTCAAGCGTAAAAGCATCGGTGGCATCGAGTATGTTTTGACTAAAATGCTGCGAAAGTTCGGCGGTTTCTTGTGCAATGGCCTTCAGGGCCGCCTTTTCTTCTTCGGGAAGCTCCGCGCCGCTTAGCCTGAAATCGCGGAGCGTATGATCGATGACACGCTTTTGTTCGGCTGTGAGTGTGGCAAACGCTCCGCTTTCTCGAATGGCTTTGTATTTGGCAAAGAGCTTTTCGTTTTGCGCCAAATTCACCGAAAGCAACGTGACGTCCTGCAAGTTGGCTTCGTATACCTCACGCCAGTCCTTGGAATCGACGACACTCATTAAGTGCCCGACGGCTCCCCAAGCACGAAAAAGGCGCTCCTCGGCCTTGTGAAGCGGAAGTACCACATCCTGCCAGGTTGCCGGCGTTGCCTTGTCGGTGACGCGACTAAGGGCCTCGTTCACCTCGGCGATTAAAACACGCACGGCCGGTGTGACACACGAGGGAGCTAAGTTATCAAAGGCCAGTAAATCGCCCTGTTCAATCAGCGGGTTTGTCATGGAAAACCTCAAAAAATAAAACGGTTAAGATCGGCGGTTTTCGGCGGCTCTCACGGTGTTTTCCAGGAGCATGGCGATGGTCATGGGACCGACGCCGCCCGGAACGGGACTTATGGCTCCGGCGACCTCGCGGACATTTTGTGTGTCCACATCGCCGCACAGTTTGTTGTTTTCATCGCGATTGATTCCGACATCGATGACGACGGCTCCGGGTTTGATCATGTCGCGAGTAATCATGCGCGGGCGTCCGACGGCGGCAACGAGAATGTCGGCCTGACGCGTAAGGTCCTTAAGGTTCTTTGTTCGGCTGTGGGCAATAGTGACCGTGGCATTGCGCTCCAAAAGCAAGAGGGCGGCAGGTTTTCCGACGATGTTGCTGCGTCCGATGACCAGGGCGTTTTTCCCTTCCGGGTCGATGCCCGCCTCATCGATCATGCGCATGATGCCGGCAGGTGTGCAGGGGACGAACCCTTCGCGCTCGTGTTTGCCGACAAGAAGGCGCCCGGCGTTGAGGGCGTGAAATCCGTCGACGTCTTTATCCGGTCGAATTGCCGCAATGACTTTTTCGGCGCGAATATGTCGAGGAACAGGAAGCTGCACGAGGATGCCGTCGACGGTTTCGTCTTGATTGAGCTTTTCAATTAATTCGAGCAGTGAAGCTTCCGTCGTTTGGCTTGTCAGGCGATGTTCGAAACTGGTAATCCCGACTTCTTCGCAGGCACGAATTTTGTTGCGAACGTAAACCTGACTGGCCGAATCCTCTCCGACCAAAATCACGGCAAGCCCGGGCTTGTGTCCGTGTTGCTCAAGCGCCTTAACGCGATAGGTAAGTTCCCGGCGAATCTCTTGAGCCAGTTTCTTGCCGTCGATGAGTTTAGAGACCATACGGTGTTGTTTCCTTCTGTAGTGTTTTTTCAGCTTTTTGGGATTGTGCGGCATCCACGAGGGCATCTCGAACGGCATCAGCTGCAATGCCGTTAAATTTAATGCGAAAGTCCGTAATCGGTTCGTTGTTTTTGAGGATACGGACCGGAATGACTTGCCTGACGTAGCCTGTTGTGGCTTTCGGAGTTAAAACCTCGGCAAATCCGATGCCGATGGATTTGGCATTGACGGGTTGAATCCCGAGGTCCGATTCGGCAACCGTGTCCGGTCGATTCAGTTCCAGAACACGTGTCCCGTGAATGATTTGAATCGTCCAGTTGCCCGAAACAGTGGTTGCGTCAGCACTTTTTTGGCAGAAAAGAGCTTCCGGATCAGCGTTATATAGGACATAGCGGCCTTTCTCGGCCACTTGTACCGAACGGACGGCACGCTTCTTGTTGCGCAAAACCGCCGAGCGCTTTGCCGTCGCTCCGTCTTTCTCAAAAGCAACGGCGTACGGATGGGCCCGCGTGTGGTCGATGTACGACAAGCAGTACGGTTGCTTGTCCGTGAAATTTTTCAGGAGCTTTTCTAAGGTCGAGGCTCCCGTAAAGGCGTTGCCGAACGGTTGAATCACTTCATTGTCGCCGAGCCAGTAGGTAAAGCGATAGGCAACCGAGCCGCTCGGAAAGACCCGATCTTCGCGCATGTACCAAGCCAAGGTGTCGGGCTGATTGTTCGCATCCCGAAGAATTTGGCGTATCGGTTTTCCGGCAATGTTGTAGGCCGTAAGTTTCACAGCGTAGTTGACATCGGCTTTACCGCGGACTTTGACAAGAAGTCGTCCGTCGGGAAGAAGGCGGGCATCGGCTTTTCCCCAGTCGGTTACCGCCAGCCCGTTACGGTATAGCACGGAGGCACCCGTTCCCCAACTTAAGGCTTTTTCTCCGGCCCCCTGTCGCGTCTCGGTTACGATGTACGTTTCATCTCCGCCGCCTTCCAAGCGAAACACGCTTTCATCGGTTCCGTCAAAGGCGTGGGCGCCGTCGGTAAGGGCCTGGGTAATCGGAAGAGCAATTTCAGCCGCTCCGTACGGGGCTCTGACGTGTGACTCGGGTTGCCACGTCGAATCGGTAAATTCCGAATAGTGTGCCCGTGCTGTCGGCGGGGTTTGCTCGGAGGGCATAGAGGAACAGGCTACAAGAACGGCCGGTACCATTGCAAGTAAAACACATCGGTAGGATTTGATCATCGGAAGAGTCGCTACATGGTTGAAATGCTCAGATTGTAGAGGAAAGTCTATCGGCTGGGCTCATAAAAAAGGCGGCGCCTTTTTCAAGACGCCGCCTGATTGAGAGCCTACATCTTAATCAGAGAATCGGGACAATCAACAGAGCCACGATGTTAATAATCTTGATAAGCGGATTCACAGCGGGACCGGCCGTATCCTTGTAGGGATCGCCGACCGTGTCGCCCGTAACCGCAGCCTTGTGTGCTTCGCTGCCCTTGCCGCCGAAGTTGCCGTCTTCGATGTACTTCTTGGCGTTATCCCAGGCACCGCCGCCGGTTGTCATGGAGATGGCCACGAAGATACCTGTGACAATCGTCCCCATCAGGACGCCGCCCAAAGCTTGCGGACCTAAGCAAAGACCGACGAGAATCGGAACGACAACGGGCAGGACGGACGGAACAATCATTTCCTTAATAGCCGCCACAGTCAGCATGCCGACTGCTTTGGAGTAGTCCGGACGAGCCTTGCCTTCCATGATGCCCTTGATTTCCTTGAACTGACGACGCACTTCAATCACAACCGAGCCGGCAGCACGACCGACGGCTTCCATGGCCATAGCACCGAAGAGGTACGGAATCAAACCGCCGATAATCAAGCCGACAATTACGTACGGGTTCGAAAGATCGAAGGTAAAGTCGATGTTAAAGGCCTGCTTTAAGGCGTGTGTGTAGTCCGAGAACAGGACCAGAGCAGCCAGACCGGCAGAACCGATGGCGTAGCCCTTGGTGACGGCCTTGGTGGTGTTGCCGACCGCATCCAAGGGGTCGGTGACGTTACGAACCTTTTCATCGAGTTCGCTCATTTCGGCAATACCGCCGGCGTTGTCGGTAATCGGACCGTAGGCATCAAGTGCCACGACGATACCGGCCATCGTCAGCATCGAGGTTGCCGCAACGGCAACACCGTAAAGACCTGCAAGCGTGTAGCTGACCATAATGGCTGCCACGACGGAGAGAACGGGAAGCGCCGTGGCCTTCATGGAAACGGCCAAGCCTTCGATGATGTTCGTGCCGTGACCGGTCGTTGAGGCCTTAGCCACATCACGCACCGGGGCGTATTCGGTACCGGTGTAGTACTCGGTAATGACAACCATCAAACCCGTCAGAATCAGACCGACGATAGCCGAGCCGAAGAGGGCACCGGTCGAAACGCCTTCCGGAAGCATCGAGGCATCGGAGAAGACAAAGTCACCGACAAACCAGAACGCAACGGCAGCAATCACACCGGCGGAAATCAGACCGTAGTAAAGGGCAGTCATAATCTTCTTACCGGGGATGTACTTAACAAAGAACGTACCGATGATGGAAGCGATGATGGAAACCGCGCCCAAAAGGAGCGGGTATTCAACCATGCGCATCGCGTCGCCTGTGGTCGACAGGGCGCCGATCATCATCGTGGCAACGAGCGTGACGGCATAGGTTTCGAACAAGTCAGCGGCCATACCGGCGCAGTCACCGACGTTATCACCGACGTTATCGGCAATGACGGCCGGATTGCGGGGATCGTCTTCCGGAATTCCGGCTTCAACCTTACCGACAAGGTCGGCACCGACGTCGGCACCCTTTGTGAAGATGCCGCCGCCTAAACGGGCGAAGATGGAAATCAGAGAAGAACCGAAAGCAAGACCAATCAAAGGTTTGATTGTGTCATACAAACCGGCATTTTCCGGGGCCAGGAGCATTAGCACGGCCATGTAGCCGGCCACGCCCAACAGGCCGAGACCGACAACGAGCATGCCCGTAATCGAGCCGCCCTTGAAGGCAACGTCCAAGGCTTCTTTCATACCGATGGACGCAGCCTGAGCCGTACGAACGTTTGCCTTAACGGAAACGTTCATACCGATAAAGCCGCAGGCACCGGAAAGAACGGCACCGAGAGCGAAACCGACGGCAGTCTTCCAACCGAGCGCCGGAACGCAAAGAATCACGACAAAGAGGACGGCACCCACAACCGCAATTGTGGTGTACTGCTTAGCCAAGTAAGCCTGAGCACCCTGCTGAATGGCAAGAGAAATCTCCTGCATGCGGGCGTTACCGGCGTCTTTGGCAAGCACCCAGCTGCGTGTAACAAGACCGAAAATCACGGCCACGATACCGGCAGCAATGGCGAGCCAGATAGCTGTAGTCATAACATAACTCCGAAACGTCTCTTTGACCGACGGACAATTACCGAGGATCTCAAAGACATGTTTATAAAACAAACAACAATAGAAATACGGGGCAAGAAGCCTGACGGCGTCTTACCTCGCAGTCAATCCAATTACTTCAGCGCGTCGAAAATTCGATTACGAATTTGTTCAATTGCGCCGATTCCGGAGACGGACCGATAGGCAGGAGCATCTGCCGATCCGCTCTTGGCCAGGTTGCTGTAAAACTTGACCAAAGCTTCGGTCTGCGCATGATATACGGCTAAGCGCTTTAAGACAACTTCTTCCCGGTCGTCATCACGTTGCACGAGGGGCTCTCCCGTCACATCATCAAAACCGGCGCGCTTGGGCGGGTTGTACTTGACGTGATAGGTTCTGCCCGAGGCCGTATGAACGCGACGCCCCGACATGCGCTCGACGATTTCTTCGTCCGGAACGGAAATTTCCAGGACGAAATCAACGGGAATCTTGGCATCGAGCAGGGCCTGGGCCTGCGGAATCGTGCGCGGGAAACCGTCAAACAGGAAGCCGTTCTTGCAATCGTCAGCCGTCAGACGTTCTTTCACAAGGCCGATGATGATGTCGTCACTCACGAGTTTGCCTTGGTCCATGATAATCTTGGCGGCTTTGCCGAGCTCGGTTCCGGCTTTCACGGCAGCGCGCAACATGTCGCCGGTGGAAATCTGAGGAATACCGAACTTCTCTTTAATAAAAGCCGCTTGGGTTCCTTTTCCCGCTCCGGGTGGTCCAATGAGGATTAAACGCATGGTGTACTCCAAAAATGACGAAAAACTCAAAATTCGAACAAAGGCCGAGCCTCGTCTGTCCGAAAGGGATTTTATTTTAGGCTTATCAGACGGATTTTAAAAGAAAAGCCGCAATTTTCGAGCCTGAAAGATTTTGGCGATGTGTGAGTGTCATTGACATCGTCCGTAAAGCCGAAGGGCCAGTAGCGCGGTTTAGGACGGGTGGTCCGTCATCGATCACCAGGCATGCCGCATCGGCATACCCGGGAAAATGACTCGCCCCGAGGCACGCCAAATTATGTGAGACAAACGGCCGGGAACCCGGTTCCTGACTCTTGTCGGCAGATTGGCGTGCGGCAAAAGATTATCGATTCGGAAAAACGGAACGCACGCGCTCAAGATCTTCTTGCGTATCAACGCCTGCCGGAAGATTTTCCGGCAAGACGGCCACGGCAATTTTGTAACCGTACCACATGGCGCGAAGTTGCTCGAGCGACTCAAAGCGCTCAATCGGGGAGCGCTTGAGGGTACTAAAGCGCTTTAAAAAGAGGGCTCGGTAGGCATACAGACCGATATGGTGGTAGGCCGTAAACCCCTCAGGAAGGCAACTTTTATCTTCGGCAAACGCATCGCGCGGCCAGGGAATCGGAGCACGGGAAAATGTCATGGCGTGACCGGTTCCGTCTAGCTCCACCTTAACGACATTGGGATTGAAAAAGGTTTGAACATCGGCAATCGGATGCGCAGCCGTTGCGATGGTGCTTTGAGGATCGGAGGCAAGCAATTCGGCTACTTGCCGAATTACGGGCGGCGGAATCAAAGGTTCGTCGCCTTGGACGTTGACAACAATGGTTTCATCGGAAAGCCGAAGTTTGTCGGCCGCCTCGGCTAAGCGATCTGTTCCGGTCGGGAGATCGGGGTCGGTCAAAACGGCTTCGACACCGTATTCGGAACAGGTCTTGGCAATAACCTCGGAATCGGCGGCCACGACAACGCGTTCAGCGCCGGATGCGACGGCCTGTTCGGCAACGCGCACGACCATCGGTTTGCCGGCAATATCTTTTAGGGGTTTGCCCGGCAGACGGGTTGATGTCATGCGGGACGGAATAATGGCGATAAAACTCATGAGCGAACATCCTTGACGCGAGCTTGGGCAACTTCCTCGGGCGAAAGACCTCGCGCTTCCGAGGCCAGCATAACCGGAATGTCGTTAACGATTTTGAATCCGAGCGCACATTTGGCGCAATGCAGTTCTGTCTTATCCGGGTTCATACGAAGCGGACCCTTGCAGACAGGGCAGACCAGAATTTCAGTAAGACGCGAGTCCATGGACATGAGTTTCCTTTACTGACCGTGTGTTTTGATTTTTTCCAGAATACGGTCGATAAGAAATTGATCGAGCACCATCTCTAAATCAGCAACCCAGATGCGGGTATCTTGAGCGATTTGAGGAATCTGACGGCATTTGACAGCATCCTTTCCGGTAATCAAGATGATATCCGCATCAACGGCCGAGAAGGGATTGTCCGAAAAATCGAAGTGATCGGGCAGGCGTATACCCCGACACGCAATGTCATGGGCATGGAGCATGCAAAAGAATCGATCCGGAAGAGCAATGCCGGCAGCCGCTTCCGTGCGCCAATGATTTTGAGCAATGCGCTCAGAGAGGTGATTAATTGAGTCGACCTGTCCGGTTGCCAACTGTATAACATGCCCGAGCTGGGATGACGCAACAAAGCGCGGCGTACGTGTTGTTAAGGTTTCATGCGTTGCATTTAAAACAAGCGCATCGACGGAATCAAGTCGGCTCGGCGGTTCACGTAAGGGGCCGGCCGGAAGCACCCAGCCGTTCCCGAGGCCCCTGGCGCCGACAACGGCCAATTCCACGTCGCGTGCCAAGCGCAAATGTTGAAGACCGTCATCACTGACAATCACGTCAACCTCCGGATGCGTTTTCAGTAAGGTTTGAGCGGCAGCGACTCGGTCGCGGTTGACGGCAACCGGGCAACGGGTGGCTTGGAAAATCAGGAGCGGTTCGTCACCGACTTCTGAGGCACGCGATGTATCGGAAACAAGGCGCGTTTGTTGACCGGAACCGGTATACCCACGACTGATGATTCCCGGGTGATGTCCTGCTTCCGTGAGTTTGTGCGCAAGAGCAATCGTAATGGGTGTTTTTCCGGTCCCGCCGACATAGATGTTCCCGACGACAACAACGGGAACGGGAACTTTTACTGGGGTAATCCGCCTTTTCCGAATCCGCGTAATCAGTAGGAAGACGAGCGAAAACGGGGAAAGCAACCAGGCAAAGAGTCCGCGTTTTGCCCATTGGCGGTGAATCCATGCTTCAAAACATGCACGCATGGATGAATCTCCGAATCAATCTACAAGGAGGTTTGTCTTCTGACATGTGCTTCAAATTGTTGAAGGAAGTAGGCCTTCTTTGAAATTATGGATATGTGAATCATAGAGGAATTTTTGCGGCTTAGGCTTTCCGGACTCTCTCTTAAAATCATCGGGCGGTAAGAGTCAAAACGCACGAGGGCGACAGGGCTTGAGCTCTAGGCAATCGACTCGTTCTCAAGTTCGATAGGGTTACCGTCAGCCTGGACATGCGTCGTCTTTCGATGCAAACACTATGGAAATTCCATCGGCTGATGGAAAAAGAGTGCGAAGCCATCGGACGGGAACGGGGCGTGCGTTTGAGTTTGACGACGTTCTCGTTTGCGAAGCTTCCGGTGCTGATTCGCGTGTTCGTTCACGCTCGGAGCGTGCAGCCGATCGGCACGGCCTCAAGGCAATCGATCTACCTTTCGGGGCAGGGCACGATGCAGCGGTGCTCTCGAATGCCGGCGTCCCCGTCGGGATGATTCTTGTGGCGAATTAAAACGGTTCCCACAATCGGTGCGAGGCTACGAAGATCGAGGACTTCCTGCAGGGAACGGAACTTCTTCGGCACACGGTCTGCGATTACGATAAGCCCTGGTCCGAAAGATAAGGTAAGCGGAAAAGTTTCCCTGAAAGATTAACTGCCCCAATCGGGGAAGGCTTCCTGAGACTCAAATCGCAGGAGTTCGGATTTGCTCGGATGGGGTAGCGTCAACTCTGAGGCATGTAGACACAGGCGCTTGCTTTTAACTTGATCGGCAAGAGCGCCGATACCATAGAAGGGGTCGCCGTCAATCGGAGTATTAAGGCCTATTGTGTGGGCACAGTGCACCCGCAACTGATGCGTGCGTCCTGTTGTCGGATAAAGAGAAACGAGGGCTTTCGGACCTTGTGCCGTCTGGATGACATCCGTCACTTCGTACAAGGTTTCCGAAGGTTTCCCGCCGGCGCTTTTCGGGATAACGCATTGCCGCGGAGTGTCCGTCCGGTTCGGGAAAAGTGCAAGATCGACGGTTCCGGATTGCTTTCGGGGAACTCCCGCAAGGCGTGCACGGTAACACTTCATGGCTCCGCCTGTGCGAAATGTTTCGCTTAAGGTCGCCAAGGCACTTGGAGTTCTGGCAAAAAGAAGAATACCGGATGTGTCCGTATCGAGCCTATGAACGACATAAAGGGGACCTTTGGTGCGCTCAAGCAGTGTTTTAGCATCAATCAGCTCTTTAATTCCCGGGACGGAGGCAAGTTTTGCCGGCTTGTCAATGACGAGAATGTCTTTATCTTCGTAAAGGATAGGGATGACGGGAACGTCGTCTTTTTCTCGCACGGGTTGCACAGTGCGGTGCGCAATGCCGGTTAAAAGCCAGTCAATGAGCGGCTTGGCACTTGTGCGCGACGGATAAAACGTTCCGTTACGGCGCATTTCGTGCGTCGGAGAGGGGCCGCACCAAAATTCGTTCATGGCCACGGGGATCGACCCGTCTTGTGCTTTGATAAATTCACGGAGTAGTTGAACCGAGGGACTTTTCAGGGCATCTACAAGAGCGTATCGCCAGAAGGCCTTGCGTCGTTCGATGACCTCACCCCCTTGTTTGTCGGGGCGTATCGGATATGGGGCAAAGAGCTTTTCCAGTAACTGCGTTAAAAGCAGTGTTTCGCCTTCTTTGTTTCGAAGCCGTATGAAGGGAACGTCTTTTTCTTGCATAAGAGGCCAGAGCCCCGTTTGTGTAATTGTCTCAAACGGACAAAGCCATGACGTCGGAATCGGCTCGGTGGCTAGATAAACGGTCTCGATTCCGTTTTTTCGTGTGATTAACGCACCGACGCGTCCGCAAAAGCCTGCCTCAGGTTTGAATGCTCGGGCAACTTCCAGCATGCTTCGGCTCGGTGCTTGCGAAAAGGGGCAGGGAAGAACGGTGGTTGCCATAAAAAGGGCGGCAAAACGTGTGCTTTGCCGCCTAATCCTTAATCTTCGTGGAAGGCGATTTCGCGTTTTCTACGCACGGACGGAGCGGCTACGACAATAAGGAGGGCTGCTGCCGCAATCAACAAACCGCAGGAAATCGGACTTGTGAAAAATGTCAACGGATCACCGCGACTTAAAAGCAAGGCGCGTCGCATGTTTTCTTCCATCATCGGTCCGAGAATAAAGCCGAGAATTAACGGTGCCGTTTCGCAATCGAGTTTGATGAAAAGGTATCCGACAGCTCCGAAGAAAATCGTCACCCACACATCCCAAATGGTGTTGTTAATTGAGTAAACCCCGATGCAACAAAAGACTAAAATGGCCGGATAGAGCCACCGGTACGGAACCTTAAGAAGTTGAATCCAGACACCGATCATCGGAAGGTTGAGGACAATCAAAAAGAGGTTCCCGATCCACATTGAAACAATCAGTCCCCAGAAAAGCGACGGATTCGAACTCATCACCTGCGGGCCCGGAACGATGTCATGAATCATCATGGCACCGATTAAAAGCGCCATGACGGCATTGGACGGGATGCCCAGGGTGAGCATCGGAATAAAGGATGTTTGGGCTCCGGCATTGTTCGCCGACTCGGGGCCGGCAACGCCGCGAATGTTTCCCTGTCCGAACGGGGGATCGGCCCGGCTTCCGGCAATCTTCTTTTCAATGGTGTAACTCGCAAAGGAACTTAAAAGGGCACCGCCTCCGGGCAGTACACCCAAAAGCGATCCGACGAGGGTCCCGCGAGCAATCGGAGCAGCCGACGCTTTCAGTTCCTCTTGGTTCGGAAGCACTGAGCCGACTCGGTTCGGAACAAGCGAGCGCTTTTCTCCGAGTTCAAGGTTTTTCATAATCTCGGCAAAGCCGTAAATGCCCATCGAGAGGGCCACGAAATCAATACCTTCCTGCAACTCTCCGATTCCGAATGTAAAGCGCAAAGCGCCGGAATTGACATCCGTTCCGATAATTCCGAGAAGTAGCCCGAGAATAATCATGCAAATAGCTTTGAGAATGGATCCGGTTGCCAGAACAATGGCGCCGACTAAGCCCAAAACCATCAGACTGAAGTATTCGGCCGGTCCGAATTGAAAGGCAACGGCAATTAGAGGCGGCGCAAAGGCGGCAATTAAAAGCGTGGCAAAGCAACCGGCAATAAACGAGCCGATGGCGCAAATGCCGAGGGCCGCTCCGGCGCGTCCTCGTTTAGCCATCCTGTGCCCGTCGATACAGGTCACGACGGCTGCTGCCTCCCCCGGAATGTTCACGAGAATGGCTGTTGTCGATCCGCCGTACTGAGCACCGTAATAGATGCCGGCGAGCATAATCAGGGCGGCCGAGGGATCTAAGGCGTAGGTGGCCGGAAGAAGCATGGCGACGGCAGCCACGGGGCCCATGCCCGGTAAAACGCCGATTAGGGTTCCGATGGTGACGCCGACCAAACAGTAAAAAAGATTTTGAAGCGAAACGGCGGCTTCAAGACCGATCATGAGGTTACCGATTAAATCCATGAATCAGTCCTCCGTCAGTGCAAAAAAGACGGCCAAACCGGCACAATCATGCCGATGCCGTAAACGAAGGCAGCCCAGGCAATAAAGTCCAGAACCACAATCAAGGCCACGGTTTCTTTCAAATAGAGCTTTCGTTCGGCTAAAAGCGAAAGAACAATCATGACAGCGAGCGATACCATCAGACCGAGAGGCTTTAAAAGGAGCGTGAAAACGAAAACGGAACCGAGAATCCAGCCGAGGATGTCCCAATGAAAAGCTTCGATCTTGCCGTCACTGAGTGTCGGTCGAAACATCAGGCCGAGAAGGGCAATGTAAAGACCGATGGCAGATAGCAGTCCGCCGAGCAAGGTCGGAAAAAAAGCCGGTCCCATATGGGCGGCCGAGCCCATCTCGTTTTCTTGTGCGAAAACGATGAAAAAGACTCCGAGTACGGCAAACATTATGCCGGCCCAAAAATCCTTGGCGTTTTTGACTTTCATGACAAATAGGGAACACGAGGGCATTCAGGGGCTTTTGCGCCTGAATGCCCGGCATCGTAACAACAATTAATCCACACGAGCGCCCGAGACTTCGACAACGTGCTTGTATTTCTTAAGTTCGCTCTTGATGAGCGCGGAGAATTCTTCCGGTGAGCACGGAGAGGCTTCGCCGCCGAGCTTAGAAATACGACTCTTTAACGTGTCGCTCTTTAAGGCCTTCGTAATCGCCGTATTCAAACGGGCAAGGACCGCATCCGGGGTCTTGGCCGGGACAAAGAGACCGTACCATGTCGAAATATTAAAGTCTTTGACGCCGCATTCAATCATCGTCGGGACATTCGGCAAAGCCTTGGTCCGAGTCGGTGTCGTCACTGCAAGCGGAATGAGTTTTCCGGCCAAAATGTTGGCGTTGGCACTGGCTAGGTTGTCAAAGATTAAGTCCGTTTGACCGGCCAGGACGGAAAGCTGCGCCGCAGCTGCTCCCTTAAACGGAATGTGGACCATGTCGATGTGTTCGATGGCTTTTAAAAGCTCACCGGACATGTGGCCTCCCGAGCCGTTTCCGCCCGAAGCGTAATTGAGTTTGCCCGGGTTCTTCTTGCAGTAAGCAATCAGGTCGGCAACGCTCTTAATGCCGGTTTTGTCTCGGAAAGCCGGTGTAATGACCAAAACGTTCGGGACATGCGCAATAAGTGTTACGGGTCGGAAGTCCTTAATCGGGTCATAAGGAAGTTTTTTAAACAAATTCGGGTTTATGGCGTGCGTGGCAACGGCGCCGACGCAAAGCGTCATGCCGTCGGGCTTTTGATGCGCCAGATACGAAACACCGATATTGCCACCGGCACCGGGTTTGTTTTCCACGATGACGTTGCCCAAATCGTCTTTAACGGATTCGGCAATGGCACGCGCCGAGACGTCCAAAGGGCCGCCCGGAGAATACGGAACAATGATTCGAATGGGTTTGTTGCCGGTTCCGACCTGAGCGAAACTCACGGACGGCAAACTAATTGTTGCACAAAGGCTTAATGCGCCCGCAATCAGGGCGCGACGACGAATGAGAGTAGCCACTTCATCTTCCTTTAAGTAACTGCATCTTTCCCCTCGCAGTGGACGCGATTGGACCGATGTTTTCTTGTTTATTGGAAAAACTGTCGCTTATTGTATTACGGAAAGTGATGAAATAACAAGAGAAATTTCTCTCCCTGTTGCTTTGGGGATGTACGCAAAAAAGGAAGAGAAATACCCAGGAATAGGTCCGAGCTTTTTATTCGCTAACATAAGGAGGTGTTAAAAGCTGTTCGGCCCCTCGGAGAATTCTGATGCCTGTTCATTCCGTATCTTTAAGCGATTATGTCTACGAGGAATTGTTACATCAATTCCAGACAGGTAAGTACAGCCCGGGATCGAGGCTCCCCGGAGAACTCAAACTGGCTCAGGAGTTTCGTGTTTCACGACCGATTGTTCGGGGAGCTTTGTCGCATCTACGTGATGATGGGTATGTCGTATCTAAAAAAGGATCAGGTAGTTATCTGGTCCGAGTCGATTCGGCAAGCGTTTCTACACTTGTTCATGTCCGTGAGCTTTCGGACTTGCTATTGGCCTTTGATTATCGTGCGGGACTGGAGGCAGCTATTGCAGCGAAAGCTGCGATGGCAGCAACGGAGTTGGATAAAAGAACGATTGAGAATACGTATCGAGCGAATTGTAAACGGACGGCGTCTCGTTATTTGGATCATTTGACAAATGACTTTGAATTCCACTGTGCCATTGCCGAAGCAACACACAATCCGTTTTACTGCCAGGCATTCAAAGAAATGCAGAAAACCATTTTGCAGGGAATTGATTGTTGCAGTGGATTACTGCAGAAGTCGCGTATGACATATCGTCCGAAGGACAACGAACATGCCGTCATTCTCCAAGCAATTAGTCGAAAAGATGCAATTCTTGCCTCCGCCGCAATGATGAACCATGTGCATGCGTCGAGTGCCCGCATGAAACAACTGCTTATCGGCGCGAGAACGGAAGATGCGCTCGGGGAATAAGAGCCGCTAGGCACAGTCCGACCCAGACAAGAAGGATAAGTGCTGTAGTAATTAGGTGAGATTTTCGAGCATTCGAGAATGCGAGATCCAGATTGTCTTGACCGATATACGTAGCGACGTGGTACTTGTCCGAGAGTCGCTTAATATTCAGAATATGGATGACGGGGATTCCTTTTTCTGCCATGCGAAAAATAGTGCCGCGAGCCGAACTGGTAACGGAAGGAATTCGGTCAAGATTGAGAGGGCCGTTGGCAAGCAATGCCGCCTCCGGAACCCAGCCGAGACTTGTGATATTGCCGCCGACATTCACGAAAGCTTTCGGCGTTCCCTCTGAAAAATACAGTTGCATCCGCCTTCTGGTATCGCGTACGACTGACTTCGGGGTTCCTTCTCGAATATAGTGAGCGCCGTTTTCTGATATTGATTTTTCAGCGATTGTAATTCCTGTTCCGTCAATGCCTCCCTCCGTGTCAGCAATACCGCCGAGTGAGGCAAATCGAGTGTGATTGGAAATAAGACCTTTGTCTTTCAGATGCTTTTCCATGTCAAGCCAGGAAAAACCGGGAATATTCGCTCCGTATACGGAAGCTCCGACAGAAGAAAAAATAGCGCCGTTGGCTCCGAGGGCGTCGAGTGCACAAAGCGTTGCAATGTTAAGAGCCGGAAAAGAGCCTGAAAAAGAAACAGCAACACTGTCGCCCTGACGGACACCGGCTTCGTAAAGCCACGTGGTAATCAGGGCCGAGAACGCCGGATTTACAGAGAGTTGTTTTGCTTTCAAATCACCGACGGTTGATGTGATGTCAGAATATTCGCATCCGATTAGCCCCGTTCCATTCGGATCAAGCGACGAATCAATGGGGATTCCTTTTTCCAGGCGCCATTTGAGAATCTCAGCGTAAGCCCTTTGTGTTGCGTGAGCAGCCTGCCTTGCTATCGGTGATGTTTCAAATCCCGGAGTGTTGACCTGGACGAAGAAAACAACCAGAGCCAGCACGACACTCAGAATGCCGAGAAGAAAACGCTTGTGAGAGGAAAGAGGAACATAAGACATTGCGGTTCCTGCTTATAGTAACGAGAGAAAGCGCAATGAGAGCCAAACGAAACACGTTAAAACTAACAAGGCAGCAAGCGTCACAGCAACGCCTTGTCTTTGCATCTCATTGGCAAGTAGTCCGGGAATAATAAAGCCGATTAAATCAAGTTTCCCATGAGCAAAATCCATCCCCATCAGACTGCCAACCACTGTCCACTGAAGAAAAAAGGCAATGAGAACACAGACCATGAAGCGACGCCTTCCGTAAAGAAGGGTGTAGCCAGCTAGCACCTGAACAAGTCCCATCGTAACTAAGGCAGTTGCCAGGCAAGCTGCTATGGAAATCGGGTCGTTTATATAAAGCGCTATGTAACCCGGGGCAATGAGTCCGCCTGCCACAATGCCGGACCATTCGAAAAGAAAGAACCCGTATACAAGTCCCACAGCAATAGATTCAATGAGCATAGTCAGAGGTCCGGAATGTTTCGAGATAAGATCGCCAACGTTCGCCTGCACCGTGTGCATTCCCTAAACCCGTTAGCCAAATGCGTCGGATGTTTTTTTCGTTAGCCTTGTTGCTTAACCAGTCCGAAATATCTCTCGGAGAATCGGAAAAAAGGACGGATTTTCCATCAAATCCCTTTTTATGAAAGAGTAGATAGAGCCGAGATACTCCCTTATGGTTTCCGGCAAACACCAGTACGTCAAACAAATCAGAATGATTAAGAAACCGCAGGAATGCTATCGTTCTTAAAGGTCTGTCCGAACGAGTCGAAAGAATGGCGACCCGCAGGGAAGGTTCTTTGATGTCATCACGAGCTTGAAGTAAAAGATTCGTTGATGTCACGTCATTGGAGGAAAAACAATCGAAAAAATCAAAGACAAGACTGTTTTGAATCCAAGAGAAGTGGGAAGGCTTGGTTTTCTCGAACGTCGAATCCTTCAAAGTAAGACCCTGTTTTTCCAAAATGTCCCGACACAGATTTGTCGCTAAGACGGGCGATTGCGAAAGCGAATCACAGGGAATGACTCGGACGGGAATATTCTTACTTAGCGCCTTCTGGATTAAAGGCTCTGTGTTCTCGTTGCTTGTGTAGAGAATCCCTTTTTGGGGAAGGGCATGCGAGAGAGTACAGCAAACGCCATCGTATCCGTTTCCCATGGTTTCGGCATGGTCAGGGCGAACATTGACGACAACGTAATGCGTAGCTTGAAGAATGTGTTCGGAAAAGGAAATCGTCTCATTTTGAAGGGCCATCCCTTCTACTACGAGAGCGTCAGCGTTGCAGTTTGCGGCTTTTAGCAAAACTTTGACATGTTCGGTTATACGAGCAGGACCTCGGCGGACATAACGGTGGGTTTCGCCGTCTGGCGTAATGAGTTCCGGAGCGTCTCCCGTTGTTTTCGCAAGGACTGTCAGCCCCGAGCACCTTAGCAGTCGTGCAATGAGTCTTACACAGGAAGTTTTTCCTCGTGTTCCGTGTACATGAATGCGAATCGGAATGCGTCGGCGGGCTCGAATTATCTGATGCCACTCAAAGGCGAGTGGAATAAGGATGAAAAGCAGACAAATCGAGTAGAGCATCGAATTGGTCCTCGGTACCTGAATTGATTCTACCAAAGCAGGGTTTTGAAAAAAAAGGAGAAGCTCTCACCTTCTCCTTCATACCAACGCTTTGGAGAAAAGCGATTACCAGAAGTTTTCACTGATTAAGCGCCAGACACCCGGAAGAGCGCGGAACCCAGGATACTGTGGGTTCTTGGGAAGCGGATGTAAGTAGTACCCGACTCCATTTTTCATCATATCCTCGTACGAGGGAATGCGCTCAAATTCAATTTCAACCCCGACGACATCGGCAAGCGCATGTGTCATAGCTTGCAGTTCTTGGACGTTACGTCCAACACGCAATTTAAGCGGGGCTCCGACGCCCTTTACCCACGGAGTGAAAAGATACCCGAGTTCCGAAGCCTTATCATAGAAGGCATCGACTCCGTCGACCGGAAGATTTTCATCGGTGATACCACGAATCTTTCCTTGGTTTGCATTGACCGTTTCCGAAGTCATGGCATACAGATTCGGAAACATATCGCCCATTTCCAGGTTACTTAATCCGCGGAACGAGTCCGGAGAGACTTCCGCTCCGATGGCCAGGTCATATTCCTGCATTTCCAACTGAACCATCGAAACCACATCCTGCGCACGTTTGTGCGCGCTGATGGCATTAATGAAGGGATACTCCGGTTGTCCTTCGTGCAAGTCAATTTGCATATCAACGTTTTCTTTGCGGATTAATTGTTGAACTCCGAAGGAGACGCGTTCAGCAAAAGTTCCGTTCAGACGCCCCGGATAAGATCTGTTCGGGTTGCGGCATTCTTCGCCGGAATACTTTTGTTTATGCGGATATTGAATGAACACTTCCGGATCGGGCCAGTGCTCTGCAGAGTTGCCGGTACGAGATCCGTGACGGAATTTTCGTTTGCTGCCGTCTTGGGTGGTCAAGTAAATGTACTGGGCGTGAGCTTCCTGCGGATAATTCGACGTAAAGCCCGTATTTGAATAGTGTGTCAAAACGATAACCCGCCCTTTTTTGACTTTGCAGTGCTCAACCAGGACAAGTGCCGTGCTCCATCCGGCGGGTTCGTCCGCGTGTGTACCGCCGATGACGAGGAACGTTCCTCCCGGCTCTTCACCCTCCATAATGTAGACGCGTGTATCCCCTAAAGACCCCTTCAGTTGCGGTAGGTAGTCGCTTAGCCACTTGACTTCGGTGACGCCTTCGCCCGGGATAATCAAGTCGTCCTTCCACATTTGCGCATAGTTGTAGGTCAGAGCGGCACTGATTAAAACACTAGCCGCCAGAACTCCGATTGCTGTTTTCTTCAAATTCATTGCCATACGATCACCTACTTGATGAACAGGAAGCGCATAAACAGCGGCACGATAATCAGAAGTGCCATCAGTTGCTCCCAGATGTTCTTTGCCTTAAAAAGATTGGAGCAGAGCAGGTACAGAATGAATCCTGTCAGTACGGTATACATGCCCATGACGGTTATATAAAGAGGAGGCATTGTTCAATCTCCTTAGAAGGGAACAAACCAGGCGGCAAACTGATTTGCAAACGCCAGTTCAATCATGCTTAAGACAACGCAGACCAAGAACGGAACCATGCACATCCGAAGAATGGGACCGTAATTCGGTTCCTTGGTTAATTCTTGAGCGAAATAGCCGCCTAGAGCCGACGGAGGAACGACTTGTGCCAGTACACAGAGCATAGAACAGCCGGCTACGACAGCAATTTGATTGGAACTGACCATCGCAAGCGTAAAGGGGATGCCGAGGATAACGGCCGCACCTAGGTGTGTTAACACACCGCCCAAGAGCGGAAGGCTTACGCCGATAGCCAGATACATTAAAACCGGGGCAATCGATCCGAAGACCATGGCTCCGAGAACAAGCAGCCCCTTAGCACCGGTAAGCGTTGTGACTTGAACAACGGCACCGACAACGAAAATCAGAGCAACGGTCGAGAAGACACCTCCGCGGACTCCTTCTTTGCATGCATCTACGTAGTTAAATTTCTTACCACAGAAAATCGCAACAACAGAACCGACCATAAAAACCATCGGGGTCACGATGTCGGGGAATTGCCCTGGGAAGATGCGAATAAGCGACATAATCGTGATGACCACAAGCAATGGGATATAGGGAGCAATAAAGTTCTTGCGGTACGGTTTGGGCAGGGCCTGTTCGACTTCTTCGAGTGTCGGCACTTTGTAATCTTTGTAGCCGAGAAAAAAGATTGTGAAAAGACCGGTCGGAACAGTCAAAGCCAAAAGGATATTCGTAAATCCTTCGTAAGGCATATTGATGCCGCTCGCGATAATGATGGCCGGAAGGTTCACAGGAGGAGCTGCCGCTCCGATGGAAGTGACCATTGCAACAATGGCGGCAATCTTCAGATTCGGAATCTTGCAGACGCGCAGAATAACAATCGATACAAGACCCGTACTTAAAACAGCGGCTGTTCCGACACCGGTTACCATGCCAGGGAAGAAAAGAAGTAACGTCACGAGACAGAACAGAATTGTCGGGCGCGTACGAAAGTTGATCAGAATGTCGTAGGCAATGCAGTCCAGATTTCCCGCCTGTTTCATGCAGGTTAGGAAAATCATTCCGCAGAAAATCACTAAATTGATATAAATGTACCAGACCGGACCTTCGAACAAATGCCGAAACGGGATGCCAAAACCTGTAACGACTGCGCTGACACCAACGGATACAAAGAGGTTTATGGCGATGGGAATGTTTTGTTTATACCTTTTCCCAAGGTACATAATCAGCAGATAGCAAAGCGCCATTGAAAGAAGGGCTATGCTCGCCGTGATGTACATTGCATCACCGTGAGAATGAGTCATCATATTGCTTCCTTCCAGGAAAGACGTGGATACCGCTTTGTTGCCGTCCCCGGCAATCGTCTTTTCGAAGAAAATTTCAGAGGACGGCAAGCGGCGGAATTGCGTTTCTAAACTACTTCAGCTCTTTTAGGAGATTGATCATTTTCATCGTCTTGGGAAGAAGAACCAGGGGCTTGCTCCCGGCACTCTTGGTGAAGTAGCCGTCAGCGTTTGCCTGATCGTAGACGATATAGGCGTCAGCGTGCGGCATCGCAATCTCAAGCATCTTGTTGGACATCTGGTCACGCCGTTCCGATCCGCCGATATGGACAAGAATTGTGTAAGTTCCGGAAGCTTTGGCGCTCCTGAATATGTCGTTGGCGCGAGCGGTTTCCGTATCAAGGTTCACGCCGGCAGAACCAAAACCTTTCAGACTGACGCCGACGCAGACAAACATCGTCTTGTACTTAGAGACATCCGTGCCGTTAGCAAAGGTCTTGAAATCCATGGGGACCTTGGCGCGCTTGGCGAGAACGCTCATGGTATGCGCATCAGCTGCTTGTCCGAGACTCGTTAAGAGAATCGGGGTTTTAAGTTGAGGAATTCCTGCCGCCTGAGCAATGCCGATGCAAAACATCAGGGCTGTGGTTGCTATTGTCGCGAAGAACTTTTTCATATCTAATCACTCCAAGTGTCTTTGTTTCCCGCCCCGCTGAAAAACGAAGCGGGAAAACTACTAAGTTGCAGTGCGCAATCCCTTACTTACGCGGAATAATCGGAAGAATGACGTGAGAGGGATGTTTTGCATCGATGTAGATTGTGTTGTCGGCTACAACATGTTCCTTGGCAAATTCCGGAACCTCGGCCACGTTCATGTTGCGAGACCAACGCGGGAAAGAACTGGAGTTGACCGTCACGCGAATCCGATGCCCGGGCTTGAAGACGTAACTTGTTGCCCAAAGATCAACTTCGAACTCATAAATCTTTCCGGGTTCCAAAAGCGACGGGCGTGTTCCGGAGGTGCGGAAGCGTGCACGTTGAATGCCGTCAACAACAGTGATGGACTTGCCGTCGGGACTCACATCGGTGACGCGGACCACCCAGTCGGTATCGACTGCAGAGGAGGAGGCATACAGAACAGCCTTAACCGGTCCCGTAACTTCCGTAGCCTTTGTCAGTTTTTCCGTTGTAAACGTCAGCATCGTTTTGTCAATCGGACTCTGATCAAGAGGTCCGGCTCCTGGGGCGCCGTCCGGCCCGTACGGGAACGAGTACAACGTCGCTCCGCCACGAGTCGGGGTCGGTTTCATCGGGTCGTACTTGTACGTCAACGGCTTGTTCATCTGCTTCGGAGCGTAAGTTACGAGACGACCGTCATTGAGCGATTCGATTGTTCCGCTCTTTAACGGATTTAAGTAGTACTTGGTGTACTTCGTTCTCGCAAGCGGCCATTCGTTTTCACTACGCCACTTGTTCTCGCCCATAACAAAGATGCGGACGGGTTTTTGAGCGTCGTACCCGGCGTGTTGAATATCTTTCATCCAGTAGTCGAAGAACTCCAGACGCGCTGTGTGATAAAAGTCTTTCTTCAGGCCCGGTGCATATTCGACTTCGCCTTGCTTTGTACTAAGCGGAGCTAGGTGTGTCCACGGACCGATGACAAGAGATTGATTGTCACGAGCCAGCGATGACGGCGCTAGTTGACGCACGTTGTTGTATGCGTGGTAGGAACCGGGCTGGAAGACATCGTACCAGCCGCCGATATGCATCATCGGAACGTTCATTTCTTGGTAGTAAGTCTTCGGGTCGCGTAGCCACCAGTACGGACCGTCCTTGTAGTGGCTTGCCCACTCTTTCAGGAGATTATTCTTATCTCCGATTTGAGCTAATTCCAAATCGGCAGCCGGGATTACGGAGAAGAAAGATTCTTTGTCCGCTTCGACAAGAGCTTTGGTTTCATCCCATGCCTGGGCTTGTTCCTTTGTCAGGTTGCGTTTGGCTAAATCCCCTCCGAATGTCAGGGATGCCCAGGAGGCTGCAAACGCATATTCCATTGCACCACCGCGGAAATACCATTCACGCCACAAGTCATTGGCCGTAAGACCGGGAAGCGCACAGGTTAGATGCGGCGGTTGCGCAATCACGGTATTAAACTGAACTTGGCCCATGTAGGAAACGCCGATCGGGGCAACTTTCCCATTGCTCCAGGGCTGTTTGGCAATCCATTCGACGACGTCATAGCAGTCATTTTGCTCTTGGACATGCAAATTTCTTTCGCCTTCCGATCCTTTGCAACCACGAGATTCCCACGAAACGACAACGTAGCCTCTCGGAACAAAGTAGGCATGAGTTCCCTTGCTCATTTCCGAGGAGCCGTTCTTGCCGTAGGGGGTGCCTTCCATCAGCGTGGGGTATTTGCCCGGAGTTTTGGGACGATGCACATCGGCAACGACCGTTGTTCCGTCGCGGAGCTTGATTTTGACATCGTAATCAACGACAACGTCATAGACAGGTTGTGAGGGTTGCCCGACTTTGGCATTGGGATTTCCTCGCGCAGCCAAGGCGTCCGGAGTAGCGCAGGAGAGTGCAAATGCCAGAGGCAAAGCAATCATGACGGCCTGCGTGAGTTTCGACAGCTTCATAAGTCCTCCTGTTGGTTAATGGAAACATCCTCGGACAAGAATCCCGAAGATGTAATTTATTGTAGGGTTTTGTATGAATCTGTCAATGTGTAAAATACAAGAGAATTCGGAGTTTTCTGTTGTTTTTAAAGAATATTGACGATTGTCAAGTTATGTAAACCTGTATTAAGTTGTAATTTTTTTATTACAGGCTCGGAGTAAAGAAAAAGAGGGACTCAAAGAGAATTGCTAGGAGTTTGTGCTTGGTTCGGAGGGGTTCGACGGGAACTGCTTTGTGCATTACATGGCCGTCAGCCAGAAGCTGTATCTTTGTTTCAGAACAAATTTCTTTTTAAAGTAGGGCACTAGGTACCTTTACCTGGATTGGGGTAGGATACATGGAAAAAAACACACCAGTTCCGGCAGCGAAGGGAACATATTTATCTGAGCGCAAAAGCGGTGCGCGACTTAATTTCTACGCAGTTACTAACTCTTGGGACCGAGTGAAAAAAAAGCAAAGCAAAACGCAAATATTCCTTGGGTCTTTATCGGGAGAGAAGTACCGTTTTAACGAACGGGCCCAGGATTACTTTTTCCTATTTGTTCAAACACCGCACGAATTAGCGTATTTGCGCTGGCGTGAGCACAAACTCCTTCAGGAGAACTTCTTTCCTCCCGACGCTTCCATTCGTTCGGTTAAGCGTGCCGGTGTCTCCCTTATCCTGAACCATGCAGCACGGGAAATGCCTCTTTGGGACATGCTCAAGCATGTTTTCGGAGAGAAAAATGCTCGCGGTCTTCTCTCGTTAGCGTATTTCGCTCTGATGATGAGCCCGTTTCCGCTTGCCAAGATTTGTGTTTGGTCGGAGAGCCGAGAACTCCCGAGTGATAGTCCGGTGACAATTGAGGAGATTCGGCGCCTTTTTCGAGAGGTCAGTTCAAAAGCAATCGCACAATTTCTTTCGCTTTGGCTGACTACGAGTCCGAGGGAAAATCGATTGCCGTTTACCATGATGCCGAAAGCTCGAATCGGCAAGGGCGTGTCTGATGTCATGCACGGACTTCGTCGGGATTCACTTCGATTACCCGAGATTCGAATTTTGCTTATTATGGATGACAAAACTCTGTTGCCATTGTGGTTCGGCATGTTGCCGTGGGTTGAGACCGAGAAGGCAAGTGTTGCTCAAACGCTTTCGGTACTTGCTCGGTTGGACGGGACCCCACAGCGTTTGGTTTTCGACCGGAGTTTTGCCATGGAGGAAAACTTCCGACAATTTTTCAGCAGAGGAGTGAAGTTTACGGTTGACGTCCCGTTTTGGAAGTTCCCGAAGCTTCAGGAAACTCTTGATAAAGCGAAAAAATTTTTGGCAGATGAGAATGAATGGAAAAGTCTCCCGCCACTTTTACGCTACGACGTGTGGATTCAATTGTGCGCTTTTTCATATTTCGAATCATTTAGTAAGCATCGTGCGCATATTCACTTATACCATGTCGGCTATAGCGATGAGTGCAAGGACCGCCTTATTCAGGAGACTCGACACAGAATCCGGCAAGCAAAAAAGAGCGGTCTTCCCCCGGACGATGAAGATTTACTATTGTCAGACCTTTTCCGACAAGGGAGTCGCACTTTTGAATCTAGTACTTGCCCAAGCCAGGTGACTCCCGGTAGCCTTCTTGATGAAGACAACGGATATTTTGCAATCTTGAGTTCTCAATTTAAAGATCCTACCGAAGCAATGATTGCCTGCGAGTTGCGGTACACAACCGAGAACTTCTTCAGTGATTTGCAAAATGATGAGGACTGTTATCGCCTCGACGTTTATACACCGCATAATCTCTATGTTCGCGTGTTTGTTCAGTTTGTCGCCCAGATTTTGCGAAGTTACCTGCGTTGGGTAATTAACCAGAATCAGGAAAAACTATCCTGGGGACAACCTGCACATGCTGTGCTTTGGGAAAATGATTCGCTTCAGCAAGTAGAAACAGTAGACGGACGTCGCTTTTATCGAGATGTGACACCCATGCAGGAGCAAATTTTGGATATGTTTGGAATCAATATCCGTAAAAGTCGGTAAATAGGGACATCATCGGAGGCTTTGCACCGTAAAATTTTCGTAGGACAGCTCGGTGGCTGTTGCAAGACTCTTTGCGGAGGATTTTATGGAATGTAAACCTATTGTCTCAAGTCTTATTTTGGCTGTCGGTATTGCGGCCGGTGCGGCATTGCTCGGCAATCAAATCGGTTCGGGAATCGAAGATCTCGTAAGCCGTGATCGTGTTGTGACGGTCAAGGGATTGGCGGAACAAGTTGTGAAAGCCGACCGAGTGACGTGGCCCATTGGGTATCGGGAACTCGGAAATGACCTGCAGGCGGTTTACGCCAAAATTCGTATCCGGCAAAACCAGGTTGTGGCCTTTTTAAAGAAAGCCGGGCTTTCGGACGCCGAAATTTCCGTGGCGGCTCCGACCGTCACGGATGCGCAGGCTGATAACTACAGCAATCAACCCAAGGCGTTTCGCTACAACATGGTCCAAACCGTGACGGTTTCGACCGACAAGGTCGACTTGGTTCTCGACCTGATGAAGCGGCAAAGCGAGCTACTGCAAGAAGGTGTGGCCCTTGCCAATGACTACAGTTGGCAGACGACATTCGAGTTTACGGGTCTTAATTCCGTCAAGCCTGCGATGATTGAACAGGCCACGAAAAACGCTCGGGCCTCGGCGCTTAAATTTGCCGAAGATTCCGGTAGCACGCTCGGAAAGATTCGCCGGGCCAATCAGGGACAGTTCTCAATTTCTAACCGCGATAACTTTACGCCCGAGGTGAAAAACATCCGTGTTGTCACGACGGTAGAGTACTACCTTAAAGACTGATTTAAAACGGTTTTCCTTGAACTCTGTTTTTGCCTTCTCGGTGAAAACGGCGTTTTTCGTGCCGTCTTTCACTGAATGTAACTATCTTGAAATCTCCTAAAAAAACCCCATATAAGGAACATGGAAAGTTGCAAATTCCGAGGAGTCATCCCGGTTCCTTGTAGCTTTCAAGGAGATTCGTATGAGACAAGACAAATTAACGACAAAGTTTCAGCAGGCACTTGCCGAAGCACAATCGCTTGCTTTGTCCAATGACAACCAATTTATCGAACCGGAACACATCCTTGCGGCCGTTATGGACGATGAGGAAGGGGTGGCTAATGGTCTTTTCGAACGGGCCGGGGCCAATGCCAAGCAAATTCGTGAGGCCGTGACCGATGCGATTGCCAAATTCCCGAAAGTGACGGGAACGGGCGGGGACGTTCAAGTCAGTCGCGACACGGTTCGTGCCTTTAACTTGGCGGAAAAGGAAGCGACAAAACGCTCCGATTCGTTTATCTCGTCGGAAGTCTTTTTGCTGGCGTTAACGGATAGTTCGCTCGAAGTTTCTAAGCTTTTGAGCCGTTTCGGTGTGACACGTGGTGCTCTTTCGGCCGCAATCGATGCGATTCGCGGCGGCGAAAAGGTCGAAGATGCCGAAGGGGAGTCCGGTCGTGATGCCATCAAGCGTTACACGGTGGATTTGACCGAGCGAGCTCGCCTCGGAAAGATTGACCCTGTAATCGGTCGTGATGATGAAATTCGTCGCACGATGCAGATTTTGCAGCGCCGCACGAAAAACAACCCGGTTCTGATCGGTGAACCCGGTGTCGGTAAGACAGCTGTGGTCGAGGGACTTGCCCAGCGTATCATCAACGGTGAAGTTCCCGATAGCCTCAAGCACAAGGTGATTTTGTCCTTGGACATGGCAGGTCTTATCGCAGGCGCCAAGTACCGCGGCGAATTTGAGGAACGCCTTAAGAAGCTACTTAAGGAAGTGACGGCGGCCGAAGGCAAAATCATTCTCTTTATCGATGAGTTGCACACGGTTGTGGGCGCCGGGAAGACCGAAGGGTCGATGGATGCCGGTAACATGTTAAAGCCCGCGCTTTCGCGCGGTGAGTTGCATGTAATCGGAGCGACGACCTTAGATGAGTATCGTAAGTACATCGAAAAGGATGCGGCCTTAGAGCGTCGTTTCCAGAAGGTTCTTGTGGACGAACCGAGTTTGGAGGATACGATTGCCATTTTGCGCGGGTTGCAGGAAAAGTACGAAGCGCATCACGGCGTTGAAATTACCGACCCGGCAATCGTGGCGGCGGCCGAACTTTCGCAGCGCTATATCACCGATCGCTTCCTTCCTGATAAGGCTATTGACCTTATCGATGAGGCTGCAAGCCGCGTCAAGATGGAAATTGACTCCAAGCCCGAGGCTCTTGATAAGCTCGATCGTCGTTTGATTCAACTGAAAATCGAACGCGAAGCGATGAAAAAGGAGACCGATGACGCAAGCCACAAGCGCTTAGCGGCCATTGAAGAGGAAATCGCGAAACTGTCGCGCGAGTACTCGGATTTGGAGGAGGTTTGGAAGGCGGAAAAGGCGCAAGCCGTCGGTTCGAAGTCTGTGCGTGATGAAATCGAGCGCACGAAAATCGAGATGGAAGCTTGCCGTCGTGAAGGTAAGTTCGAACGCTTAGCCGAATTGCAATACGGAGTTCTTCCGAAGTTGGAAGAAAAACTTAAGAAAGCGGAAAAAGGCGAAAAGCAAGCGGTAACGCATCCGAAGCTCCTGCGTACGAGCGTGGGTGCCGAGGAAATTGCCGAGGTCGTGAGCCGTGCGACGGGGATTCCTGTTTCTAAGATGATGCAGGGCGAAAAGGCCAAGCTTTTGGGTATGGCCGATGCTCTGAAAAAACGTGTTATCGGACAGGATGCGGCCGTTGAAGCCGTAGCGCAGACGGTGCTTCGTAGCCGTGCGGGACTTTCCGATCCGAATCGCCCGTATGGGTCGTTCCTCTTTTTAGGTCCGACCGGTGTCGGTAAGACGGAGTTGACGAAGGCTTTGTGTGAATTCCTCTTTGATACGGAATCGGCTCTGATTCGTATCGATATGAGTGAATTTATGGAAAAGCACTCTGTGGCTCGTTTAATCGGTGCTCCTCCGGGATATGTCGGCTATGAAGAAGGCGGCTACCTGACGGAAGCCGTGCGTCGTAAGCCTTATAGCGTCATCTTGCTCGATGAGGTGGAAAAAGCGCATCCCGATGTCTTTAACGTCCTTTTGCAGGTTTTGGACGACGGTCGTATGACCGACGGACAAGGTCGGACGGTGGACTTTAAGAACACGGTCATTATCATGACGAGTAACCTCGGCAGCGATGAAATTCAGCGCTTGGCGAATGCTCCGCATGAGCAGGTGAAGGAAGCGGCGATGGCACAAGTCAAAGCGCACTTCCGTCCGGAGTTCATCAACCGTATTGATGAAATCGTCGTATTCAATAATTTGGATAAGACCTCGATTCGCAAGATTGCTTCTTTGCAGATTGCGTCTCTCGGCAAGCGCTTGGCCGCTCAGGGTATCGGCTTGAAGTTAAGTGACGCGGCTTTGGACTTTGTCGCAGCAACCGGATTCGATCCCGTGTACGGTGCTCGTCCGTTAAAGCGTGCCGTTCAGGATTTGCTCGAAAACCCGATGGCAAGAGCGCTTCTTGAAGGTAAGTATGCGCCGGGCGATACGGTTCAGATCGAATTAAAGGACGGCAAGTTGGTGTTCCTGGATAAGAAAGACTGACTCGATTCCTCACTGAAATAATCCCGCAAAGGACAAATCCGATGCGGGATTTTTGTGCCGTCAGCGGCGTTCTTGCGTCGGCTTGAAGAAGAAATCGAACTGTGCTCCTTCGATCAAGTAAGGAAACGTCTTTTGTCCGTCAGCAAGAACAACACTCTTGTGATACACAAAACTTAAAGCCGGGAGCGTCTTGGTTAAGTCTTCAAACGCTTTTTCAGCCAGTCTGTCAAATTCATCGGTTTTTATCCAAGCACTTCCGTTCCAGCGGAAAAACGGCATACCGCTTGCATTCTGGCTCGGGGCATACGGGTGTGCGCCGATTCGATAGCCGAGTCGGTCTTCACGATCTAAAAAACTTGTGAGCACTTCTTCGGGCCGTTTAGGCTCGACCTTTTCTTTTAGACCTCCGATCGCAAAGGGAATCACGGCCGGTTTTGTATCATCCGGGGACCTTGCAATCACAATCATCCCGCACGTTCCGATCGGGGCACGGCCGACAGCCTCCGGGCTATAACGGCATCCGAGCGATTCGTTTTCCAGAAAGACAGCCATGGAATGCACCGTAGCATCTTGGGTTACGGTTCTGCGGATTAAGTCGAGGTGATAGACCGATTGGGTGTCGGTTTTTCGTAGGCTGTTAAAAAAAGAGCGCGTTAAAAGAGAAACGATTTTCTTTTGCGCTTGTCCGTTGGTGTCGGCCTGCGCTTCGTCGACAAAGCCGAAGAATTGGTTCTCCGCCGAAGAAGTCGTCAAATTTGCCGTCATGGCCTCAATGAGTCCCTCGGATGAATACGTGCCCTTGTAATTAGGTGTCTTGTTCGGCTGAGCACGACTGATAGGAGTGCCCCCTTCAATCCAACGTCGCTGCAAAACGGTGCTTGTTCCTGCTTTCCCGGAAAAATCGGAAGGAGTTGACGTGTCGGACGGCACGCCTTGTAAACCGAAGTAATGCACGAGGTTGCCGGCACGTGAAATCGTCGCATCGTAGTCCATACCGTATTGCCGCGTGACGGTATTTTGGCAGGCGCAAAGAAGTGCGCAACAGCAAAGAACGGAACTTAGTAAAAATCGATCGGACACAAAATCACCTGAAGAAAAGGAAATCCGGAGACAGGATTGACCCTGCCGCCGGCTAAAACGTTAGGCTCTCTTGGCAAGCTCAACGGCTTTGCCGATATAACTTGCCGGTGTCATCTCGAGAAGACGGGCCTTGGCTTCTTCGGGGATTTGCAGCGTTTGGATAAAGTCACGCAGCACTTCAGGTGACATATGACCCTTGCCGCGCGTTAAGGCCTTAAGTTTCTCGTAGGGCTTTTCTACCGCATAGCGACGCATGACGGTTTGAATCGCTTCGGCCAGCACTTCCCAAGCCGCGTCCAAGTCTTCGGCCACTTTAGCTTCATTGAGTTCGAGCTTTCCGAGACCCTTGACTAAAGAGGCGTATCCGGTAAAGCTGTATCCGAATGCCACACCGAGGTTGCGTTGTACGGTCGAGTCACTTAAATCCCGTTGCCAACGGGAAATCGGAAGCTTTTCGGAAAAGTGTCGGAAAAGCGCATCGGCAATGCCGAAATTACCCTCGGCATTTTCAAAGTCGATGGGGTTGACTTTATGGGGCATTGTCGAGGAACCGACCTCACCGGCCTTAAGTTTTTGTTTGAAGTACCCCAAGGAGATGTACGCCCAGATATCGCGCGCCAAATCCAGTAGGACCGTGTTGGCGAGGCGGATTTCGTTGAAAAGTTCGGCCATGTAGTCATGCGATTCAATTTGCGTTGTGTGGGTGTTAAAGGTCGCCCCGAGCCTGTCTTGAACGACGGTTTTGGCAAACGCTTCCCAATCAAAATCCGGATAAGCGGCTAAGTGGGCATTGAAATTGCCGACGGCGCCGTTCATCTTAGCCAGGAGCCGAACGTTTTCAATCGATTCGATGATGCGATTGAGGCGCACGGCAAAGACGGCAAATTCCTTTCCGATTGTGGTCGGAGAGGCGGGCTGTCCGTGGGTGCGAGAGAGCATGGGAACGTCGGCCCAGCGATGCGCATAGTCTTGCAAAATCGCGTGAATCGCACGGAGTTTTTCAACAAGAGCCTTGCGACCGTCGGCCAACATCATCGCGTAACTGGTGTTATTGATGTCTTCGCTCGTGCAGGCAAAGTGCACGAATTCGCTTTCAGCTGTCAGCGCCGTATCGTGCGCAACCTGTCCCTTGATCCAGTATTCGACGGCTTTGACATCGTGATTGGTGGTCGCTTCAATCTCTTTGATTTGCTTGCAGTTTTGCAAGGTGAAATTCGAGTAAAGCGAGCGCAGGAATTGCGCATGTTCACCGCTAATGGGAAGGATTCCCGGAAGGCCGGCTTGAGAAAGGGCGATAAGCCACTCGACTTCGACCTTGACGCGAGCTCGCATAAATGCGTATTCGGAGAAAATTTCCCTCAGTTCGTCACACTGTTTGGCATAGCGACCGTCCAAGGGGCTGATGGCGCGTAGCGTAGATAGTTCAGGCATGGCAGACTCGAAAAAAGATAAAAATCAGACGGTAAGTATTGTAAACGAGCATGGTACGCTTGCCGAGCAAGAATCCAGTCAGGGGGAACAGAAAAATAAAGCCTCCGAAATCCGAGGGCTTCGAAGGCTTTAAGAGAGACCCTGCTTTTTAGGGCATTTGGATGGGAGAACTGCCGGTATCCGGCGGAACACCGAATCCCGGGGTGCCCGGCGTGACAATTTTCGTTGCGGCTTCGCGGCGCATTTCCTGAATCTTGTCGATGGTCTTTTGAACACCGGCTTTCGCCGCTTCTCCGTACTTTTTGACAGCTTCTTGAACCGTGTCGGCTTCGATATCGAAGTTAATCGGCAACGGTCCCATCTGGGTCATGATTTGAATCTCGCCCGAGAAAATGAGCTTACGGGAAGGATCTGCACTGCCGTCGGCAAGAACGGGAGTGAGAATACGGATGTTTCCCATCTTACGGTCAGTGAGAATCTCTTCCGAATACAGATTCGCCGCGTCCATCTCGGCATTGATCGAGTCAAGCTCAGACATTGTTTCTCCTAAAAAGACAATCGGCTCGTTACCGGGCCGAAAAACGTATTAACGGTAAACGATAACCGGCAATTTGGAATAGGCCAGAACCCGCTGCGTTTCACTGCCGAGAATCAGGGCTGCCAGACCTTTGCGCCCGTGGCTCGCCATAAAGATGCAATCGCACCCTTTGGACTCGGCTGTGGAAATAATCGCCTCGGCCGGCGAGAAATTCTTAATCGCCAGCGTTTGAACGGGAACTCCGGCATCCTCAGCAATGGCCTGCGCTTCCGCAAGTCTTCCTTCGGCAAGCGCGAGCATACGCTCGTCGTAGTCATCGATGGATTCCGGACGGTATTCATTGACGGCGGTGTAGTTGTACGGCTCAATGACGGTCAGAAGCGTGATTTTTGCCCCGAGTTGTTTGGCAAAGGATACCGCTCCCTTGACTGCCGCTAAAGAGAGGTTGGAACCGTCAGTCGGTACCAGAAAGCTTTTGTACATTACGCGCCCTCCGATTAAATCGATGTAACGCTCCTATTTTAGGGCAAGGAAGGCTGAGTGGGGTGTCGCAAGAGGGGAAAATTTCCGAAGGCCGCTCGGGCCCTCGGAAATCCGTATCGACTACTCAGATTTCGGTGTTTTTTTCGTGCGGGCAAACCACGTGAAAAAGACCGGTACGAAGAACGTGGCAACGAAGGTAGCCGCAAGCATGCCGCCGCACACGCCCGTTCCCATCGAACGGCGTGCCATGGCACCGGCACCGGTACTGAACACCAGGGGTAAAACCCCGAGAATAAAGGCCATCGATGTCATGAGAATCGGTCGCATACGAAGACGCGCTCCGGCAAGCGCCGCCTCACGCGCCGATAGTCCTTCGTGCATTTTTTCACTGGCAAATTCGACAATTAAAATCGCATTTTTCGCCGAGAGTCCGATTAAAACGAGTAGGCCGATTTGAAAATAAATGTCGTTGGGCGTTGCTCGGATTTGCAGAGCCGTGAGAGCCCCTAAAACGGCAAACGGCACCGACATGATGACGGCAATCGGAAGCGACCAGCGTTCATAGAGCGCTGCTAAGAGCAAAAAGACAATCACCAAGCCGAAACTAAACGCCTGCATCGAAGAGCTTCCGATGCGTTTTTCATGCCAGGCTTGTCCGACCCAAGAGATACCGTACCCATCGGGAAGAAGTTTTTCGGCCATATCTTCGACAAGACGCACGGCATCGCCTGAGCTCACGCCCTCGACAGCCGAACCCGAGAACATGGCCGCCAAATACCCGTCGTTACGCGTCAGACTTTCGGCTCCCGAGACACGCTCGGTCGTAATCAGAGAGGCCAGCGGAATCATGTTTCCGTCGCTACTACGAACCCAGCATCGCGTCAGGTCTTCCGGACTCATACGAAAACGCGGTTCGGCTTGCATGATGACGCGTCGAATCTTGCCGTTTCGCGTAAAGTCGTTGACGTAGTTTCCGGAGAAAAAACTCTGGAGCGTCGAGAAAATCGAAGCGGTCGTCACGTTAAGACGCATGGCTTTTTCTTCATCGACATTGACTTTGATTACCGGGGCCCCCGCACGCATCATATGGCGGAGACCTGTTAGTTCCGGGCGCTTTTTCAGCGCGGCGATAAAATCATCGGCGACGGCATGTAGCAAAACGGGATCGTCGGTCCCTCGAGCCTGAATGTAGCCCGAAAAACCGCTTGAACGACCGAGTCCCCGAATCGGATTGGGCTGAGAGGCAACGGCAACGGCCTCAGTGGATGTATCGCCGAGTTTTTGCAGTTCACGGCGTAGCTCGAAGGCCGTTTTCTCACGCTGGCTCCAGTCCTTGAGTTTTAAAATAAAGGTCGCGGCCGAGGCACGTATGTCGTTACTTTGTTGGTCGTTTCCGACCATCGCCAAAACGCTTTCCACGCCCTCGAGATTTTGCTCGATCAGAAGACGCATCTTCTCGACTTCTTTTTCCGTTCGGTTAAACGAGGCGCTCGAGGGAAGCGTAAAGGACATGCGCAAAATGCCTTGATCTTCGACAGGCACAAAAGTCGTCGGTGTGGAAATAAATAGGAGATAAACCGAAGCGCAGACACCGAAAAAGACAAGGACCGCCGTCTTTGTGTGATCTAAAAAGAAGGCAATCCCGCGAAGGTACAGGGCCCCAGCTTTTTTCAGAAGGCAATTGACCGTATCAAAAAGGCGATTGCGTGTAGTTTTTTCCTTTTTGAGGAGAATCGCACACAGGGCCGGTGTGAGCGTCAAGGCAACAAAACCCGACAGACACACGGCAACGGCCACGGTGGCCGAGAACTGACGGTAAAGCTCGCCGGCCATACCGCCCAAAAAGGCCACGGGCACAAAGACGGCCGAGAGCACGAGGATGATGGCTACAAGGGCACTTGAGACTTCCTTCATGGCTTTTTTCGCAGCCTCGTGCGGACTAAGACCTTCGCTCATCAGACGAGAAACGTTTTCCAAAACGACAATCGCATCGTCAACGACAATACCGATGACAAGCGTCATGGCAAAAAGCGTGAGCGTATTTAAAGAAAAGTTAAAGAACCAAAGACCGGCCATCGTACCGATGAGCGAGACAGGGACCGAGAGCATCGGAATGAGTGTTGCGCGCCAGTTTTGCAAGAATAGATAAATGACGAGCAACACCAGTAGACCGGCTTCTAAAAGCGTGATGAACACTTCGTGGAGCGAGGCATTGACAAAGACTGTCGTATCGTCGGTGATTGTGTGGGTGATTTTGTTTTTCGGATACAAGTGAGCAAGACGGGCTAGTTCTTCTTTCGCGGCTTTGGCTGCAGCAACGGCATTGGCGCCGGTTTGCAAAAAGACAGCGAGCGTAATCGAAGGTTTCCCGTTAAAGATGTTGACCATCTCGTAGCTGCGGTTTCCGAGCTCAACGGTGGCAACGTCACGCAAGCGGACAATGCGGTTTTCCGAATCCGCGCGCAGAATTACCGCGCCGAATTCCTCAGGCGTTAAAAGCTGTCCTTTGGTACGTGTGGTGTAAAAAAGTTGTTGCTCGTCCGTAGTCGGTGCGACACCGATACGCCCGGCACCGCGTTCGTAGTTTTTATCGTTAACAGCCGCATCGATATCCTCAGGCGTAATCCCGAATTTGGCCATGCGTTGCGGGTCAAGCCAGATGCGCATGGCGCCTTGTGCGTTACCGAAGACGCTGACATCACCGATTCCGGGAAGTCTCCGCAACTGATCGACGACATTTAAAAGGGCGTAATCGGCCATGTCGATGCGGCTCATCGAGCCGTCCGGCGACGTGTACGCTACGATTAAAAGCGTTTCTTCATCGTGCTTACGAACGCTGATGCCGTCTTGCTGAATCTTTTTGGGAAGGCGCTTTTCAACGGTTCGAACCCGATTGTTGATTTCCAAAACGGCATCGTTTGGATTGGTGCCGACATCAAAAATGCACGAGATACGGACGTTGCCGTTTGAACGAATACTCGTGTTGTAGTAAAGAAGTCCCTGAATGCCCGAGAGTTGATCTTCGATGGGGGCTGCGACCGTACGAGCTAAAACTGAGGCACTGGCGCCTTCCCAGGATGTCGAGATCGTCACCGCGGGCGGCGCGATGTTCGGATACTGAGAGACAGGCAAAACCAGGTAACAAAGGATGCCGCCGAGCACGATGAGGATCGACAGAACCGAAGCGAAGATGGGACGACGGATGCAAAACTGACTGAGCATGGGGTCCCTTCTTACGGCGTACCGTCACGGGACACGATGTTGACGGAAACCGGCAGTCCGTCCCGCAGACGTTGGATTTGGTCAATCAGGATTTTATCGCCTGTTTTAAGGCCGGAAAGAATAATCCAATCGGTATCTTTCCAAGTGCCGACCGTAACCGGTACGGACCGAACGCGTCCGTCTTGCTCTGTAAAGACACGGTATGTTCCGTCAGACATCTGTTGGACACATTTTTGCGGAATGCGGTACACCCCCGCCAGTTTCTTAAGACCGAGTTGAACGGAAACAAGCTCGCCGGGCACGAGTCCCGAGCCCGGGGCCACAACGCTGCGTAGCGTTCGCGTTGAGGTGGTCGTGTCTATTTGCCGGGAAACATAGTCGAGTTTGGCGGCAATCTCGCGCCGTGAGGAATCAAAGAGGCGAACGGGGTTATCGGTCGTAACGGGGTTCCCCGCTAGGTCACGCTCGGAAAGCTGAAACGTGACGCGCAGATTATCCGGTTGCGTCAATGTTGTCAGTCGTGTGGAATTGGCGCTAATGAGAGCCCCGATATTGAGTTCACACCGACCGGCAACGCCGTTGCTCGGTGCCTTTACACGGGTGCGGTCGAAAGCGACCTGAGCATCGTCTTGTTTTGCTCGTGCTTGTTTGAGTTGTGCCCGAGCGACTTTCAGAGCGCTTTTAGCGTCGTCAAAAAGCTTGCGACTTGTGGCATTGGCTTTTAAAAGCGCTTCATAACGTTTGTAGTCGGTAAGCGCGATTTGTTCCGAGGCAACAGCCTGTTCGACCGAGGCTTTTGCCGCATTTAAGGCCGCTTCATACACGGCATCGTCAATGACAAACAGTGTTTGACCGTCTCGGACCGTATCGCCTTCTTTGTAGGTAATTGCCGTCAAAGTGCCCGAAACTTGAGCACGAATTTCGGCTTGGCGGGCTCCCTCGGTTTCTCCGAGGGTTTCGATCCACAGTATTTCATCGGTCGGGGTCGCACTGACGGCCCGAACGGCTAGCGGCGTTTCGGATGCAACGGCTTGTTTGGGTCCCCCTTTGTCGCATCCCGTGAAGGAGACGAGCATCGCGGAACTGAAAAAAAGAAGCGCAGTCAGCGTGACTGCGGATGTCGGAATTCGCATGATGGTCCTGCCGCATATGTTAACAACCCTTTGAGTAACGTTACCGCGAAGTCAAAAGGCAGTCGATTCGATGCAAGAAAAAACTATTTCAACAAATGTAACGAATTGTACATTCGCCCGAGAGCCGTAACTTAAAGCGGGGCAATCGCTTTTTCAAGCCAACGCATAGAAACTTCCCCGAGATAAGGAGCGAGCCGCTCGCATACGAGGGCGTGATACGTGTCGACCCAAAGCTTTTCGTCTTTCGTTAAAAGTTCGGTCAGAATCAGGGTTCGATCAAACGGGCATAGGCTCAACGTTTCAAATTCTGAAAAGCCCTCAAAGGCGGACCGAACCGGCGTGACCAGGTTCTCAAGACGCACGCCCCAAAGACCGGCCCTGTATAGCCCCGGTTCATTGGAAACGACAATGCCCTCGACAAGGCGCGTTGCGTCCGTTGCCGGAGTTCGCGGAGAAATCGAAAGCGGAGCCTCGTGGACGTTCAAAACAAATCCGACGCCGTGTCCGGTTCCGTGCCCGTAATCGGCTCCGGCTTGCCAGAGCGGACTGCGCGCCAGAGAATCAAGGCGCCCGGCATGTAGACCTGTCGGAAAGCGCGCTTTGGCCAAAGCAATGTGCGCGCGTAACACGGTCGTGTAGTCTTTTTTCATCGCCTCGGACACAGGGCCGATTCCGATGGTTCGCGTGATGTCCGTTGTTCCGGTTAAGTATTGTCCGCCCGAATCGAGTAGGAGCATGGTCCCCGGCGTAAGCGGGTCGGACTTTTTCGGACTCGGGGCGTAATGCGGTTGCGAGGCATTGGCGCCGACGGCGGCAATTGTCGTAAAACTTGTTTCGATAAATCTCGGAGACTGTTTTCGTAGTTCCAGGAGCTTTTCGGAAACATCCCATTCGGAAAGCACAACTCCCCGAGTTGTTTGATTTTCAATCCAAGAAAAGAGCGACACCAGTGCAATGCCCTCGTCGACCATGCTTTCTTGAATCAAGGCCAGTTCTTCGGGGTTTTTCCGAGTTTTCAGAACGGTCACCGGATTGGTTCCCGTGACGATTCTGACGCCGTTTGCGACCGACTGATACAAGTGGGCATTCATTTGTGTCGGGTCGACAAAAAAGACGGTATCGGGAGACAGTTCCCGCAGCGCTTCGCTAATAGCCTCATACGGGTGGCACCGTACGGAATCTTTTCGAAGCGAGGCAACGGTTGCCGGACCGAGTTTTCTCAGATTGATAAAAAGATCGGCGACTTCAGCCCGAATCAGAAGGTAGGCTAAAAAGACCGGTGTGTTCGGAAGATCCGACCCGCGTAAGTTGCAAAGCCACGCAACGTCGTCTAAAGCGCTGACCAAAAGTGTGTCAGCTCCGGCCTTTTTCATGGCTGCACGAGTGAGAGCGAACTTTTCCGAACGCGGACGCTGACCGCTCTCAAAAGGAAGAACCGGAACGGCTTGAAGTTCGGGGCGATTGTCCCAAAGCGCGTAAAGGGCTTCGGACACGTCGCCGAGTGTCATACCGCGAGTTTTTAAAGCGGTTTGCAACTTGGAAAACGGCTTTAACGCGTACGAGCCGGCATCGATGCCGATGCGACTGCTGACGGGGAGATTTTCGCAGAGCCACGGCGTTAATCTCGGAGTTGCCGGATCTCCGTCACGCATTAACGTAAACAGAGTTCCCTCAAGCTCGATTCGAGCTTGCTCCCAGTAACGCGAGTCTGTCCACAGTAGGGCCTTGTCGCTTGTAATGACCACGCACCCGGCCGACCCGGTAAACGGGCATAGGGCTTTTCTCAATTCCCAGTGAGGGCAGGGATATTCGCTTGAATGCGGATCGCCGGTCGGAATGATGACGGCACTTAAACCGTGCTCCCCGAGCAAATCCCGCACACTCTGGATTGAAAGCGACATGGTCGTTCCTAAAAGATTTTCCGCATCGTCAGTTTAAGCGACATGCCGACAACGCCGTTGGTATTTTCCGGCTTGCCGATATCGACGCACTCGGTTCTCCAGCCTGCATCACGCATTTCGTCAATGGTTGCCTGAACGTTGATTTCTGCACAATTGAAGAGAATGGATTTAAACGGAAGTTGCACGGACATCGGTTGCGTCGAGGTGCAGACCGCAACCGATTTAGTGGGTGCATTCATCAGGGCGGGAATGTTTCTGGCCTCTCGGGTTGCCTTTAAGGTATCGGCAAAGGACGCTTTTTCATCCTTGGGGGCATCGCTCGTCGCGCAGCCGGCAACGAAAAGAGCCGCCGAGCACAGTAGGCTCGCAAAAAGTATCTTCTTGAACATAGTGCGTAGCATTGTACCGAAACAGTCCTGTGAGTTTTCCTACGACCGGCGGCGCTTTAAACGCAAAATCGGCATTCCGGGCGGCAGATTCGAACGTACGGTTTCAAAGCGTAAGTCCTTTTGCAGCGTGCTTTTTGTTTGACGCGCGACAAATCCGAGCGTGTCTTTTTTTCGAGCCTTCGGTTTACCGGTTTCGCTTTGCGCCTTTTTCCCTGTTAAGGACGCCCTTTCCCAGCGAACGGAAGCGGGTTTTTCCCCGAAAGTCTTCGCAGGGGTATTTTGCGGTTTCTTATCCAAAAAGGCCTTCTCAGGGCGTTGCGTTGCCTTTTGACTCCCGGCTTGAACAGGGCGCTTTCGACCGTGTCGACTTTTTCTTTGTGTCGGTTTTCCCGTCGATTCAGTTTCCTCGAGATCCGACCGGCCCGCATTCTCGTAGCTCGGAGCATTTTTCACTGTCAGTTTCTTTTTCAGCAGGCGCTCGACGGCTTTAAGTTCCGAAGTTTCTTCCGGGCTGACAAGACTGATTGCCAGGCCCGCTTGCCCGGCTCTTCCCGTGCGGCCGATACGGTGCACATAGTCTTCGGGCACATTCGGAAGCTCATAGTTCACCACTTGCGGCAGTCCCTTAATATCCAAGCCGCGCGCCGCAATGTCGGTTGCTACCAGCACGCGGATAGTTTTGTTTTTAAAGCCGCTTAAGGCTTTGGTTCGAGCCGATTGGCTCTTGTTGCCGTGAATGGCAGCGCTTGTCAGACCGTCTTTTGCCAGTTGCTCGGCAAGGCGATTGGCGGCGTGTTTCATGCGGGTAAATACGAGAACCTGCTCCCAATTGTTGTCGACAATGAGGTCTCGCAGTAAATCGCGTTTGCCTTTTTTTGCCGCAAAGTACACCTCCTGACGCACCAGAGCACAGTCTTGATTCTTGGCAATTTCGATATCGACGGGATGATTTAGGATACTTTGCGCGAGTGCATGGATATCGTCATTAAACGTTGCCGAGAATAAAAGGGTTTGGCGCCTTTTCGGGACCACGGCCAGAATCTTGCGAATATCCCGGATAAAGCCCATATCGAGCATGCGATCGGCCTCATCGAGCACGAGAAAATGCACGTTACTTAAAGAGACGTTTCCTTGTCCAATATGATCTAAAAGTCGTCCCGGCGTTGCAACCAGAATGTCAACGCCGCTACCGAGCGCTGCCGTTTGCGGGCGGATGTTGACGCCGCCGAAGACAAGGGCCGTTTTAAGTCCCGTTCCTAAGGCATAGCCGCGAATGTCTTCTTCAATTTGAGCGGCCAACTCTCGAGTCGGAGCGAGAATCAGGGCGTGTGCGGAACGCGCCTTTCTCGGAGCTTTTCCTTGCAGAAGTTTTTCGACAAGGGGTAGCCCGAATGCGGCGGTTTTCCCGGTCCCTGTTTGAGCAGCTGCAAGAACGTCGCGTCCCTGAAGAATTGGGTCGATGGCTTGAAGTTGAATCGGGGTGGGCTCTCGGTAGCCGAGGGCTTTCACGTTTTTTAAAAGAAGAGGGGAAAGTCCGAAGTTAGAAAACGAAGGGGTCACAAAAGGAATCCAAATACAAAAAGAGTCACACGGGGTAAGAGAAAACTCATTATCCGCCGGATTCAATGCCGAGGGTCTTAAGAAGGGCGGCCGTTTGAAAGGCCGGCAGTCCCATGATGCCGCTAAAGCTCCCGTCGATGTGGTCGATATAGACGGCGGCAAGTCCTTGAACGGCGTAGCCGCCGGCCTTGTCATAGGGTTCTTCGGTGGCGCTGTACCAAGCGATTTCCTCCTCTGTCAGGGGCCGGAAATGCACGTGTGAAACACTGACGGCCTCCAGAAGGTGAGTCGGGGAAGTAGCGATAACGAGCGCTGTGCGGACGGTGTGCGTCGTGCCGGAAAGTGCTTCTAAAAACAGGATTTCTTCCTCTCGGTTTTTCGGTTTCCCGAGGATACGTGTTCCGAGGATGACGGCGGTGTCGGCAGCCAGAACAGGACGAGCGGCAAGGCCCTCTTTTTCGATTCGATCGAAAGCGCGTAGGGCTTTTTCACGCGCCGTTCGACACACGTAGTCTTCGGGGCTTTCGTCGGCAAGACGCACTTCATCACCGGCAAAGGCCGTCGGGACGGTTTTGTCCGAAAGAACGGTAAAGTCGTGAAAGCCGATGTCGCGCAGAATCTGCGCACGCCGAGGGCCCTTGCTCGCTAAGTAAAACAACGTCATGCGCGGTGATAGGGGTGGTTATTGAGAATCGACCACGCGCGATACAGTTGCTCGCACAGCAGGATACGAGCAACGGCATGCGGTAGCGTCATGGAGGAAAGTCGCATGGAAAAATCGGCTTTCTTTTTAAAGTCGGCATCGAGACCGTCCGGCCCTCCGATGACGAACGTGACATTTCGCGAATCGTCCTTCCATTTGGCGATGCGGTTAGCAAACTCAACGGTTGTCAAGTCCTTCCCTCGTTCGTCTAAAACCACAAGCACGTCATCGGGGTCGACGGATTTTTCGATGCGACGCGCTTCCGCTTGCATGAGCTTTTGAGGGGTTTGTCCGGCTCTGGGCTCGGTTTTTAACTCCCGGAGCTCGACGGTAAAACCTTTGGGAAAGCGCGCAAGATAATCCTTGACGGCTGTATTTACCCAAGGGTCTTCACGCTGTCCGACGGCAAGGACGATTATGCGCATCTATGAGGCCTTTGCGCTCTTTTTCGCCGTCGAAGCGGTTGCTTTCGTCGTCCGTTTTTTTGCAGTGCTCACAGGTTTTTTTGCTGAGGATGCAACGGCTTTTTTAACCGTGGTTTTCTTGGCCGCGGCCTCTTTTTTCGCGGCCGTTTTTTTTGCGGCAGTCTTTTTCGCCGTCACTTTCTTCTCGACGGTTTCGGCCGTCTTTGTGCTCGTCTTTGCCGTCTTGGTCGCGGTGGTTTTCTTTGCCGTACTGCGAGGTGCACGCTTGCGAGCGGGCTTTGATTGCTGCTCGTTTTGTTCGGCCTTTGCAAAAAGTGCCTTCACATCAAGCGCATCCGGACCCCAGAGTTCTTCTAAGTCGTAATACTGACGAATCGCCGGCTGCATGCAGTGGCACACAACTGAGCCGCAGTCTACGAGAACCCATTCGCCGGTATCCGTTCCTTCGATGCCGCTCACTTTGCCGCCGGTGGCTTTCACAGCCTTGGAAACGGCGCTAGCCAAAGCACGTGTTTGGCGATTACTCGTTCCCGAGGCAATGACAACATGATCGAACGCGCTCGTTTTTTTCGTTGTGTCATAAACACGGATATTTTGGCCTTTGACGTCTTCTAAGGCGTCAACGACGGTTTTCAGTAATGTTTTCTTATCCATTGTTCGACTGTTCCCTGTAAAGATGATGATTCCGAATGTAGGCTTTCACATCGGGGCAGAGCCACGTATCTAGGACCGACTCAGTTTCCTTAACGGCTTCGCCTTTAAGGATAGTACGAATTTTAGAGGAACTTGCCGACGTGGGCGGCATGGAAAAAAAGGCAACGGATCCGTACGGGGTAGCGCAAAGCACGTGAGCGGGCTTTATGTGATCGGCAGCCCAAGAGGCAACGAGCGGGCAGGGCTTCGGCACTTTTCCGTCGCGAGTGCTCACGGCGATGTCGACGTAGTCGAGAAACGAGGTCCACTCTTTCCACGTATGAAGGTTTTCCCATTGATCGGCCCCGAGAATGAGAACAAGCGGCGTATCCGGTCCGACTTCCCGCCGCATCTGATGCAGCGTATCGATGGTGTATGTCGGACCCGGGCGATTGACTTCACACAGATTGACGGCAAGACCGGGCTTCCCGGCTACGGCAAGTTCGAGCATGCGAACACGGTCGAGTGCCGGAGTCAGAGGATGCTTTTGCCAGGGGTTCCCGGCCGGTAAAAAATCTACACGCACGAGGTTTAAAACCTTCAGTGCCTGCTCGGCAAGGGCAATGTGTCCGACGTGCACCGGGTCGAAGGTACCGCCGAGTAGCCCGATGCCGAGGGCAAACTTGCCGGACAAACCCTCGGGGGCGCGCATCAATGCTTGGTTTCCTCGCGCGATAGGGCACGATAGCCGATATCACGGCGCCACTGTGCTCCGGCAAAGTGCACTTGATTGACCGCTTCATAGGCCGTTTCCCGAGCCGTTCTAAAGGTTTCTCCGAGGCCGACCACACAAAGGACGCGACCGCCTGAAACCGTCATATGCCCGGTCGAATCGATTTTGGTCCCTGCATGAAAGACTTGATGCGTGGCATCGTTTTTCGGAAGCGATTCGATACGGGCGCCTTTTTCAGGCTTTTCCGGATAGCCCTTAGCGGCTACGACGACGCCGAGCGCAATGCGAGGATCCCACGAGAGTTCGGCCTTATCCAGGTTGCCCTCTAGGGCAAGCAGCAACGCCCTGGCAAAGTTTCCCCGGAGGCGAGACATAATCGGTTGGGTCTCCGGGTCTCCGAAGCGGCAGTTAAATTCCAGCGTTTTCACGCCGCCTGCTTTGTCAATCATCAGGCCCGCATAAAGAAAGCCCGTGTAAGGATGCCCTTCTTCTTTCATGCCGCGCACCGTCGGATAAATAATCTCGCGCAGGACTTTTTCGTGGACGGTCTCGGTCACTACCGGAGCCGGCGAATAGGCACCCATGCCGCCCGTGTTCGGTCCTTTGTCTCCGTCCAAAAGCCGCTTGTGATCTTGACTCGAGGCCATCGCAAGTACGTGCTCGCCGTCGACCATGACGATAAAACTTGCTTCTTCTCCGTCAAGGAAATCTTCGAGGACGACACGTGCGCCGGCCTTCCCGAAGCGGTGGTCTCCGAGCATGGCATCGACTGCCTCGTGCGCTTCTTGCTCTGTCATGGCGACGACAACGCCTTTGCCGGCGGCAAGCCCGTCGGCTTTGACAACAATCGGAGCGCCATGTTCGGTGATGTACGCGTGTGCCTTCGTCGCATCCTCAAAGGTGGCGTACTCGGCTGTCGGAATCTTGTGGCGCTTCATGAAGGCTTTGGCAAAGGCCTTGGAGCTTTCAAGCTGCGCCGCTTCTTTGGTCGGTCCGAAAATCGGAAGGTTTTTCGCGCGAAAAACATTGACGATGCCCTCGGAAAGCGGAGCTTCGGGGCCGACAACCGTTAAGGCGATGTGCTCTTTGACGGCAAAGTCCGCCAAGGCCTCGATATCGGTAATCGGGAGATTTTCAAGGGACGAATCGGCATCTGTACCGGCATTGCCCGGAGCTACGTAAACTTGGGTAACGTCTTGGCATTGAGCAAGACGCCAGGCTAAGGCGTGTTCCCTTCCGCCGCTACCGATGACAAGAATCTTCATAACAAACCTCCCGTTTTTTCGTCCGTTGCGTTCAGGCGTGCGCTTCTAACTATTCTTCGTCACAAAAGACTGCGCTCGTGTAGACGTGGCTGACGTCATCTAAGTCTTCGAGGGCATCGATGAGCTTGTGCATCTTGGCGGCATCTTCCCCTTTAAGTTCCACTTCGTTTAAGGGTTTCATCGTGACATCGGCTGAAACCGGCGTGAGCCCGGCCGTCTCGAAAGCCTTCTGAACAGCATCGAATGTCTCGGGGGCGCAGACCACCTCAATGGAGCCGTCCTCGTCGGTCACGACGTCATCGGCGCCGGCATCCAAGGCCGTTTCCATCACGCAATCTTCATCGATTCCCGGAGCAAAAAGGAATTCTCCGCAGTGCTTAAACTGGAAGGAAACCGAGCCTTCGGTCCCGAGATTTCCGCCGTGTTTGGTAAGTTCATGACGCACATCGGCCACAGTACGCGTGCGGTTATCGGTTGTGCAATCGATAATGAGCGAGGCTCCGCCTACGCCGTACGCCTCGTAACGCACTTCTTCGTAGTTCACGCCTTCGAGCTGACCGGTGCCCTTCAAAATGGCATTTTGAATCGTATCCTTCGGAACGTTACCTTCACGTGCCTTGGCGATGGCAAGACGCAATCGGGAATTCATGTCCGGATCTCCGCCGCCTCCGACGCGGGCGGCAACGATGATTTCACGGACAAGCTTTGTCCACAGATTGGAACGCTTGGCATCCTGGCGTCCCTTGCGATGCTGAATATTGGCCCATTTCGAGTGACCGGACATAACAGAACCTTTCTAAAAACAAAAATAAATGTAAACGAATCAACCGGCTTCGTGCCGAAAGTGCAGAGCAAAGGGACGCGGGAGCCGGAGAAAATCGAAGATGCGCAAGTTTATCATTGTGTCTGTAAGATTGCCTTTTTCTTTGCCAACCGAACACCATGTTTGTCCATCCGCAATTTGATCCTGTGGCCTTTAGTGCCGGTCCCTTAAGCATCCGTTGGTACGGACTGGCGTATCTGCTCGGCTTTGCCTTGTTTTGGCTTTTGGGACGGTATCGGGCTCGTCAAGCGTGGCGCGGGATAAGCATCGAGAGCGTCGAGGACTTACTTTTTTACGGTATGCTCGGCGTGATTGTCGGCGGGCGGCTCGGTTTTTGTTTTTTTTATCAGCCGCAATGGTTCTTAACGCATCCGTCCGACATCCTGAAAGTTTGGCAAGGCGGCATGAGCGCTCACGGCGGCATGCTCGGTGTGATTGCGGCGATGGCCTTTTATGAGGTCAAGACACGGACGGGTTTTTTACGGGTAGCTGATTTTGCGGTTCCCTTGGTGCCGCTCGGCCTATTTTTCGGGCGCATCGGAAACTTTATCAACGGTGAACTTTGGGGCCGTGCCTGTGATTCGTCCCTTCCTTGGGCGATGATTTTTCCGCAATCGGGCACGCTCATTGCTCGGCACCCTTCTCAACTTTATGAGGCGCTCGGGGAAGGGCTCCTTTTATTTATTTTGCTGTGGGTGTATTCGGCCAAGCCGCGTAAAACCGGTTCCGTTGCGGCGCTTTTTTGCGTCGGTTATGCAACAGCTCGATTTATCGTCGAATTTTTCCGAGAGCCCGATGCGTACCTCGGGCTCGGCTTGTTGGGGTTAAGCCGCGGGCAGTGGCTCACGCTCCCGATTTTGGGCGTCGGGCTCGGTCTTTTTTGGATTTCCCGTCAAAAGAGGCCTTCTTAGAGTGCCCATCGCGCCGTTCCGAAACGTTGGGCGATTGTCTCTAAGTGTTTGCCGGTTGCATCAAAAAGGGAATTCCACCATAAGCTCCCGGTGAGCCCTCCCGGCACCAGAGAATGGGCAACTTGGTAACGAAAAAGATTCGGGGCCGTATCGGCTAAGTACCGCCAATTGTCCGTGATTTCGTCTTTTCGACTGTAAAAGAACTCAAAGCCCGGGAGCTTATCGGACTTGGTGCGATTGACGGACGGACTTGCCGGCATCAGATTCCAAAGCGCATTGTTGTGCGTAAAGGACCACGGGAGGATGTGGTCGACATCGAACCGGTTTTTCAAAAGAGTCTTGCCGGACCAAACGCACGTCAAGTTGTCTTTTTGTGCATACAAGAGGCGCGCCTGACCGGTATCGCGTTCACATCCGTTACAGGCAAGAAGTTTCGGGAGGATGTCTGCCAAATCGGTTTCTCCCTGGGAAAACCGTGCGGTCAGATCGGCCCACTGCAGGAGAATCGAATCGATAAATAAGAGTCCGGTTTGTCGCATCTCGCTCCATAAGTCGGCATCAAGGCAAACAAATCCGAACCCCGAGTCGTCGGCGAATCGGTGCGGACTGTTTTGGGCGGAAAGATGCATAAAAACCGGCTCTCCCGAGGCTGTTCCCGAGTAGACAATCGGTCCTTTCCTGACGGCAAGAGCCATTTTCGAGCGAACGAACTTAAGGGCCGATGATGCTCCGTTCGAGAGGCTCTCGGACTCCAAAGCACGTCGAAAGGCAAAGTAATCCCCGGCAAAACACTGCGTTAAGACCTTCAAGGACGTTTCGAATCCGGTTTTCCGCGTACCGCCGATTTGTTGTGTCCCGAGAAGCGGCCAGTAATACCCGATCCATTTTTCGACCACTCGGGAAAGCGGAACGGCAACGGTGTTTTCTTGGCAGACACGGGCGCAGTCTTCATCGCCTGAGGCAATCTCGCAGAGCGCCCGAAGTAGGGCCAATTTGTAGGTGCTTGTCTTCCTATCTTCGAAAAGAACGGACTGCAACTTTTGTCTTCGCCGCGAGATTTGTCGGCTTTTGCGTAAGACCAAAGTGACCCAGGAAAAGGTGCGCTTTGCGGCATCGTCGTTTTTTTCTGCGGTTAGGAGTTGAAACCCGAAGTCTTCGAGCGCAAAGCGCATCGCTTCGACGGGCCTTGCGGCGTAAAAGCGGGCATCGTCCGTCGGATGACCGAGGGGAACGGAAAGGATTAACAGGCCGTCGTCTTCGGTCAGTTCGGCAATGTTTCGAGCCGTTCGGAAAAATGCCTCGTCGTTAAGGTGCATAAGGACGGCACTTGCCACGACAACGTCAAACGCTCGGCCGGAATTGTCGGCGCGTAGGCCGGTGACGTCCGAAGCCGAGGCCGGCAAGGAGAAAAGCCGATATACGGGTTTCCCTTTTCGTTCGCGTGCCTCGGATAGCATACCCGCCGAGCCGTCTGTGGCCGTAACGCGAGCACCGAGCTCGGCCATAAAACGCGCGTCACGTCCGGAACCGCAACCGAGTTCGAGAACGGATGTGTTCGGGGCAATCCAACGCGTTAAAAGCCGATGGAACGCTTCCGGAATCGTTTTGTCGTATCGGGAGCAAAGCGCCTTGGCGTGTGCATTGTAGTAGTCGAGGGTCTCGGACATCGGTTCTGATATTCCGAAAAGGGTCCCTGAAAAGCTCGGGCGATTCAGGGGTTTGTCGGATTAATAGAACTTCATGTCGCCGCTTGCAGCATTGGCAAGCGTAGCAGCAACAAGACCGGCTGTTTCCGTACGAAGTACGCGCGGTCCAATCAGAACCGATTCCCATCCGAACTTAGCGGCAATGGCAATTTCGTTTGCGGAAAAGCCCCCTTCTGGACCGACGGCAAAGGCCACGGAACTGATGCGTGTCAGGCGCGGTGCCACAGTACTTGAAAGCGCAAGCATGTAGCGGCGGTCGGCCTTAACGTTTGCCATGGCTTTTTCAAACTGCATGAATTCAAGCGTCGGGATTGAATTGCGCCCGCATTGCTCACAGGCGGCGTGCATGATGTCGGCCCAACGAGTCAGACGGCGGTCGCGTCGATCCTCCGGCAACTTGGCCGTCGAACGAATGGACGGGACAATCACAAGATGACTGACACCGAGTTCCACGGCTTTTTCCACAACATAGTCGAGCTTTTCGGCACTGATGAGGCCCTGAACCAGGGTAATGGAAAGGGGAGACTCGGTTTTGGGACGCTCTAAGGTCTCGATGGTAATGTAGGCATCATCGCCTTCAAAGGCAATCGGACCAGTCGCAATATCGCCTAAGCCGTTAAAAACACTGGCTTTTTCGCCGGCAGCCATGCGAAGAACACGACCGGCGTGATGCCGAGCGGCGGGCGGAAGATACGTACGAACTCCGATTTGGAAGGTGACATTCGGGATATAGAAACGAGGAATTGCCATGGTAAGCGGCTCCGTTCGGAAATAAGGGATAGGCTCCTTTCGCGGAGTCTACGCTATCTGTCGGGGAAAAATCCGAGCGCGACGAATCGATTTTAGTCGGAAGAAGACAACAGTTTTTTCAATATCTTACTGATTTATCAAGAATAATAAGGGCAATTCTAGGCTTTTTCAGACGTTCTCACGCGTCGTTTACAAGCTCCTTCGTGTCGGATGACGGCCCGATTCAGGCGTTTTTCTTAATAAGGAGCTCTTTTAACTCTTCGTTAGGGTATCGAGCGACCTGATAGAATCGGAACGAACTTTTCAGGGCATCCGCCCTTCTTTTTATATAAGTTTCACGCCCACTACCTATATGTCAGAAAAAGTATGTGCTTATTGCATGGCCAACGCCGTGCGCGCTTTGAGTATTGACGCAATCGAAAAAGCCAAGAGTGGCCATCCCGGTATGCCGATGGGAATGGCCGATATTGCCGTAGCCCTTTGGCTCAATCACCTGCGGCACAATCCGAACAATCCCAAGTGGATCGGGCGTGACCGTTTTATTCTCTCGAACGGTCACGGGTCGATGTTGCAGTACGCACTGCTCCATTTAACCGGTTACGACCTTTCGATCGAGGACATTAAGGTGTTTCGACAATTTAAAAGCCGTACGCCCGGACACCCGGAGTACCGCGTCGTTCCCGGGGTCGAAACAACCACAGGTCCTCTCGGACAGGGAATCGCCAATGCCGTGGGCATGGCGCTTGCCGAAAAGATGCTTGCTGCCGAATTTAACCGAGAGGGTTTCCCGGTTGTCGACAATCGAACCTATGTGTTCTTAGGCGACGGGTGCATGATGGAAGGCATCAGCCACGAGGCTTGCTCGCTTGCCGGTGTCTGGAAACTCAATAAGCTCATTGCCGTCTACGACGATAACGGAATTTCGATTGACGGCGATGTGAAAAACTGGTTTGCCGACGATAACCGTAAGCGCTTCGAAGCCTACGGGTGGAACGTCATCGGACCGATTGACGGACACAATATCGAGGCCGTCGATAAGGCGCTTTCCGAGGCTGAAGCGAGCACGGACAAGCCCACGCTCATTATTGCCAAAACCGTCATCGGGAAAGGCAGTCCGCATCTTGCCGGTACGGCCAAATGTCACGGTGCAGCTCTCGGGGCCGAAGAAGTGGCGGCTACGCGTGCCAACATCGGTTGGACGTATCCGCCCTTTGAAGTTCCCAAGGCGATTTACGAGGCGATGGATGCGCGCGAAAGTGGCAGAAAACGCCAAGAGGCGTATGACGCCATGTTTGCCGAGTACGAAAAGGCGTATCCGCAACTGGCATCCGAATTCAAACGTCGTCTGTCCGGTAAGCTTCCCGAGAACTTCGATCAGACGGTTTTCGAAGCGCTCTGCCGAGCCCAACAAGACAGTGAATCTCTTGCCACGCGCAAAGCCAGTCAGAAGGCTTTAAATGTTTTGGCTCCGGCACTTCCCGAGCTTTTCGGAGGATCGGCCGATTTAACCGGTTCGAATCTGACGGCTTGGAAGGGGGTCGTTCCGTTGATGCCCGACAACCCCATGGGGCGTCATGCCAGTTTCGGCGTGCGTGAATTTGCCATGGCAGCCATCGGAAACGGGATTGCGCTTTACGGCGGCTTTATTCCGTTCTCGGGAACGTTCCTGACGTTTTCCGACTACGAGAGAAATGCGGTGCGCATGGCCGCACTCATGGCTATTCGCAACATCTTCGTATTTACGCACGATTCGCTCGGCGTCGGCGAAGACGGTCCGACGCACCAGCCGATTGAGCAAACATCGGGCCTACGCCTGATTCCGAATTTAAGAGTTTGGAGACCGGCCGATACGGTGGAAACGACGGTTGCTTGGGCCGAGGCTCTGGAAAGAGACGACGGACCGAGTGCGCTGATTCTTTCCCGCCAGACCGTTGCGTTTACCGACCGCGAAGAGGTCGACGCAGACCTGATTGCACGCGGCGGGTATGTTGCAGCCGAAGCACCTGCCGGGGAAGGTAAAGCACAGGTCATTTTGGCAGCAACCGGTTCGGAATTGCCGCTTGTGATGAAGGCGCGAGCCCTTTTAGCCGCACAAGCCGTTCAGGCACGTGTCGTTTCCTTGCCGTGTATGGAAGAGTTCGATTGCCAGGATGCCACGTACCGAGATTTTGTCTTTACGCCCGGAGTTCCCGTCTTAGGGGTCGAGGCCGGTGTGACCGCTCTTTGGTATAAGTACCTGCGCGGCAACGGGGATGTTCTCGGAATCGATACGTTCGGAATGTCGGCTCCGGCCGGCGATTTGTGGAAGCATTTCGGCTTTACGGTGGATAATGTCGTTGACAAAGCCTTGCGACTTGTCGCAAAGGTCGGGTAGTTTGTTGTGTCGGATGGGTAAAACGTGTGTTTTACCCTGCCGACGTCGTTCTTAAGGAAGAAAATTAAAATGAAAGTTAAAACCTTGGAATCCTTGGCAAAAGAAGGTTTGTTGGACGGAAAACGTGTTTTGATCCGTTCCGATTTGAATGCCCCGCGTGATGATGAAGGGCGTATTACCAACGAGAAGCGTCTCGTGGCAAGCGTCCCGGCGATTAGTCTGGCACTCGATGCAGGCGCAGCCGTGATGATCATGAGCCATTTGGGCCGTCCGACCGAAGGTGAATTTAACGAACGTACCGACAGCCTGGCCGGTATTGCCGTTCGCATGAGTGAACTCGTCGGCAAGCCCATCCGCCTCGTGCGTGACTATCTGAACGGCGTGGATGTCAAGCCCGGCGAAGTGGTGATGCTTGAAAATTGTCGTTGTAACAAGGGCGAGAAGAAAAACAACGAAGAGTTAGCGAAAAAGTACGCTGCGCTTTGCGACGTGTATGTGAACGATGCATTCGGCACATCGCACCGCGCTCAGGCCTCGACCGAAGGCGTGGCACGCTTTGCGCCTATTGCCTGTGCTGGTCCCTTGATGGCCGCGGAAATCGAAGCGTTAACTAAGGCTGTTACCGAAGCCAAGCATCCGCTTGTGGCGATTGTCGGCGGTTCGAAGGTTTCCACCAAGTTGACGATTCTGAGTAACTTAGCGGAGAAAGTCGACCACTTGGTTGTGGGCGGCGGCATTGCCAATACTTTCCTGTTGGCCACGGGACACAAGATCGGAAAATCGCTTGCCGAACCGGAACTTGTTGATGAGTGCAAGAAGGTTCTTGCGAAGTTAAGTGCTAAGGGTGCGGCACTTCCTTTGCCGACGGACGTTGTCGTTGCCAAGGAATTTAGCGAAACAGCCGAACACCGCACGTGCAAGATTGAAGACGTGGCCGATGATGAAATGATTCTGGACGTGGGCCCGGAATCGGCCAAGGTTCTGGCCGATGTGGTTTCTCAGTCTCAGACCGTGGTTTGGAACGGACCGGTCGGTGTTTTTGAGATGAAGCCGTATGCGGACGGCACGCGCGTTCTGGGTGAGGCTATCGCCAAGCGTACGGCCGAAGGCGCATTCTCGATTGTCGGCGGCGGCGATACGATTAACGCGCTCAGCGTTTTCGGATTGACCGATAAGGTCAGCTACATTTCCACAGGCGGCGGTGCCTTCCTGGAATTCCTCGAAGGAAAGACGCTTCCTGCGATTGCAGCTCTTGAGGCCCGTGCTGACAAGTAAGACAAACTTGCCTTAAACACAAACACCCGTCAGAGAAATCCGGCGGGTGTTTGTTTCGAAGAATCCGGCGGATTAACGGCTGGATTTTTTTTGCGCGCGTTTGGCCAAAAACCGATGCACCCATTCCCAGCACAGGGCGACGATAATCGGACCGGATGCGGCGGCGACAACGCCGAGAATTAAAATCATCGACAGATGATTTTTCACGATTGGTAGGTTTCCGAACAGATATCCTGCGCCGATGATGCTCACGGCCCAGATGACGGCCCCGAGGCCGCTGAAAAGTTCAAAACGTAGCATGCCCATGCCGGCCGCTCCGCCCACAAGAGGCGCAAAGGCGCGAACAATCGGTACGAAGCGAGCCAAAATGATGGTCTTACCGCCGTGCTTTTCATAAAAAAGATTGGTTTTCTCGAGTTTTCGGGCATCGATCCAATGAATCGATCCGTCGTAGATACGCTTGCCGAACCAGCGACCGGTATGAAATCCCAGAGTGTTGCCCGCACAGGCTCCGAGGATTACGGAAAGCATCAGGACCCACGGGTTCATCGTGCCGGCTGCCGCGACGGTTCCCGCGACAAACAGAAGGGAGTCTCCCGGCAAAAAGGCCATGATGACAATGCCTGTTTCCAAAAAGAAAATCATGAACATTGCCGCATAAACGAACATACCGTATTCGGTGGCGATGGTGACAAGAAAGTGATCGGCCTTCGTGAAAAGTTCAATAACGAGATCGACAAAAGACATAAAGTTCCCCGACTAGCGTTTTAAGCGCCGAAGAATTCTAGCCGATGCCGTTGCTAATGTCGGAAAATGCATCGGCATTCCGAGACGAAAAAAGCGCGACGGCTGTCGCGCTTTCGTAGAAGGTGCCGAAGCAACCTACTTAAAGAAAGGAATGATGCCGAGTACAAACACCGAAAGGATAATCAGCGGCAGAATCCACGTGCAGTAAAAACGCATGATATTGGGCATCCTAAGACCCCTACCGGAGTTGACTTCCTTCATGTAGTTGCTCCAGCCCCAGCCGCTCTTACGGGTGCAAAAGAGCACAAAACACAAAGACCCGAGGGGCAGCAAAATGTTGCTGACGATAAAGTCTTCCAGGTCGAGCACAACCGTTCCCGGTCCCAAGGGGTGGAAATCCGAGAGGATATTAAAGCCCAAGGCGCACGGCAGCGACAGCACGGCCACGGTCACGCAGCAAATGAAACTGGCTTTCGGGCGAGACCAGTTTGTTAAATCTCGCACGCACGACAAAATGGCTTCGCACACAGCCAGAACAGTCGAGAATGTGGCAAACGTCATAAATAGGAAGAAGAACGAACCCCAGACGCGTCCGAAGGCCATCTCATGGAAGATGGTCGGAAGAGCTTCGAAAATCAGGCTCGGACCGGCCGTCGGTTTCACACCGTACGTAAAGCAAGCCGGGAAGATAATCAAACCGGCTAAGACGGCTACGACCGTATCCAAAGCGATGACGCTGGCTGATTCTTTCACAAGGGATTGGTCCTTGTTAATGTAGCTTGCGAAAATCGCCATACTACCGATGCCGATACTCAAGGAGAAGAAGGCCTGATTCATCGCAGCGACCACCGTGGCACTCGTAAACTTCGAGAAGTCCGGGAGCAGATAAAAGGTCAGTCCCTCTCGCGCCCCGTCAAGAAAGAGGCTATGTAGGGCCAGGAAAACCATCAGGACGAACAACAACCCCATCATCCACTTAGAGACCGTTTCCAAGCCGGTTCGAAGCGGGAAGGACAGAATGATGAATGCACCGATGACCGTGATGACGGTATAAAACGTGACGGTCGGGGCACTCGAAAGCATGGCGCCGAAAAAACCGCCGACTGCTTTGGCATCGAGGGACGCCAAGGTTCCCGAGACACTTGAGACCAAGTAGTAGAGCATCCAGCCCGAAACAACCGAATAAAACATCATCAGAACGACATTGCCGATAAGAGCGGCGTAGCCGTGCCAATGCCATTTGGAGCCGGGAGGCTCGATTTGCTGGTACATACAAACCGGGCTTTTCTGTGCGGCACGGCCGACGGAAAATTCCATCGTCATCACCGGAAGACCGAGCAAAATTAAAAAGCAAAGATAGGAAAGCACAAAAATGCCGCCGCCGTTTTGTCCCGTGAGCCAGGGAAATTTCCAGACATTACCCACGCCGATGGCACAACCGGCACTGAGCATCAAAAAACCGAGACGGCTTGAAAGTTGTTCGCGTTGCATATTCGTAAAGAATCCGAAGTTTGGGCACCGGCCCTTAGAAAGTTACCGATTGTAACGGTTCGGTCGGAGTAACTAAAAGAAAGTCGGTGTTTTTTTGCTTGAGAGCGCACTGGGCTCCCGATAAAATGCACGAATCGAAAAAACGTGTTCTGCTTTTGTGCGCGAGAAAAAGGCTATGAGTGAAAACCTAACGCAGCGACATATTGCACCGCTTCCCGATCAACTAATCAGCCAGATTGCCGCCGGCGAAGTCATCGAGCGCCCGGCCTCGGTCGTCAAAGAGTTAATTGAGAACTCGGTCGATGCCGGAGCCAAGGCCGTTGAGGTTCGTTTGGAGGCCGGCGGCATCAAGCGCATCATGGTGACCGATGACGGATGCGGCATCGCTCGCGAAGAGCTTGTCTTAGCGTTGCGGCGTCATGCAACAAGCAAGATTCACAGCCTGTCGGATTTGGAACGCGTCGCGAGTTTCGGATTTCGCGGCGAGGCGTTAGCCTCGATTGCCGCCGTGGCCGATGTTGAATTGACAAGCCGTACGAAAGATTCCGATCACGCTTGGTGTATCGGGAAAGACGGCGTTCAGCCGGCTTCGGGCTCTTACGGAACGCGCATCGTCGTTTCAGACCTTTTTTACAAAACACCGGCCCGGCGCAAGTTTTTAAAAAGCGAGTCAACGGAAGCTTCTCACGTGCGCGAACAAATCGAGCGCGTGGCACTTGCGCATCCGGCTATTGCTTTTCATTTTTTCGTTGACTCGAAAAATGTACTCGCCCTGACTGCCACAACGCGCGAAAAGCGTATCGACGCCGTGATGCCGCGAACATTTCGCGAAGCATCACGAGCGGTCTTATCGCAAGCCCCCGGCATTACGGTCAGAGGGGCAATCGGGTTGCCGTCTGCGGCACGAACACGTGCCGATGCTCAGTTTTTTTTCGTCAACGGGCGCTTTGTCCGTGATCGGGTTTTGCAACACGCCGTTCGAGCGGCCTACTCGGATGTGCTTCACGTTGCCCTGCAGCCGATGTTTTGCTTGGAATTGATTGTTGACCCGGCGCGCGTCGATGTGAACGTACATCCGCAGAAAACCGAGGTGCGATTTCGGGATGCCTCGTTCGTACACCGGGTTGTCGCGAAGGCTTTAACCGAGACTTTGGCTCGCATTGAAATCGATGCGGAAACAGGAGAAATTAAGTCCTCGAAAGTTCCCGAAAGTGAGGAAAAAAAGCCCGGCCCGATTCAAAACACTTTTGCGTTTCGGCGGGAAAACCCATTAAGTCAGGCACAATGGACGGCGCTTTTTTCTTCGGCCGAAGGGACTAAGACATCTGGTGTCGTACCGAGCGATTATCTGGCTCAAGAACCCTCGGACGGCCCCTTAGGGCACGCCTTGGCTCAGCTTGCCGGCATTTATATTCTTGCCGAGAATTCTCAGGGGCTTATTATTGTCGATATGCATGCGGCGCACGAGCGCGTGACATACGAGCGCCTGAAGCGCGAGGCCGATGGGAGCCTTTCCGTGCAGCCGCTTTTAGTCCCTGTCAGCATTTCGGTGAATGCCGAGCAGTCCGAAGCCTTCGAACGGCATCAGGACGATTTACGGGCCTTGGGATTGGATTTGAGCCGCCTCGGCGAGTCTGCTCTTTTGCTTCGGTCTCTTCCGGCCTTGTTACGCATGGGAGATGTGGATGCTCAAGAGCTTGTTTGTCGCGTCCTCGATGACTTTTCCGGATACGGAACATCGAAATTAACGGTTGAATTGAGAAATAAGTGCCTGGCTTCCATGGCTTGTCACGGGTCGGTTCGTGCTCACAGGACTCTGACAGTCCCGGAAATGAATGCGCTCTTACGCAGTATGGAAAGAACGGAGCGGTCCGGGGAATGCAACCACGGTCGTCCGACCTGGCAGCAGATTGCTTTGTCCGATTTGGATAAGTTTTTCATGCGGGGTCGGTAGATGACGCAACCCCGTGCTCTTTTGCTTCTCGGTCCGACGGCAAGCGGCAAAACGGCTTTGTCGTTTTTGCTCGCTAAGCACTATCCGATTGAAGTCATTTCCGTAGACTCGGCATTGGTTTACCGAGGGATGGATATCGGAACGGCCAAGCCCACGCCGCAAGAGCAAAGTGTGTGTCCGCATCACTTGATTGATATTCGCGATATTTCGCAGACCTATAGCGCGGCAGAATTTGCCGACCAAGCCGAGCGATTAATCCCTCAGATTTCCTCACGCGGACATATTCCGCTGATTGTCGGCGGAACGATGCTTTACGCCAAGGCTCTCCGAGAGGGAATTGACGACCTCCCATCCACGGACCCGGCCGTGCGCACGCAGGTGTTGCAAGAAATCCGAGATAAGGGTTTGGCGGCAGTGCGTCAAGAGCTTGTCCGTATTGATCCGGTGTGTGCCGCGCGCTTAACGGACGGCGATACGCAACGAATCGCACGGGCGCTTGAGGTCTACCGTATGACCGGAAAGCCGATGACAAGTTTTCAGTCCGGGGTTCGCAGCCCCGATTGCTCGCTCCCGGTAATCGGACTGATGCCCTCGGATCGAGTGCGCCTCCATCGGGACATTGCCCGGCGCTTTGACGCGATGCTTCAGACCGGATTTGTTTCGGAAGTGAAGGCTCTGATGGCGCGGGACGACTTTTCCCCCGAGTTGCCTTCGATGCGTTCCGTCGGATATCGACAAGCCATTGAGTTTGCGGCCGGGAAGACCGATTTGGCAACCTTCGTTGAAAAGGCTCTGGCCGCAACGCGTCAGCTCGCTAAGCGTCAACTTACGTGGTTACGTTCCATGCCGGAGACAACACTTGTCGATCCGCACACACAAAGCCGGGACGATCTTTTTTCGTGCATTGCGCCCGTTTTGGAGTCAATTCTCTCCGGGATACAAAAAAACGTCCCTTCCGATTCGGGCAGGGACGTTCGTTAGCCGGTGCGGTTTTACAGAACCACGCAGCCGGGAGCCCCTTCGGGACGTTTGACAATCGTGCCGATTCGGTAAACGGTTTCACCTTGCGCTTGGAAAGCCGCCTCAGCCTTGTCGGCATCTTCTCGGCTCACGATAACGGCCATGCCGATTCCGTTGTTAAAGACGCGGTGCATTTCATGATGATCGATGTTGCCGGTCTTTTCCAACCAGTCGAAAATCGCCGGACGCTTCCAAGAGTTCGCCTCAATGACGCACTGCGTGTCCTCGGGTAAAACACGCGGAATGTTTTCCAAAAGACCGCCGCCCGTAATGTGGGCCATGCCCTTGATTTTGACTTGTTTCATAACGGCAAGTGTCTGCTTGACGTAAATACGTGTCGGTTCTAGGGCGCGGTCTGCCAGGGTCGCTCCGTCAAAAGGCATGTCCCAAGAGGTACCGGAAACTTCGACGACCTTGCGAATGAGAGAAAACCCGTTGGAGTGGGGGCCGGAACTTGCCAGCCCCAAGACAACGTCACCGGCCGTGATGCTCTTGCCGTCGATGATTTCATCTTTTTCGACAATACCGACGGCAAAGCCGGCAAGGTCGTATTCGCCTTCGGGGTACATGCCGGGCATCTCGGCCGTTTCGCCGCCGATTAAAGCACACCCGGCAAGTTCGCATCCTTTGGCAATGCCGGTCACAACGCGGGTTGCCGTCGGGACATCTAGTTTCCCGCATCCGTAGTAGTCTAGGAAAAAGAGCGATTTGGCGCCTTGAACGAGGATGTCATTGACACTCATAGCCACGAGGTCTTGTCCGACCGTATCGTGGCGATTTAAGGCAAAGGCCAGCATCAGTTTCGTACCGACACCGTCCGTTCCCGAAACTAAAACAGGATTTTTGTAGTCTTTACCGATCTCAAACAGCGCTCCGAATCCGCCGATGGACCCGAGCACGCCGGGAATCAGGGTTCGTTTGGCAGCCGGTTTGATTTTTTCAACGAGTTCGTCACCGGCATCGATGGATACGCCGGCAGCAGCATAAGACAGTTGCGTCATGGGGCTAATGAGTTAAAAATTAAGAAAAAAACCGATGGTTCGCGGTAAAATCCGCGCTTATTCCCGAAGGTCGGCGTCATTGTAGCGTAAGCCAATCTGTTCGAGAAACGATTGTAAGACAAGAAAAAACCGATTCATTCTAGATGGATACACCGCAGCAGCTTTCCTTGGCGTTATCGCCGGCTCAGGAGCCGACGCTTGAAAATTTTGTCGTCGGAAACAATGCCGAGGCAATGGCGTCCGTACGCGCATTTTGTCAGGGAACGGGGCCGCAGTTTTTGTATCTGTGGGGCGAGCCGGGGTGCGGATGCTCGCACCTCATGCGCGCTGTTGCACCGCACCAGAGACAAAGAATTCCTGGCTTTGACGAAACCGTATCGCTTTATGCCGTCGATGATGCGCAGGCACTCCTTGTCTTTGAGCAAGAAGAGCTTTTTAATCTGATGAACGAAGTGCGCTCCCATCCCGGATACCGCATTGTCGTCGCCGGTCACGCTCCGATTCACCAATTGCCGCTTCGGGAAGATATCAAGAGTCGCTTAAGTTGGGGCCTTGTATTTGAATTACACTATTTAGATTCGGAAAGCGCCTTAGGCGAGTTCAGGCACCTTGCTTCGGAACGGGGCATTGATTTGGATGAAGGTGTTTGTCGCTGGATTGCCGTGCATTGCCCGCGGGACATGCGTAGCCTCAGGCAATTTCTCGATGACATTGATGCTTACGCAATGGAAAAGAAACGGCGCGTAACGTTACCGCTTCTATTGCAGTGGGCATCGGAGAGGAAAGATGAATCTGGCTGTTTTTGATTTGGACCATACGCTTTTGCCGTTCGATTGCGAATGGGTCTGGATTAACTATGTGGCTTCGTGCGAAGGAATCGATCCGAAAAAGGCGTTTGCTCCGTTAAAGCCCATGTATGAGGACTACTACACGCGTCACCACTTGGATGCGGATGCTTTTTGCCGGTTCCAACTGGCGTTTATCAGCCGGTTTCCGCGCGCTAGGCTCGATTGCTTACTTGCGGATTTTGTCCGAAAGACCGTCTCTCCTGCGATTTCCAAAGCAGCGCGCGACCTCGTGACCTCGTACGTTAAAAGAGGGGATGTGACGGCAATTTGTTCCGGGTCGTATTCGTACATTGTCGTGCCGATTGCCCGCCTTTTCGGAATTCCGGAGATTTTGTGCGGAGAGCCGGAAACCGATGCGGCCGGAAATTTCACCGGACGGCTTGTCGGTATCAACAGTTTCGGGGCCAATAAGGTTGTGTTCGTTCAGAATTATTTAAAGAGACATCCGTACATTCAGTCCGTCAGTTTCTTTTCCGACTCGCTCAACGATAAGCCGCTTTTTGACTATACGGAAAGCTTGGGCGGCCAGTGCTATGCCGTCAATGCGGGAGAAGATTTGACGGCCACTGCGAAAAGCCGGCATTGGAAAGAGCTCACGCTTTATACGCAAGAGGAAAGGAACAAGACCGTCTCCATTGCGGATGTTTTGGGTATTTAAGGCATGTTTGATTATGTAAAAAATGTAGTTCGTCGCCTGTGTGGTCAAACGAGCAGAACGTTTAATAAGACGCCTCGTATCATTGAAAAGTCCGAGCACGGCATCAATCCGAAACTGGTGAGTTGGCAGGCCAAGAAAACGTGTGAAGCCTTGCAAAAGCGCGGATTTAAAGCGTTCATCGTCGGAGGCGCCGTTCGCGATCTTTTGCTCGGAGCGTCTCCAAAAGACTTTGATGTTGTGACGGATGCAACGCCCGAACAGGTCAAGCACTCGCAGCGGCGCGCCATCATCATCGGACGTCGCTTCCAAATTGTTCACGTTTTGTTCGGCCCGGAGATTATCGAGTGCTCGACGTTTCGGGCCCTCGATGCGCTCGGAGTTCGGAAGGATGCCGAAGGACGTGTCGTGAGCGACAATGTTTTCGGTCCGATGTGGCAGGATGCAGCGCGACGCGACTTTACAATCAACGCGCTTTACTACGACCCGGTGACCGAGCAAGTTTACGATTACCACAACGGACTGAAAGATCTCGCGCAACGGCGCTTACGGATTATCGGATTTGCACCGGAGCGGTATCGGGAAGATCCCGTGCGCATGATGCGCGCCATTCGGATTGCCGGAAAACTCGGGCTGAGCATTGAGGCGGCTACGAAAAAGCCGATTATCCAAATGGCCGACTTGTTGCGTAATGTTCCGGCCGCGCGTCTTTTCGATGAGATGATGAAGCTTTTTACTTGCGGGAAGGCTGAGATTTGTCTGAAAGAGATGCGCAAAAACCACTTGCTTTATCCACTCATGCCGGTTTTGGACGTGATTTTGAGCGAGCCGCAGGGCGAAGAGTTTTTGATGCTCGCCATGCACAGAACCGACGAGCGTATTGCCGTCGGAAAGAAGATTTCGCCGTCCTTTTTGTTTGCAACACTTTTGTGGCCGCAGGTCAAAAAACGGTGGGATGCCTATCAGAGTCGTCCGAGAACAACACGCGTTAGCGCGCTTTTTCAGGCCTGCGAAGATGTGGTTGCAACACAATGCAACGGCCTATTGATTCAAAATCGTTTCATTATCGATATGAAAATCATTTGGATGCTTCAAGTGCGTTTTGAGCGTCGGACGGGGAAAAACCCGTATACGCTGATTGCGCACCCGAAGTATCGTGCCGGGTACGACTTTATGCTTCTACGGAGTCAACTCGGCCACGTTCCCGAGGAACAGGTGCATTGGTGGGAAGCTTTTGTTGCCGCCGATGAGACAACACGCGAGGCGATGGTCCTTGCGGAAGAAAAGGCCGCTGGAAAAATACCGGCCAAATCGCGTCGCCGTATAAGGGCCTCTAAGGGAGCAGTTTCGGAATCCGAGGTTGCCGAGGCGCTGCAAACACTCGAGTCGGAAAGAAAGGTCAGAAGGTCTCGGAAAAGACAGACTTCCCGCAAGAGAGCCGACAAGGGTAAGGTGATTGCCGAGGTGTCCGAATCGACGGAACAGACATCCCGATCCGATTCGCGCAAATCAGTCCGGGAGAAGTGCGTTGATTCCGAAACTTAAGAAAGCCCCTGACGATTTTGTCTCGGCTTACGTGGGGCTCGGCGCGAATTTGGGTGATGCGCAAGCCACGCTGCGCGCGGCACTTTCGCAAATGGACCGTCTGGAGCACACACGTCTTTTGTCATCCTCCTCGTTATATCGGACCGAACCGATTGACTCGTTCGGGGACGACTATATCAATGCCGTTGCCTGCCTGGTTACAAAGCTCAGTCCTGCGGACCTTCTTTCTTCCTTGCAGGAGATTGAGACACGTTACGGTCGCGTGCGTCCTGCCGGCATTCATAATGCGCCTCGAACGCTTGATTTGGATTTACTCTTGTATGCCGATTTAAAAAGCGAAGACCCGGACTTAACACTTCCGCATCCGCGGATGAAAAAACGGGCTTTCGTTCTCGTGCCGCTGTTTGAAATTGCTCCGGCCGGGTTTCCTTCTCAAGACCTGCTACCCGATGTCTTGCTCCCCGGCGTCTCCGGGCAACGCATCACTCCGGTGACAAAGGCCTTGTTCCTGTCGTCTTCGGAAAGAGGCGGATTTTAGGAGTTTCTATGCATTTTCTTTCATCGGTGCCGGTTGTTGTACAAACGGCATTTCTTTTGGTACTTTCCAATTGCTTCATGACATTTGCCTGGTACGGGCATCTTAAAAATCTCGCCGGCTCCCCTTGGTATGTTGCCGCCGTCGTCAGTTGGTCGATTGCACTTTTTGAGTATCTACTTCAGGTCCCGGCAAACCGAATCGGGTTTACGGAGCTTTCGCTCGCGCAACTTAAAATTCTGCAGGAAGTCATCACGCTCAGTGTCTTCGTACCCTTTGCCGTGCTTTACATGAAGCAACCGCTTAAACTTGACTACTTGTGGGCGGCTTTGTGCCTTTTCGGGGCGGTCTATTTTATTTTTCGTTCCGCCTAAGATCCTTGCAGAAAAAATCAGTATAATTCCGCTCTCACGTGAAAGCCCGGGTGGCGGAATGGTAGACGCAGAGGACTCAAAATCCTCCGCCCTTAAAAGCGTGAGAGTTCGAGTCTCTCCCCGGGCACCATGAATTTCTCCTATGTGGAAGACGAAAAAAGGGAACGCTCGCGTTCCCTTTTTCTTCGTCATCTGCGTGCTTTTTATTCGTCAACACGCATACCCTTGACGGTCCATTGACCGGTACTTTCCAAAACGGTCCGCCACAGTTCGCTCTTGGGATCCATCTTGCGGCGCTTTGCCGTGACAAGTTCCAACGGAACGTACACGAACTCGTCCATGATTCGAGAGACGACAACACCGGTTCTGCCGGCCATTGCCGCATGGACGGCGTGCTGACCGAGCTGTCCGCAGTAGGCAGCATCGGATGTGTTGGCATGCACCGAGCGAATAATGTAGCTCGGATCGATGTACTTGATGGTCAAATCTTGATTGCGTTCGGCAAAGAATTTCTTTAAGCGTTCTTTGAGGAACGTTCCGATATCGCTTAAAACAATGTTGCCTGACGGGTCGTACTGTCCGGTTCCTTGCATCAGGTGCTGCCCGGCGCCTTCGGCTGCCACAATCACGGCGTGACCTCGGGCACGGATGCGCTTGAAGACCGCCTCAAGAAGTCCCTGCGGACCGTCAATCTCAAAGGGTAGCTCCGGTACGAGCACGAAATTGACATCGCGCATGGAAAGTGCGGCTTGAGCGGCAATAAATCCGGACTCGCGTCCCATGAGTTTGACCAGACCGATCGTGTTATGACATCCCATAGCCTCGGCGTGCGCACATTCGATGGCCTCGGTGGCTTTCTCGACGGCCGTGTCAAAGCCGAACGACTTGGGCACATAGTTAATGTCGTTATCAATCGTCTTCGGGATACCGATGACGGAAATGTGCAACCCGCGCTTGGCGATTTCGTTTTTAATGGCGATTGCTGCCTTCATCGACCCGTCGCCTCCGATGAAGTAAAGAATGTCAATCCGTTCTTTTAAAAGACGGTCGACAACGCGTTCAATCGGTTGCGAGCCGCGGGATGTTCCGAGAATCGTGCCGCCGAAGTGATGAATGTTGCTGATATCGTACGAACGAAGGACAACGGGAGTGAAGCCTTTTTCTTCAATAAATCCGGCGAGCCCGTACCGGAAGCCGAGAATGTCATCGGCACCGTACGCGTAATGGGACTCCAAAACAATGGAGCGAATCACATCGTTCAACCCCGGGCACAAGCCGCCGCAGGTCACGATAGCGCTACGTGTGCGCTTCGGGTCGAAAAACAGGCGTTCATGGGGACCGGCGGCCTCAAACAGACAGTCGGTATGTCCGCCGACATCTCGCGAAAAATCAGTAGGTAGGTGCAAAAGCACCGTATGCGAGGACGGGAAAACGCCGCTCGCTAAATTCGAGTCAAACCGCGCTTGTCCCAGGATTTCCGTATTGATTTTAAAAATTTTCTCGTCAGTCATAGGTAGGAGAAATATTCTTGAAAAACGAACGCACTCTATCAAATCCGAAGAGCCTTGGCGAAGCCTTTACAAAAAAATTCAAGTAGGGCGACCTGCCCGGACGCGTTGCCGAGCGCAAAAGGCGTCCGGTGCTTCTTCAGTCGTTTGACAAAGTGTTTCGGGGAAAGAGGATGTTTTTCCGCGCCCTTTTCCTAGTGCATCTTGAACCCGAATCGTCCAATGTAAAAGCCGGCACCGATTAGGATCCAGACTACAAGGAGTATGTACGAGGGAGTGCCGAAATGCACGAAATCGAGTCCGGGAATCGGAATCAATTGCAATGCGATAAAAAACACGGAAAAAGCGGCGCCGAGTATGGAAACAATCGAAAGGAAACAATCTGATTCTCCGTTTCGCTTCATCGTGACACGCGTAGCAAGGCACGTGAAAAGAAAGCCGATTGAGGCACCGATAGCGCACATATCGACAAACCAACCGAGGGCCTCTCGACCGAGAATCGGGCCCGAAAGCGAAATGCCGATGCAAAACAAGAGCGCATTTTTCGGCGTTCTGTGTTTGGGATCGATGACGGCAAAGGATTTGGGGAGATATCCGTCTCTGGTCATCGAATACATCAGGCGCGAGGAGGCCATTTGACGTTCTCTCCGCCGTGCACGACGGAGATTCTCTACTGTGTCAGCAGCTTACGCCGCTGATCACTTCGGTGGATTCCTGCTGCTGATTCGGCGTCGGTCTTTTGGA
>OIWT01000037.1_pt1 | contig 170697 bp, 114 predicted proteins | sample 1587701 | NCBI WGS metagenome assembly OIWT01 (sample SAMEA3888904, study PRJEB22519) | human gut metagenome | biome: human gut; feature: human-associated habitat; material: faeces | place: Denmark | collected 2009
TCTCCCTTGGTGAAACAGGGGCTTGCAAGTGACCGCGATCTTCCGGGCTTGCAGAGCCATGCTTGTAAACAGAACTATGTAATTATTTCGCCTCTAAATAGTAGTATTTCCCCAATAAATACTTTTTGTCCGGTGAGTAGGGGCAATCGGCTTTACTGCCGTAAAACATCAAAGCGCCGCTATTCGCAGTAGAACAAAGCACCATCACACTTCCGAGCTTTCCAATGCTGCAAACTTCATCGTAAACTTCAAAAATCGATGGGTGCCAATGAGTTATACCGCTTTCAATTTTTCCCAACGACCATTCGCTTACACCGAAATAACACGCCGATGGATCGACACCGATTTCAATCATGATGTTTTCATATAAATGCCACATGATTTTTTCGCCATCATCAGTAAGTTCAAAGGAGCCACATAAATTCGGAGTTTGAAGCATCATCTCGTAAAGCTCCTTGGAGTTTTCCGGGATAAGCATTTTTGATGGAGATTCTTCGTTTTCAAATACATTTTCATAATTCCATGTGACAAAGATGCAGTTTGGAATATCTTTACCGTTTAAATTTAGTATTGGAAACATTTTCCTTTCAACAAGTAACTTTACGGGATAAATTGCCGTCTTATCCAATTTATCAAGCAATTTATCATAACATTCATCGAAAGGTTTCCAATCACCGTCACAATCTACTTGCCAATATTTTTTGTTTTCATCAAAATCAATTTGTTCAAAGTCCGGGAAAAGATAAATTGTTTCGTTGTAAATGAAATATTCAAATCCGTTTGATTCTTGCTTGATATACTTTAACTGTAAGTTCCGTCGCACAGCAGAATTGTAAAAGCGATATTCAGGTGAGTTCAGAATATCCATCGTGAACTTTTGTTTGAAATCTGCATAGTAACGAGATTTTTTATATTCCTTTTTGTCTTTTGGCGTTTGGAACAATGTATATATTCCTGCAATTGTTACTCCTACGATAATTAAGGGCGAGAGTATAACAACTGCTAATGCGATCAATATTTTTTTACACCATTTTAACTTGTTCATTGTTGCTGCGAGCCTCCCTTCTATATCTATAAGGCAAAGGCGAAAAGCTACCTCACTTATTCACTATTCACTTTTACTTATTACTTCGCCAAACCTCCCGCAGGTATGCGAAAAGTGAAGAGATAATAAGTAAACCTCCCACACTCTCGCGCGGGAGGTTTGGCTGGGGTGGCCGGATTCGGACCGACGCGTGCGGGAGTCAAAGTCCCGTGCCTTACCGCTTGGCTACACCCCAATAACAACGGTGACATTGTATCACAGTTTGCCGGCTTTGTCAAGATTTTTTGCTGAGTAATTTCCCGGCGGATTGCGGATCTGCTTCGACTGTCCGCAAACGTACCGGAAACACCGCCGCAAAGTGCACCCCGGAGTCGTGGAAAAGCGATTGCTTCCGCGTACCCGCACCGCACTACACCTCAACGACCACCAGCTCCCGCGAATTGAACAGGCGCGGAATCGGTGTCACGGTATTGGACAGCCCGCGCGAGATGATTAGACGCCCCTCATGGACGCCACTCGTATACTTGGGGAACAGCCCCTGATCCGGCGCGAACACGCCCCGTCCGAACAGGCGCCATTGCCCGCCGTGTGCGTGTCCCGCAACAAACAGGTCAATGGGATAATCCCGCAGGTAACGGTCAAAATACTCCGGCTGGTGGCAGAGCAGAATCCGGTAGCCTGGCGTACGGCAGAAACCGTCCAGCCAGTTGAGATCCGGCATTCGCCCGGGATTAAGCAAGCCGGAGCGCATACCGCCCAAAACCAGTCCGCGATAGACCGTATAGCTCTGATCCAGCAGGACAGCGCCACTTGCACGGATGATGTCCTGCCAACAGGGGAGGATCGACCGTTGCGCGACCGACTCCCGCATCGGTTTTCCCAGGTTGATGTGTCCTGCGCCGGTTTCGTGATTGCCCCATGCGTAAAAGGTCGGCGCAAGGGCTGCCGCTTCAGCCAGGAAGCCAAGCCCCGGGCGGTCAGACTTTCCGGACTCGTCTGTCAGTACCGTCAGATTTTCAGTCAGATCTCCGGGAATCAGGATAAGATCCGGCGCGACGCGGCGCAGAGCTTCCATGAGCTTTCCGTAAGGCTCATCATGCAAATCAGCGACCACGGCTGCGCGGAAATGAACGCCGGGGTGTCGTTCCTCCCAGCCTGTATGAGGCACAACCGCACCGCAGGGAAGCCGCCTGTACGTGATCTGCATGGAAAAACTCCTTTGCTTTAAGAATACGTGCTGTGGCGTAGGCGCCGCACCAGTGCGCTGATGCCCCAAAGCAGGCACAGTCCCAGCAGTGCACCGACAACGTCAATCATGACGTCCAGCACGGACGCGCCCCGGTTCGAGAATATCTGATGAATTTCGTCAGAGGTGGCATACAGCAGGCAGAACACAGCCGGCACAGCCCAGCGGATGGCAGGGCGCCGCCAGTTTCTGTCTTCCCATGCTACCAGCAGGGCGCCGAGCAGGATGGCAAGCACGGCATACTCCGTCATGTGCGCCAACTTGCGCACCGGCATTCCCAGACGCTCCACGATCTCCGTCTGCTCCTCGGCAGGGAGCTTTTCGTAGCCGGGAACGACAACCGGAGCGATAGCCTCCGTCACCTTGTCGCTCCGGTCGCCCGACTGCGTCTTGTCCTCGTTCGAGAACAGAAATATCATGACCATTTCGGCAAGAATGCCCAAAAGCAACAGAACGCATACGGTCAGACGTGCCGGGGAGCGGTGTACGCGGGGGCGCCGCACGGAAGCGTCATCAGGAAGGGGAAGGTTCATGGAAACTGTTTCTCCTCTCTTAACTCTTAACTCTTAACTCTTAACTCTCAGTTCTCAGCTTTCAACTCTCATCTATCGTCTACCTATTCTGTGTGACCGACAGCCGTTTCATTTCCGGAACCCGTCAGGTGTCTCCGGCAGGCGGCGCAAAGCGTCGTCTTGCCAGCCGCCACGGCATCTGCCGGACTGCCGCTGCGGACATCCTCCGAGCGGTTGATATGATAGCAGTTCCGGTCGGTGTGCGCGACCGTTCCACCCTCCAGCCAGTAGACCCTGCCCGCATATGCCGCCAGGACGGGATCTGCGACGGGCGGTTGGGTATCCGGCTCCACGGGATCCGTAAATACAGCAGCGGAAATCTCCCGCAACTTTTCGGGTGTCAATGTCTCGCCGCCAACAAATCCGTCCGGGATCCCGCGGCAACCCGCAAAAAGGCAGACGGCAACAGCCAGTACCATGCCCGACAAGGCAGCGCGACGGATACGTGCCCGCCTGCGTGCCGCACGTTGCATGATGCTCATTCCGGCGTTCCCCTCCGCTTCTGCGTCAGATTCATTGATGAATACGTGTATTATAGCATGCCACAGGGCGAAAGTCAAGGTCACATCGGGCACTTTTTTCCGCCCTGTTTCGACACGTCCGCCGGTCATCCGCTCCGGCAGAGCCGTTCTGAACAAAATCGGAGGCCACCGCAGAACTGCGATGACCTCCCAGTCGGCTCCGCTCTCTCCTCCTGCCGGACGCGCACGTTGCGCCACCGACCGGGTACAGGTATGTCACAGAGCCAATGGACACCCCGCACGCCGGACGGAACCGTTCCGGAACGCGTCCTGCGCGGACGGGGAAGCCAAAACCGACTGTTGCAGTATGCTGCATCGAGAAGAGCCATCTCGGACACAAACAAGACTGCACTCCTATCATACCACAAATTCGCGTCGCCGTCAAGCGTCAAATACAGGATTCGGCAAAAAATGTGAGGGAAGCGCGGATTTCGACGTTGCCTCGGGGGGCACCTTACCCCCGCTATATATCATATTTGGATAGAATCTCGCTGGGTGTGCGGCGCAGGAGCAGCATAGCAGGCAGCAGTCCGAACAGAATGCACGCCGTCAGGATGACAGCCAGCAGTCCACCCGCCAGCCACAGCGGGAAGTACAGCAGCTGATTGAAGAATGCCGCACCGGAGAGGTACATCATCAGCAACGACGCCACAAGGAAGCCGATAAACACAGTCAACAGCGTCAGCATAACCGTCTCTATCAGGAATCGGTACAGCAAATTCTTCCGGGAAACGCCGATGGCACGCAGAATGCCGACCTCGCGCACCCGGCTCATGAAGGACGAACGCATGATGAAAAACACGCACAGGCACATGAAGGCAAGTATGACCGTCAGCGAAATACCGGCGGTAACAAAGCTCTCGGACAGGTCGCCGGCATTCTGACGGAGCAGCGTGTCGCGCGTGACCAGCGCGTCCCCGAACTGAGCCCGCAGGTATTCTTCAGCGGCGGCACGGTCTGCGGCGTGTACCATCAGGTAAGCCGAGCGGTGTGGCTGACCGTAGATTCCTTCCGTTCCGAACGGAATCACGTCCAACCGCCCGTCAGTCGCGCCTACGGAATACGACAGGGCAATGTAGTCCGCATCGCTCACCACCAGGGATCCGTTGCTCTGCGTATCGTCATACTGCCGTTTTATTTCATCGATATATCGTTCCTCCATCCAAGCGTGCTCACTCTTCCAGCTGTCGTACTCCACCGATTCCAACTCTTTCATCGTTGGCCAGCACCCGTTTTCCTGCCGGAAGCAGTACGCTTCCCACGCCGTCATAGCATCCGGTTCCGTCTCGCCGATCAGCTTCGGCAAGCCGAATGCATTGAAATCACACCCATACAGGTAGGAGTACAGCGATGCCATACTCTCCTTTTCCGCGTACAGCCACAGGGCGGAGTCTGTCGTCTCGGCGCCCTCCCGGAGAAATTCCGGCAGGTAGCGCGGGAAATACTCGAACAGGTACTGCCAGAGAAGCTGACCTTCAGACAGTCCGCTGTCGGACTGCGTCCCGATATAGTCCCTCAGCGACAGCAGGGTTTCGCCCTTGACCGAAAGGACATACTGCGGGTACAGGTTCGGATCCGCCCATGTTGTTATGATCTCCCGCACGGTGAAGCTGCGCCCGAGCACGGTCAGCGTTTCGCCCACTTTGAAAACGCCGTCCCCCAGCACCGCGACCTCGCCGTTCTTCAGCTCGCCCTTGTACCTGGTCTGCAACGAAAGCGGTGTCACAGGCAGATCCATATTGTCGCGCAGAACGCGCTGTGCCGCCGCAAGATCGGGAAGCAGGTACGCTTTCTCCGACGAACGGACAATGCCTGCAATGCTTAACAGTGCCGACGAGGTACCCATTCCCATATCCGTCGACTCAATCATGATGTCCATATCTCCCGTCGAGCCGGCAGTCATCATCGTCAGCCCCAAAAGGTCTTCATAGCTCTTGATATAGCTGGCTTCACTGCTCGCCAGCAGATCATCTGCCATGGCGGTCGTGATAAGAATCTCCGAAACGCCCGCGACCTCTTTTCTGCCGCAGACCAGCTCCGCGTCCTGCAGCATGGACAACGGCAGGGTGTATCCCTGCGCACTCAGAGTCGGCTCACTCTGCGCGGTCATGAACCCGGCGGTGCGGAACTGCACCTTGCCCCGGACGTTGTTCGGATGCGTGACCAGCTGTGCGCCGTTGATGCCGTTATGTCCGATGGTATCGCCCACCAACGCATTGTAGTCATACCCGAAATTACCGGCTTTGTCCGCCTCGACCGGGATAAAGAACAGATCGGGATCGTACTCCTTCCGGGACGTGATATAGCCCTTCAGATCGACGGCGGAGGAAGCCGTTGTAAACACCATGACGATCGCAAGCATGATCAGACACACGCGGAGGAACCGCTTGCCCCTCTTGCGGCGTTGCGAGTAGTTCTCCCGCCACGCCAAGGAAAGCGCGTTGCGGAAATGGTACAGCCGCCCGAAGTGCCCGCCCTCAATCGGTCCCAGTGCCGACATATCCAGCGGCTTTCCGCCCCGGTTGGCGTGCGCCGTGTCCGCCGTAGTCTGGAAACTGCCCTCCCGCAGATGGATCTCGGAAGTCTCATCCAGGAAACGGACACCGGGGGTATCGCAGGCAAGGAACAGCCTCCCCCCCTCGCTGACCAGCCGGATGTGTACCGGGCGATCGGCGGGCAGGTCGCCGTAGGTTGTCAGGCTGACGCCGGGCAGATTATCCGTGCGCGTAGCCAAATCACCGAGAAAAATGTCGTTCTTGTTGCGCTGGACATATCCGGTCGCACCGGTGTTGACACGGTCGCCGACAATGCGCCCGTCCGCCATCTCAATAACGCGATCGCAGTAATAATCCACCAGGTTCGCCTCGTGCGTGACCAGCAGTACCAGCCGCGTGCGGGAGATCTCCTTCAGGATGTCCATGACCAGCACGGTATTGTTCTCGTCCAGGTTTCCGGTCGGCTCATCCGCCAGGATAATGGCAGGCGATTTGACAATAGCGCGCGCGATGGCGACCCGCTGCTGCTGACCGCCCGAAAGCGTGTCGGGCGTGCGCTCACGGAATTTGTCCATGTCCACGTCGGCAAGCGCCGCCAGGACGCGCGTCCGGATAACCTGCTCGTCCTCTACGCCGCACAGGCGCAACGCGTCCGCGACGTTTTCAAACACCGTTTCCCCGACGTTCAGATTGTAATTCTGGAAGATATAACCCGTATACCGGTTGCGGATAATATCGGGATCATTCGCAAGGCTTTCTCCGAATATCTCGATACTGCCCGATGCGAGGCTGTCCAGTCCGCCGATGGTATTGAGCAGGGTAGTCTTACCGCAGCCGCTCTTGCCGAAAATGGCGATCATGCCGCTTTCCGGCAGGGACAGGCTGATGCCGTTCATGACGTGGATCTCGTTTTCGCGCCCACGGTTATAGTATTTCTGGGCGTTGTCTATTCTCAGGATAGCTTTCTCGCTCATGCCTTGTTTCCTCCCTTCAGCGTTTTCTTGACCGACTGGCTGAACATCTTGCGCACGTACCGGCGGGACAGCCGCAGTGCGACTGCCACCAGGAGCAGCGCCAGCAGGATATATTCCCGCGCGTGCAGGAAGCTGAACAGCTCATTGGTCTGCGGAAGCGAATATACCACGGTGCAGGCGACCGCCGTCACAAGTATGGCGGGAATCAGAGCAGTCAGCGTCTGCACGTAGATGCTGATTCGCACAACCGGCGTCGGAATGCCCATGGAACGCATGATGGCGATATCGCCCCGCGATGCATTCATGGCGTGCGAGGTGCAGAGCCCCAAAAACAGTGCAATGAACACAACAGCCAGCACCCAGCCAACCAGCAGGAATCCGCTCGTAATAACCTTTTCCAGTCGTTCCAGAACATCCTCATCCACCGTCTCATCGGACGGTACGGCAACGTATCCTGCCTCGCGCAGCTCGTCTACCTTTGCGTGCGCTTCGCGGTCGCTGTCAAAGAACAGGCTCGCCTGGGTATACGCTTTGGTAAAATACTCGTTCTCCACGAAGGAAGTCAGAATATCCGGCGCAATGACCAGCGCCATCTCGTCATATGTCTGCCGGAGAAGCACCGCCGTCTCCTTGCTCACCGAGGTGACAAGCCGATAGCCGGAGAAATCCATATTAACGTCACTCCGCTGCCCATACCCCGAACCGCGGAAGTCATCCACATACCCTGTACGGTACCCGTACTGATTCTTCCGGTAGCTGACAAATGTGCCCGTCAGGGACACGTCTGCACTGACATTCGCGGCATCGTAGACGGTATCGCCATTCACCAATGACGCCAACGTGTAGGTGCCCGGCTCCATGCCGAAATCCACTATAATGCCGCCGCCCTCCAGCCGGTATTCCCGTGAAAATTCGTTGCCCGGCTGGCTGGACTTCAGTCCGACCGAAACGGAGAAGTTATACTGCTGCTTCTGGAAGAATACCGCCGCAGTCGCCGTCCGGTAGCCCTCCTCCGTAAACAGCATCCGGGAATTCCTCGTGTTGTCGTAGAAGTAGCGCACACCGGTAACGGTGTAGTTGGTATTGCTCAGCACGCCGCTGTTATAGCTCGTATCCGACGACAGGACGAAAGGCTCAAACTCCTCGCCTGCCCCATAACTGCTCTTCATGAAAATCGGCAGTTCCAGAAGAACCTCGTTCGCAGTCTCCGGCAGGCGACCGCCGTCCGGCGTGACACCGTTCGCATAGGCAAAGCGGAAGTTCAGGTAGTGCAGACCGTCCTCCTGCCAATTCTTCCCCAAAAACAGTGTGACGGTCTGATCCATCAGGTAATCGTAGCGGACCGTGCGCTCCGCCCCGACTGTTGCTGCCAGCTTTGCCAGCTCATCCGCCGTCATGATGCCGCCGTCCGCCCGCGCAATGACGGTCCGCCCCTGCATATGGGTGAACATATAATTCTTGTCAAACAGTCTCTCGGCGGAGGAGGACAGCGACGTGACCACCGTCAGAACCAACGCAGTCACGATCATGAGCATACACAGGAACAGCGACAGCTTGGGCATGGCACCGAAGCGGACACGTCCCAGTGTCAGTCCGTTACGCAGCTGCTCACGATGCCGTGCAAACGGCTTCTGCGGCTCGGTCGCCTCCGGAGACGGTGCCTCGGTCGGGACAGGTGCGGGCTTGGAAATGACCTGATCCGACTCCACGGCGCCGTCAAAAATACGGATATGCCGCGTGGCACAGTGCTCGACCTGCTCAAAATTGTGCGTGACAACCACCACCAACTTGTCGCGGGAGACCTCGCGCAGGAGCGAGATGATCTCCTCTGAGGTCTGGCTGTCCAGATTGCCGGTCGGCTCGTCCGCCAGAATGATGGGGCTGTCCTTGGCAAGTGCGCGGGCGATGACGGTGCGCTGCTTCTGCCCGCCGGACAGCTTGCTCCCCTTGTGGTGAATGAATTTTTCCAGTCCCACGCGGCGCAGAAGCTCCAGCGCGCGCGCCCGGCGCGCCCGGCGGTCGGAGATGTTCATCAGCGCCAGCTCAACATTCTGCAGAACCGTGAAGCTTTCGATGATGTTATATTCCTGAAAAATGAAGGAGATGTACTGCTTCCGATACTCCTCCCAATCGCTCTGCAGATAGTGCGAGGTCGGCTCCCCGCATATCAGCAGTTCGCCCTCCTCGTAGGTGTCCATCCCGCTGAGCACGTTGAGCAGCGTGGATTTACCCGAGCCGGATTTGCCTGTGACCGCAACAAACTCGCCCCGGTCAAAGGACAGGTTCACCCCGCGTATGCCTACTGCCACATTCCCCTCGGACACGTATATCTTCCCGATATTTCTCAATTCCAGCAACGGTGTCGGCATTTTTATCTCCCTTCGTTTTCTGAATTTGCTTTCATATTGTATCACATCCCGCATCTGAATGCAAGAGAACGGCGCAGAATTAAAAAAATCTTAAGAAATGGGACGCGATGCTTGCGGGCGTCCGTCCGATGCACCGAGAAAGGGAGCGCCTGCCCGAAGGACAGCGCTCCCCTTCCCTGCTCAGTTCCCGCCCCGCGCGAAGCACTCCGCCGCAGTCAGGGTATTACGCAGCAGCATGGTGATGGTCATAGGTCCGACACCGCCCGGCACCGGCGTAATGGCGGACGCGACCGGCTCGACCGATGCAAAATCCACGTCCCCGGTCAGCTTTCCGTCCGCGCGGCGGTTCATGCCGACATCCACCACCACGGCACCCGGCTTGACCATATCGGCGGTAAAGAAATCCGCGCGCCCGATCGCCGCGACCAGGATATCCGCCCGGCGCGTGACCTCGGCGAGATTCCGCGTGTGGCTGTGGCAGACCGTCACGGTGCCGTTCGCCTGCAGCATCAGCATTGCCATGGGCTTGCCGACGATGTTGGAGCGCCCCACCACAACGCACTCCTTTCCGTCGCAGGAAATGCCGTAGCGTGCAAGCAGTTCCATGATCCCGGCAGGCGTGCAGGGCAGAAAACTGTAATTCCCCGTCAGGAGCCTGCCGACATTGTAGGGATGGAAGGCATCCACGTCCTTGTCCGGACGGATGCGGAGCAGGATGCGCCCGGCGTCCAGATGGCGCGGCAGGGGCAGCTGCACGAGGATACCGTGGATGCGGTCATCCTCATTCAGTCTGTCCACCAGTGCCTCCAGTGTCTCCTGCGTTGTGTCGGCGGGCAGTTCAAAGCCCTCCGAGTAAAAGCCGACCTGCTCGCAGGCACGGCGTTTGTTCCGGACATAGACCTGCGAAGCCGGGTCGTCGCCCACGATGACCACTGCCAGACCGGGCACAACGCCGGTGCGTTCGGTCAGGGCGCGTGCCGCCGTTGCGATTTCCCCACGCACCTGCGCGGAGGTTGCTTTTCCGTCAAGAATGACTGCCATATAGTTTACTCCTCGTTTCTTCAGTGCTTCCCTGATACTATGCGATTGCGGTATTCCCCTATGTTTCAGGCGGATATACCACCGCCAACGCGTACTGCCCCGGGCGGAAGGTGCGGCGGAACAGTGCCTCCACCTCCTCAAACGTAATCGAGGCAGCCGTCGGCAAAAAGTCAAACAGCGACAGCCCGTCCATCGCGTAGGACAGGAGCGAACCGCCGATGCTCTCGGTGGAGTCAAAGCCGGTCACGTAATCGGCATACTGGATGCGGCGACTGCGTTCAAAGGCGGCGCGGGACAGTCCCTCGCGCGACAGCCTGTCCACGCAGGCAAGAAAGGCACGGTAGACCGCATCGGGGTCATCGGATTCACCCGTGAAATCGTAAAAGGCGTACCCGCGCCCGATGGAGGTGCCGTAGGACACGCCCGGCGTGACCAGCCCCGACTCGTACAGTCCGTTATAGAAGTCCTCCGAGCAGGAGAACAGCATCTCGGACAGGATGCACATACACAGGTCACGCCGGAGCATTCCGCGCGGGTCGGGTGGAATATCCGCGTCCTTGATGCCCAGGGAAAACACCGGCTTGGAGGCAGACGCTCCGGCACCGGGATGTGTCCCGTCCGTAACCTGCCGCATATCCCGCACGGCGCGTTCCCGGCATACGGCGGCAGGCTCGCGTACCGGACGGGGAGCAGGCAATGTACCACCCTGCCCGCCCGGCTTCCGCGCCAAACCGGGGCAGGCATCCACTGCCGCCAGCACCTGTTCCGGCGTAACCTGCCCGCAGACAGCCAGCGTCATGCCGCCCCGATCGTAGCGGGCGGAAAAGGCGGTATGCAGTATCTCTGCCGTGATGCGCCCGACCGATGCCTCAGTCCCGCAGATATCGCCCCGGATCGGGTGGGAACGGTACAGCGACCGGAGCAGCAGATTGGCGCACACCTCCCACGGATCATCCGCTCCCATGCGGATCTCCTCGCGGATGATGCGCCGCTCCCTTCTGACCGAGTCAGGCGTGATGTGCAAACCCGAGACCATGCGTAGCAGAGCACCCAGTGCCCGGTCAAAGCTGCCGGCTCTGCCCTCCGTACAGGAAAACAGGTAGACCGTCCGGTCATAGGTCGTGTAGGCGTTGACCTCCGCGCCCAGCGCGGCAAACGCCGTCTCGGCATCCCCGCCCCGTGCCGTCTCAAACATTTTATGCTCCAGGAAGTGCGCAACGCCTGCAGGTTCGCCGCGGGCACGGTCGAAGGAACCGCAGGGTACGCCCAGCGCGGCATACGCAGTAGACATATCCTTCGGGCAGACCAAGATGCGCAGTCCGGACGGGTGGCGCGTCTCGTAGTAGCGCTCACCCAGCTCCGGGCATTCATGCAACCGGAATGATGCAGATTCCAATACTCAGTCCTCCTCGTCCTCGTCCGGGCAGTCGCAGTCGGACAGCCCGTCGTCCTCCGCGCCGTGCGCCGCGCCGGGTTCGCTCCCCAAAAAGTACACCGTGTCGGGCACAAACCGTGCCGCCGCACGCATCAGCTGCCGCCTGTCCACCGCCAGCACCTGTGCCAGACGGGATTCCGGCGTGTCGGATGCGTCGGCAAATCCGGCGCCCGCAGACTCGGTGCCGTTCAGTACCCGCCCGAACCACAGATTCTCCAACGCGCAGGGGCTGTCCGGTATCTGGCGGAAGGCATTCCCGTAGGACGCCTTTGCCAGCCGCAGATCATGCGCCGTAAAGCTTCCCGCCGCGACGCCCTCCGCCTGCGTGCGGATGGCGTTCTCTGCCGCCGTCCGGTTGGCAGGCGCGACGCCACAGGACACGGTCAGCACGCCCTTGGAACCGAAAAACGCCGAATCGCAGTAGTAGCAAAGCCCCAGTTCCTCCCGCACATGGCGGAACAGCAGACTGTCCTGCATGACGCCCAGCATCTCATTGAACAGGATGGCGGCTGGCAGCAGTTGCCTGTTTTCGGACTGGGTGATACCCGATGACCACCCCATGCACAGCCGCCCCTGCGAGAGACTGCGCGCTTCGTCCACGCGGCGCGGCACAAGCGGCGCAGCATGAGGCAAGGTAGGCGGCAATGTGCGGCAGGCTGGCTTGAGAGCCGCAAACGCCGCCCGCCAGTGTGCCTCCAGCGTCTCCGGAGAAGCCTTGCCCACATAGAACACCTCCAGCCGCGCGCAGGCGAGAAACGACTGCCACAGCGCCGTCAGCTGCTCCGCCGTCACGTCCCGGATGTGCTCCGGGCGCCCGAACAGCGACACGCCGCTCGGCTCCTGCCCGTACAGGATGTGCCGCATCCGCCCCTCGGCGTAACTGCGCGCCTGATTGCGATCCGCCAGGATAGCATCGCACAGTGCCTGCTTCTCCTGCTCCACAGACCGCCGGCGCAGAACGCCGTCCTCATCGGTCAGCGGCTCCAGGATAAGACCGGCAAGCAGGTCGGCAACGCCGCCCAGAATATCCAGTCCCCGGTCGGCGGCAGGCAGGCAGGAGTCATCCAGCATCTCGGCGGTGAAACCGAGCACCTGCCGATCGCCCGCGTGGAAATTACGGATGGTCAGCGTCGCGCCATACAGCTCATCCAATCGCCGGTTGATGTGCAGTTGACTGGGGAACCGGCTGCTCCCGCGCCGCAGAACACCGAACAGCAACGTCATGCGCGGCGAAAGCACTTGATCCGCCGGCAGGATGGCGGAAATGCTCAGGCGGGCGGTTTTGAATCGCTCGGTCTGCAGAATGTGCAGTGTAACGGCATCACCCACGCGGACGGTATGGGGCGGAGACATCAAAGCGGCACTGCTCACGCCTGTGCTTCCTCCGGTGCGTGCTTGATGCCGTCCCACACGGCGTTAAGCTCTGTCATGGACAGATCCGCCATGTTCTGTCCGCGCGCCCGAACCGCATGCTCGACCCGCTCAAAGCGGTCAATGAACTTGTCCGTTGCGTGCATGAGGGCTTCCTCCGACTTGACGCCGAGCTTGCGTGCAAGGCTGGTCACAGTCAGCAACAGATCGCCCAGTTCCTCCTCTACCGCCGCACCGTCGCCGGATGCAGACGCCGCCCGCACCTCGGCAATCTCCTCCGCCAGCTTGGCATACACTTCATCCGCATCGGCAAAATCAAAGCAAGCCGCCTTTTTGCCGACCTTCTGCGCCCGCATGAGTGCCGGCTCCATGGCGGGGATCGCGCGCAGCTGATCCGTCAGCGTGACACGCTCCGCCTGCTTTTCCACGCCCTTGAGTTTTTCCCAGTTTGACAGCACCTGCTCACTGCCGTCCACGTGCACCTGCCCGAACACGTGCGGGTGGCGGTATATCAGCTTCTCGCAGATGTCGTTTGCCACATCGTATACCGTGAAGCGCCCCACCTCGTCCTCTATGCGCGCATGGAACACCACCTGCAACAGTACGTCACCCAGCTCCTCCCGCAGATGCACCGGATCATCCCGGTCGATCGCCTCCACGACCTCGTAAGTCTCCTCAATCAGATCGTTGCGGATGCTGTGATGATTCTGCTCGATGTCCCACGGGCAACCGCCCGGAGAGCGCAGCAGCTCCATGATCAGCACCAGATCGTCAAACGTGTAGCTCCCCTTCTCCCGGGACAGCAGGTAGTCGATTCTCTCCTCACGGCTTGCGTTTTGCATATCAGATATCATGTTCGGTTTTCCTTCCTTTTTTGATGTATCGTCCGGCGGGCAGACAGACCGCCGCCGCGCCCATACCGTACAGCAGAGCGGTGCCCCCTATGCGGCATAGAATATCCGGCACGCTGTCCCCGCCGAATCCCACGCAGGCGCACAGGCGCGGTGCCAGAGCCACCGCGGGCAAAGCCAGCGCAATAGGCAGAATAAACAGTCCCGCCAACGCCCGCCCGTGCGGCAGGATATCCGGCGCGAAGCGGGCAAGCAGAATACAGTTGCAGAGCAGGATCAGCGTGTCACAGCACAGAGAACTGACCGGTGCGGCAAGCATCCCCCAATCCGGCAGAGCCAGCAGTCTGTACGCCAGCACCGCCTTGACCGATGTGCCGATCAGCATGGAAACCACCGGTGCGGCGGCGTGTCCCGCCGCCTGCAGCATGGCACCCGTGACTGTAATCAGACACGCGGACGGCACCGCCAGCCCCAGCAGGCGCAGCCACGGCGTTGCCTCCGCGACCGCCTCCGGCTGTCCGCGGAACAGCAATGTCAACACATCGCCGCCAAGCCCAAACAATCCGAGTCCGGCGGGAACGGCAAATGCCAACGTCAAGCCCAACGCCCCGGCGCAAGCGCGCCGTGCCTGTCGCGCCGCCTCCGCGCATTCCCCGGCAGCAGTCCCCGTCCGGAGACGGCGGACTGCACCGGACAGTACCGGCACCAGCGACATCGCCACCGAGGCGGACAACGAAGGCAGTATGTTGAACACCGGAACCGCCAACGTGGAATAGCAGCCATACAGTGCATTGGCACGGTCGCCCGACACCCCCGCATACTGCAGGCGGCGCAGGATCAACGCAAGATCCACGCATTTGGTCAGGCTGATGACCCCGGCGCTCAACGTCACGGGCAGTGCCACCGCCGCCAGCCGTCGCAGGATATGCCGGCGTCCCGGCAGAGGAACCGGCTGCACCCCGACGGGCAGGGCGTCACCTGCGCGTCTGTCCTGCCGTGCCCGGCGGAACAGCAACCACGCCGCCGATGCAACTGTCCCGGCTGTCAGTCCCAGAACCGCGCAGGCAGCCGTCACGGGAAGCGGTGCGCCCCGCCGGGCGGCAAAATACGCAAAGGCAAGTCCGAGAATCAACTTACCCAGTGCCTCGATGACCTGCGAAACGGCTGTCGGCTTCATGTCCGACAGCCCCTGGAAATAGCCACGCGCCGCACCTGCCAGGCAGACCGCCAGCACCGCGGGCGACACAGCCCGGATGCTCGCCGCCGCGTCCGGATTACCCAGCATCTCCGCCCACAGACGGGCAGGCAGCAACAGTGCCGCCGTGCCCAGCACGCCGATGGTACAGAACACCGCCAGTGAAACACAGTATATCCGCCTTGACAGCGCCCGGTAGGCAGGCGCGCCGTCCCCGCCTGCGAGCAGTACCGACATGGCTACCGGCAAACCGGCGGTGGACAGCACGCACAGGAGCGCGTACACCTCATAGGCAGTATTGAAATACCCCATCCCCGCCGTGCCAAGCACCCGGAGCATGGGGATCCGGTAGGCAAGTCCGATCACCTTGACCGCCACGGCAGACAGCGTCAGCAAACTGACCCCCGAGATGAAATTTCCACCCTCGCGGGCGCGGTTGACAGCAGACTTCACGGCACACCTCCGGACAGCAGAACGTTACCTCATGGTATGCGCCGGGGGGCGGGGGTATGCAGGGAAGCAGGATTACAGGATGTTATCCGTCGGTTTCCAGACACATCGGGATAAACTCCCGGTACAGCGCACCGGCGGGCAGGTATGCGGACGGGATGCCCTCCACCGCGCGGAGTGACGCGAGGATATGCTCCGCCCGCACGGCATGACGACCGGTCACGGGGTAATCCCGGAACAGGCGCTCCAGATACGGCTTGAGCATATGCAGTTCAAACGGCATGGCGGAATCTATCAGGTAGTCGCATCCGCTGGCAAAGGGGAGGATTGATGTCTCCTCGTTGGCACGGACACTCTCCCACAGTGCCAGGGTGAAGGCGGGTGTCGCGTCCCGTACCGCCTCGTCCCGCACCAGCCGGCGCAGAAGTCGCAACTCCACCGGCGGAAAAATCTCGCCGGCTACCTCCAGCCCGTGCAAAGCCGAAATATACACGCTGCGGGACGGGATGTCGGCAAACAGCGCCGTCACGGGCGGGTACAGTGCCTGTATCCCCTCAAACAGGAACACCGGCTTTTCCCCGGCGGGGACAGCCAGATGCCGCGTTCCCGCGCGGTTGCCCGTGGTGAAGTTGAACACCGGAATGTCGGTCTCCCCCGTCCTCCGCAGCTCCCGGACGCAGGCTTCCATGGCACCAAGATCCAGCGTATCGGCGGAATCGTAATCCGGCGTCCCGCCGCGCGCCCGGGCGCGCTCCTCCAGTTCCTGACGGTCCAGATAAAAATCGTCCAGCGAAATGGGATATACGGACAGCCCCGCCGCCTCCAGCGCCTCGGTCAGCTTGCCTGCCGCCGTGGTTTTTCCGGAGCAGGTCGGTCCCGTCAGACGCAGAATGCGGATGCCGTCCTCGGCGCACTCCCGGCTGACAGCGGCGGACAGCGCGACCAGCCGCGCTTCAAAATCCGCCTCCGCCGTCTCCACCGTCCGCCGCGCCTCCTCAGGCGTTCCCAGCGACGGCGGAACCGTCCTATAAGTCTGCTTGGATGTGTATCGGTTGAACAATCGGTTTCCTCCTTTGCCGGCAATACTGCAAGCCGTGCGGGCTCCCTCATTCCAGCAGTCCGCGCTCCCGGTAGAATGCCTCTATGCGGTCTGCCTGCTCTGCCATAACGGTATCCCCGTCGCTGTCCAGATACTCGTAGGGATACTTGGGGTTGAACAGGCGGTTGATATACCGGGCTGAGCCGTCCGCCGGCGCGTAATCCACCAGCTTGGTAACAGCGCCCGCACCGACGGCAAAAATGGAATGAACCTCCTCCATCATGTAGATATTGTACAGTCCCTCGTAGCCGGGCAGAGCAAACCCGACGTTCTCGAAATTGCCGACCGTGTTTTTCTGCCGATACATATAGTATGGCACATATCCCTCGTGGATGCACTGTATCTGCGAATAATCCACGCATTTTCCGGTATCGCCGCCGCGCATGGAGTAGATATCCCCGCCGCCGCGCCGCAGGTCGGAGGAGCGCTTGACGCAGAAGGTATGCACCGTGATATTCTCCGGGCGCAGGCGGATGATCTGGTCAAAGGACGCCGAGAAGGTGGGGAACCGGTCGCCCGGCAACCCGGCAATCAGGTCGGTGTTGACGACCGGAATACCGGATGCCCGCGCAATCTCATAGGCGCGGAAGAACATCTCGGTGTCATGGGCACGCCCGATGCTGTGCAGAACCTCGTCGCACAGGATCTGCGGGTTGACGCTGACGCGCCCCACACCGAAGGATCGTGCCACCGCCAGCTTGTCCGCGTCAATGGTATCCGGGCGTCCCGCCTCCAGCGTGAATTCCTCCAACCGGCTGACGTCCGTCATCTCCGCCACCGTACCCAGCAACAGCCGGAGCTGGTCGGGATTCAGAATGGTGGGCGTGCCCCCGCCGATATAAACCGTGCGCAGGTTCAGTCCCAGCCGACCGATCAGGTCAAAGGTTCGCCGCAGGTCGCGGCACAGCCGCAAAAGGTAGTCCGGAATGAGCGACAGCAGGCGCTTGGAGGTGTAGGACACAAAGGAGCAGTAGGCGCACCGCGTCGGGCAGAAGGGGATGGATATGTAGACTGAACAGTCGCGCTTGCCGGGTGTTCCGATGAGGCGCGCCTCGTTGACCGCCACCTCGGTGGCAAGGCTTGCCTTTTTGGGAATGACAAAGTAGTCCCGCGCCAGTTCCTTTTTGACGCGCGTCTTGCTCATGCCGCGCTGGAGCAGTTCGGTTGCCACCTTGGACGGGCGGACGCCGGTCAGCATCCCCCACGCGGGACGATACCCGCGCAATGTCTCACAGACATTGGTCACGGCGTCCCCGACTGCAATCTTCTCCATGCGCTCCCGCGTGTACCCCTCACGATACGGGTAACTGCGCTCCGCCTCCGCCTGCTCCCCCCGGAAGCACAGCTTTGCCCGGACGGTCACGCCCTCCCGCGGCTCGCCGCTCTCCTCTGCCCGGACGGCGTCCCGTTGCAGGGAGACCCACAGTGCGGGCGTTTCCGCACTCGGCTCCTCCTCGTCCGAAAACTTCGCGCCGGGGAAAAAGATCATGCACAGCGTCTGCACATAATACTTGTTCACGGGTCCTTCAATGTAAAGTCTCATACCGGAATCCTATTTCCCTCACAATTATTTTGATGTGCCCGCGCCGGGCTTCAGCACCTCGGAATCCATCACGATGGTGACAGGTCCGTCATTGCACAGGCTGACCTGCATATCCGCGCCGAACTGCCCGTGCTGTACCGGAACCGTCTCCGCCGCCCGTTCCAGAAACAGCCGATACAACCGTTCCGCCTCAGCCGGCGCCGCCGCGCCGAGAAAATCCGGACGGTTGCCGTGCCGGTAGTTGGCAAGCAGAGTGAACTGGGACACAACCAGCAACCCGCCGCCGACATCCTGCACCGACCGGTTCATTTTACCGTTCCCGTCCTCAAAAACGCGCAGTCTGAGTATCTTGGCAAGCAGTCGGTCGAGATCCTCCTCGGTATCCCCCTGCGCGACGCCGAGCAAAACAAGGAAGCCTCTCCCGATTTTGCCGACCGTTTCGCCGCTGATATCAACCTGTGCCGCACTGACCCGCTGAAGCACCGCTTTCATGTACTGTACCCTGCCCCGGCGGGGCAGATCCTTTCTCCTATATCCGATAGCGGGATTTCCTGACTGCTCCGGCGTTCCGCCGACTGCCACACGTGGCGCTCTGTCAGGGATCCCCCGCGATTATTCGCCTGCTTTGTCCCCGCCCTTGGCAGAGCCGGTAAAGCCGCGCACAACGTCCACCACGTTCTCCAGCGAACGCAGGCGGCTGACGATGGAATTGTAATGATCCACGTTCTTGCAGCTGACCTTCAGGTTCATGATGGCACGTCCGCCGCTCGCCTTCTGCGTGTTGACCGACAGGATGGACACCTTCATGTCCGCCAGCGCCGCCGACACGTCCGCCAGCACACCCACCACGTCCAGCGAGTGTATCTGGATCAGCGCCCCATACACACTGCGACTGTCAGAGGCAGTCTCCGGCGCCTCCCAGTACGCGCGCTTCCAGCGGTCTGCCTGATCGGGATTGCCCATGCCCTGAACCGCGTTGGGACAATCAATCTTGTGAACCGAAATACCGTAGCCCTTGGTCACAAAGCCGACCACCTCATCCCCCGGCAGGGGATTGCAGCATTTTGCAAACTTGACCACACAGCCGTCTGCGCCGTCCACCACAATGCCGCTGTTGGAGCGCAGGTGTCGGAGCGGAGTGGTCGTGACGACCTCCTCCGGCGTCGGATCGGGGGCAGGCTGCGTATCCTCCGCCTCGTTGGATGCCGCCAGCTCCTCCAGTATTTTCGGCAGTATCTTGCCTGCCGACAGTTCCCCGTAGCCGATGGCGTTATACAGGTCGTCCGCGGTGGTGAAGCCGTTCTTCTGCGCCGCCGCCGTCACCAACTCCAGCCGACGGGACTCGCCCAGCCGCGGCGCCGCCTTCTTCAGTTCGGCGTCCACGGTGTTCTTGCCCATCTGGATGTTCTCTGCGCGCCGCTCCCGCTTGAACCACAGGCGAATCTTGTTCTTCGCCTCGCCCGTCTTGACCACCGACAGCCAGTCCCGGCTGGGTCCGTGTCCGGAAGAGGCAGACGCCGTGAGTATCTCCACAATCTCTCCGTTGTTCAGCACGCGGTCGATGGGCACGATCATGCCGTTGATCTTGGCGCCTATCATGCGGTTGCCCACCTCGGAGTGGATGGCATACGCGAAGTCAATGACAGTGGCGCCCTGCGGCAGTGAGATGACGTCCCCCTTGGGCGTAAAGACGAACACCTCGTCGTGCGAGATGTCGATCTTGAGCGCCTTCATGAACTCCTCCGGGTCGCGCGTCCCGTCCTCGGTTTCGATCAGCCGGGCGATCCACTCCAGCTTCTTGTCCATCTCCTCCTTGGACGTAACGCCTGCCTTGTACTTCCAGTGCGCGGCGATACCGTACTCCGCGACGTGGTGCATTTCCCACGTCCGGATCTGTACCTCAAAGGGAATGCCGTCGCGCCCGATGACAGTCGTGTGCAGGGAGCGGTACATATTGGGTTTTGGGATGGAAATGTAATCCTTGAAGCGCCCCGGAACAGACTTGAACATCTCATGGATGATACCCAGCACGGTATAGCACTCCATCTCGGTATCCACGATGACACGCATGGCGTAAAAGTCGTAAATCTCGTCAAAGCTCTTGTTCTGGTTGAACATCTTGCGGTATATGCTGTACACCGTCTTGATGCGTCCCTCCAGCGTGAAGTGGATATGGTTTTCCATCAGCTTGTCGTTTACCATGCTGCGGATGCTCTCGATGAAGTCCAGGTTCTGCCCGTACTTTTCCTCAATGTGCTGCTGCACCTGCGCGTAGCCGATGGGGTCAAGGTACTTCAGACTGAGATTTTCCAGCTCCTGCTTGATCTTTTGCATACCGAGCCGGTGTGCAAGCGGAGCATAGACCTGCATGGTTTCCAGCGCGGTCAGGCGCTGTTTTTCCTCCGGCTTTGCGTCCAGCGTGCGCATATTGTGCAGGCGGTCACAGAGCTTGATGAGGATAACGCGCACGTCCCGCGACATGGCAAGCAGCATCTTGCGCAGGTTCTCAATGTGCGCCTCCTCCTTGTCCGCCACCTGAAGCACCACCATCTTGGTAACGCCGTCCACCAGCGCGGCAACCTCCGGTCCGAAGCGCTTGGCGATTTCCTTCGTATTGGTCTTCTCGCCGCAGTCCTCCACCGTGTCGTGAAGCAGGGCGGCGCAGATGGAATCTGTATCCAGCTCCAGCCCCGCCACGATTTCCGCCACTGCTACGGGGTGCGTGATGTATGCCTCCCCGCTGGCGCGCCGCTGCCCTGCGTGCAGTCCGGCGGCGTAGTCGTACGCCCGCTGAATTTTGTCAATGTCGTACTTCTTGCCGGTCGCCCGCAGAATATCAAGCAGGCGGTCTATACTCTCATGTACCGTTTGTTCCATCGTCCTATCCTTTCGATCCTCCGCCGCGCGGGGATACCATCCTTCATGCGGGCGCGGTTCCCTTCCCGCAACGCTCGCGCAGGCTGCGCAACAGCGGAGACGCCTCCACCGAGGTGTGGGGTGCGTCCGGTGTGATTTCATAGGTCAGGATGCCGTCACCCACATCCTCGATGCGGCAGACCGCCATCTCGTTGAGGATGCGAAGAATCAGCATCAGCTTTATGTAGCACATAGGCGCTCCGGCGGCAGCCAGCCGCGCGCGCAGTTCCCCTGTACGCACGGTGCGGGAGCCGTTCCGGACACGCTCACGCAGGCAAACGTACACCCGTGCCACGTCATCCCGATCGGGAAGCAGTCCCTCCTCCGGAGAAAGCCCGCCGCCTGCCAGCAGGCTTGCCAGCCGCTCGTCCGCCGCCGCCTTTTCACGCTCCTCGGCGGCAGAGTGCCGCACATCCCGCAGAATCAGTTGCAGCGACTCCACGCCGTGATACTCATTGATCCCCAGCTGGAACAGCACGTCCACCCGGTCGCCGGTCTGAACCGGAAGTGCGGACGTCGGCATACCGAACCAGAGTGCCTGAAACAGTCTCCCGTCCGCATACAGCGAAAGGCGGGTATGCTTTCCACCCGACAGTGCGGTGATCTGCTGTACCGTAGCGTTCTCCAGCATCAGCAACGGAACCGGGTTCGCCGTACCGCACGGCTCCAGCAGTTCCAGCTCCCGCGCCTGCTCCATGGTCAGTTCGTCCGCCGTGACACGGCACTCCGCCTCCTGCCGCTGGGCTGTCATGTCATCGGTGAGGTGGGCGGCAGCATACTCGTTCAGCCGTTCCCGGAAAGCGGGGATGTCCTGCCGCCGGATGCACAGTCCCGCCGCCAGCTCGTGCCCGCCGAAACGGACAAGCAGATCCTGGCAGTACGACAGCGCGTCCACCAGATTCAGTCCCCGGACGCTCCGCCCGGAGCCCTTGCCGATCTCCTGCCCGTCCTCATCCGGAACGCCTTCAAACGAAATCAGGATGGACGGAAGTCCGTACTTCTCCGTGATGCGCGAGGCTACGATGCCGATAACCCCCTGCGCCCAGCCGTCATCCTCCAGCACCAGCACCTGCCGGTTCCACGGGACATCCCCGACAGACAGCGCCGCGTCGATACGGCGATACGCCTCTGTGGCGATGCGGTTCTCCTCTTCCTGCCGCCGGACGTTGATCCGGCACAGGGATTCCGCCCGCGCCTGCGCCTGCTCCGGCGTATCGGCAAGCAAAAGCTCCACCGCCTCCATGGCATCGGTGATGCGTCCGGCGGCATTCAGCCGCGGCGCAATGCCGAAGCCGACAGCCGTCGCGCTGACGCGCCGCCGGGGGCGCTCTGCGCCGCTCGCCGCGGGACGAACCCCTTTCCCGGCTACGGCGTCCAAAAGGGCGGCAATGCCGGGACGTTCCTCGCCGCGATTGAGTATCTCCAGCCCACGCGACACAATCAGGCGGTTCTCGTCGCATAGCGGCATGACGTCCGCGACGGTTCCGATGGCGACCAGATCCATGAATCGCCGGCTCATGGCTTCAAACACCTCGACGGCGTTCCCGCCGGTGCGTGCCTGCTCACAGGCACAGATCAGCTTGAAAGCAACACCCACACCCGCCAGCTCCCGGAAGGGATACGGGCAGTCAGGGCGGTGCGGATTAACCACTGCCACGCAGTCCGGCAGGGCGTCCAGACACTCATGGTGATCCGTCACGACGGTATCCATGCCGAGTCCGGCGGCATACGCGACCTCCCGGACGGCAGTCACGCCGGTGTCCACCGTCACGACCAGCGTCACGCCCTTTGCCGCCAGAGCGTCCACACCGGTCCGGGACATTCCGTATCCCTCGCGCAGACGGTTGGGGATGTACCGGACGACCGGAACGCCCAGTCCGCGCAGGTAGAGGTACAGGCAGGTGACGGAGGTCACACCGTCCACGTCATAGTCGCCGTACACCGCAACCGTCTCCCCGTCCCGGACGGCTGCCAGCACGCGCGAAACGGCGGGCTGCATATCGGTCAGCAGGAAGGGATCATGCGGCTGCATACCGCCGTGGCTGAGGAAGGTGGCAGCAGCGGCGGGATCATCGTAGCCGCGGTTGCAGAGCAGACGGGCGGTCAGCGGACGGATGCCCAGCGCCAGCTCCAGACTGCGGGCGGCGGACTCCCGTTCGGAGTCTCCCTCCTGCCAACGGAGAGACCATATCCTTGCCCGGTGGGGCAGAGCGGCGTTTGCGGAACTTGTTTCGGGCATGGCTGTTTCCTTTCCTTGATTCATCGCATCGGGCTGGGAAGAACAGCGTCCCGGTCTTCGCGTGTCGGTTTAGGGGCACCTCTGAAAGGCTGTGATAGGATTCTGCGCGGCGCGCCGGAAGGTAATCCCCTCAGTGCACCGGGGCGTACCGCGCACAGATGGCTTCCGCCACGCGGATGCCGTCCACGGCGGCACTGGTGATGCCTCCGGCATATCCGGCGCCCTCCCCGCAGGGATACAGCCCCGGCTGTCCGATCGCACAGAAATCCTCCCCGCGCAGGATGCGCACGGGCGCGGATGTCCGCGTCTCGGCGGCGGACAGGATTGCTTCCGGCATGGCGTAGCCGGGGCGCTTACGGTCAAAGGCGCGCAGTCCGCGCGCAAGATTCCGGCAGGCGAAATCGGGCAGAACATCCCCCATGCGCGCGAGCCGGAAGTGCTCGCCGCCCCGGTATCCGGGCTGTACCCGTCCGGGCATATGTACCGGCCTGTCTCCGGCAAGAAAATCTCCGACCGTTTCGACCGGAACGTCGTAATGATCGCCACCCGCGCGGAAGGCGGCGGACTCTATGCGGCGCTGGAACGCGATGGCACCCAGCGCAAGGCTTCCGTCAACCGGTTCATAATCCGACGTCTGTACCGAAACGGCGATCGCCGCGTTGGAGTTGACGCCGTCGCGTGCCCGACAGCTCATACCGTTAACCACGACCGTGCCGCGCTCCGACGCCGCCGCGACCACCTGCCCACCCGGGCACATACAGAACGTATACACGCCGCGCTCTCCCGCAGTGTCCGAGAAGGAATACTCCGCCGCACCGAGGTCGGGATGTCCTGCCATTTTTCCGTAGAACAGCCGGTCGATGTCCTCGCGCCGATGCTCGATACGCACACCCACCGATATGGGCTTGGCGACGACCTCGGAGCCGCGTGCGATCAGCATCCCGTAGGTATCGCGCGCGCTGTGCCCCGGCGCCAGCACCACGACCCCGGCGGAGATATCCCCGCACGTCGTGTGTACCGTCCAGCTCCCGTCCGGCTGGCGTGTAAAGCCATCCATGCGGCAGCGGAAAAGCGTTTCGCCGCCTGCGGCGCGTATTTCGTCCAGCATCCGGGTAACAACCCCGCGCAGTACATCGGTGCCGACGTGCGGCTTTGCCTTGAGCGTGATATCCTCCGGCGCTCCCAGCGCACGGAAGGTCTCCAGTACGAAAGCGCACCGGGCATCATTGATCCGGGTCAGCAGCTTGCCGTCCGAAAAGGTTCCCGCACCGCCCGCGCCGAACTGAATATTGGATTCGGTGTCCAGCTCGCCGTCCTGCGTGAAGCGCGCCACCGCAGCCGTGCGCTCCGGGATGGCGTCGCCCCGGTCGATGAGCAGCGGAGCGTACCCCTGCCGGGCAAGCAGAAGGGCGCAAAACAACCCCGCCGGTCCCATCCCTACTACCAGGGGACGTGCGGCAAGGGGCAACTCGCCCCGCCCCAATTCCAGCCGTCCGGGCGCATAGGGTTTGGCCCCCAGCCGCGCCAGCTGTTCCGGCAAAAAGCCGGGTGCGTCGTCTGCCGCACGGCACAGCACGGAGCAGACCAGGCGGATATCCTCCCGGTGGCGCGCGTCCACCGACTTTTTATAAAGCCGAAAATGAAGCGAACGGACATCGGTGCCGCTCCGCTTCATTTTCTCCGCCGCGCGGGCAAGGATATCCGGCTCCGGCGTACCGACCGGAACCGAAATCCCCTCAAGCACGGCTTCCCTGTATGTGATTGTTTCCATACCGTTCCCTACAGCACGCATGCTGTCTGCACGGATGCTGTCTGCACGGATGCCGCGTCCGGAGCAGGCACGGTGTTCTCCGCCGCCCCGGACTCCGTAACGGGCGGCTCACGGTATCCCTGCCGCAGTCCTCCGTTGACGACATACAGCCACAGAAGCACCGCCAACAGCAGGCAGACAGCCATTGCGGGCCAGTGCAGTTCCAGCCTTTTACGGCTGATCCGGACGCGGCGCCGGTTGCGGTCGTCCTGCCTGATCTCATATTTTGCCATATCGTTCAAGCCTTTCTCGACGTCACGTCTTCCCCGCCGTTCTCCGATCCGTCCTGTACGTCCGGCTCGTCAGCGTCCGCAGGGACCTCAGGAACATCGCCCGCATCAGGCGTGCTCCGGACGCGGTATTTCTTCCGGTGCCGGTCACTGTCCTTACCGCCCGTATCGGCGGTGGGGTCAGCCGAGCCGGTCATCAGCAGGAACAGGTCTGCCCGCAAGCGGTTCTGTATCTCCTTTTCACCCGTGGCAAAATCCGCCATGGACTTGTTATAGTCCCGCTTGAGGCATCCGTTGTTCGCCACCGAGATGACATGCCGTTCCTCGGACACCACGACCACCACGCAGTCGCTCAGCTCCGTAATACCCAGCGCCGCCCGGTGCCGGGTGCCGAGGCGCAGTCCGGTCTTATCCGTTGTGGAAAGCGGCAGTTTACAGCCCGCCGCCACAATCCGGTCGCCGCGGATGATAACGGCGCCGTCGTGCAGCGGGGAACGATCCACAAAGATATTGGTCAGCAGGCTGGAGGAAACGCGGGCATCCAGCGCGATACCGCTCTTTTCAAACTCCCCCAATCGGGTAGAGCCTTCCAAAATGATGAGGGCGCCGTCCTTTTCCTGCTGCGCAATCTGGCACGCCGCCTCCACGACCTCGTTGATGGTGTTGGTCAGGGCGGCATGACCGCTGCGCCCGCCGGAACGCAGGTCAAACACGGTAGAGCCGAGCTTATCCAGCGCGTCCCGTATCTCGGGCTGAAAGATCACGACCAGCACAATAACGCCGAAGGACGCCACCGCGGACAGCAGCCAGTGCGCGGCGCGCAGATCCAGCCAGCCGGTCACCACGTACAGCACCACCACGGTCGCCAACCCGAAGAGCAGCTTACCCGCGCGCCGGACGCTGACGAAGGAATATAAAAAATAAAACAGAACCGCCAGAAGGAGGATATCCAATCCGTCCTTCCAGGTCATGGAGGACACGGGGGTCCATATATTGGCGCGAAAAAATGCGCCAACCGACTCAAGTATTTCTGTCACAAGCCGCTCCTTTGTATGCATAAAGCAGGGGCACACGGTTTCCGCCGTGACGCCGTATCGCAATCGTCCCGACCTCTTACGAGCGTCAAACATCCCTATTATATCACATACTCAGGAGGAATGGCATCGTACTCCGCACCTTTTACAAAAAATTCACATCCGTCCGACAAGGTCTGACAGTCCCCGTCAGCCGTCGATCAGACGGCTGACCGTCACGAAACGGTACCCCCGCTCCAGAAGTGCGGGAATGAGCCGGCGCAGCGCGGCGGGTGTCGGGCTGTCGTGACCGATATAATCGTGCATGAGGATGATATCGCCTGCCTGCACCGACTCCAGCACGTTGCGGGTGATGGTATCGGGCGGCGTGTGTGCCCAGTCGCGGGTGTCGATGTCCCAGAGGATCAGGCGGTACCCCTCCGCACGCGCCACACGGCGCACCGTCGCGTTCATGGCTCCCTCCGGCGGGCGCAAAAGGTGCGGGCGGTACTCACCCAGCGACGCCAGCGCCTCCTCACAGCGCGACACCTGACTGCGCACGCCTGCTTCGTTCAGCTTTGTCAGCCGCCGGTGATCGTAGCTGTGGTTGCCGATCTCGTGCCCTGCCGCCAGCACGGCTTCCGCCGCCTCCGGATAGTACAGCACATTCTCGCCGACCATGAAAAAGGTCGCCGGCACACCGTACTCCGCCAGGATGGACAAGATCTCCTGCGTGTACGTCGGGTGGGGGCCGTCATCAAAGCTGAGGGCTATCTCCATGCGATCGTTTCGGCGGCGGTAGTATACGATATTGCCGTCATCGGCATCCGTCGGGGCGGTCGCGCTGACCACGGCGGCGGTGTCCGCGACCGTCTGCACGACAGCCTGCCCATTCCGTACCGCCGGCGGCAGCCCCTCGCCGCCGGCAGGCGGGATCGGGGGAACCTGACGGGTCTCGGCTGACTGCCCGTCCGGCGCACCGTGCGTCTCATACAGCCACAGCGCCAGCACCGCGATTGCCAAAAGCAACAGTGCCGCCGCCAGCCAGATCACCTGTCCCGTCCGGCTCCGGGGGCAGGCGGATGCCCTGCCCCGCCTACCCATCCGTCCCCTCCGCATCGGATGCCGGAGCGTCCGGCTCCGGCACGCCGGTCAGTTCATACAGCGTCCCGAAGCGGAATCCCTGCGCCCGTATCTCCGCGAGCAGTGCCGGAAGCACCTCTGCATTGGTCGCCGAGGTGGGGTGCAGCAGGATGACCGCGCCATTGTGGAGATTGTCGAGTATCTTCGCCTTGGCAGCCGCCGGGGAAGGCTGTCGGTCGTTGTCCCAGTCGGCATAGCCGAAGCTCCAGAACACCGTCCGGTAACCCTGTGCCATGACAGCCCGGAGCAGGGATTCGCTGAAGCGCCCCTCCGGCGGGCGGAAAAATTTCGCAGTCTCCACGCCCGCCTCCCGGCAGGCGTCCTCCAGCCGCGTCAGTTCCGCCGCTACCTCATCGGCGCTCCACGAAGTCATATCCCGGTGCGCATACGAATGATTGCACACCAGATGTCCCTCCGCCGCCATCCGGCGGATAAGGTCGGGATTCTGCCGCGCCAGATTGCCCAGCACAAAGAACGCCCCCGCAGCATCCGCCTGCGCCAGCGCGTCCAGAACCCGCGCCACGTTTCCGTTCTCGTAGCCCGCATCAAATGTGAGATAGACCACCTTGTCCGCACCGTCCGCCGCCGTATGCTCCGGGCGGTCGTCGATATAAAAGCCGCCGCAGTCGCGGATGAAGGCAAACCGCCCGTCCGCGCGCGGTTGCATATGCCCCCGCACATGGGCGCAGTACCAGTTGTAGGTTTCCCCTGTCGCGCCCGTCCGCAGAGCCACGCCGCCGGACAGGCAGAGTGCCAGCAGAAGCGCCGCCGCCCGGAGCATCCGCGCGGCTTTCCAGTCCCCTGTGTTCCGTATCCTACGTGTAGCATGCATCGCACACCAACTCCTTTCGCTAAAGGACTCTTCCGCATACTCCGTCCCGCAGTTTTCGGCAGATCGCGGGAAAGCTGCCGCCGATTCACCGTGAGCGGAATTTTCAGAAGTCCCCGGGAAGTAGTGTGCGCCGCCGCGCAGGCACATTCTCATGCAAATTCCGGCACGGCGGGCAGTCTTCGGATAAAAAAACAATCCGCTTTCCGTTTCCACCGGAAAATCTGTGTGAATTTCCCTAAAGTTACCGGATTATTCATACATTTTTCACAAACAGGATGTATAATGTACGGGTTCTACCAGGCGCGGAATATACCGATATACCGCGCGCAACGTCCGGAGCGAAAGGAGGCAGGCTTGTGGCAGGCAACACATTCAAACGCATGGAGAAAAAAATGACAGTCTCCACAGAGATGATACCCGCTCTGCAGGCGTGCATGGAGGAGTACATGACGCCGGATCCCTTCAATGTGGACGGGAAACCATACATGATCTGCAACCTTTACTTTGATGACGACGCGGATGAAGTCATACGCACCTCGGTGTCGCTGCCATGGTACAAGGAGAAGTTGCGTCTCAGAAGCTACGGCGTACCGGACGCGGACACGAAAGTGTTTCTGGAGCTGAAGAAGAAATGCGCCGGTGTCGGCACCAAGCGCCGCGCCAAGATTCCCTACCGGGATGTGCTCGCCTACCTGGAAACCGGACAGCATCCGGAGGAACTGACATACATCGACGAGCAGGTACTGCGGGAGATCGACTACTACCGCGCCCACAACACAGTTTATCCGAAAATATACGTCAGCTACGTGCGGAATGCCTTTTTCGGGCGGGACGACCCGAGCTTCCGCGTGACCTTTGACAGCAACATTCTGACCCGTCGGTACGATCTGGATCTTGCGCTGGGGCGATACGGGGATCCTGCTCTGTCCCCCGGAAAAACTCTGATCGAGGTCAAGTTTTCCGGTGCGGTACCACTGTGGTTCTGCCGGATTATGAGTGATTTCGGGCTTTCCTTCCACACCTTCTCCAAGGTTGGAACCAATTTCAAGCTGTATTCCTACGAGCGTGCCCGTGAGGCACACCCGGAAGAAGAGCACGTGCTGCGGCTGCTGCACTGACCGCGCACCGACAAGGAGTTAATGATCATGGATTACATTCTGAAAACCGTCGATATCAGCCCCATCACACTGGGGCGTGCACTGACTATCGTGGGCAGTTCTCTGGGGCTTGCCGTGGCGCTGATGCTGGTATATATGTTCACGCATCGCCGCACGGGCTGGCGTCCCTCCATCGCCATGACCATGCTGATGCTTGGTCCCATCGTTTCTATCATCGTACTGTGCATTGGCAGCAACATCGCCCGCGCCATCTCCATCGGCGGCGGTCTCGCGCTGGTGCGCTTCCGCAACACGGTAGAGGATCCGCGCGATCTTATCTACTTTTTCCTCTCGTTGGCATCCGGTATGGCTTGCGGCATCGGGTTCATCGGCTTCGGCGCACTGGCGGTCGGAGCTATCCTGCTCCTGCTTGCCATCCTGTCGCTGATCGGTCTGGATCGGCTCGGCGGCAAGGGCAAGCAGCTTCGCATCCTTGTTCCGGAATCCCTGGACTATACCGGCGTATTTGACAACGTGCTGAAAAAGTACTGCCGCGGCTATCATCTGAACCGCATCCGCACCGAGGATTACGGCACGCTCGTGCGGTTGGACTACCGCATCGTCATGAAGGATGACAGGCAGGAAAAGCAGTTCCTGGACGAGCTGCGGGTGCTCAACGGCAATCTGACCATCTCCATCGTTCAGACGGCTGTCGAGGAGCAGTAACTGCTGCACCGGGTTCATGGTAAACGACCAAGCAACTCGTAATATTCACGAAAGGGAAAGGGAATATGACATTAAAAAAGCAAAAGATTTTAAAATTCATCCCGATAATTCAGCTTATAACTGTATTTTTTTGGTTGAAATATTATTTAACCGCAAAAAAACCTTGGTCTGATTTTGCTAAAGCTTTGCTGAAGATTTTTGCCGTCTTATTGTTTATTCATATTCCAAGAATGATTTTGCACTTTGTTTTCGTGAATGACATTTTAGACAATGTTCTTTACTATGTTTCTCTGTATCCTACATTTTTGGGCATCGCAGCAGTTGTAGTTGCTGACCAGTGCCAGCACGAAGAAAACTGAGATTTTCCAGCCGCACTTTCGGGTGCGGCTGTTTTTATTCATCACCATTCAAAAACAATTTGTAAATAAAGGTATGGGGAGTGCGGTTGAAAAACGGGAAGATCTATGCTATAATGAGATATCACAAGCTCGGACTTGGCGAACCGAAAACGAGGGGGTAAACGCATGAATTACCAAGGCTATCTCATTTACCGCACCCGGATACAGCGGAATTGGAGTCAGGCGGGATTGTGCAAAGGAATTTGCGCAGTTTCATATTTGTCAAAAATCGAAACCGGCAAGGCAGAGCCGTCGGAGGAGATTTTACAGTTGCTCATGGATCGGCTGGATTTGAAATGTGACAAAAGAACAGAGCAGGAAGCCGCCGAACTCGCCAATCAAGGCTGGGAGCTGTTATTTGACGGTAGGCACGCAAAGCTGAACGAGCTGTTGCGGGGCAAGGATATAGAATGCTATCGGGCAGTCCCGGCGTGGCTGGATTTGGCATTGCTTTCGTCCGAAGCGCCCCTGGATGGCGCTCTGGAGCCCTGCATGGACACACGGCAGTTGGCATTGCAACGAATTTTGCAGGGACGGGCGGATGAGGCAGTGCGCCTCATGCCGAACGCATATACTTTCCTGTCGCTGGGCATTGCCGACTATAACACCGGCAACTATTCCGCCGCCGTGGACCGTTTGCAGACCGCCTATGACATGGCAGGCAGGGACGGCGCCGCAAGGATTATGCTGGAGGCAAAGCTTTTCCTCGGCAGTGCCTATTGCAATCGGCAGGATCTTCCCAATATGGAGCGTCACTACCAGGTCGGAAAGCGGCTGGCGGAGGATCTGCAAGACCAAAAAGCCATGCAGGCTATCGGCTACAACACGGCGTCGGCGTGGATTGAAACCGGACGCTACGAGGAGGCATACGCGTGGTTCTCGGAGCAGGAGCAACCCACTCTGCTGTCCCTGCACAAGCTGGCTATCTGCTGTGAAAAGACCGGACGGCGGGAGGAAGCCCTTTGTGCCCTGAGCCGGGCTGAAGACATGGGTGTCAGCGAGCCGGAGCATTCCCTCGTGTTACAGCTTCTGCGGCTGGTACGGTATCGGCTGGAACACCCCGACTACCTTTCCCGCGATGAATACGGTTTGCTTCTTTCAGACAGCTTTGCACGCATCCGGAACGAGCTGCCCTCCGGCTTTGCGATTTTCCACCTGCCTTGGATGCTGGAGTGGTATAAGGCGACAAGGCAATACAAAAAAGCCTGCGAGCTGTTGGAAGAGTTTCCCGGAAAGTCCCTGTAAGCGGCATATAAGCCCGCTTTTCCGAAGCAATTTTCCCAAATACACGGACTTTCATTTACCTCACCGATGTGCTATACTATGTGCGGAGGTGAGATATATGAAAACAGTAAAACTTTGGACGCGAAACTTCCGCTTGGTGATTTTTGCATCTGCCATCGGTACATTGGGCGCAATCGCCGGCGGCTTTGCGCTGGCTTTCCTGGTGTTTGATGAAACCGGCAGCACACTGGCGTCCGCGCTGATCGTAGCGATCCAGCTTCTGCCGTACCTTTTGCTCCCTGTTTTGATTGCGCCGTTTATGGACAGGCTCCCCCGCAAATCGTTTTTGGTGGCGGGCGATGCCGCAAATGCAGTTTTGCTTGCCGGAATGGGTATATGGCTGCTGTTTTTTGACTTTTCCTATGTGGGCTATCTGGCGGTTTCTTTGCTGTTGGCTTGCCTTGGCGCAGTGGACGAATTGGCGTTCACCAGCATTTATCCGGAGCTGATTCCGGAAGGTGCCGAGCAAAAAGGATATGCGGTGTCCTCCATGCTCTATCCGGTGCTGAAGGTCATCATGACGCCGCTGGCAGCGATTCTGCTTGATACGCTCGGCGTTGCGTGGATCCTGATCGCGCAAAGCGGATTCTCACTGGCGGCGGCTGTCACGGAGAGCTTTATCCGTCTGGACGAAACCGAGCGCAAGCACCGCGAGCCATATTCGCTCAGGGCGTGGGGCAATGACATACGGGAAGCTGTGCAGTATTTGAAAAAAGAGCGCGGTCTGCGCAGTATCTACGGATATATGGCTGTAACCAACGGCGTTGCCAGCGGCTTTTCCCCTATTTTGGTGGCATTTTTCCGCACGTTTCCGGGATTCACCGCTGCCATGTATTCCGCATTTTCCGTGGTGGAATTCGTCGGACGGTCAATCGGCAGCGCAATGCAATACCGAATCAGCATTCCCGAGAAAAAGAGATACGGCTTCGCATTTTTTGTCTATCAGATTTATGAAGCAATGGATATGTGCCTGCTCTGGCTTCCTTATCCGCTTATGCTGGTCAACCGCGGGATATGCGGATTTCTGGGCAGTAACAGTGCAATTATGCGGAATGCCGCCGTGCAACGCTATATTCCGGAAAAACTGCGCTCACGCATCAATGCATTCAACGGAGTGATGTTAACCGCCGGCGCAAGCATTTTCTCTTTGCTGATGGGATTTCTCGGAGAAATTGCCGACTATCGCCTATGTGTCACGATAGGCGGCGCTGTTGCCATGCTTGCCTGCTGGCTCCTGATTGGAGGCAGACGTGCCGATGTGCGAAAGGTATATGAAGTAAGCGATTGCGATACAGAATGACACTTCTGTACCGTCTGTTCGGTGGCAGTCGCTCCGACTTGTCAAGGCACAAAACTTCCTGCCTGATAATATATTTTCAGACTTTCTCCGGCAATGAAAAGTGCGCCCGCGATGCTTCGGAGGCATTACGCTCCGCAGCCTTGGATAACAAAGCTGCACTGCCAACATAAAAAAGCAAAAATATTTGAAAAAACTCTTGCGTTTTCTCCGAAGTTGTGGTATAATACAGGCTGTTGTCTTATGATTGCAGGCGTGTCATGACCTGACAGGCCCGAAACCACAGTAAGGAGGTGTCAAGTATGGCAAAGTGCAGTATCTGCGGAAAGGGTGTAGTGTACGGGCAGAATGTGTCCCATTCCAACCGGAAGACCAATCGTACCTGGAAGCCCAATATTCGTAAGGTAAAGGCGATCGTGGACGGTACTCCGAAGACCGTGGCGGTTTGCTCTCGCTGCCTGCGCTCCGGAAAGGTCACGCGCGCGTAATCTTTACCCGGCGTGCTTTTCCTGCAGAAACCGGCACCCGTTCCGCAATGTGCGGCGGTGCCGGTTTCTTTTCTTTGCCGTTCTGATCGGTTCCCTTCCCGGTGCCCCGGGCTGCAGCTGCATTCAAGCCTCCCCGCCGACCTGCACAGCTTCCTTTTCCAGCATCGCGGCATAGTGCAAAAGCTCCTTCCGCGAGGATACATTCAGCGTCTCGTAAATGTGCTTGTTGTGGTATTTCAGCGTGTTTTCGCTGATGCAGAGGACGTCACGGATTTCCTTGCCGTTCCTGCCGCCCAGGTACAGGTCGAAAATCTCCCGCTCCCTCGGCGTCAGCTTGCAGAGATTGGCTGTAAAATGAGCATACCCTTCCGGATCAACCTCCTGCGCAGAGGATGAAGTCAGCCGGGTGATCTGCGTTTTGGCACGCACGTATTCTTCCTGAATACGTGTTTTTTCTTTTTGTATCCTGGAGAGCTCCTCGTTTGCCTCCTTCATCTCAAGCTTCAGCCCGTCGATGACCGATTGCTTGTTTCTGTCCTTCTCGGCAAGAAAAGCAAGCAGGTCATCTATCTCAACAGGCGCGCCGCGATGGGCACGTTGCTCGTCCCTTTTCAGCTGCTCCAGCGACTTCAGCACGGGGGCAAGATAGCTCCTGCTGAAAAAGACGCAGAAAGCAATGGACAGTGCCGTAAGCAGGGCGATCAACAGCAGGTTCTTGACAATGGTGTCCATTGCCGCGCTGTCGTAGTCGCTTTTGTTTGTCATGACGAACGTCGCAAAGCTCCCGCCCGTGCGTCCGTCATTGTAGGAGCGCTTCATGCCGAGATAGGTGTTGTCGTCGCCCGTCAGTTTCAGGATCCCGTCGCCGAAATCCGAGACGGCAAGCACGCCGCCGGGCGCACGGTAATACCCGTCATCCGCGCCGCAGGAGAAAAACGAGGTGATACTGTCGCCGTCCATGTGGCTGTCGTCGTCATACGTCAGAAGCCCCGTGAAATGCGAAAGCTTGGTGGTCTGGCTGTGCAGACGCGCAAAGCAGCTCTCGGACACCTCAAAGCCGCATACACCGAGGGCTTTCCCGTCACTGCCCCGTACGGGGAGCATGAGCAGCATCGCCTTCTCGGACATCCCGGGCAGGGTGAATATCTCGGTGAAGCAGTAGGTGTGCGCCGGCATCCGGGCGGGATCGCTGTGACTGTGACTGCGACTGTCGTCCCAGCCCCGGATGACGTTCCGTTGCGCTTCCAGCCGCCATTTCCGGTGCGGCATGATGCCGTGCGCCTTACCGACAGAGGGTATCCCGCGATAAAGGATTATTTCGCGGCGGTCGGCTTCGTAGCCGTTCACCTGCAGGTACAGCCCGCTGCGCGTCGGCTCGGCGGCGTTCTTACCCGCCGTGGCGTTGAGCAGGACAAATGCGCCCGAGCACTCCGCCTGCAAAAGATACTGCCGGAGCGGTTCGATGATGCGCTCCTGCAGGTCGGCAAGCCGTGCGCCGTCCGACAGCTCGTCAAAGGAAATGCCTGCGTCCGCGAGGTAGGCTTCGATCAGCGTTGCGGCGTCCCCGGACAGGTACGCGCCGACCGTAATCAGGCTGTTCCGGTGTGAAAGCAACTGCTGCTCAAAGCTCATCGCCTGCATATCCAGCCGCTCCGCGAGCGTGTCCTTCGGCGTTTTGAACCGATCAAACAGCGACAGGCAGGAGGCAAGCAGGACAAGGATCAGAATAACGGGGACAAGCATATACAGAAACAGCTTTGTCTTCATGCTTCGTCGCGGCAGGCGGAAGGAAAGTCTGTTCAAGCCGATCCCCCCTTCATTTCACCGTGCGGAAAAGCTCCCACAGCTCCGCGGCAAGCGCGGCGGCGCTCTCCCCGCCCTGTATCCGCGCCGGGAAGGCAGACTGCACCTTGCGGATCTCGGCATACAGACCGTTCACCCTGCCGTAGTAGCCCGCATAGGACGGCTCGCGCAGGAGCGTGTACCCGCTTTTGACCGTGTTCAGCGCGGTGTAGAGATTGCGGTAGCCGTCATCGCGGAAGGTGTGCGCGTCAAGCCCGGCGTACGCATCGGCGGTCACGGGCATATAGCCCGTCTCGGCGGCGAAATCCAGATTTCGCCCGCCCTCCGTGAGCCAGTGGGCAAAGACGGAAGCCGCCTCGGCTTTCCTCTCATCGGACTTCACCGCGCAAAGCCCCACGCCCGCCTGCGTGTCCACCCGGCGTGCGCTGTCCACATACGGCATGGGGCAAACCCGGAGCCTCATCGGCTCGGAGGTGTTGTCCGGATAGGTCACGGTGTCGTTATAGTACAGGATGCCAGCCGACGAACCCATGCCGGCGGGCGTCTCGCCCGTCATCACCTGCGTGTTGGAATACTGGTCGGCAACCACGATATGCCCCTTGGCGATAGCCTCGGCAAAGCGCAGGTACGCCGCTTTCAGGGAAGCATCCGAGAAGTCATACCAGCCGTCCCTGTAGAAGGCGGAGGCGTCCGCGCCCGCCGACACGGCGTACAGCTCCACCGCGCGGAGCAGATAGTCAAGGGCGCAGAAGGGCTTTCCGCCGGAGTATGTATAGTATTTCTCCGCCGCGGAAAAGAACCCGTCCCATGTGTTCAGGCTCTCCTGGGTTACGCCGGTCGCCGCGGAAAAGCGGTCAAATTCGCCGCCGCTGAGGTACAGCACGTGCGTGGATTTGGACACGGGCAGTACCGCGAGCCGCCCGTCCACCATGCCGTCGGCAAGGAAATCGGGAACAAAGGCGGCGGTCTCCGCCCCGGTGAAATAGTCGTTCCAGTCCAGCAGCCTGTCCACGCCGAACCCTGCCGCGTCGTTGTTGTGGCAGAAGAACAGATCCGGGAGCGGCACCGCGCCCGGCGTGCCGTCCTGCGCCTCGGCAAGGCGGTCGCTGATCTTGGCGGCGACGGTTATCAGCGTGGTGCGGATGACGACGCCGCGCTCCATGCCCACGGTGGAATTGAATCTGTCGATCAGCCTGTTCATGGGCGAGTCGGCTTGCTCGCCGTAGGTGTGCCACAGCGTCAGCACGACGGGATCATGCGGATCAAGCAGGGGCTGCTCCCGACAGCCGGAAAGGCAGGACAGAGCAAAGATCGCGGCGAGCAGTACGGCAAGCACTTTCTTCATTTCGGACGCCTCCTTTGGGACAGCACGTTGTGGTTTTTGGGCTTCTCCCCACCCTTTTTTGAAAAAAGGGTGGGAGAAAGCGAAAATTTTTTGAGTTTTTCCCACCCTTTTGCTCAAAAAGTGTGGGGACAAATCCGTAAAAATAAGTATAATGTACGTGTAGATCCCCCTGCCGGAGCGAGGGCGGATCGACTTTTCCTACGGTACCCGATTCCCATTATAGCACAGAGCCGGGAATAAAGCAAGAGCAAAAGCGGCGGGAACCGGATTTTTTTACCCCCCGAAAACCGAAAAAAAGGAGGGACGCGGCACAGATGGAGAGCAGGACGACGGCGAAGTATCAGGTCATCCAGGACGCGGGCGGCTGGCGCTTCCGCTTTTACTGCGATGCATCCGGCGCACTGGGATGCGCCACGGAGGTATATCGCGGCGAAAGACCGGAGGACGCGCTGGCGGCGGCATGGGAAAGCGAGGGCAGGCGGCAGTTCAACCGGTGCGGCAGATGCGGCAGGTGGGTGATCAACGCGATGTACAACGTGGACAGCCTGCAATGCGTGGACTGTGCGCCGTGGACAGCCCGGATTGTTTTCTGCCCCGCCTGCGGGGCGAAAACGCGGAAGGACGACGCGGTCTGCTCCGCCTGCGGCGCGGACCTGCGGGGAGAGGGGGGAGCGGCGGATGCATGAGGCGGTACTGCAGGAGGACGACCGCGCAAGGCTCGGCTTCGGTGAGACGTGCATGAAGCAGCTGCGCGTCTGCCCGGAATGCGGACAGCTCGCCGCACCGGGTGAGCCGCGGTGCCGCGGCTGTCACGCGCCCCTGCCGGACAGGACGCTCTATGAGCTGTACCTTTCCCGGCACACCGTGTGTCCGGGATGCCGCACGGTCGCAAGACCGGGCGCGCGCTACTGCCATGTCTGCGGCAGGAGGCTGCCGGCGGACAAACCCAACCCAACAACAGAAAAAGGAGAGAACACAACATGAACAGAACGCAAAGTACGCTACGGAAAACGCTGGCTCTGCTCCTGACGCTGGTCATGCTGCTGGGCGTCATGCCGTTTGCGGAGCTTGGCACGGTGATGATCCGGGCGCAGGCGGCGGACGCGGGCGAGCCTGCCGCGGGCGAGCCTGCCGCGAGCGTGGCGGCAGCAGGCAGTGCCGCCATAGCAGCCACCCCGCGCAGAGCGGCGGCGGCAGAGCCGACATGGGTCGAAGTAGGCAGAGAGAAAAAGCACGAGGATCGCATGAAAAAGCTGATCAATCTGCTGACCTCTCCCCACGAATACCACATAAAGCTCGTGGGACATATCGACATTTCCGACAAAAACGACCTGCCCATCTGGGGCAAGACGCGCGGCATTCAGATACAGGGCGTCAAGCACCTGGATATGAACGGCTACAATATCTCCTATGAGCACACCGGTGTGGGATATTCGAAAGCTTATGTTTTGGATCCTACCAACGAAAATGCGAAGTACCTCTACTATCTGATGACGGTGACGGAGGACGCGAGCTTCTATCTCTATGATTCCACCGGCAAAAACGGAAAGATATTCTTCGGTCAGCCGATGTATTTTTCGGAAACGCCCTACCGCAATATCATATCCGTCAAAGGTCGCTTTACGATGTACGGCGGCGAGATAAGCACCGGCGCTTCAAAGAAGCTGCACTATACCAACAAGCCAAAGACTGATCCCGCGGGCTTCATAAAGGGTGGATTTAATTATACCGGAAATGCGCGACTGCAGCTTCAGGGAAGCGGAGTCACGGTTGAGGACGGCGGCTATTTTGAGCTGAACGGCGGCGACGTCTACGGCAGAGGAATGCATTTTGCCGCCATCGAGGGCAGACCCGGCTCCACCGTTTTGATAAACGACGGATATATCGAGGGTGCCGGCGGCGCCGACGTTTATTCCGGCGGATATGAGAGAAGAGCGTGGTACGGATGGAGAAAGTTGCGCGATGCAGACGCTCTGGAGCACGGCAAGCTCACCGTCAACGGCGGCAGATTCAACGCGCGCGTCATAGACGCGGAAGTGCTTCATTATGCGCATGACTATGGTGGTCCGGTCGGCATTTATGAGGATATGAAGCCCGGCAGAATCGCCATTTTTGACGGTCTCAATCCAAACAGCGATTGCAACATGAGCTATACGTCCATCGGCGGCGGCGACACGCTCTATTTAGATGGAGCAAAAGTGAGCATGCCAACCGACGGCGTATCGAGACCGAGCAAGAGAATCACGCTGGAAGCCGCTCCCGGCTATGACACGACGTACTATCATCCAAACGATGCGTTTGTCATAAACGTAGGCTATCAGTCCTACTGGGGCAAGAACGCAAGCGTTTTGGAAAACGATTACAACCCGAACAGCTGGTGTCGCCTGTTCTATATGTTCTATCTCTATAAGGTCGGCGAAAGTACGCCCATCGCCGAATATTTCAGCGAAAAACCGCGGCTCAATCTCCGCGAACTGCGCGACTCCAAGACAAACGCATGGCCGAGATATGAGACAGGCGCGAAATACTATATCCGCGTGCTGGTGACCGAGGCATGGAACAACCGTTACCACACGGCATATGAGGGTATTCAGGACTGGTACTTCACGGCGACGGACTTTGAATCGCGCAAGATAGACTTTGATTACAAGGTGACCATATCCGACAAGCCCACGACAGGCGGACACACGGTCTATAATGTCGCCCTCACGGACGAATGCGTCAAGAGCATCAAGGATATGGGCTATTCCGACAGGGTAAGAGTCTCCTATGCATACAGATACTACGAGGGCACAAATTCAAACACCAAGCCCGTAGACTACTGGCTCTCAAACGAGTTTAAAATGGACGGCACCACGCCCTATTCGATCGTCACGGGGAAAAAGGGACCGCTCATCCTCAAGGTGACGCTGACCTTCCGCGAGAGCAACAACCTGAACGCCAAGACCATCGCAACCTTTGAAAAGGAATGCAGGGTGTTCTCGTCCGGCGAGATAAAATATACGGTTCAGAACAAGGGCGGAAGCGTCCCCGGCTACAAATGGAAGAGTCAGGGCGAGGGAAGCACGAAATTAGAATACGGACAGAAGATATGGCTCAATCACGGGCTTCAGGATTATCTGGACGACGGCGGCTGGCTCGACCCCTATGACAACACCCCGATAGATCAGTATGACATCATCTGGCAGTATCTCGACGGAAACACATGGGAAAACGTCACCTACGGCGATACGCGCTTCTCGATTGAGGACGTAAAAGTCAAGGAGGAGGGCAGAACCTATCAGCGCCTGCTCTGCACCGACCGGAACGGCATTTACCGCTACGGCGTGAAATACCTCTCGCCGGACGGCAAGGGACATCAGTTCTATTGGTCTACCTGCTTCTTCAATGTCGAAGGCGTGGACTATGCCGCGCTCCGCACGGTGACGATATCCTCAAGTGCCTCGGAAACCGAATACGGCAAGGGCACGACAATCCGCGCGAGCCGCAATACGGGCGTCGCCGACTGGGGCGGCTTCAGAAGATATCGCCTGGACGTCATCGAATCGCCCTACAATTATCGCAACGGCAGCATTGACATAGGTCCGACGGACAGCAACCTCAAATCCAGCGAAACCGGCGTATGGAACCTTGATCAATACTTCAACAGGGCAACGGCGGAAAACATGATTCCCGGAGAGTATGTGTTCCGCGTGGTGGCAATCGGCTACGTCAGCGGCGTGAAATACGAGGTTTATTCCAACACCGTAACGGTGAAATACGAAAAGCACGCGACCGGATACAGAATGCTCATCTTCGGTACGGACACGGTGCTGACAAAGAACGAAAGCGAAGTCGGCACTTACATCATGGGGTATTCCAACAAGCTGAGCCTCCTGAGAAGCTGGGTTCCGGAGGACGCAACGTACACAGATATCACCGATTATAGATGGAAAAGCTCCAATCCCGAGGTCGCAACGGTTACCGATTACGGTCTGGTAACGACGCATGCGCCCGGTACGGCACGCATTACCTATTACACACGCTGGGCCAAGGATAATTCGGTGCACGAATGCCATGTCGATATTATCGTGCCGATCTATGAATTCAAGATACAGACGCCCAACCTTGCCGACCACATCGGTGAGAAGTTTACCGATGTTCTGCCCGTCGTCACGGCGGTACGAAGCTACAACGGCGAATGGGTAACCGGTGAGAAAGCGCAGGCGTGCCTGACGGTGGAGACGCTCAAGGTTTCCTCGCAGTTCAAAGCCTATTATGAGCATGTATGGGAGAGCGTGATCGCATACAACGACGCGCCGGAGATAACCTATATGTTCAAGCCCACGGAGGGCAACACCTTCTATCTCCGCCACGTAATGTACAATTATTATCTCCCGGATATCGACACGGTCGGCTGTAACGGCTTTGACAACAGTCAGAGCGTGTACGAGCTGAGCAAATTCGGCGCGACATATCCGAGCTCCTACGGCGTTTACGGCTACAATCCGGACACGACCAGCAACCCATGGAGCGCATATCTGCTTCTGACGCGGTATGCAGACTTCCTCTATGAACCCGGCACAACCTATATCGACACGCTCGAAATCACGACAAACGAGCCGTATGCGGGCGACAACCGCGTATGGAAATTCGACGATAAACATTATCAGTACATGGACCTCAAGTTCGGCGGGCTTGAAAACATCACGGCGGTTGACCTTGTCTGGAGCTATGCCTCCAAGCTGAACGATACGATAAACGGCTCCGGCGTTCCCTATGAGGACGCGTCCTCCGAGCAGCACAGCACGGGCGCCCTTGAATATACGAGCTGCTTTGTTTACGGTGAGGACGGCATCAGCATGCTTCCACCAACAAAGAAATACGAAGGCGGACTCTATATGCACAAGCTTGCCTTCAATATCGGCTCCTTCGGCGAAGCTGAAAGCAAATTCAGGCTCGCGCCGGATGTCAAGGTTTATGTCAACGGTCACTATATGCCGTTTGCAGAGCTCACCGACAGTTACGGTCGCTCCCGCGTTGACGTGGAGTATTACTTCTCCGTCGGCGAGCCGGAGCCTTACGGCGGCGCGGACGACAAGCACCTGATGCTCGTGGGTCCGCAGGAGTACGTCCGCACGGGCAAGCCGATGCCGGATCTCTACGATTTCACCGTTGTGTGGAAGGATAAGCTCGACGACGCCGGAAGAAACGTCGAAACAAAGCTGTCGGTCACCGGGATCCAGTGGTTCATCGACCGCAACGGCAACGGAATGTTCGATGCGGGCGAGGATACGGGCATCTTCGACGCCAAGGGCAACGCGCTTCCCAACACGGTGTACTCCGGACTTGTCACGCTGACGGCGGAGGACAATGCAAACGTCCGCTTCGCCGAGCCCTGCCGCCTCTATGTCGGCAAGGACACCTATGTGACCATCAGCGATGACAGCCTCACGGCGGTATTCACGCTGGGTGCGGACTATTACGAGCTGCACACCGGCATGATCCTGCCGACCGGCGGCGCTACAGGCAGCTTCAAGATGTTCACCCTGCGCCCCGATGCCGCGCTGAACGGCATCTCCATCGCGGATGAGCATATCGAGAAGGAGGACGGAACCGTCCTCTCCGCCAGTCAGCCGCTGAACGAGGGCACGACTTACTACTACTGCATCACCTATCAGTACGAGCCGTGGTTCCTCCTTGCGTCACTCCACACCGACCTCCCGCAGAACGCCCGCGTGGTGATAGACGGCATAGAGCTGGGCGCGGACGCGTGGGAACTGGCGACCAAGACAGTCGGCGACAAGGTCTACTATACCGGCTTCAAGGTACGCATCCCGTGCTGGACCTCGGGAACCGGCAGGAGCGTATCGGGCAGAATCACGACCTTCCTGGACGATACCGACAGCGTGACCGTGACGCTCACCCGCAAGGGCGACAGCAAGCCGTCCTACTCCAAGGTGATCTACGGCAACAGCGCAACCTACACGTTTGACAGCGTGGCAGAGGGAACCTATATCATGACGGTTTCCAAGAAGAACCACGTTGCCCGCTCGGAGACGATCACCGTTGGCTCCACCTCGGTCACGAAGAACATGAAGGTTCACGTCATCGGCGACATCAACGGCGACGGCAAGGTGACCACGCTGGACTACATGAAGGTCAACGCCTACATCAAGGGCACGGTCACACTCACGGAGTACGAACTGAAATGCGCTGACGTCATCGGCACGGACGGTAAGGTCACCACAGCCGACGCGATGCGTATCAACGCGCACGTCAAGGGCACAAAGCATCTTTGGTAAAACGGCACCCCTGCCGCCGCCCTGCGCGGAACAGGGCGGCGGCGCAGAAAACGCTTCCGCAGACAACCTTACTACGCTAACAGCCACAGGCTGACAGCTAATAGGAGAAGATTGTCTATGAACCAAAAAATAACATCTATATTACTGTGCCTTGTCATGATTCTTTCCATGATGACGGTTGCAGTACCCGTGTATGCCGCGCCGGTCGCGTCCACTGCGCTGACTGTTTCGGCGGACAAAACGACTGCTTCCCCCGGTGATACCATAACCTATACCATCACAATGGGTGCTGTTTCCGACCTCGGATCAATCCAGATGGTACTGGATATTCCGGCGGGACTGACTTATGTCTCAGGTTCCGGCGCGCTGGCTCCGGGGCTTAAGGCGAAGCTCGGCTTTGACGACATTTCCTTCACGGAGAATGCCGCAACCGGGCGGTGCATCATCAACGGCGCCGCCTCCGCCGCGGACTACGCGAGCACGGCGGACACCGTGATAGCGACCTTCCGCTGCACCGTCAACGCAGATGCAACAGGCGTGCAGGAGCTGGGACTGACGGAGCTTGAATTTGTCTCCTGCCAGACCTTTGAGGAGATCACCTCCAACTTCTCTGTCGTCAAGGCAGCCGTTACGGTCAGCGGCGCGACGCCGCCCGTGACTGCCTTCACCGTCAGCTTTGCCGCCAACGGCGGGACGGGGACGATGGCGGACGTCACCGATGTCCCCGCGGGCGCATATACGCTCCCCGCGTGCAAGTTTATGCCTCCGGATAGCAAGAGATTTATCGGCTGGGCAACCACGGCAAGCGGAACAGCCACCGCGGCAGGCGGAACAATTACCGTATCGGATAATGTAACACTGTACGCGATCTGGGAAGAGATTCCCACAACGCATCCGGAAAAGCCGGCGGTAAGCGTAACCGGCACCTACACCTACAGCGGCTCGCGCCAGACTGTGACCGTCGCAGGCTTCGACAGCGCGACGATGCAGATCTCCGGCAACACCGGAACAAATGCGGGCAAGTATACCGCAAGCGTCACCTCCAAGAGCGGACGCTGGGCAGACGGCACAAGTGCACCGGTGACGGTCGAATGGACGATACAGCGCAAAGCGATCTCGCCGACTATCCGCGTAAGCGGCACATACACCTATACGGGTACGCCGGTCATACCGACCTTTACCGTAGAGGACGGCGGCAAGGTGCTTTCCTCTGCCGAGTACAGCCGGAGCATCACCGACAATGACGCGATCGGAACGGGCAGAATAACCGTCTCCGACAAAGCGGGCGGAAACTACGAGATCGCAACGACCTCGCAGACCTTTGATATCGGCGCGCCTGCACCGCCTCCGACAGTCTACACCTCCACGCAGCTGAAGGTAACGGCGGATAAGACCACCGCAGCGGCTGGCGATGTGATTACCTTCACCATCACGATGGGGCCCGTTTCCGACCTCGGCTCGATCCAGATGAGGCTGAAGCTTCCGGCTGGGCTGACCGTGGTACCCGGTTCCTGCGTGCTGGACGCGGGGTTGCAGGCAACACTCGGCTTTGACGATATTTCCTTTGCAGAGCCGGCGGGCGGTGATCCCGTCATCACCGGTATTGCGTCCGCAACGGATTACAGGAGCGATACGGACACCGTGATTGCCACCTTCCGGTGCAAAGTAAAGGCAGGCGTCGCGGGTGAGCTGAAAGCGGAGCTGACGGATCTCGAATTCTTCTCCGTCGACTTCACCGAACGCACCGAGCGCTTCAGCGTGCTCCCGGCAACCGTGACCGTTGCCGCAACACCTCTTACCGAGGCGCTTGTTCCCGTCACCGACCTGACGGGCAAAGTCTATACAGGCGCGGTACAGGAACCTGCCTTCGGCGGTGCGCTTGTGCGCGGCACCGATTATGATGTGACCTACACGCTCGGGGCAGCCGGAATCGGCAGTCTTGACGGCGGGAAGCCCTTAGGCGCCGGCGTGTATACCGTGACCGTAGTGGGCAAGGGCGGGTATTCCGGCAGCTTCACAAAGGAACTGACGATAGGCAAAGCAAATCCGGCATACACGCTTCCTGCGGGGATTACGGGCGATAAGGGCAAGGCGCTCTCAACCAGTACGGCGCTCCCGGCAGGCTGGAGCTGGATGGACGGCACGGAGATCATGGGTGTCGAGGGAGCACACGCCTTCAAGGCGAGATTTACCCCGTCCGATACGGCAAACTACAATACGATTGAGAATATCGACGTAACTGTTACAGTCGCGGAGCACGTCCACGCGGACGCAAACCATGACCATATATGCGATGTCTGCCACGCTGTGATAAGTTCGTGCGCAGATGCCGATCACGATCATAAGTGTGATGTGTGCGGCAAGACGCTGAGCGAGTGCGCTGACAACAACAAGGATCACAAGTGCGACCTCTGCGGCAAGACGCTGAGCGAATGTGCAGACGACAACAAGGATCACAAGTGTGATCTGTGCGGCAAGACACTGAGTGAGTGTGCGGACGAAAACAAGGATCACAAGTGCGATCTTTGCGGCAAGACGCTGAGCGAGTGTGCGGACGAAAACAAGGATCACAAATGTGACCTCTGCGGCAAGACGCTGAGCGAGTGCGCAGACGACAACAAGGATCACAAGTGTGACCTTTGCGGCAAGACGCTGAGCGAGTGTGCGGATGAAAACAAGGATCACAAGTGTGACCTGTGTGGCAAGACGCTGAGTGAGTGCGCGGACGAAAACAAGGATCACAAGTGTGACCTGTGCGGAAAGACTTTGAGCGAATGTGCAGACGACAACAAGGATCACAAGTGCGATCTTTGCGGCAAGACCCTGAGTGAGTGTGCGGACAACAACAAGGATCACAAGTGTGACCTCTGCGGCAAAACGCTGAGTGAGTGCGCGGACGAAAACAAGGATCACAAATGCGACCTGTGCGGCAAGACTTTGAGCGAATGTGCAGACGACAACAAAGATCACAAGTGTGATCTCTGCGGCAAGACTTTGAGCGAATGTGCCGACAACAACAAGGATCACAAGTGCGATCTTTGCGGTAAAACTCTCAGCGAGTGCGCGGACGAAAACAAGGATCACAAGTGTGACCTGTGCGGCAAGACGCTGAGCGAATGTGCAGACGAAAACAAGGATCACAAGTGCGATCTCTGCGGCAAGACTTTGAGCGAGTGTGCAGACGACAACAAGGATCACAAGTGCGACCTGTGTGGCAAGACGCTGAGTGAATGTGCGGACGACAACAAGGATCACAAGTGCGATCTCTGCGGCAAAACTCTCAGCGAGTGCGCGGACGAAAACAAGGATCACAAGTGTGACCTGTGTGGCAAGACGCTGAGCGAATGCGCGGACGAAAACAAGGATCACAAGTGTGATCTTTGCGGTAAAACTCTCAGCGAGTGCGCGGACAACAACAAAGATCACAAGTGTGATGTTTGCGGGAAGCAACTGACCGATCACACGGGCGGCACGGCGACCTGCAAAGAAAAAGCGGTCTGTACAGTATGCGGTCAGGCGTATGGAGAGCTTACTGCTCATACATACAAGACCGAATGGACAAAGGACGGCGAGCAGCATTGGCACGAGTGCGCTGTTTGTAAAGACAGGCGCGACGGAACGGCTCACACCTTCGAGTGGAAAACCGACAGGGAGGCAACTGTGACCGAGAAGGGCGCCAAGCATGAGGAATGCACGGTCTGCGGCTATCAGAAGCCTGCTGTTACCATCGATAAGCTCGCTCCCACTATCACGGAAGGGGAAAACAGCAGGTGGAACAAGGGCAGCGAAAACGGGCTGACATTCCGGTCCAATGCGGCATATGCCGACTTCGTAGAAGTCCTCGTCGACGGCAATGTGATCTCCTCCGACAACTACGATAAGCGCGAGGGCAGTATCATCATCGAGCTGAAAGCAGGTTACCTCGGGACACTTTCCGAGGGTGAGCACACCATCACCATCCGATCCGGAAGCGGCGATGCAACGATCAGCTTCCGTGTCGGAGCGCAGATTGCATCTCCTTCGACAGGCACCTCATGTGTGTGGGCCTGGATAATCCTTGGAATCATTGCGCTCGGTGCCGGTGCCATGGCTGTCGTGCTCGTGACCCGTAAGAGAAACGCGACATAAGGCAACATTCCAAAGAAGCCCCTGCTGGCGCGGGGGCTTCTTTGGGTGACTTTTGCCGCCGCCATCCGGTGAAATTTCGGAAATCCCTCTTGACGCAGGGATGGATTTGTTGTATAATATATTCTGTGTTGGGGTGCCTACCGGTCACGTGTCTGTGACAGGCGGCATCCGCAAGTGACGCGCGGCTTGTGCCGTGTGGGAACGAGGTGCGATACATGGGGAACGGAAAACCGGAGAAAGGGACGCTGTATACCGGCAACGGCGACAAGGGACTGACCTCCCTTCTGCCCGGCTCACAGGTGTCCAAAGCAGACGAACGGGTCGCCGCTATCGGCGGTGCCGAGGAGTCCGTGGCGGCGCTGGGACTGGTGCGTTGCGTGACAGTATGCCCGGATTTTGCAGGCAAGCTCGTCCGGGTACAGACGACGCTCCGCACGCTGGCGGCAGGGCTGGCGGATCCCCGGAGCGGAAAATTCGTGTTTTCCTCTGAGGAAATCGCCTTTCTGGAATCTGATACGGATCGCATGGTCGGCGTACTGACTGACAAGCGCGGGAGCGATTGGCAGGGCGCCCTGCCCGGTGGCTGTGAGCAGTCCGCACGGCTGGATGCGGCGCGTTCAACGGTGCGGCGGGCGGAACGCGCGCTGATCGCCATGGACAGGCGCTATGCCGTCCCCGGTGCCTTCAAGGTGTACATGAACCGACTGGGCGACTGGTTGCTTGCCGCCGCCCGGTATGCGGATTGGCTGAACGAGGAGGAGAAGGACAAGGCGGCACGTGAACCGGTTGCGGCAGAGACCGCTCCGGCAGCAGCGGTTGTGCCTGCCCCGGCGGATGCCGCCCCGGTTGATCCAACAGTGGAGAACGTACTGAAAGCCGTGCTGGCGCGTGTCGGCGGCGGCTCTGTGCTAGATCTGGAGCGGGCTACCCGGCTAATCGCGGCGGTGGAGCGCAAGGCGCTTTCGGAAGGAAAGCAGGCTGTCATCGCGGTGGCGAATGCGCAAGGCAATCCGGTTGCGGTGCACGTTATGGACGGCGCGTTCCTCGTCAGCTATGAGGTGGCGGTACGCAAGGCATATACGGCGGTGGCGGTCAAAATGCCGACTGCCGAACTGGCAAGACTGGTTCAGCCCGGCGGAACGTTTTACGGCTTGCAGAATCTGGATCGCATCGTGACTTTCGGCGGGGGCGTGCCCCTGTATGAGAACGGCGTTCTGATCGGCGGGCTGGGCGTCAGCGGCGGAACCGGCGAGGAGGATCACGCGCTTGCCGTCTGGGGGGCGGCAAACCTCGTGCACACTTAAAGGCAGCACCACACAATGCGCGATCAATACCTTGGCGGCGCATCTGCGCCACCATCGTTGTGCGGCATTGCCGCAGCCTGCCCCCCGCCCATGCGGGGGGTTCTACATATAAAAAAGAAAAATCACTGTACGGTAATGGAGGATAATTACATGAGCATCCGGAAAATCACGGACGACCTGCTGTTTGTCGGCGCCTCGGACAGGCGTCTTGCACTGTTTGAGAGCGCATACCCTGTACCGGAGGGGGTGTCCTATAACGCCTACCTGCTCCGGGATGAGAAGAATGTCCTGTTTGACACGGTGGACAGAGCGGTCGCCGATACATTCCTGACGGCAACTGCCGAGGCGCTGGACGGAGCCGATCTGGACTATGTTGTCGTCCAGCACATGGAGCCGGATCACTGCGCTACGCTGGGGGCGGTGCTTACCCGCTGGCAGAACGCCGTTGTCGTGTGCAACAAGAAGACCGTCACCCTGCTGAATCAGTTTTTCCCCGGGCTTGACCTGACCGGACGCACCAGACTGGTCGCTGAGGGCGAGGAGCTTTGCACCGGGCGCCATACGTTTACCTTTGTCATGGCGCCGATGGTTCATTGGCCTGAAGTGATGATGACCTACGATAAGACCGACGGCACGCTGTTTTCGGCGGATGCCTTCGGCGGCTTCGGTGCGCTGTCCGGAAACCTGTTTGCGGACGAGGCGGATCTGGGAGCGGGCTACATGGAGGAAATGCGGCGGTACTATACCAACATCGTCGGCAAGTACGGCGTACAGGTGCAGGCGGTACTGAAGAAGGCAGCAGCTTTGGATATCCGGCGCATCTGCCCGTTGCACGGGTACATCTGGCGCGGTGAACTGGGAATGGTTCTGGAGAAGTACAGCCTTTGGAGCAGCTATACGCCGGAGGAGCGCGGCGTTCTCGTTGCGTATGCATCGGTTTACGGCGGCACGAAGGCGGCAGCCGAACTGCTGGCGGGCTATCTTGCCGAGGCAGGCGTGCACCGCATCCGGATGTTCGATGTGTCGGCGGTGCATCCGTCGTATGTGCTGGCAGAGGCGTTCCGTGTGTCGCACGTGGTTTTTGCCGCAACGACCTATAACAACGGCATTTTTGTGAGTATGGAGACATTGCTGCACGATCTGGTCGCGCACAACTGGCAGGGGCGGACGGTTGCGCTGATTGAAAACGGCAGCTGGGCGCCCGCTTCCGGCAAGCTGATGCGCGAACTGCTGACGCCGCTGAAAAACACCACTGTGCTGGAGCCGACGTTGACTCTGCGTTCCACGCTGGCACCCGGTCAGGAGGAGGCGGTTCGCGCGCTGGCTCAGCAGATCGCTTCGTCGGTGCTCGGCTGACCGCATGACAGCGCGATGGCAGGAGGTGTTGTACTGTGAAGCTGACCTTTCTCGGAACCGGCGCGGCGGACTGGGACATTAACGCCTACACACCTGGCGTTTTTCACCGGCGATTCTCGTCTGTGCTGGTCAATCGCGATCTGCTGATTGATCCCGGTCCGCACGTGTTTCACTATGCGGAGCATAGCAATGACCCACATATACTGGACGGCGTGAAGAATATCCTTGTCACCCACACGCATAGCGATCATTTTTGCCCGGAAACCGTCGAGCGCCTGTGCGCCGGGCGGGACTGTACCCTGTGGGGCGATATGGCGTGCCTGCGCAGCCTGCGTGCGGCACTCGGAGATGCGCGCACGAGCCGCATTGCGTTCGTGGATACCCGTGTCCGACCGGAGCTTGCCTACCCCATCGGCGGGTACCGGGTACTGTCGTTGCGCTCCAATCACGCGACCGATGATCCGGAGGAAACAACGCGCCTGTATCTTATCGGCGACGGGGAGCGATTGCTGTACTACGGCTGTGACAGCGCATGGATACCCACGACCTCGTGGAACGCCATCAAGGATCAGCCCGTCAATGCCATGGTGCTGGAGCTGACCTGCGGTGAGACGGCACCGGATGATTGGCGCAGCTTTGAACACAATACGCTGGATATGCTGGAGCTGATGCTCCGCACCTTCCGTAAGTACGATCGCTTTGCCCCGGACGTCAGATTCTACGTGTCGCACATGGCACGCACCCTGCATACCGGTCCGGATCGACTGCGGGAGCGCCTTGCCCCGCTGGGCGTCACACCCGCTTATGACGGGCTGTGCATTGATGTCTGACCCTCTGTTTTTGAGAGCAATAATATATTAAAATGGGTAAAGGAGACCAAAACAATGGCAGAGAAGCAGTTGAACATTACCATTTGGAATGAGTACCGCCACGAACGGCAGGAACCTGCCTGCCGGGACATCTACCCGGACGGCATCCACGGATGCATCAAGTCCTTCCTTGAGACCGATCCGACTCTGAACATCCGTCTGGCGGCGCTGGACGATCCGGAGCAGGGTCTGCCCGATGAGGTGCTGAACACCACCGATGTGCTGTTCTGGTGGGGACATATGGCACACCATGAGGTGTCGGACGAGCTGGTCGCCAAGATCCGCGACCGCGTTTACCGCGGCAAAATGGGACTGATTGTCCTGCACTCCGGGCATCACTCCAAGGTGTTCCGGGAGGTTGTCGGCACAAACGGCAACCTGTCGTGGGGACGTGACCAGAACGAAATAGTGTGGAATCTGTTGCCCGGACATCCCATTGCCGCCGGCATTCCCGACCACTTTGAGCTGTTTGAGGAGCTGTACTGCGAGCCGTTTTACGTACCCCAGCCGGACGAGCTGGTGTTCGGCAGCTGGTATGAGGACGGGTTTATCTTCCGCTCCGGTCTGTGCTACTATCGCGGCGCGGGCAAAATTTTCTACTTCCAGCCCGGTCACGAGTTCTGCCGTTCCTTCTATAACCCGTACGTACAGCGCATTCTCAAGAATGCCGTGCGCTGGGCGGCACCCAACGAAATCGTGTACCCCATCGAGAACGGTTGCCCCTGCCTCCAGTACAAACTGAGCGACAAGTTCTGAAGTAAGCATGACACCGGAGAGTCCCGCGCGGGATTCTCCGGTTCTTTTTTGCGCGCGGAACGGGCAAAATCCGATATATCCGGAGAAAAACCGTAAAATTAGACGAAAAAAGAAGGGCGGGCATACTAATTCCGTAAAATGATGAAAATCTGACGAAACCGCGCCCAAATCGTGTAAAAATCCAAAAAACAGCTTGACAAATCCTGCCGACGGTGCTATACTGTTACCGCTTGCGGACGGTATGTTCCGACCGCTTGCCGGTGGGGAGCGGGTTTGCGTGCCGACTGCCCCACGTTCAAATCAAGCAAAGAAACGGGGGATGGATCGTTATGAAGCACGAAAACACGAACGACGGGCGCGATGAGCGCCTGAACCGGAACGACGCCGTGCCGTCAGACGACGGAACAGACATGAACATGACACCTGACGAATCAGGGGCAGGTATCGGCTGTGAAAGTACAGCCGACACGACACCCAAAGAATATCAGATGCCCCATCCCCCGGAACCGGATCCGGCTCATGAGCCGGAGGAGACCGATACACCCCACGAGGGGAACGGGAAAGAGGAGCCGACCGAGTCCGAACAGCATACGCAGGAGGTCGAGGACACCTTCGAGCGCCTGACTGATATGCTCAACACCCGCCGGTATGTGGATTTCCGCGCGGAACTGGATGCGTTGCTGCCTGTTGAGATCGCGGACTTCTTCACCGAACTGCCGGCAGCGCGGCTTCCGGCAGTGTTCAAGCTGCTGAGCAAGGATCAGGCGGCAGCCGTGTTTGCCGAACTGGATGTTGAGGAGCAGCAGCGCATCATCCTTGCCATGAGCGACCGGGAACTGTCCGCAATCGTGGAGGACCTGTCGCTGGACGATGCCGTGGATATGCTGGAGGAGCTGCCCGCGAGCATCGTGCACCGGGTCATGCGGAATGCCCAGCCGGAAACGCGCGCCGCCATCAACCGCTTCCTTGCCTACCCGGAGGACAGCGCCGGATCGGTTATGACAGCCGAATTCATCGACCTGCACCGGGATATGACCTGCACGCAGGCGGTAGACCACATCCGCAAGACCGGAATTGACAAGGAAACCGTGTATGTTGCCTACGTGACCGATGCGGCACGGGTTCTGCAGGGTATCGTCCCGCTGCGGACACTGCTGTTCGCCAAGCCGGACGACAGCATCGAGAATATCATGGACGAAAACGTCATCTGCGCCTCCACGCTGGACGACAAGGAAACGGTCGCCTCGCTGATTTCCCGGTATGATTTACTGGCACTGCCGATCGTGGACAGAGAACATCGGCTGGTCGGTATCGTCACCGTCGATGACGCCATGGACGTCATGGAGGACGAGGTGACCGAGGACATCGAAAAGATGGCGGCTATCGTTCCGACAGACAAGCCATACCTCAAGACAGGCGTTCTGGAAACATGGTCCAAACGCATCCCGTGGCTGTTGCTGCTGATGGTATCCGCGACCTTTACTTCCACGATTCTGGGGCATTTTGAGGGTGCGCTGTCGGCACTCCCGATACTGACCGTCTTTGTTCCCATGCTGATGGATACCGGCGGAAATGCGGGCGGGCAAACCTCCGTGACCATTATCCGCAGTATGTCGGTCGGCGATATTGAGCCGTCCGACGTCTTGCGGATCCTGTGGAAGGAGTTCCGCGTGGCGCTGCTCTGCGGCGCGACCGTCGGAACCGCCTGCTTTGTCAAAACCATGCTGGTGGATTTCCGCCTGCACTTCACGTGGGAAAATGTCCGCGTGTCGCTGGTGGTTTGCGCGACCATTGCCACGGCGATCCTGATTGCCAAGCTCATCGGCACACTGTTGCCGATCGGCGCAAAGAGGATTGGCTTTGACCCGGCTGTCATGGCAAGTCCGTTCCTCACCACTATCGTGGACACGCTGACTCTGCTGGTTTATTTCGGCATTGCATCGCTGTGCCTCGGAATATGAGGGCGCGGCGGAATCGGCTCCGCGATGCCCGGCGGAACCGCCACGCGGCATCTCCGGGCGACCATTATCGTAATGGTTTTCCGGGGACTTCCCGTCAGGAGTCCCCGGCTTTTCTTCGCGAAGGATAGCCGCCCTGACAGTTTACAAATTCTTCTTTACTTCAGCGAGGGAATGTGCTATACTGTTACAGCATAGCAGGTCTGCCGCAGGGAGAAAAACGGAAAAGTTTCGGAAAGCCCCTGCCGCAAAAATTGCAAAAGCAAAAAACCCTGCTGAACCCCCAAAAAAACAGACGGAGACGCACAGGTCGGTGCCGCCGTCTGCGCGCGAAAGGACGAATACAGTCATGCCGAGCAAACTGAAGGACGAAAAACTGGACTGCCTGTTCCGGGGCATCCTGACGCTGGAAACAGTCGAGGACTGCTACAGCTTTTTTGAGGATCTGTGCACAGTTTCTGAACTGCAGGAAATGTCCCGCCGGATGCAGGCGGCGCGGATGCTGCGCAACAACTGCGTGTATACGGACATCGCCGCACGGACGGGACTCAGCACCGCCACCATCAGCCGCGTGAACCGCTGTCTCAAGTACGGAAACGATGGCTACAACAAGGTGCTGGATCGTCTGGACGCGGCAGAGCCGTCGGGCGACGGCACCGACCGGAGCTGACCGTGTACAGCGGCTATCAGGCGCTGGCAGGCGTGTACGACTGCCTCAACCGGGAGATAGACTACGGGCGCTGGAGTGCCTTTCTGGAGGCGTGCTTTGACCGCTTCCTGCCCGCACGCCCGCGCATCGTGCTGGATCTCGCCTGCGGAACGGGGCGCATGACCTTCCCCCTTGCCGATCGGGGGTATGACATGATCGGCATTGACGGCAGTGAGGATATGCTTGCCGAGGCGTACCGCAAAAGCACCGAACGCACGATCCGGCTGTTGGACGAAGCGGGAACGGACGAGCTGCCCGCCGGGGTGACGACACCGCTCTTCCTCTGCCAGGATATGCGCTCCTTTGAACTGTACGGCACGGTTGACGCCGCCGTTTGCTGTCTGGACAGCATCAATTACCTGTGCGGAGACGGCGACCTGGACGCCTGCCTTGCCTGCCTGTACCTGTATATCGCGCCGGGCGGACTGCTGGTCTTTGATGTAAACAGCCCCGTAACCTTTGAAAAGGTCTACGGCGGAAATGCCTATATACTGGAGGATACCGCCCCGGCGGCAGACGGACAACCGAGCGCGCCGGCGGTATACTGCGGCTGGCAGAACGAGTACGACCCCGGCACGCACCTGTGCCGCTTCTACCTTTCGGTGTTCCGGGAGGAGAAGGACGGGCGCTATGTCCGCACCGACGAGGAGCAGACCGAGCGTTGCTTCAGCCGCGGGGAATTGGAAACGGCATTGGATTGCGCCGGCTTTGACCTGTGCGGCATCTTCGGCGGGTTTGATTTCACTCCCGCCGGGGAAAGCGATACGCGCTGGCACATCGTTGCCCGCACCCGCAAGACCGGGGACTGGTACCTGTGCCCGGACGGACACGGTACGGAAAGGAAAAACGGAGTATCATGAGTAAAATTCTTCGAGCCATGACGCAGGACGGGAGCGCCCGCATCCACGTCATCCATTCAACCGATATCGTAAACAGCGCCATACGCTGTCACACCCCGTCCCCAACGGCAACCGCCGCGCTGGGGCGCACGCTGACGGTCGCCTCCATGATGGGCTGTATGCTGGGCGAGGAGACCGATACCCTGACGCTGTCCATCGACGGCGGGGGTCCCGCCGGGCGGATACTCGCCGTCAGCGACTGGCGCGGCAATGTTCGCGGCTACATGCAGAATCCGAACGCCGATCTGCCGCTCCGCGCAGACGGAAAGCTGGATGTTGGCGGGCTGGTCGGCAGCAACGGGCTGGTACAGGTCATCAAGGATCTGGGCGGCGAACAGCCCGAGGTCGGCTCGGCTCCGCTGACCAGCGGCGAGATCGCCGAAGACGTGACCGGGTACTTCGCGCAAAGCGAACAGATCCCCACGCTGTGTGCGCTGGGCGTGCTGGTAGACACCGACCATTCCTGCCGGGCGGCAGGCGGCATCCTCATCCAGCTGCTCCCCTTTGCCGATGAGGGTACCATCACCAAACTGGAGCGCAACGCCGGTGCCCTGTCCCGCATCAGCCGCATGATCGGGGACGGGATGGACAACCGCGCTATTGCCGATGTCGCATTGCAGGGTATCCCGTATGATATTTTCGACGAGCTGGAGGTCGGCTACCGTTGCAATTGCTCCCGGCAGAGGATGGACGCCGTCATGGCATCGCTGGGGCGCGCTCAGGTGGAAAAACTGCTGGCGGAGCAAGTCGCCGAGGGAAAACCGGAGGAGTTGGAGATCGTCTGCCGCTTCTGCGGCAACCGCTACCGGTACAGCCGGGCGGAGCTGGAAAAACTGCCGTTCAGCAAAGCGTGATCCCGAACAAACCGCAGTGACCCGGAGGATATATGCCTCCGGGTGATTCTGTTTCGCAGAAAAATTCACACTGCGTCGCGGGCAGTTTATACGGGGTTCATTTTTGCGTGGTATCATATAAGAAGGTATTTTGTCAGGAAACCCGACAGGCGTCCCCCTGCCGGGAAACAGGAGATTCACATATGCAGATCGAAACGGAAAACAAAACGGCATTGCAGTCATCGGGTGTCCCCGGATCGCTGACCATGGGCGACGGCGAGATCGCCGTTATCGGCATTGATATCGGCTCCACGACCGCTAAAATCGTCGTCTTTTGCGGCGAGGCGGGATGTCCCGCCGGGAGCGGGCGGCTGGTCTACTCCTGCTACGAGCGGCACTTTTCGCAGGTGCGTCCCAAGACGCTGGAGTTGCTCCGGCGCGTTCAGCCGCTGGTTGAGAATCGACGCGTCCGCGTCGCCATATCCGGCTCCGCCGGGCTGGGACTGGCACGCGCGGCGAATATCCCGTTCGTCCAGGAGGTTTTTGCCACGGCCGAAACAGTGCGCCGGCTGGAACCGGACACATCCGCCGTCATTGAACTGGGCGGGGAGGATGCCAAGATCATCTTCTTCGACGGCGGATTGGATGAGCGCATGAACGGAACCTGTGCCGGCGGCACGGGCGCTTTCATCGACCAGATGGCTACCCTGCTTGACCTGACCATTGAGGAAATGGACGAGCTGAGCCTGCGCCACACGCGCATCTACCCCATCGCCTCGCGGTGCGGCGTATTCGCCAAGACCGACATCCAGCCACTGCTGAATCAGGGTGCCGCCAAGGAAAACATTGCCGCCAGCATCTATGCCGCTGTTGCCAGCCAGACCATCGCCGGACTGGCGCAGGGGCGGCGCATCGGAGGAAAAGTCATGTTCCTGGGCGGTCCCCTGTACTACTGTCAGGGACTGCGCGCGGCATTCCGGGAAGCGCTGAAGCTGGATGACAAACACGCACTGTTCCCGGAATACGGTCGGCTGTCGGTCGCGCTGGGCGCGGCACTGTACGCCGCCGGGCAAGACTGGGAAACCGACATGGACGCTCTGCTCGCTGACGTGGAGGAATCCTGCCGCTCCATGCCCACAACGGCGCACACCCCGCCGCTGTTCGCCTCCGAGGAGGAGTACCGCGCATTCTGCGAACGCCACAACCGCGCGACCGCCAAGGCGGTATACCCGGCGGATTACAGCGGCGATGCTTTCCTTGGCATCGACTGCGGCTCCACCACCACCAAGCTGGTGCTGATGGGCAGGGACGGGGAGATTCTGTACGCCTACTACGACTCCAACCGGGGCAATCCGGTCAGCATCGTGCAGGAACAGCTCACCGAAATATACCGCCTGTGCGGCGATCATATCACCATCAAAGGCTCCTGCGTCACCGGCTACGGCGAGGAGCTGATCCGTCACGCCTTTCACATCGACCGGGGGCTGGTCGAGACCATGGCGCACTTCACCGCCGCCCGCTACTTCAATCCCAACGTGGACTTCATCCTGGATATCGGCGGGCAGGACATCAAATGCTTCAAGGTCCGCAACAACGCCATCGACTCCATCATGCTCAACGAGGCATGCTCCTCCGGGTGCGGCTCCTTCATTGAGACTTTCGCCAGATCCATGGGCTACGGCGTGGAGGAATTCGCGCGGCTGGGTCTGTTTGCAAAGGCGCCGGTCGAGTTGGGGACACGCTGTACCGTGTTCATGAATTCCTCGGTCAAGCAGGCGCAAAAGGACGGCGCCAGTGTCGGCGACATTTCGGCAGGTCTTTCCCGGAGCGTCGTCAAAAACGCCATCTACAAGGTCATCCGCGCCAGCAGTGCCGATGAGCTGGGGCACGAGATCGTAGTGCAGGGCGGCACCTTCCTCAACGACGCTGTTCTCCGCTCCTTTGAGCGCGAGATCGGGCGGGAAGTCATTCGTCCCGGCATCGCCGGACTGATGGGCGCCTACGGCGCGGCGCTGTACGCCCGTTCGCTGGGACTTGAGAAGTCCTCCACCCTGTCCGCCGAGGGCGTCGCCGCCTTCACGCACACTTCCAAGGCAGCCACCTGCCACGGGTGCGGCAACAACTGCCACCTTATCATCAACACCTTTGCGGGAGGAGAAAAGTACATCTCCGGCAACAAGTGCGAACGCGGTGCCGGCGGAAAACTGCCCGAGGGCGTCGATATCGTTCCCGACCTGCACCGCTACAAGCGCGAAAAGATCGAGGCGCTGGCGGAATCCGCCCGCGACGGCGGACGCGGCACAGTCGGTCTGCCGCTGGCACTGGGTATGTACGAGCTGGCACCGCTGTGGTTCACCTTCTTCACCGAGCTGGGCTTCCGGGTGATCTTCTCCGGTCCTTCCTCGCGGAGTCTGTACCTGCGCGGACAGTACTCCATTCCGTCCGACACCGCCTGCTATCCCGCCAAGCTGATGCACGGGCATATGGAGGATCTGATCGCGCGCGGCGTGGACGCGATCTTCTACCCCTGCCTGACCTACAACATGGACGAGCACACCGGGGACAATCACTACAACTGCCCCGTGGTTGCCTATTACTCCGAACTGCTGGCAGGCAACATGGACTCGTTGCAGGGTGTCAATTTCCTGTACCCCTACCTCAATATCAACGACAGCAGGCAGCTGGCGAAGGAGCTGTACCGCCTGCTGAAGGATCGCTTCGGCGGCTTTACGCACCGGCAGATAAGCCGCGCCGTGCAGGCGGGACTGACCGCCTACGAAGCCTGGATGGCGGACATCCGGCGCGAGGGGGAGGCAGCCGTCGCGTGGGCGAGAGAGCGCGGGAGCCGCATCATGATCCTTGCCGGGCGACCGTATCACATCGACCCGGAGATCGGGCACGGCATCGACCGGCTGGCGACATCTCTCGGCTTTGCCGTCGTGACAGAGGACAGCATCACCGGACTGACTCAACCCGCGCCCGTCCATGTGCTGAACCAGTGGACGTACCATTCCCGCCTGTATGCCGCCGCGCGGTACGCCGTTGCGCACCCGGATGTACAGCTGGTACAGCTCGTTTCCTTCGGATGCGGACTGGATGCCATCACGACGGACGAGGTGCGGGAGATACTGGAGCGCGGCGACAAGCTGTATACGCAGATCAAAATCGACGAGATCACCAATCTGGGCGCCGTGACTATCCGTCTGCGGAGCCTTATCGGAGCGCTGGAGCTGGCGGAAAAGCCGCATTCGCTCCCGGACGCAACCGCCGGGCAGACGGCACAGACTTCTGCCGCGCCGTCGCGCTCCGCCATGAAGGGAGGACAGAACCATGCCTGAGACGTCAAAAGACCGGCGCACCGCCTGCGCGGGCGCTGACGGCTCCGGTTGCGCCGGATGTGCCGGATGCGACACGCCGGATCGGAACGCCGAACCGGAGCGTGTCATCTTTACCGAGGAAATGCGCAAGACCTATACCATTCTCATGCCCACCATGCTGCCGCGCCATTTCCGCATCGTGTCCCGCGTGTTCGCGCGGTTCGGCTACAAGACCGAGCCGCTGGAGATCGGACTGCACGGCGACAGCCGCCCGGTCATTGATGCCGGACTGAAGTACGTCCACAACGATGCCTGCTACCCTGCCATTCTGATCGTCGGGCAGTTCATCGCCGCCCTGGAGAGCGGACAGTACGACCCGCACAAAGTCGCCCTGCTACTGACACAGACCGGCGGCGGCTGCCGCGCCTCCAACTACATCGCGCTGCTGCGCAAGGCGCTGATCCGGGCAGGCTACGCCTATGTACCGGTCATCTCGCTCAACACGGTCGGACTGGAGCAGATGCCCGGCTTCAAAATCACGCTCCCCTTGCTGCACAAAGGACTGTACGCCATCCTGTACGGAGATCTCATCATGCTCCTGCTCAATCAGTGCCGCCCCTACGAAACCGTTCCCGGCACGGCAGAGGCACTCGCGGACGAGTGGAGCACCCGTCTGGCGGAGGAGATGACCTCCGGACGCCTGCGCTACCGTGATGTCAAGGCAACCTACCGCCGCATCATCGCGGACTTCGCCGCCATTGACGGCGTCGGCGCCCGCCGGACGGCGCCCAAACTCAAGGTGGGCATCGTGGGCGAGATATTCGTCAAATTCTCCGCGCTGGGCAACAACCAGCTGGAAAAGTTCCTGATCTCCGAGGGCGCCGAACCTGTCATGGGCGGGCTGGTGGACTTCTTCCTGTACTCCATCACGGACTCCATCATGGACTACAAACTGTACGGACTGCGCTTTTTCAAGTCCCGCATCTATAAGATCGCATATCGCTTCTTCCTGCACAAGCAGGACGATCTGATCCGCGCCATCCGGGAGAACGACCTGTTCACGCCGCCGACCTCCTTCCGCCATACCGCCACCATGACGGCGGGCTACATGGGTATGGGCATGAAAATGGGTGAGGGCTGGCTGCTGACTGCCGAGATGCTGGAACTGATCGACGAAGGCGTGCGCAATATCGTCTGCGCACAGCCCTTCGGCTGTCTGCCCAACCACATCGTGGGCAAGGGCATGATGAAGCCTATCAAGGAGCGGCATCCGGAAGTCAATCTGGTCGCCATCGACTACGACGCCGGCGCTACGCAGATCAATCAGGAAAACCGCATCAAGCTGATGCTCGCCAACGCCAAACGCACGGGCACCGGAGGGGAGGCTGTACATGGCTGATTTCCGAGGGAAGCTTACCCGGTTCTTCATGGGGCGGTACGCCCGCAACGATGCTCTGTACAGCGCGTTACTGATTTTCGTACTGGTCGCGCTGTTTGTCGGCGCCGCCCTGAGCGTTGTCGGAGCAGGCACTTCCCTGCCCGGCTTCCGCATTGCGGGCGCGGTACTGTACGTGCTGTCGGTCGGGGCAATGGTCTGGTCGGTCTGCCGCTTCCTGTCGCGGAATATCGCCGCCCGTCAGCGTGAGAACGCCGCATGGCTCTGTTTCCTGAGCAAGGTGAAGTCCCCCTTCTGTAACTGTAAACGCACGCCGCGTCCGGCAGACACGGAAACGCACGTGTTCCGTGCCTGCCCCGCCTGCCGCTCGGTACTGCGTCTGCCTCGCCAGGCAGGCAAGCATACCGTCCGCTGTCCCCGATGCGGGAAGAGCTTCCGTGTGCGGATCCGGTGACCTGCCCGCGGCGTCACGCGGTGTCCGCACCGCCGGTATGCCTGCATATAACCTGCATATAAATAACGGGAGACTCCGTGGGGAGTCCCTGAAACCTGCGCGATTGCCGCTGCCCGGATATCCGGGCAGCGGCAATCGCTTTTATTTGTCCTATCTGAACACCATATGCACACAAAACGTTCAAAAATATATAAACATCCTATTGAAAAACAGTCAAAATTATGCTATACTGAATACAAGCAACCCACAGGGCACCTCGCTACATCGGAAGCAGGTTCCCGGTGCGTTTTCCGGCACTGCCGAAGCGGACGGACAGTCCGGAAACGCACGAAAGTGATTACACCATCATGGAAAGGAACATGGTTATGAACAGGAAACTCACGAAAGCACTGTGCCTGATGCTCAGCGTCATCATGCTGTTCGGCGTAATCCCGATGCAGGCTGTGGCAGAGGCGGTCGATGTGGCGCCATCGAAGGTCGAATACCCGACAGGCGACAGCGACGGACTGATCCTTGAATTTTCAAGTGCAGGCGCACTTGAGGTATTCAGGGCAGTATACGGTGGGCGGGCACTCGGCGGCAACATGCTGCTGGTAGACGGTTCCTACGCGGAAGCTGTGCGCTATGAAAAAATGCCGAACATCGAGTCGGTCACCTACAACTATACGCTGGCGGCGGCGGGCATTGCCGAGGACTTCGGAACGATGCCTGCCGACCCCGATATGAGCAAGACGAAGGTGTCCGCTCCTTTTCTTAAGTTCATGGGTGAAGTGGGCGATGAAGCAGGACTCAGTTCGCTGTACACCGTGCGCGTTGCCGTGCTGGACACGGGCATTGACGCGACCCACGAGGATCTCGCCAACCGTGTGGTCACGGGCTACGATGCCATCAACGATGAGGTAATTTCCAAGGGCGTCAACTCCGACGTCGGTGCGGACGGGCACGGCACAAAGGTCGCCGGTCTTATCGGAGCCGAGGCAGACAACGGCTTGGGATTCAGCGGCATGGCAGGCAGGTTCCCGGTGGAACTGATCCCTGTGCGCGTACTTGACGAGAACGGCAACGGTAGAATATCCGATGTCGTTTGCGGCATCTATTGGGCGATCGACAACGGCGCAGACATCCTGAATATGTCCTTCGGCGCAAAGACCGCCTACTACCCGACCGCACTTGCCAATGCCATCCGCGATGCGCGCAGGCAGAATGTGCTGGCGCTCTGCGCGGGCGGAAACACCGATGATATGCTCTACCGGGAGACCTATGAGGGCTTCTATCCCGCCGATCTGGCAGGCGCCTACCCGGTTCTCGGCGGAGATTACAGCCTAGCTACCAACGATTATTACTCCTTCAAGCACAAGCAGGGAGACAGGAACGGAATTGATTATGTCGGTCATACGGGACGCGCTCTGTTTACGACAGACCGCGGCGGCGGATACACCACCTTCACCGGCACCTCCGCTTCCTGCGCGGCAATTGCGGGCTATACGGCTGTCATGTTCTCCCTGCTCGGCGGCAGGACGAACCCCGAAGCAATCAACGCCGTAAAGAATTTTTACGTATACGGTCACGGCGGGCAGACCGATTCCTATCAGACCTACCACGTCTACCGCTTCAACGACATGGCGTACATGCAGGACAGCGTCAAGGAAGCGTTTATCGACGCCATAAAAGCGACGCGCGTCACGATCCAGGGAAGCATCGCGTGCCGCAATGTGCTGACGGGCACGGCGGAGATTGTCGGAAAGCTCACCATGGGCGCTTCGCTTGCCAAGGACGCAACACTGGTCGCCTGCAAAGCGGACGGCACGGTGCTGTATACCTCCGCGCCTGTCGCCAAAACGGAAACGGCGCAAACAGAGTACATATTTACGCTCGATACCTCCTCCTTTGAGGACGGCGAAATCACGCTGAAGATTTTCTACCGCACGGCGGCGGAAGCGGCGGCAGGCAAGGATGCAACGACGGTGATAAATTTTTCGGAGTACACCGCCATTATCCGCAACAGCCTGATGGTAACGACAGCCAATGTATACATCTACGATGCAGACGGAAGCCAGATTTCCGGTGAGGTCACGATCCGCAACGCCGAAACGGGAGAGTTCGTCGCAACGGCAGGAAGCGCCCTGAGCCCCGACCTCGTGGTCGCTAAACAGCTGTTCGACCAGTGCGGCGGTCTGCTGACATTTTCGTTTATTAAGGACGATATGGTCTACATCAAAACGACTGCCTTTGCACCGGAGATCATACTCGGCGGCGATGAGGTGCAGAAGACAACGCTTCACTTCCGCAGTGATGCGGTAACGCTTGCCCAGGCGGACGTCTTCCTCTGCTACGGGGATACGGAAATCCAGGTCGGCGTGACCGACGCCGCAGGCGACCTGACGCTCTGCCTCTCGGACGGCGAATTCCGCTTCCTCGTCCGGGATGCCGAAAGGCGCTACCTGATTCTTGCAACCGCCGTGCAGGACGGCAACCAAATGGAAATATCGCTCGCGGCAGATATCGATGCGGCGCAGGAAGTAACCGTCACCTCCGCGGATTCTCTCGGCGAGGGCGACTGCTGGACAATCGCCGCATCGGGAAGCCGGCTCCGCACCGCGCGCGACGGCGTATCGCTGGGTGCCTACGAAAAGGAAATCCGGACTGTATATCTGTCGCCCGCAATGCAGCATCTTGCAGTCGGCATTTACGACCGCATCAGCATGACCTATCAATCTGCCGGCGGATCCTGGAAAACCGTATACAGGTACTATCATGTGACGCATCTGCTCGGGGAAGTCGATGTCAGCTCAATGGGGGTAATCGACTTCGACCCCACAAGGATCATCACAACCCTTGATATCGGAGCGGATACACTGGTCTACGGCGAAAAGACGACCGTGGATACAAAGGCTGTCGATAACAGGGGCAATTTGCTGGTCGGCGGCGAGGTACAGATGGAAGCGTTCCCCGACTCGGACACATGGCGCTTCGGAAACGCCAACTCTTTCAGTATGAAGAGCGCAAACCCTGCGGACACACAAGAGTATTACTCCAAATACGGCGGCGGATTGTTTGATCCGGACAACGGCATTCTGGAATCCGGCAACAACAACTGGCCGCAAATGCCGATTGCGGCGTGCGACTATATTCTGACTGCCCGGTTCGCGCTGGATACCGCGCTTGGTCCAAGCGACGCGCCGTACACGGGCTATCTGCCCTATCAGTTCAACGAGGCAACCGGAACTGTCCACGTCAGGCTTGGCAAAATGATGGCAATCCGCATGGAGAGCTTCAACGGGGATGGCGATGTGTACGGCGAAGCCATGATTGTCCGCAACGGGAAGATTCAAACACCCTCCAGGATCGGCAACGAACGCGGCGACGATGGCTCGCGCACCCTTTTCCTTGATGCGAGCAGCTGGGACGCGACCACGGAGGTGTTCGTGTCGGTTTCGCTCGGCGGCAAGGGCGGAGGCGTGACATATTTTGACTATTTCCGGTATGACCCTGAGAATCCGACCCGGACAATAGCTGTCCCGGATCTGGAGTTCGGCGCATTGCGGGTCTGCCTCGGCAGCGAGGACAACCAAGTGTATGCCCCGACGCTGTTTGTTGAGTACGGCGGTCACACCTTCGCGGTCAGCGTGCAGGGCGGTGTTCCGGTCGGATCGTATTACGTCGGCGGCTTTACAATTGATTACAAGAATGACATAGCCGCGGTTTATTACCGTCATGTCGATGTCCCTGCCGAGGGCGCAACGCTCATTCTCAAGGGGGAAGAATTCAGGGAGTACACCGTAAACAACAACAGCGAGGATACGCGCGTCACCCTTCTTCCCGTACTCGGCAATCAGGAGATGCCAAACAGCGAGAAAGGGGATATCTCGGTCTACCGTTCTCAGAAGCTCCTGCTGGACAGCGGCGTTACCGCGCTGTATGCAAAGCTGACCTCATACAACTTCAACTGGCGGGGCGGTATTGTTTACAAGGTCATGCTCCCGTTGGAGCAGACAGAATTCACCATCAACGGCAGGGGGATTGAAGCCTTCCTTGCGTCTCCCGCGCAGAGCGAATTTACAACGGCAGAGGATGTTCTCATCGACCTCCACGCCACCGTCACGGGTGGACTGCGTATTGCGGATCTGTATCGCTCCACGGGCGACGATCCCAAAACGGGAACTACGGGGGAGGTAACGCAGTACGTCCTCAGGATAAAATACCGCAAAGCAGGCGGAACCTGGCAGGAAAAGACCTTCTCCGACTGGACAGGACTCAGCCTCGGAAAGCTCGAAGTGGGTGAATATGAAGCGGTCGTCTCCTTTGACGGCGACCCGGGCAGCAAGGACGATACCGAAAACGTGCTTGCCGCACAGGAATCCCGGTTTTCCTTTGTTGTGTCCGAAGCGCCGAGCACGCACTTTGTCACGCTGACTGCTGCCGATTCGGCGGCAGATGACGTGATCCTGACCATCGGCGGCAAAGCAGGTGCGGTCGTGCGTGTTTCCTATACGACGCCGGGCGGCGCCTCCAAAACGCTCACTCCCGTGACACTTCCCGAAAGCGGCATATACAGACTGAGCGTGCCGCTGACCGAACACGGAAGCTATACCTTCTCGGCGCTTTCGACGCTTCCGGACGAACCGGACGCGACCGCAGAAAAGCGCGTGGAAAGCATCTCCTCCACCGTCAGTCCCATCACCGGCTTCCGGGTGGTCAACGGCGCGGCAGGTGAGCTGAAGCTCACGTGGGATGCACCGGTCGGAACCGGCAAGCTGTGGATCACGCGCGACGGCGAAACGCTCGGCTTCCTGTCAGAGACGCATACCGCCTATACCGACAGTCATCTGGACAGCGCACGGGTCTACACCTATGAGCTGATCTTTGAGAATGCTGCCGGCAAGCGTAGCACTGCGGTTTCCGCCATGGGCAAGCCGACAGGTTCCCCTGACACCGAAAAGCCCACCACCCCCGCAACGGTCAGAGCGCAGGTGAGCGGCACGAATGTCATACTGACCTGGACGCGCGCGACGGATAACGTCCGCGTGGCAGGCTATCGCGTCTACCGCAACGGCGTGCTGATCCGGGACACGGCGAGGCGCACCTTCACCGACGAAGGTCTTGCGGTCAGTACGGAATACTCCTACCACATAACAGCGTATGACGGCGCGGGCAATGAGTCCGGCGCAAGCGTGACCGTCAAGGCAAAAACGCCCGACGGCTGGAGCATCGACAAACTGGACGTTACGCTGGACCGCAACCGCGAGGGCGCCATTACCGGCGGAACGCTCGGTATACGTGCCGTGATCGGCGCGGGCATCGACAGCGTCGTTGCAACCGTCGTATACAAAACGCTGGATGACAAGACGACCGAGCAGGTCAGAACCATAGACCTCGGCAACGCGGGTGCGGCATGGAACGGCTTGTGGAAGCTCAGCCGCGTCTACGAAATCCGGTCGGTCAAGGTAACCGCCTACCAAAACGGTGCCGTCGTCGCCGAGCGGGCGGCGGAGGGCTTCCCGTGCCTGATTGCATCGAGCGTTTCCATCGCGCTGACCGTGAGTAACGCGCCATTCGCCAAAGCCGCCGCGGGCAATATGCAGATTGTCCTCCGGGGCAAGCAACGGAACGCGACCTATACCCTGCCCGTCCTGACGGAATCGGAAACGAATTTCTACTCCTTTGACGGGCTTTCCGCCGGCACCTACACCCTTTCGGTGCTGAAAGACGGAAGAACGGTTTACGAGGTGGACAAAATCACCGTTGCCGCCGAGGCGGACAGGGTGCTGCCGCCGCATACCATCTCCGGATTCGTCCGCTTCAAATCGCCCTACGGCACCGCTCTGCTGTATACACCCGCCAGATTGTCCGACGGATACTCGGTGGATGAAAACGGCTATTTGACAAACGGGGAAGACAGCGCGTTCTGGTATAGCGGCGGAACAGTCCGGTTCTACCGCGTCTGCGAGGAATACTGCGAAGTTGAGGGCGGCTTTTACAGATTGCCGCAGTACCAGAATATCACCCTGAACGACAACAAGGAGTATACGCTTGCGCCTCTTTCCGGCTTTGATTTGCTGCAGGCGCAACGGATCCGGTTCCGGTTCTCCCTTGCCTCCGGCAAGAGCCTTGCGGGTCTTTCGGTTCAGGTGAGCACCATGGGGGACTACCGGAAGACGGTAACGCTTGACCAAAACGGCGAGGCAACCGTCCTGCTCCTGAAGCCCGATGTCGGCGGATACAGTGTCTCGTACAGTGTCGCCGACACGGCACTGTATTCCGAGGACGGACCGGTTGTGGCATATCTGCCGAGCCAGCACAGATTCTTCATGCTCTGGCAGTCCGCCGAGGAGGTTCTGCTGACGCCTCAGCTGCAGGAGGCCGTAATCGAAACCATCCGCCTGAAATTCAAATCCGATGCACCTCTGGACGGTATAACGGGCACATTGCGGAGCAATCTCAACGACCAGCTCTCCTTCAGGCTGGACGCGAGCGGCGAAATCGAGCTCCCGCTGAAGGCAGCAACACCCGGCGACTACCTGCTCAGCATTGATTCCCGGTTGACAGACGACTATTACATCCCGTCCCAGTCGCTCCGCCTGGAAGGAACCGATCACACGATGACGGTAAAGGCGCAAAAGATTGAAAAGCAGACCGTGAAGCTGAAATTCACCGACCCCTCGGGATACTCCGTGGAGGGCGCCACTGTCCTGATTTCGACTGCCTTCACAAGAAAAGGGTATACGCTCGGTGCAGACGGAATTCTTTCCGCGGAGGTGCTTGTTGAGTCGCGTAATGCCGAAGCAAAGTCCATATCTGTCCAGATATTCGGCAGAAATGGCAACATCCTGTGGGATGACTCCCTGTATTTGTCGCTCGCCGACGTATTGAATGGCGAATACGAAATCCGCATAAACTCCCTCATCAGCATCCGCATGGAGGGCGCAGGCAGGAACCAATATGAAAGGTATCTTTTCTATACGCAGGACGGGACGAAAAAATCAATCTGCTTGCAATCCGACAACAGCGCGGTTCCCTCCCACATTATCGCATCGGGCGGAGAACTTATTGCTGTTCCCCGACCCATCGATACAAGGTTGATGTTGCCGGACGCCGCGCAGGAACGCTATGACCTGCTGAAATCGCTTACCGCTATTCAATCCTTCGTACTGAACAAGGAAACCGCAGAAACGGTTTTCAGAATTGATGATTCAAAGACCGAGTACTACACGGTAAATAGTCCTACCGATCTTGTCGGGAACAGGATCCCGGCGTTTGAGTATTTCGTGCTGATCGGGGATACGCCGATACTGTCCCCACTCGGCTTGAGCTGGACATCTGTCCGAATTCCGAAGCTGACGAACGGACAGCGCGTGATCATTCGCCCCCATTCGACAAAGGATATTTCCGAGTCGCTGAAGCATCTCGGCACATACTGCGCGGAATGGATTCTTGACGACCTTTCGCCGCATGAACGGTCTTTCCGGCTGGGGTTCCAAAGCATCTATGAATTCCGACTTGAGGACAAAGACGGGAACCCGCATGACGGCGCGCTTGCCTATATTTTCAACAACTCGAAGCGCCTTACTATAGAATCCTCTCTGCGGGTCAATATATCCGACCCTCTTTCCCCTCCGGAGACTCTGTTCGCGGCGTGGGTCGGATATGTGGAAAAATACACCGCCTCCGTGTATTCATATTGGGTCGATGTCTGCAACAGCGGGACAGCCGCAAGATTCGATTTTAACGATATGACAACAGCTTACCCGGAACCCATTGTACTGACGGCTGATTACGAACTGCTCTACCGGATTCCGCGGTATACCGGCGAACACGACACGAATATCAAATCCGTAAAACAGCAAAAGGACGGGAGCTACCTCGTCAGGCTCACGCAAAACGGCGCCAGCGGCTACCATAGCCTGATCGCTCTGCCTGCGGGCGCGTTCAACGTCATGCTGGACGGCACGGAGCAGACTTCCCGTGAACTGGAGCTCCAACCGGGCAACATCTCGCATGATGTATCCTTCTGCATCTCCGAGGCGGATCTGACGTCGGACAACAGCATCCGGTGCTATATCATCACGCCACAGGGTAACAGAAGTCTGCAATTCGTTCGTGAGATCGATCATGACATATTCGCTTACAGTGTTCCCATGAAGGTAAGTACCAACGAGGTGATGTTCCACGAAGCGCTGCGCAACGGTACGTCTCTGTTGGGACCCGGAATAACCCAGCCGGTACAAAGCATCTTCTACTATAATCTCGGCACGAGGTTCGGCACATACTGGGGACTGGAACGTCGCCTGTTTACAAACGCCATCACCGGGAAAACGACGTCGACGGAGTATGACAGACTGAATCCTGAAAGTCCGTACTACAAGCCGGATTACACGGTGGATGACTACCGGGATACCACATACACCGCTTTTGCTCAGGGTGGCAGCTACAAGGCATTTGAGTGCAAGTGGGTCTCCTTCAAGGCGAACACCGATGATTTTGCCATTGCGCTGAATGTGGACGGAGCGGTGACATATATCGACACGCTATGGCCGAATGCCTCGTATTTCAGCTCCACGAGGATCGTGGGCTTTAAGCAGTATATTCCCCCCGACAACCTGTCCTGCTCCTTCACCGCAGGCTATGACAAGGAGAATAACTGCTACTGGCTCACCTCTGCTTTCCTGGAGAAGTACGGATTTTATGACCGCTCCACCGGCTATGGCATCCTGCCAATTCCGATGAGTGAGCCGGACAGCTATCCGCACACCTACAAGGCGGAGCTGAAATTCAAGTACAAGAACGGCGCAGGCGAGACCGAGATGCTGGAAAACAGCAACGATATCCGGATGTATTACGATGCGCCCGTTCTGCAGAAGTGGGATTTCGACCATTACACCCCATATGGCATCGAAACCTCACCCATGCAGTACGTAACCATAACGAACCGCGCCGACCGGGAGGGCTGCAAACAGCAGCAGAGCAATAACTACCGCTTTACCCTCAACTGGAACGGAACGGACATCTTTACATTCCGCGCGTGGTTCGACAAGCCGGCGGAAGTCTGCAATGTCTATGCAATCGGCAATGTTCCCACGCAATGCGATAACTTCGCCATCAGGCTGGAGTACGATGAGGAACTGGGCTGCTACACCGGAACGGGTATGCTGGGCGATGCGCTCAACCCGCCGAAGCAGTTCAGCGTGGTATACGAGCTTGTCGCGGAGCAGCCCTACAACGGCATGCCGACCGTCCAGCTGAAGGATATGCGGAAAACCGAGCAGGAAAGGAACGCCGCAAGCGAAAAACAGTACAATCTGCCCGAGGGCTGGACCGTAAAGGAAAACGCCCCGACAAACGGCTGGACGCTTGCCGAAACCTACCGCGCATGGGAAAAGTACGCCGAGCTTTACAATTCCGACAAGCCGATAACCAAGGAGACGCTGCTTCCGATCCTCGGCAAGGCGCTGATCCTTTACAGACCGCTTCTGGAAATCTACAACCCGGAGGGCAAGCTCGTCGGAACGGTGCAGAACTACTACGACTTCAGCGGCAAGGCACTGGACACGCAGATCAGCGTGGATGTCGCCGTGATGGACGGCGGCAAGTATCTCACCAAGGTAACGAGCGGAGCGAGCAGGAGCGAGGACGGAAAGAGCATCCGCTTCGCCATGACCTCTGATGATCCTGCCGTGATTCTGCCGGATATCAAGCCGACAGACGTCAGCAGTGCCGGCTGGGGAACGGTCGGAAAGGCGGTCGGAACCGCAGTTGGCGCATACTCCGATTACTCAACGCTGGACAGCGTTGCGGATTATGCGGCAAGCGAAGCGGATGCCGCAGGTTGGAAAAACAACCTGACACCCGAACAGCGCGAAGCGTACAACGACTACAAGCAGACAGAAGCTCTCCGCATCGGTGTGGAATCGGTGATGGGCATTTCCGGCATCGGCACCGCAGTGACTGTTGTGGGAGATCTGGTCATCGAAACCGTACTCGGAGATCAGGACGTCGACGGGCAGTACCGCAAAATGGCACAGCTCAACGAGCAGATGAAAAAACAGCAGGAGGAGATGGAATTCTTCAAGGAGCACGGCTACCGTCCGGGCTATCCGCCCCCGCCGTCTGAACCGAATATCAAGCGCGGTGCCAACGGCTTCCCCCTGGATTGCGTTTGGTCATTCGATCCTGACTATTATATCGACCCATCGGGCTATATTTTCGAGGGTACGGAGGAGAATCGTCTGGAAAATGTGACCGCAACGGTCTACTACCTGGACACGGCAAGCGGCGAGTGGGTCAAGTGGGATTCCGAGGCGCACGGAGAAGGTCCGAACCCGAATATCTCGGGCGCGGACGGAAAGTACGGCTGGGATGTTCTCATAGGCAAGTGGAAGGTCGTCTTTGAAAAGGACGGCTACTACACGGTCGAGAGCATCGAGCTGGATGTTCCTCCGGCGCATCTGGATGTCAACATGAGCATGGTCTCCACCTCGCCCGCGATGCTGAAAGCAGTCCGGGCAGGTGCGATGGGCGCGTACATTGACTTTACCTTTGACCGCCCCGTGCTGGTGGATGACGCGAAACGCCTTGTTTCCGTCCTGCTCGGCGGTGATGCGCTTGACGGCAATGTGGAAGCACTCAATGCGGCACTCACCGCTTTCGGAAACAAGCAGAAGGCGGGAGAGAACGATGTGACTGTCGGACAGAACGTGGCGACAAAATTCCGCTTTACCCCCGATGACCCGTTAGAAGTCGGTGCATCCGTAAAGCTGGTCGGTAAAAAGGGCATTCTGACCTACAACGGCATCGAAATGGCGGCATTTGAAAGCGAGTACGTTCTGATTACCGACGCGGCGTCCGACCCGATCACCGCGCTGTTCTACAGCGGAATCCGGGAATTGGATGCCGGTGCAAGGCTTGACCTGATGACCGATCTGACCGTCACGGGCAGTGCGGGCAAGATAACCTTCCGGGCACTGAACCCGGCAATCGCAACGGTGGATGCCAACGGCGTTGTGACGGCTGTTTCCGATGGCTTGGCATACTTTGAGATAGCCTGCGGTACAGTGAAAACCGTCGCGGCGGTGTCGGTCCGGAATACGCCGCACACGCACAGCTTCACCAGGGAGCTGCCGCTGGCGGAGTACCTCGCAGGTGATGCTACCTGCACGGAGCCGGCAAGGTACTACTACATCTGCTCCTGCGGCGGGGTCGGTACGAACACCTACGCCTATGGAGAGGCAAAGGGACACGTATTCGGGGAATGGACACTGAACCTGGCGGACAACACCTGCGAGCGGATCTGCTCCGTCTGCGGCGAAGCCGAAAAGGACGACAGTATGTCGCTCCTGTCGGTCTCCGGCAGTATGGCAAGAGCGGGCGACACCGTGCGCATCACTGTATCGCTTGCAAACAATCCCGGCATTGCGGCGCTTGCCTTCCGTATTTCCTATCCGAAGGGCGCGATGACGCTTGAGAGCGCCGTCGCGGGTGAGCTGTTCGGCAACGCAACACGCAACCCGTCGGCAGGCTTGTTCCTCTTCGACAACGCGACCGACGTAACGGAAAACGGCACGCTCCTGACGCTGACCTTTAAGGTATCCGACACGGCGGCGCTCGGCGAATACCGCATAGCGCTCGAAATCGTGTCCTGCAACAACGCATCCGAGGAAACGATCCTCCTGTGCGGCGGACAGGCAAACATCCTGATCCGGGATGTCCTGCCGGGTGACGTAAACGGCGACGGTGTGGTCGATACGCTGGATATCACAAGGCTCCGCCGGTACCTTGCAGAGGAGGATGTCGAAATATTCCCGGGGGCAGACATGACCGGGGACGGAACCGTAACGCTCGCGGATTTGGCGTGCCTGCGCAGGTATCTTGTCGAAATCGGCACGGGACTTGGTGCATAACGAGGTGGAATATGAAAAGATTACTTACAGGCATACTCATCATCGCCCTGACCCTGTCACTGGGAGTTACCGCGTATGCGGCAACTCCCGCCACGGTGGCGGCGGCAGAGACGCAGGCTCATCCGGGTGATATCGTGAACGTGGCTGTCACTGTCGCAGACAATCCCGGAATGGATGTTATGAAGCTGAAATTTTCCTATGACGCAACGGCTCTTGTGCTGAAGGACATGTTGCCCAGAGACGTCATGACAGGCGCATTCACCCCCAACCCTGAAAAAGCTGTGGTTCTTCTGGAAGCCGCCGGCAAGGAAAACGAGTCCGGAAACGGCACGTTGGTCACGCTGAAATTCGAGGTCAAAAGCACCGCGCCGGCAAAGGATTATGCGGTGGAGTTTCTGGTAGCCGAGGCAGTCGATCGCGCCGGGAACGGGGTGGCGCTCCGCACGGATGCGGGCATCATCCGCGTGACGGTACCCACGCCGACCTACACCGTCAGTTTCGACGCCAACGGCGGCACGGGAACAATGGAAAATGTGGAGAATGTCCCCGCAGGTGCGTTTACGCTCCCCGCAAGCGGCTTTACCGCTCCCGCGGGCAAACAGTTCGGGGGCTGGGCAACCAGCGCGACCGGTTCTGCTATTCCGGATGCCGCCTGCAACGTGACGGCGAACATGACTTTCTACGCCGTGTGGGAGGATATCCCGCACACGCATGACTACGGCACGGATTGGCTCACGGACGCCGAACGGCACTGGCACGCCTGCAAGTCCTGCAAAGACAAGAAGGACGAGGCGGCACACACCTTTGCATGGAAGACCGACAGGGAAGCAACCGTAACCGAGGCAGGCGAAAAGCATGCGGAATGCACGGTCTGCGGTTACCGGAAGCCCGCGGTTGCCATCGGCAAGCTTGCCCCCGCCATCACGGACGGCAAGAACAGCCGGTGGAGCAAAGGTAGTGAGGTCGGGCTGACCTTCCGGTCAGATGCCGCATACGCGGACTTTACCGAAGTTCTTGTGGACGGCAACACGGTTCCGTCGGACAGCTACGAAACGCGCGAAGGCAGTATCCTTGTTACGCTGAAGGCAGGCTACCTTGCGACACTTGCGGATGGCGAGCATACACTCACCATCCGCTCCGAGAGCGGCGATGCCACGACAAAGTTCACGGTTGAGGCGGCAGTCACGGTCGATTCGGGAGTCACACCTCCCGAACCAGCCGGCTCCTCTATGTGGATTTGGGTTGCCCTTGCGATGGTCGTCCTCGGCGGCGGTGCAACGGCGGCGATACTGCTCATCCGCAAAAAGAAAGCCTCCTAATGCGCGAAAGGGGTTATCCAAAAACTCAAATGAGTTTTTGGATAACCCCTTTTTATGTGGTATCAGGGCTTTTGTTCCTGCATCGGCGCAGACTTCCTCCGTCCGACGGTCAGGCCGAACTCAAAGCGGACGGCACCCCGCTTTTTCTGCTTGCGGGGCACGGTCAGCGGACGGATATCGAACAGCTTGCCGATAAGATACAGCGCCATCTCCTTGGTTTCCCTGTCCATATCGCTTACCGTGCGGAGCATGATGATAACGTTCCGGATCGAGCCTGCGTTCAGCTCGGTGAGCGTGCGTGCGCCGGTGGATTCCAGAATGCCGAAGAACAGCTCGGTGAATTTTTTGCGTTCCTCCATGGTCATGGAATCAATGCGGGCGCGAATCACGCTGTCATTGCGCACGCCCCTCCCGGAAAGCCGATGCGCCCGGACAAAGGAACCGCCCATGACCTCCCAGGACAGTCCGTTGTGCTGGAATATGCCGAGCTGACTGCTACGGATGACATCGCATTCATCATGTGAAAGCAGCATCCCGACCAGGGAGGACTGCGGTACCAGGCTGTCGATGCGGTCGGCAAGTGTACGGTACGCCTCCGACTCCAGCATTTTTTCCGAGAATCCGGGACCATCGTTGCTGTATACCCGGACGATCCGATCCCGCGTCGCGGGCGAGGCGTGAACCGCCCCCCAGACTGCCAGATTGCCTCCCTTGGAATGCCCGCCGACGTACAGGCGGGAGTTTTTCGTCAGCGGCAGATTGTCCAGATACTCCGCCGTCAGGCGCTGTGCCGGAACCTCGTCCATCCAGGACAGATTGAAATCCTCCCGCCAGCCGACGATGGTATCATCGGTTCCGCGCACCGCCACAAACCATGTATCATCCGGCAGGCGGATCGTCAGTGCGGAAAACTGCACCTGCTTTTTCTCGCAAATCTCGTTGACGTATCCGCAAAGCTGCAGGTCACGGTAGCGCGGCGCATCCGCCATCTGACGGAACAGCGCAACGATTTCCCGCGGCACGATAAGTCCCAGCGGGCGCTCATCCTTGGGATCGTGCGTGAAGAAATACTCCTTCGCCGCCTCCCTGAGCGTCACACACCGGTCCGGGGTGGATGGGACTGCGCCATCCAGCTCGACATAGGAAAGAAGGCAGAAAATCAGGTTGTCCACCTCGTTGAGCGGATCGTTTTCAAAGGGAATATCCCCCCGCCACTGGATATAATCGGTTACGTGCGGCATAATGTCTCCTTTCTTCGCTTGGTTCGTTCGCGTTTACGCCCACGATGGGCAAAATGCGGCTCCGTCCGGGGGGCGGAGCCGCAAAGGGCACTTCTCTTGCTGTCGGTCAGACAGTATGGATTCCCGCGGCAGCATCGGCGTGCGCGCCGTCAATGCCGTACTTCTGCGCCTTCCGGTACTCAAAGAACTTGAGGGCGACCTTGTCGAACAGTGCGTAGGACAGAACGTCCTCCTCCTGCTCCATCAGCCCCTGCGGCATCTCGGCGCGGAGCGTTTCCATCTCCGGCTTGAGATCGTCGGCGGGACGATAGGTGATCGGCTGGGCGTCTCCGCAGATCTTCTTCACGAACTCGGGCTTGATGGGCACCGGCGTCTTGCCGTACTTGCCCAGCACGATGTCCTTGAACTCCTTGGTAACGGTCTTGTAGCGCTCGCCGGTCAGCACATTGAAAACAGCCTGCGTGCCGACAATCTGGGACGAGGGCGTAACCAGCGGGGGGTATCCGACGTCGGCACGGACGCGCGGCACCTCCTCCAGCACGGCGGTGAGCTGATCCTCCTTGCCCGCCTGCTTAAGTTGGGACATCAGATTGGACAGCATTCCGCCCGGTACCTGATACATCAGCGCATTGACATTGACCTTCAGCACCTTGGGATCAAGCAGTCCGCTCTTGAGGTACTTCTCGCGCAGAGGCGTGAAGTAGCGGGTCAGCACATCCAGCTTGGCAAGGTCGAGACCGGTATCGTACTCGGTTCCGGCAAGTGCGGCGACCATGGACTCTGTGGGCGGCTGGGAGGTTCCCATCGCCAACGGGGACAGTGCGGTGTCGATGACATCGACTCCCGCCTCGACCGCCTTCATGAGCGTCATGGACGCCAGTCCGGAAGTATAGTGCGTATGCAGCTGGATCGGGATCTTGACGCTTTCCTTGAGCGTGCGTACCAGCTCATACGCCTCATACGGCTTGAGCAGACCCGCCATATCCTTGATGCAGATGGAATTTGCGCCCATCTCCTCCAGCTGCTTGGCGTAATTGCGGTAATACTCGGTCGTATACACGGGACCGGTGGTATAGCTGAACGCCGCCTGCACGTGCCCGCCCTCCTTGAGGGTGGCATTGATCGCGGTCTTCAGGTTGCGGGGATCATTCAGCGCATCGAAAATGCGGATGATGTCAATGCCGTTGGCAATGGACTTCTGCACAAAGTACTCCACCACATCGTCCGCGTAGTGGCGGTAGCCGAGGATGTTCTGTCCGCGGAACAGCATCTGCAGCTTGGTCTTTTTGACGCGGGCGCGAATCTTACGCAGGCGCTCCCACGGGTCCTCATTCAGAAAGCGCATGCAGGCGTCAAAGGTCGCGCCGCCCCATGCCTCCAGGGAGTAGTAACCGACGTCGTCCATAGCTTCCAGGATCGGGAGCATTTCCTCGGTGGTCATCCGCGTGGCAATCAGCGACTGGTGCGCATCACGCAGAACCGTTTCGGTAATTTTTACCTGACTCATTTCAATCACACAATCCTTTCTCTTTTGGGAATCTCCGATTACACCCAGGCAAGGAACACACCGGCGGCAACCGCCGACCCGATGACGCCCGCCACGTTGGGACCCATGGCGTGCATGAGCAGGAAGTTGGTGGGGTCATACTTCTGTCCCTCAAGCTGGGAGACGCGCGCCGCCATCGGCACGGCAGACACGCCGGCAGAACCGATGAGCGGGTTGATGGTACCGCCGCAGATGACATTCATGAGCTTTGCGGTCAGCAGTCCGCCACAGGTGGAGATAGAGAAGGCAACCAGCCCCAGCGCGATGATGAGCAGAGTCTGCGGGCGCAGGAAGTTCGCCGCGCTGGCAGTTGCCCCCACCGAGATGCCGAGGAAAATGGTGACGATGTTCATCAGTTCGTTCTGCGCCGTCTTGGACAAACGGTCGGTCACGCCGCAGACATTGAGCAGGTTTCCGAACATCAGGCAACCGATCAGCACCAGCGCATCCGGCACGATCAGACCGACGACTGCGGTCACGATGAGCGGGAACAGGATCTTTTCCAGCTTGGAAACCGGGCGCAATGCCTCCATGCGGATGGCGCGCTCCTTCTTGGTCGTCAGCAGTCTCATGAAGGGCGGCTGGATCATGGGTATCAGCGCCATATAGCTGTATGCGGCGATGGCAATTCCGCCCAGCAGAACCGGCGCCAGCGTCTTGGTCACCAGAATGGCGGTAGGTCCGTCCGCGCCGCCGATGATGCCGATGGACATTGCCTCAGCCAGGCTGAACTGTCCGGACAGGAGCGCCGCAGCGAACGCAATGAACACGCCGAGCTGCGCGCCCGCACCGATCAGCAGGCTCTTGGGATTGGCGATCAGCGGGGAGAAGTCGGTCATGGCACCGATGCCGATAAAGATCAGGCAGGGGTAAATACCGAGCTTGACGCCGAGGTACAGCATGTCCAGGAATCCGCCGTGGTGAAGAATGTAGGCGTAATCTATCTCATCCGCGATGAAGTATTCCAGATGGAAGATGTTCGCGCCGGGCAGATTGGTCAGCAGCATTCCGACGGCAATGGGCAGAAGCAGAAGCGGTTCAAAGCCGCGTCTGATGGCAAGGTAGACCAACACTCCGACAATCAGGAGCATGACCAGCGTCTGCCAGCAGGCGGTGTTGAACATCCAGCCGCGCCCCGCCAGCGTAAACTGATCGCCTTCCTTGAAAAGCAGCTGCCAGACGCCTGTCTTGGTCAGAAAATTCAACAAACTATCAAGCATAATAGTGGTTTTCCTTTCATTCCGTCCGGGGCGGAACACCGGCTATGCCCGGACAAGTCTCAAAGCAGGTCGTCTTACTTCAGAGTCAGCAGAACCTGATCCGTCTTGACGGAATCGCCGCTCTTGACATCGACGCTTGCCACCACGCCGTCCTGCGGCGCGGGCACATCGTTCTCCATCTTGAGCGCCTCAATGACAGCCACGGGAGCGCCCTTCGTGACGGTATCGCCCGGCTTGACATTGACCTTCATGACAGTCCCCTGCAGGGGTGCCTTGACAGCGACAGAGCCGGCGGCGGCGGCAGCCTTGGGTGCCGGAGCGGGAGCCGCCTTGGGAGCGGCGGGCGCGGCAGGGGCATCAACGGTCACAGCGGCGGAGGCATCGACCTCCTCAACGGTCATGTCGTAGGTGTTGCCGTTTTTCAGCGTAACGATAAATCTCTTTTTCATGACAGTATATCCTTTCACATCAGCATAAAAATAGGCAGATTCGGTGCCCGGCTGTCAGCGCCCGGCTTTTTTGAAGGAAACCACGCGGAACCCGCTGGCAAAGCGGGAGGACAGTTCTTCGTCCGACGCAATGGCGGCAGCCACGGCTGCGGTGAGCGCGGCGACCAGCTCCTCGTCATCTTCCGCCGCAGTCCCGGTCTCCCCGGCAGGCATCTCCTCGGGCAGTTCGGCAGGTGCCGCGACCGGGGCAGGTGCCTCGGCGGGCTGTTCGTCCGCAGTCTTTTTCTTGTTGCCGGAGGTCATCACCTTGCCGAAAATGGCAAGCACACCCCACAGCAGCGCCAGCACGGCGAACACCATACCCATGCCGATCAGCACGACCTGTCCCGCGATTTCCAGCCGCTCAGGCGACATAAAGCCGCCCAGATCTTCACCGGACTGCTCTGCCTTGGCGGCAAGGGTCTGAAGGGTAAACATATTCATAGGAAACGCTCCTCTCACAGAGGCAGCACGCCGTGCTTGCGGTCAGGCGTACCGCTTGCCTTGTCCGAGAGCATATAGAACGCGGCGCACAGGCGGGCGCGCAGCTCCTCGGCGTGGATTACGTCGTCGATGTCACCGCCTGCGGCGGCGGCATCCGCCAGGTTTTCCGCCGTCCACGCCGCCTCGACCGAAGCGCGGGGCGTCTTGGCAGTCACATCGCCGTTGCGCAGGAACGCAACAGCCGCGGCAGGATCCATCACGCTGACCACCGCATCCGGCAGAGCCAGCGTCAGATCAGCCCCCAGCGCACGGGAGCCGAGCAGGGTAAAGGCGGCGCCGTATGCCTTGCCGGTCACAGCCGTCACCTTCGGGCAGGTCGCGCCGGCATAAGCGGAAGCCAGCTTGCCCAGCGCCCCCGCCAGAGCGGGATCGGCGCGCATCGCCAGTCCGGCGTTATCCACCAACGTCAGAACCGGCAGCGAGAAGGCGTCGCAGAAATTCACAAGGCGCGCCGCCTTGGCTGCACCGGCGGCAGTCAGCCTGCCCTCATCGGCGGCACCGTTTCCGGCAACCACACCCACGGTCATACCGCCCATGCGGCAGAGTCCGACCGTCAGCTCCTGCCCGCAGGCGGCGTACAGCTCGGTAAAGCTACCCGCATCGGCAAGCTCCGTGACCAGCGCGGCACCCGTTCTGCCGGAAGGGCTGACGGGGCGATCCGGCGCATCGGCAGGATCGGTGTCTGCACTGTCCGCATTGTTGCGGGGCAGGAGTCCGACCAGCGTGCGGACGGCGGCAACAGCGGCATCCTGCGATTCCGCCGTCAGTGCGGACAGCCCGTTTGCGGCTGCATACGCCGTAGTTCCCGTCTCCCCGCCGACATTGAAGGGCGGATTGACAAACAGCTCGGATCGGTCCTTCACCGTAACGGTGAAGTCGAACAGCCCGGCGGCAACGGCAGCCATACCGCCGCAGACGCCCTCAACCAGCGCGATCTGCGGGATAATGCCGGAGGCATCCGAAACGCACTTCATCAGCTGTCCGTATGCCGACAGCGCGCCCGCCCCGTCGGTCACAACCGCGCCGGCGCTGTTCAGTACGCCCACAACCGGCGCACCCGTGCGCACCGCCTGCTCGTACAGTCTGGCAATCTTGGCGGCGCCGACCGCATCGAAAGCACCCTTCTGCCGATCGGCGTCCTGCGCGAAGGCAAAAGTCAGCTTGCCGCCTACCGCTCCGTAGCCGCAAAGCACAGCGTCATACGTCTCTCCCTGCCTGCGGACAAACGCACCCATTTCGACAAAGGTGCCCTCGTCAAACAGCGAAACAATCGCCGCACGACCCATGGTGTCCTTCTTTTCCATATCCATAAACCGTAGTTCCTTTCCTGACCGGCTGACCCGACCGGCGCCTGCCCCGCAGAGAGAGAGATGCGCCTTCCGGTTGCCGCCGACCCGATTTACGTACTTTTTCCGGGTAAAACAGGCCTTTGGAAAAAACCCATCCTCCCCCGATTATACCAAATTATAGCACCAATCCGAACAGCCGTCAACTGCCGGAGCGGCATTTGTTTGTTAATTATTTGTGACTTGACAGCGGCAGGCAGATGTGATACAATGCGCACAGAAGTTATCCGACGGAGGTACACATGAATACTGCCGAAAAATGCGCCGCACCGGACGGCGTTCTGCTTATAGACAAGCCCGCAGGCATAACCTCGCACGATGTCGTGTCCCGTGTCCGCCGCCTGTTCGGTACCCGGCAGGTCGGGCACACCGGCACGCTGGATCCCATGGCGACCGGCGTGCTGATCCTGCTGTTGGGGCGAGCCGCCAAGGCATCCGAGTATGTGTCGCACGATGAAAAATCCTACGAAGCCGTTCTGCGCCTGGGACTGCGCACCGACACCGAGGACACAACCGGCGTCATTCTGTCGACCGCTCCGGCTGTCAGCCTGCCGGACGGTGCGGCACTGGATGCGGTTCTGCCGCGTTTTCGCGGAAAAATCTGCCAGATTCCGCCCATGTACTCCGCCCTGAAGGTCGGCGGGCGCAAGCTGTGCGACATCGCGCGGGCAGGCGGCACCGTGGAGCGGCAACCCCGCCCCGTGGAGATACGGGCACTGACGGCAGAGCCGGCTTCCCTGCCCTCCGACTTCCGTCTGCACGTCACCTGCTCCGGCGGCACCTACATCCGCACCCTGTGCGCCGACATCGGCGATGCACTGGCGTGCGGCGGCACCATGGCGGCACTGCGCCGCACGGCGGCAAGCGGCTACCCCGTCTCCGCCTGCCGGACGCCGGAGGAGTTGGCTGCCATGGAGCCTGCTGCACGCGTCGCCTGTCTCATGCCGGTGGAGACGCTGTTCTCCGACCTGCCGCGCCTGTCCCTGTCGGAGTTTCACACCAAGCTGTGCCGGAGCGGGTGCGAGCTGTATCAGACGCGACTGAACCTGCGTCAACCGTATCCGACCGGAGCGCGCCTGCGGCTGTACGGTGCGGACGGTACGTTCTTCGCGCTCGGCGAGGTACGCGACTACCCGGACGGCACGGCAATCAAAATGATCAAGCTGTTTGTCCTCTGATGCTGCGGCGCCCGGCTGGCAAACATTCCGCCGTATATAAAAAGATCCCCCGGACACACTATGCATATCCTGTGTGTCCGGGAGGTTTTTTATGCTGACGATTCTGTTGCGCACACTGATTATTTACCTGACGCTGGTCGTAACCATGCGCGTCATGGGCAAGCGCCAGCTGGGCGAGCTGGAAGTATCCGAACTGGTCACGACTCTGCTTTTGTCCGAGGTGGCGTCCCTACCCATCACCAATCAGGACATCCCGCTTGCCTTCGCCATCGTGCCCGTCCTGACGCTGATGTCACTGGAGGTTCTGCTATCCGGACTGCTGCTGCATGTTCCGGTGCTCAAGAAAGCACTGTCGGTGCGTCCCACCATTCTGATCCGGCACGGCAAGCCGGACGCCGCCGCCATGAAAAAAAGCCGCATATCGGCGGAGGAGCTGTTCTCCCATCTACGTCAGAAGGGGGTGTCCGACCCGGATCAGGTGGAGTACGCCATCGCCGAACCGAACGGACAACTCTCGGTTGCTCTGCGCGCCACCGAGCGGCAGGCAACCACGCGGGAACTGGGCATCGATCCGCCCGAGCCGGGCATCATGCACCTGATTATTCATGACGGCGTGATTAACGACCGGAATCTGACACTCGCAGGGCGTGACCGCCGCTGGCTGGATCAGCTTCTGGCGGCGCACCGTCTGACACCGGATCGGGTTTTTCTGCTACTGACGGATGACGGCGGAACGGTACGCATCCTGCCGCGCCGTACCTCATGAGGAGCCGCACACCGACCGCCGCCGTCATAGCGGCAGCCGTTCTGCTTTGCCTGATCCTGTGCGCAGTCGCCGTCAATGCCGTTTTCGTGCGCGGCAGCGTTGCCGCGCTGCGTACCCGGGCAGACGCACTGCCCGCCATCCCGGACGCGGACACTCCCGGATTGCTGGACGGGCTGGAGACGCAATTCAATCGGTATGAGACCGGGCTGTCCCTCTCGGTCAGCTTCCCGATTCTCGACCGGGTACGTGAACAGATCGCGGCGGCACGGGCGTATGCCGTCTCCGGCAGTGACACCGACTATGCCGCCGCGCTGGCTGTCCTGCGGGAGGCGCTGAACGACCTCGACAGGCTGGAGCGCTTCTCGGTTCGGAATATCATGTAGGGTGCCGATCACGGCTTATCCCTCTGCAAGCAATCTGTGTGACGAATGACGGAACGGTTCCGCCGATCCGCTGTGCGAGGAATTCTCAGAAGTACCCAGCCGTAAGCAGCGCAGGTCGCCCTTACTTCAACCGCAATGTGAGAATCAGCGCATCCTCCGTGGGCTTGGTGTAGAAATTCTTCCGCCGACCGACCTCGGAAAAGCCGCTGTGGCGGTAGAGCGCCAGCGCCGCCTGATTGGACGGGCGCACCTCCAGCGTGACAGACGCCAGGTGCGCCGACTTGGCATAACGGATCAGGGCAGTCAGTACCGCCTGCCCGTACCCCTTCCGGCGGCACCCGGGGTGTACTGCGATATTGGTGATCTGCCCCTCGTCCACCGCTACCATCATGCCGCCGTATGCGACAACGCCCTGCCCCCCGCCGGGCGGGATGCTCCCGGTGCAGAGGAACCCGACACCGATCCCGTCCGTGCAAAGCAGCTCCAGACTATGGGCGCTCCACGGCTCCCGGAAGCACAGCTTCTCCAGCGCGGCGCATCCCTCCAGGTGAGCCGGTATTTTCTGCATCCGCTCCGCACGCAGGCGCGGAGCCCGTGCAGGGCGCTCCGACGCGGAAGCGTTTTCCGGGCTTTCCGGGTTCTGCCGATTCTCGCGACTGTCGCGGCTGTCCCGTTCCTGTTCCGTCATATTCTCATCCCCCATTCCCGCTGTTTTCCGGCTGGCTTGCGGTCTCGGAGGCTGTCTCCGTGGTTTCGCCGCCGAACATCAGCTGATGCAGTCCGTCCCCAACCGCCACGAATCTGCCGTCAAAGACGCCGCGCAGAAAATATCTGCCGTAGTTCACACCGTCCAACACCATATCCTCGCCGTACTCTATATACAGCAGGGAGAAATACAGTGCCGGATATGCCGCAGAGGTAAAGCGGAGCTTATAGGAGTGCTGCGCCTCCAGCCCGAGATACTCAATATTCTCCCCTTCGGTATACGCACGCACGGCATCGGACAGGATATCCGCCCCCGTAACGGTGCGCAGAACATGGATCGACTGCCGATAGGCACAGACCTGCACGGCGTCCGGCTTCATCTCGGTCAGCGTCGGCAGATGGACACCGTCTGCGTACAGAACATACCCTTCCTCCGTAACCAGCCACTCATCCGCAGAAAGCCCCTCGATGGCATACACCGTACCGGAGCCTCCGCCCGTATCGGTCAGCGTTCCGACCTTCTTTCCGACCTCGACCGCCTCGTAGGTCGTGGAGGCATGGCGGTAGGTTTTCTGTCCGTCCTGCGTTTTGATGACACCGCCCGTTTCCCGGAGCTTCTCGCCGCATCCGGCGAAGCACGTCCCGACAGACAGGATCAGTGCCAGAGCCAGTGCCACCGTGCGCCGGAGTCCCGTTCTTTTCATTAACGTGTCTCTCCCTTCCCTTTGCCTCAATACCCGAAAACGCCGGTCAGCGAATCGTCGTCCTCGATCCAGTCGCTGACACGGATAACGCGGTATTCCTCCGGCGTATCCCGGATAATGACACGTTCAATGCCTGCGTTGATGATCTGCCGCTTGCACATGGAACAGCTGTTCGTCCCCGCGAACAGCGAACCGTCCGCCGGGTTGACGCAGGTCATGTACAGCGTCGCGCCCAGCATCTGATCACGCGCGGCATTGATGATCGCGTTTGCCTCCGAGTGGACGGATCGGCACAGCTCGTACCGCTCGCCCCGGGGTATATTCAGGTGGGCACGCATACAGAAGCCCATGTCGTCGCAATTCTTGCGCCCGCGCGGCGCACCGTTGTAGCCGGTCGAGATGATCGCATCATTCCGGACAATGATGGCACCGAATTTGCGCCGCAGGCAGGTGCTGCGCTCCGCGACGGTCTGGGCAATGTCAAGGTAGTAATTGTGCTTTGATACGCGCTGTTCCATACTGTTTCCTTTCTTTTCCGTGTGTGATGGCAGACAGAGAGCCGGAGCGGTCAGTCTGCGTACAGTTTTTCCAGATTGTAAAATTCCCGCGTGTCCTTGGTGAACACATGTACCAGCACGTGCGCGTAGTCCAGCACCAGCCAGTTGCGGTTGTCGCGTCCCTCCACATGGAGCGGTTCCACGCACCGGCGGCTCATCTGATACTCCACCTCGCCGCCCAGCGTCTGCACGTGGGTGGAGGAAGTACCTGTCGCCAACACCATGTAGTCGCAGATATCGGTCTTGTTCTTCATATTGATGATGCGTATGTCACGCGCCTTCTTGCCGTCCAGAAAATGGGCAATGGCATTGGCAAGCGTGCCGGGATCCGCACCTGTCAGCGGCTCCGGGCGTTCCTCTGCCCCGGTCTGCATATCCATGTTCACATTCATGTTATCAGTATTATCCATATTCATTCGTTCCTTTCTTTCCGTTTCCTCGTTTCTCAGCGCTTTCCGTGGCAATGCCGCGCAATGCACGGTCAAAGTCCCGGCGGTATCCGTTCCGCCACCATGCGCGGTACTGCCCCTGTTTCCTTCACAGCCCGTTCTGCTCGCAGAGCAGCTCATTGCGGGCGAGGAAAGTGTCCGGACTGACCGGAACGCCGTCCCGGATCAGTCCCGTTATGGTCATGTCGTAGGACACGATCAGCACGGTACGTAGATGCGCAAGCCGTGCAGGCATCTCCATCTGCTCCGGGTGCGCGTCCCAGAACAGATTCCGCAGCGTCACGCAATCCGGGAATGTGCGGCTTTCGTCGATGTAGTCCGCCAGATAGATCAGCTTCTCGTCCAGTGTCATGCCGACGCGTCCTGTCGTGTGCCAGCGCACCGCCGACACGATGCGCGGATCCGCAAATGCCGGGTACATCACCGGGATCAGCGCGGCAGCCGTCATGGCATGAAAGCACTTGGGCGCCAGCACATCGCCCCGTGTCCGGGGGATCCCGTAGCGGTCGCACAGCGCGATCTGCTCCTGCGGGGACAGCTCCTTGGTCATGTCGTGCAGCAGTGCCGCCGCCTGCAAAAGCTCCGTGTCCTCCGGACAGTAAAGTTCCGCCAGCCGTGCCGCCATGTCCCGCACCGCCAGGACGTGACGCAGGCGCTTGGGTGACAGCCCCGATGCGGCAACCTCCGCCGCCAGTCCGTCCAGCATCGCCCTGTCGATACCGCCGGACACCGGCATCTGCCGGTCATTCTCCCCTGTCATTGCCATGTGTCCCGTCCCCTTCCCTGTACAAATTCTTTTCCCGGATGTATGCCGCCACGGCTGGCGGCACCATGTCGTCGATGGATCGTCCGGCGGCAACCGCCTGCCGGATCTCCGTGGAGGACACCTCCAGTGCCGGCGCATCCACACGGCAGACCGTTTTCCCGTACTCCGCCCGGTAGCGTGCGATCCGCCGGATTATCTCCCCGTCCAGCGCCGCGTCCGCTTCCCGGCGGATGTAAACCGGCCAGCATAGCCGGAATATTTCGTCCGGTTCCCGCCAGCTGTCAAAGGACAACAGCATATCCGTCCCCATCAGCAGGAACAGCCGGTCATCCCCGTGCAGGTCGGCGTGCATCTGCCGCAGCGTGTCCACGGTGTAGCTTCGCCCGCCCCGGCGGATTTCCATGTCGCTGACGATCACCCCGTCCATACCGGCAAACGCCAGCCGCAGCATCTCCAGCCGGTCGGCGGCAGCGGCATCGCCGTGTAGCTGCTTGTGGGGCGGCAGGGCTGTCGGCATGACGTACAGCACATCCAGCCACATCTTCTCCATAAAGGCGTGCGCCGCCGCGATATGTCCGTTATGTACCGGCGAAAAGGTACCGCCGAAAATACCGATACGCATACCGTCAGTGTACTCTCTCTACGGTCAGATCCCGGAGCGTTTTGTATGTTTCTTCCATGTAGGCTTTCAGCTCCGCCGCCGAAGTCAGGTTCAGTCCCTTGTCATACAGGAACTTCCCCGATGCCCACACCGCTCCGTCGCGTCCCGTGCGGTACGTGACGATAATGGGCAGTCCCTCCTGAAACACATACAGGTAATGGAAAACCGTATTCTCGCGGATGCCTTCGCAGGTAAACAGCTCGGTTGCTGTCAGCATAGCAGACAGCGATATCCGGTCACTGTTCGCCCCCGCGTTCAGGGACAGGTAACCGGAAAGCCCCACGGCAGACTGAATCCTGTACAGCTCCTGCAATTCCTCCGACAGACCGTCCGTGGTGCCGTCCGACGTCGGCACTGTCGCATCGAGCAAAAATACAGCGTCTGCGGTCTTGTAATGCGCCGCGTCCATCTGCCCGCGGAGAGTCGTGCCGTCCTCCTGCGTCTTATCCAGCATATCCGCCGCTTTCTCTCCGTACAGCAGGCGCAGATAGTCGGAGCTTGCCATGTCACACATGGTATAGACAACGCTCATACCGCGGCGGTACAGCACCGACTGCGGGTTGGGCTTCGCACATCCGGCAAGCAGACTCAAAGCAAGCAGGGCGGCAAGGCAAAGCGCCGCCGCGCGGACAGATGCCCTCTTACAGCGGAAATTCATACGGTTCCCCTTCCCGGCAGTTCAATGCGCCGATTCTTCGGATTCAGCGGTCGGCGGAACAGGATTATCTTCCTGCCTATGACAGCGACAACAACTGCCCGCAGTTGCTCCGCCAGCGCCTCGGCGGCATCGCGCGGGGTGCAGTCAGCGGTCTCCAGCACGGACAGTTTGATCAGTTCCCGCGCCTCCAGCGCGTCGGAAACGGTAGCAATCAGATTCTCTGTCAGACCGCCCTTGCCGATCTGCGTTACCGGGCTCATATCCGCCGCCAGACTGCGCAGGTAGGCGCGTGCGGCAGAGTTCAGGGAAGCCGGGATGGGATAGGATGTGTACAGGTTGGACATATGGATTCCTTTCGTCATATCAATGTTTTCCGAGCGCATCCGCCAGTGCGGCAAGCGCCCGTCCCCGGTGACTGACGGCGTTCTTGCGCGCGCCGCTCAGCTCCGCGAAGGTCATACCCGCATCGGGAAGATAAAACAGCGGATCATAGCCGAATCCGTCCTGCCCGCGCGGAGCATCCAGTATAACGCCGGGGCAGTCACCCCATACAGTCAGCTCACGCCCGTCCGGCGTGATGCAGGCGATACAGCAAAGAAAGTGCGCTCCGCGCTCCGCCGCCGGGACGCCGGTCAGCTTTTGCAGGAGCAGGGCGTTGTTGGCGGCATCATCGCCGTGCTGTCCGGCGAAGCGCGCGGAGTACACGCCCGGGGCGCCACCCAGCGCGTCCACGGACAGTCCCGAATCGTCGCCCAGGCAGTACCAGTCAGGATGCCCCGCCCGCAATGCCGCAGCGCGCGCCGCGCGCGCCTTGATCCGTGCGTTCTCGTCAAATGTGGTGCCGTTCTCGTCGATATCTCCGGCAAAGCCTACCTCATCCAGTGAATGGACGGCGACGCCGGAAATATCCGCCGCGAGAATATCCTCCAGTTCCCGGATCTTATGCCGGTTGCGGGAAGCAAGCAAAATATGCATCGTGCCCTCCGCCATGGCTCATTCTCCGAACAGCGCCCGGACGAAATCCGCCGCGTCAAACTCCTGCATATCGTCGATCTTCTCGCCCACGCCGATGAACTTGACCGGGATGCCCAGCTCCTGTTTGATAGCAATGACGATGCCTCCCTTGGCTGTGCCGTCCAGCTTGTTCAGCGTGATGCCGGTAATATTCGCCGCCTGGCTGAATTCCTTTGCCTGCGAAACGGCATTCTGCCCCGTGGTCGCATCCAGCACCAGCAAGGTCTCCCGGCTGGCACCCGGCAGCTCGCGGTCGATGACGCGGTCGATCTTGGCAAGCTCGTTCATCAGATTCTTCTTGTTTTGCAGGCGTCCGGCGGTGTCAATGATCAGCACGTCGGCGGCACGCTTTCTGGCGACCGCAATGGCATCAAACACGACGGCGGCAGGGTCACTGCCCTCGCTCTGCTTCACCATTTCCACACCGGCACGCTCGCACCAGACCGCCAGCTGGTCAATCGCCGCCGCGCGGAAGGTATCCGCCGCTGCCACGACCACGCGTTTGCCCTGCAGCTTCAGGCGCTTGGAAATTTTGCCGATGGAGGTTGTTTTTCCGGCACCGTTAACCCCGATGACCAGGATTACGCTGGGGCTTGTTTCCAGCCGCAACGGCTGGCTTTCCCCGATCATGCCGGTCATGATCTCGCGCAGTGCGTCCATGACCTGCTCCTTCTCCTTGAGCCGCCCGTCGCGGATGCGGTCACGGAGCTGATCCAGTATCTCCTCGGTCGCGGTCATGCCCACGTCAGCGCTGATCAGGATCTCCTCCAGTTCCTCCAGAAGATCCTCGTCCACCTTGGTGAAATTCCGGAGCAGGCTGTCCACCGGCGCGAACAGTGCATTGCGCGTTTTGGTCAACCCTGCCCGGAGCCGTCCCCAAAATGATTTCTTGGTAGTCGTATCTTCGGCGGCTACTGCTTCGGCAGGCGCATCCGCCGGTTCGGATTCCACTGGCTCTTCCGTTGGTTCTTCCGCCGGCTCTTCCGCTGGTTCTGCCACGTCCTCGGCATTTCCGGTGCTCCCCGTGCTATCTGCGCTCTCCGCTTCCTCGGCAGCTTCCCGCTCCTGTTGCTCCTGCTCCAGTCTCAGTTCCTCGTCCAGGATGTCTTCCCCGGCAATCTCCGGATGCTCCGCAAAAAACGCCTGCTCCGCCGCCTCGGCGGCGGCTTCCTCCTCGGCAGTCAGGGCACCTTCCCCATCGGGATCCTCGCCCGCCTGCTCTGCCGGCAGTTCCTCCGCCGGTATATCCTCGTTCCTGTTCTTCTTACCGAACAGCTTAGTTAAAAAGCCCATTCCAGCTTCCCTCCTTGTTCTTGGAAATATCCGCCACATCCAGCGTCAGCACCTTGGAAATACCGTGTTCCGGCATGGTGACGCCGTACAGGCGTGTTGCCGCCGCCATGGTGCCGCGGCGGTGCGTAATCATGATGAACTGCGTCTCGTCCGCATAACGCCGTATGTACTGCGCAAGCCGCTCCACGTTTACCTCGTCCAATGCCGCCTCAATCTCGTCCAGAATGCAGAACGGCGTCGGGTTTACCTTGAGGATGGCGAAAAAGAGTGCCACACCGACAAATGCCTGCTCGCCGCCGGACAGTTGCATCAGGCTCTTGATGATCTTCCCGGGCGGTGCCGCCTTGATCTCGATCCCGCTCTCCAGGATATTGTCGGGATCTGTCAGAGATACCTCGGCAGAGCCGCCGCCGAACAGCTCGGCAAAGGTCTTTCCGAAATTCTCATTGATAGCATCAAATGCCGTCGCAAAGGCGACCTTCATCTCGTCCTCCAGCCTGGCGATGATGCCGGTCAGCTCGGCACGGGACTTTTCCAGATCGGCAATCTGCGTGCGCATGGCTTCACAGCGCTCGTAGACCTCCTTATACTTCTCCACTGCGTCCGGGTCAAAATGCCCCAGCGCCCGCAAGCGGTTGCGGCAGTCGGTCTGAGTCGCCAGCACCTCGCGGCGATTCTCCGGCGTGACCGGCTCCCAATGCATCGCCTCCGCCATGGTCTGCGCCTCCGGCAACGTCATGTCGTAGTCCTCGTGCAGTTTTGCATCCAGCTTTTCCTTCTCGGCTCTGAGTCCGGTCAGTTTGGTATCTGCCGTCGTGAATGCGCGGAACAGCGTCTCCTTATCCTCATACTTGCGGTTGATCTGCTCCCGGAGGGCTGTCAGGCGCAATTCGTACTGCGCACTGTCCGCATCCGCACGGCTCTTGTCCGCCGACAGTGCCGCCAGCCGCTGCTCGCCGTCCGCATACAGGCGGCGGTTCTCCTCCTGCTCGCGCCGGTAGCCGGTGCGGCTCTCGGTCAGCGCGGCAATCCGCTCCTGCGCCGCAGCCGCATCCGCCTCCGCTTTACCCGCCTGCTCCGCGCAGGAGTCCGCAAAGGTCGCCTGCGTATCGGCATCCTTGCGCGCCTCGCTCAAGGCGATATACAGCCCGGTCTGTTTTTCGGTGCGGCTGTTCAGCGCGTCCTCGGCATCGCCGCGGTCGGCGTCCGCCTGCTGCCGCACGGCACGCACCTCGCCGATGGCGGCGGTCAACGCCGCTTCCTCGGCACGCAGGCTCTCCATATCCTGCTCGTACTGCCTGCTTTCGGCAAGGATGCGGTCGCTGTCGTCACGCAGCTTATCCAGAAGTGTCCTGTTTGCGTCCTGCTTCGCCTTTGCCTGATTCAGTGCCGCCGTCTCATTCCCGAGAACGGCACGGAGCAGATCGCGCCTGTCCTGCTTGGCATCGCGTTGCTCCTCCGCCTCCCGGACAGCGTCCCGCAGGCGGATCAGCTCCTGCTCCGCCTCGCTGACCTGCCCGTCCAGCCGCTTCTGCTCCTCCGTAAGGGCACGCACCTCCGCCGCACGGCTCAGGGCACCGCCCCGCTGGGAGGTCGAACCGCCGGTAAAGGAACCGCCCACGTTGATCTGCTGTCCGTCCAGCGTGACCACGCGGACGCGGTACCGCAGTGCCTTCGCCATGGCTGTGGCATGATCGATGGTGTCGAACACCAGCGTGCGCCCCAACAGCGAGGACAGCACCGACCGGAAGCGGTCATCACTGGTCAGCAGCGCATCCGCCACGGCGACATAGCCGGGGTAACCAGCCGCCTGCGTCATCTCCGGCGTCGGACTCTGCCCGCGCATGGAGGTGAGCGGGAAGAAGGTAGCCCTGCCGGCGTTCTCGCGTTTGAGCGCGTACATCGCCGCCTTGGCTGTCGCCTCGTTCTCCACCACGATGTGCTGAAGATTGGCGCCCAGCGCCGTTTCCACCGCCGTGACATAGGCTTTTTCCACCTGGACAAGCTGTGAGAGCGGACCGTACACAGTCCCGCACGGTTCCCCGCCGAAGCCGGACAACCGCCCGGCGGCGTAACGGCTCATTACGAACCGAACCGCCCCCGTATAGCCCTCATAATGCTCCTCCATGGAGCGGAAGGTCTGGATGCGCTGGGCAACCGAATCCCGCCGCAGTTTGGCGGTATTCAGCGCCTCATGCGCCTGCCCGTACTGCTCATTGCAGGCGGTCAGGGCATTCTCCGCCGCGCGCAGGGCAGCGTCATTTTCGTTCAGCGATGCGGTATACCCGTCCACGCCCTTCTGGCGTCTGGCAACATCCGCCGCCAGCGACGCAGCCGTTTCCTCATAGCGCTCCATGTCCGAAAGAATCCCGCTCCCGCGGTCACTCCCGCTGTTTCGCGCGTTCTCCAGCACGGACAGGCGCACCCGCACATCCACCGCCTGCGCCTCACGCGCGCGGATATCCGCCCCTGTCACATCAATGCGTTCGGAAAGCTCGTCGATGCGCCGCCTGAGCGTCTCCTGCTCCGCCGTCCCGGCGGCATACTCCGCCTCCATCTCGGTCAGTCTGCGGCGCAGGGATGCCTCCTTCTCCCGGTGATCGCGTTCCCGGGCGCGTGCATCGTCCCGGGCGGCATACGCCGCGCGGATCGCCTCCTCCGCCGCCCCGATGCTCTCGCCCGCGTGCAGAATATGGCTCTCGCGCACCCGGTACTCGCTGTCCAGCCGGTGCAGTTCCTCGGATACAGCGGTAATCTCCCCTGTCAGCTGTCCTGCCGTTTCCCGGCTTCCCCGGTTCATCTCGGTCAGGCGCTGGTTCTGTACCTCCAGCGATTGCAGGGCATCCTGCGCCTGCGACAGGTCAAACTCCGCGTGGGAACGCGTCGTAGCCGCCGCATCGATCTCGCCCAGCAAACGTCCGGAATCATACAGCCACAGGCTGATGTCCGCCTGCCTGCGTGCCTCCAGCAGGACAATGCCCTTTTTGGCTTTTTCCGCCTCGCGCGCCAGCGGGCCGACCTGCGCCTCGACTTCGGAAAAGACATCCCGGATGCGCACCATGTTCGCCTCGGTCGTATCCAGCCGCCGCTGTGCCTCGGTCTTTCGCACGCGGTAACGCGCGATGCCGGACGCGTCCTCAAAAACGCTCCGGCGTTCCTCGCTCTTGCGGGAGATCATCTCGGCGATGCGTCCCTGCCCGATGATGGAGTAGCCGTCCCGCCCGATGCCGGTATTCAGGAACAGCTCGTAGATATCCCGGAGGCGCACCGGCTTGCGGTTGATGAGGTATTCCGACTCTCCGCTCCGGAAATAGCGCCGCGTGACGGTCACGCGGTCATAGGGGCAGTCCAGCCGGCAGAAATCCGATGTATTGTCGAAGGTCACGGACACCTCGGCATAGCCCATCGGGCGGCGGCTGTCCGCACCGCCGAAAATGACATCCTCCATCTTGCTCCCGCGCAGGGTCTTGGAGGATATCTCCCCCAGCACCCAGCGCATGGCATCCGCGATGTTTGATTTGCCGCTCCCGTTGGGACCGACGATGACGGTCACACCTCTGCCGTCCGTTCCGACGCCCGTGCCCGGCTCAAAATCCAGCTTTGTCCGGTCCGGGAAGGACTTGAAGCCCTGCAACTCTATTGATTGTAGGTACACGCGCGGTCTCCTTTTACTTTACTCCGAACAGATTCAGCGCATCACGCGCCGCCGCCTGTTCCGCCTTGCGCTTGGAGCGGCCCACCCCGCGTCCGATGACGTTGGAGTTCAGCCTTGCCTCCACCTCGAAGGTCTTCATATGGTCGGGGCCATCCTCGCGGATCAGGACGTACTCCAGCACGTCCCCCTCGGTCTGCTGAATCAGCTGCTGCAGGGGGGTCTTGTAGTCCCCGTCCCCGCCCCGGCTCTCCAGTTCCTGCAGATCGCGCCGCACGAAGGGCAGAAGGAACGCGGCTATGACGTCCTTGGCGTCTCCGCCGCGCCCCGCGTCCTCAAACATGGCGGCAAGCAATGCCTCAAAGGCGTCCGCCAGAATGTTTACCTTGTCCCTGCCCCCGGTTTTCTCCTCCCCGATACCCAGCAGCAGGCAGTCGCCAAGACCGATCTGCCGGGCGTACCGTGCCAGCGCATCCGCGCAGACAACGTCCTTGCGCAGGCAGGTCAGATCTCCCTCCGGCAGCTCCCGATAGGTCGTGAACAGGAACTCACTGACCACCAGCGACAGCACCGAATCGCCCAGAAACTCCAGCCGCTCGTTGCACAGAAGGTGATGGTTGCGCTGTCCCGTCTCATTGGAGTAGGAGGAGTGCGTCAGCGCCCTGCACAGCAGTGCCCGGTCGCGGAACCGGTAGCCGATGCGGCTCTCCAATGCTGCAAGACAGTCTGTATCTATCGGTAATGTGCGTTCCCGTTCATGCCCCATGGCTCATCCCGTTCCTTTCCTTTTCTTTCCCGTCCGCGGCGTACCCGACGGATCAGCCTTCCCCGCCCGTTCCGGCGCCGGCGGCAATCTCTGCCTCCAGTCCATCCAGCACGCCGGACTCGCAAAGGCGGGTCGCCTGCCGGATGGCATTGGCAAAGGCGCGCGCATCACTGGAGCCGTGCGCTTTGATGACTGGCTTGCACAGTCCCAGAATGGGGCTTCCGCCGTACTCGGCGGTATCGACTTTCTTGCGGAACCGCGCCAGCGGCTTTTTTACACCCAGCGCGGACAGCTTGGTCAGTGCGCTGGTCATGAAAATATCCTTCAGCCCGCGCAGGATGAATTTGCTAACGCCCTCATACGCTTTCAGGCAGATATTGCCCGTAAAGCCGTCCGTGACCGCGACATCACACACGTCAAACGGCAGGGCATTCGGCTCGACATTCCCGACAAACCGGATACCGGGCATCCCGGACAGCAGGCGGTACGCCTCCGTCTGCATGGGCGTACCCTTGCACGCCTCGGTGCCGTTGTTCAGGAGTCCGACGCGGGGCATCTCGATGCCGAACAGCCCCTTCATGTACGCCGAACCCATGACGGCAAACTGCGGCAGAAAGTCCGGCTGTACCGTCACATTGGCACCGGAATCCATAAGCAGGGTCGGCTTCTCGAATGCCAGCACCGTAGCAATGGCGGCGCGGTGGATACCCTGCATCCGCCTGACAATCAGGCTGGCTCCGGTGAACAGCGCACCGGTGTTGCCGGTGCTGACCACGGCGTCCCCTTCCCCGTCCCGCAGAGCGCGCAAAGCGACCGCCATGGACGAGTCCTTCTTGGCGTGCAGAACGCACATGGGGTCATCCTCCATCCCGATGACGGATCCCGCATCCCGGAGTTCAAACGCGGACAGGTCGATGCTGCGTGCGCGGGCAGCCGATTCCATCTCCGCCCGGACGCCGACCAGCAGGTACTCCCCGCCCAGAGCGGCTTTGGCGGCGACAGCGCCCGCCAGCATCTCGCCGGGGGCGCGATCGCCCCCCATGCAGTCTACAATAATTCTTTTCTGTTGCATACAGGCTCCTTTTCTTTGACCGCACAGGCGGTGTAAGGGGAGAGGTCGCCGGAGTCTCTCAGGACTCCGGCGTTTCCCGGTCTGCCACGAAAGAATCGATCCATGCCAGCGAACGTGCCGCCAGCGCTTCGTTGCGGGCGAGCTTGCCGCCCTTGATCTTCTTTTCCGGCAGAGGGACAATGCCGAAGTTGGCATTCATGGGAGTGAAATCCCCGATGCCGCCCCGGCTGACATAGTTTGCCATCGCGCCGATCATGGTCTCGGTCGGGAAAATGACCGGCTCCATGCCAAGCGCGCGGCGGGCAGCGTTGATTCCTGCCACAAAACCGGATCCGGTCGATTCGATGTACCCTTCCACGCCGGTCATCTGCCCGGCGAAGTACACGTTCGGAACCGTCCGCACGGAGTAATCCGGTTCCAGCATATCCGGCGAGGGAAGGTAGGTGTTGCGGTGCATGACGCCATAGCGTAGGAATTCCGCATTCTCCAGTCCGGGGATCAGGCGAAACACGCGCCGCTGTTCCGGGAATGTCAGGTGGGTCTGGAAACCGACCAGATTGTACATGGTACCCTCCTGATTCTCCCGCCGCAGCTGCACCACGGCGAAGGAATGCGCACCCGTGCGCGGGTCGGTCAGTCCGACCGGCTTGAGCGGACCGTAGCAGAGCGTATCATACCCGCGCCGTGCCATGACCTCGACCGGCATACAGCCCTCGAACACCTTCAGCTCCTTTTGCAGATCCCGGTCAAACTCCTTGAGCGGCGCCTCCTCGGCACCGATCAGTGCCTGATAGAATGCATCGTACTGCTCACGTGTCATGGGGCAGTTGATATAATCCGCGTCCCCCTTGTTGTAGCGGGACGCAAAGAAGGCGATATCCATATTGATGGTGGAAGCGTCCACAATGGGCGCCACCGCGTCAAAGAAGTGCAGTCCGTCTCCGGCAAAGTGCGTCCGGATATATGCCGCCATCGGGTCGGAGGTCAGCGGTCCCGTTGCGACAACGGTAATCTGCCCGTCCGGGATAGCGGACACCTCCTCCTCCACGACTGTGATGCGGGGATGGGCACAGAGCTTTTCCGTGATATACGCCGAGAATCTGTCCCGGTCTACCGCCAGTGCCGAGCCGGCGGCAACCTGCGTGGCGCGTGCCGCCTCCATGATGAGCGATCCCATCCGGGACAGTTCTTCTTTGAGCAATCCGATGGCGTTGCTCACCCGGTCGGAGCGCAGGGAGTTGGAGCAGACCAGCTCCGCAAACCCCCGGCTGTGGTGGGCAGGCGTCATCTTGTGCGGCTTCATCTCATGCAGAACAACGTCAACTCCCTGTCGCGCCGCCTGCCATGCAGCCTCGGAGCCGGCAAGCCCGGCTCCGTACACGTGGATAGTCGGCATACTCACGCCTCGCTCCCTCCGCCGTCCCGGACGGGCGGTGTGTCCTCCGGCTCATACGGGCGCGAGTAGCCGCATCCCTCCGCATGGCAGACCAGCAGCGGCTTCCCCTTCTTGCGGAACAGCATCCCGCCGCACTGCGGGCATTTTTCCTTGGTGGGCATATCCCACGAGGAAAAATCGCACTTCGGGTAGTTTTCACAGGAGTAGAATACCGCGCGGTTGCGCCCGTTCTTCATCACGATCTGTCCGCCGCACTTGGGGCACGGAACGCCGATCTCCTTGGTCTTCTGCTTTGTGAATTTGCATTCCGGATACCGCGAGCAGGCATAGAAGGATCCATAGCGTCCGGAACGCAGGACCATATCCGCGCCGCACAGCTCGCACTTCATACCGGTCGGTGCCGCCTCGGCGGGATTCTTGACCGGGTCGGTCAGCGGACGGGTGGATTTACAGGTGGGGTAGTTCGGGCAGGCGGCAAACTTGCCGAACCGACCGTTCTTGACGATCATACGGCTTCCGCACTTGTCGCAGACAAAGTCCGTCTCCTCAACCGGCAGCGAAACGCTGACCGATCCTATCTGCTTTTCCGCCTGCTCCAGTTGCTTCTCAAAGCCGTTCCAGAACCGGCTCAGCACGTCCTCCATGCTCTCCTTGCCTTCCTCGATCCCGTCCAGGTCGTTCTCCATGCGGGCGGTGAAATGCTCGTCCACAATGGTGGCAAAATTCCGAAGCATGATGTCGTTGGTCACCTCGCCCAACTGAGTCGGCACCAGCGCCTTTCCTTCGCGCTTGACGTAGCCGCGCGTGGTGATGGTGGACACGATGGTGGCAAAGGTGCTCGGACGTCCGATCCCCTTTTCCTCCAGCAGTTTGATAAAGGAGCCCTCGGTGTAGCGCGGGGGCGGCTCCGTGAAGTGTCTGCCCGGCTCGACCGCCGTACAGGGCAACCGCTCCCCCTCACGCAGGGGCGGAATGCGCAGGTCGCGCTGCTCCTCCGGGTCGTCCGCCCGGCGGTTACGCTGACCGTCATCGGCTGCCTCCTCGTAGACTGCCATATAGCCGGGGAACGTCACGGTGTATCCGCTCGCGCGGAACACCCAGCCACTGCATTCCAGATCGACCGTCAGCGTTTCCAGCTCGGCGGATTCCATCTGGCTGGCGACAAAGCGCTCCCAGATAAGCTTATACAGTCGATACTGGTCAGGCGTCAGGGACTTGCGCACCATGGCAGGCTCAATCTCCACCCGTGCCGGGCGGATCGCCTCGTGTGCGTCCTGCGCACCGGCGCGCGCCTTGTATACGCGGGGTGTTTCGGGGCAGTACCGCTCACCGTATCTCCCGCGGATCAGTTCGGCGGCGGCGGTCTGCGCCTCTGCGGAAACGCGGAGGGAATCGGTACGCATGTAGGTGATAAGACCCTGCGTGCCGCCCAGTTCCGCGCCGATGTTGACACCCTCGTACAGTTCCTGCGCCACGCGCATGACGCGGGAGGACTGGAAATTCAGCTTGCGGGATGCTTCCTGCTGCATGGTGGAAGTGGTAAAGGGCGGGGGCGGATTCTTCCGGCGGGTCGCCCGTTTGACCGATGCGACCGAGAAGGTTCCGCCGGTCACGTCGTCCACGACGCGCCGGGCATCCGCCTCACAGGTCAGGCGCACCTTGCCCTCCCGGTTGCCGACAAAGCGCACCCGGACGGATTTTCCGTCGGCGCAAAGCAGAACCGCATCCACCGTCCAGTATTCCTCCGGCACAAAGGCGCGGATCTCGTTCTCCCTGTCCACGATCAGCTTGGTCGCCACCGACTGCACACGCCCGGCGGACAGACCGCTCCGCACGGTCTTCCACAGGTACGGGGACAGCTTATAGCCCACAATGCGATCCAGAATACGGCGGGTCTGCTGGGCATTGACCAGGTTCATGTCCAGCGGGCGGGGCTGTTTGATGGACGCCTTGACCACGGATTTGGTGATCTCATTGAATGTCACGCGCTGTACCTGCTCCACCGGGATGCCCAGTGCATTCGCAAGGTGCCACGAGATTGCCTCCCCCTCGCGGTCCGGGTCGGTTGCAAGAAAGACCTTGCCGGCGGCTTTGGCTTCCTTACGTATCTCCTTGATGAGATCGCCCTTGCCGCGGATATTGATATAGTGTGCCTGAAAATGATTCTCAATGTCAACGCCGAGGGTGCTTTTGGGAAGATCACGGACGTGACCCACCGAAGCTACCACCTTGTAGTTGGAGCCGAGATAGCCCTTGATGGTGCTCGCCTTGGAGGGCGACTCCACGATAACCAGATTTGCCATACGGTTTCCTTTCATGTATGATGTAATCCCTGTGTCAGGGGAAGATGCTATGGGCGATACCGCGCAATGACGGCGGAACAGATGCGTACTGCCCGGACATCGGGCGGTATTCTGCACCGCTCAGCGGCGCGCGTACAGCCCGCCGGGCAGGGACGTAATAAGTCCCCGGATCTCCAGCACGGTCATGGCGGCAAGGACGTCTCCCATGGAGAAGCCCTCCCGCATCAGCGCATCCACCGGAACGGCGTGATCCAGCGGCATGGCGAGGAACACGGCGCGCTGTGTCTCGTTCAGCGATTCCAGCGCCTTTCCGGAGCGGTCGCTGTCTGTCACAGGCGTGCGTGTGACGTCCAGGGCAGGCTCCTGCCTGCGTGCCGCAGGTTCCGGCACGGGGGCGATGTGTCCGGTCTGTTCCGGTGCCGGTGCCGGGGCGCGCCGCATCGGGCGGTTGGCGCCGTCCCGCGGCGTCCCCGGGTCACGGGCGGACACGGTGCGGGTCTGGATTTCGTACCGCCGCAGGGCGTCATCATCCGGCTCGGAACGCTGTTCGGCGCGGGTCAGCCCCACCCAGTTGATATTGTCGCGGTACAGGAACGCATACGCGTCCAGAATGTCCCGTGCGCTCAGTACCATGGACGCGCCGTCCCGTAACAGAGCGTTGGTGCCGGAGGAATTGACTTCCCCGACGTTGCCGGGCACCGCAAAGATGTCCCGCCCCTGCAGGATAGCGGTACGGGCGGTAATCAGTGCGCCGGAGTGCTCATCCGCCTCCACGACCACGGTTCCCTGCGACAACCCGCTGATTATGCGGTTGCGGACAGGAAAATTGCGTCCCTCCGGCGACGTTCCGGGCGGGTATTCGGTCATAACGGTGCCATGCGCGGTCAGCTCCCTGTACAGCGTCAGGTGCCCGGACGGGTACACGATATCAATGCCGCTGCCCAGCACGGCAACCGGATGTCCGCCTGCCGCCAAGGCACCGGCTGTCGCCACGCCGTCACAACCCAGCGCCATGCCCGATACGGGTACAGTGCCGGCTGCTGCCAGCTCATAGCCTATTTTATACGCCATGCGTTTGCCGTATTCGCTCATGGTGCGCGTCCCGACGATGCTGATGCACAGGCACCGGGAAAAGTCCGGCAGTCTGCCGAGGCAGTAGAGCAGGACGGGTGGATCAAGCAGTGTCCGCAGGCTGGCAGGGTACTCGGCGTCCCGCCAGAACAGGAGGCGGACGCCTGCCTTTTCGCAGTAGCTTTTGATGCGGTATGCCTCGTCCAGGCTCTTGTCGCCTAGCGCAGTCCGCAGTCGCTCGCCGCAGGGGAGCTGCTCCAGCTCGGCGGCGTCGGCATTGAACAGCTGGTAGGTGGACTCATAGGAATCCAGCACAGCCGAAAACTCCCGGCTGGCAATTCCGACCCGGAGTGCGAACCAGATATCAAACAGTCTGTCCTGTGGCATAACGCAGTCTCCTTTCGGTTCTCGGGGAAACGTTGATTTTATGAGGTTGTGCAGATCAGGAACGCGCCTGAAAGGGTGCTTCGGCTTTCCCTTCCGCTCAGCCCTCCCGCCTGCCCCTGTGGAGCTCCCACATGAGCAGTGCCGCCGCCACCGAGGCGTTGAGCGATTCCGTATCGCCCTGCATGGGAATATACACACTGCGGTCGCAGGCATCAATCACGGCAGGCGACAGCCCGTGCCCCTCGTTGCCGATCACGACGCAGTCCTCCGCACCGAAGGCGAACGTCCCCAGCCGGACGGCATCCGCATCCAGCGCGGCGGCATACACCCGGCGACCGGATCGACGCAGCCCGACTATCGCGGCGGCAAGGTCATCCACGCGCAGAACCGTCATGGAAAACAGTGTCCCCATAGCGGCACGGATCGTGCGCGGATGGTAGATGTCGGCGCAGTCCCTGCTGAGGATCAGGCATCCGACACCCAGCGCCGCGGCAGTGCGGATGACCGCCCCGACGTTGACCGGATCCCGGAGCGATTCCAGCAGGACGGCGGGTTCTGCCGGGACGGGGGGAAAGTCCTTCCCATTTATTGTATACATTTTGTGGCGTTTGTCAAGAGCCTTTGCCACACAAATCACACCCTCGGGCGCATTTTCTTCCGAAATCCGGTCAAACAGGCTGTCCTCCACGGCATACGCCGGACAGCCGAGCGCGTCCGGCTCCAATCCGTACAGCTCCGCCATACGTTCCGTCACGCGTCCGGCACTGCCCGCGCGGACAAAGACTGCCGTCAGCGGCACCTCCCGGCGGACAGCCTCGCACAGCAGTTTGACGCCGTCAAAACGGAACAGTCCCGTGCGCTCACGCTCCCCCCGGTCGGCGAGCTTGCACAGACCGACAATGCGCCGGTTCTGCCGCGAGGCGATCGGCGCTTCGGTAAAGGAAAAGGGCATATCGGTTCCTTTCCGGGGCTTCCCGGCTGTCCTGCGCGCACCGGACAGGCGGTGCGGGACATGCGGAGATCCCCTCCATCATGACAAAAACCCGGTTTTCTGTCACCGGGTTTTGTCGTGCGGGTGAATTACAGAGCAGCCTTCGCCTGCTCGCACAGAGCGGTGAAAGCGGCGGGATCGGCGATGGCGATCTCGGAAAGCATCTTGCGGTTCAGGGTAACGCCCGCCTTCTTCAGCCCGTTCATGAAGCTGGAGTAGTTCATTCCGTTGGTCTTGCAACCGGCGGAGATACGGGTGATCCACAGGCGGCGGAAGTCTCTCTTCTTTCTGCGGCGACCGGCAAAGGCATAGTTGCCGCTCTTCATGACGGCTTCCTTCGCCATCTTGAAGTGCTTCGACTTGCTTCCCCAGTAGCCCTTGGCTGCCTTCAGAACCTTATTTCTTCTCTTGCGGGTCATCATCGCGCCCTTGATTCTTGCCATTTTTCGTTTCCTCCTATACTGTTATCAGGTCGTCCTGCCGATCTTACTTCTGGATCAGGGCGCGGACATTAGCGGTCATCGCTTCGCTCAGGATCGCGGAGCTGCGCAGATTTCTCTTTCTCTTGGAGGGCTTCTTGCCCAGATTGTGGCGGTGAGAGCTGTGGAAGATCTTCACCTTGCCGGTTCCGGTCACGGAGAATCTCTTGGCGGAAGCGCGATGTGTCTTAACCTTTCCCATTTTGGTTATCCTTCTTTCGTAATATTTGTGACCCGCGTCTTGTGCAGGTCTATCATGGAACCCCGCCTGCGGGCGGGCTGAATCATGAACCGTGCAGAGCCGTCCGGCTCCCTGCGGAAGTACAAGCCGGACGGCTTACGGGAACTCCCGCATCGGGCTGTTCCCTGTCTGACAGGCAGCGCAATCCTCTGCCCTGCGGAACCGTGTTCCGCAGGTGCGGCACACGGACTTTACTTGGCTTTGTTGGAAAGCGGATTGATGACCATGCTCATGAAACGTCCTTCCAGAACCGGCTTCTTGTCACAGCTCCCCACCTCGTGGGTATCCGCCAGAAACTTTTCCAGAATATCCCGTCCCATCGCCATGTGGCTCATCTCACGCCCGCGGAACTTCATGACCACCCGGACCTTATTGCCGGAGGACAGGAACTTGCGTGCCTGATTGAGTTTGGTCTCATAGTCATGCGTGTCGATGCGGTAGGAGATCTGAATCTCCTTCAGCTCGACGGTCTGCTGCTTCTTCTTGGCTTCCTTTTCGCGCTTCTGCTTCTCAAAACAGTACTTGCCGTAGTCCATGATCTTGCAGACCGGCGGCTGCGCCTGGGGAGCAATCAGAACCAGATCCATATCCTTGTCGTAAGCCAGTCTGAGCGCCTCGCGGGAACTCATGATCCCGAGCGGCTGTCCCTCTGCGTCGACGACCCGAACCTCCCGTACATCAATAGCCTCATTGATGAGAGTCTGGGTCTCCTTTGCATTCGTGCCTATGGGTACGCACCTCCTCTTGCTTGCCTGATTTTGTTTTTGATTTTTCGTAAGGAGATCTCCCGGCATTCCGTTTGCGGCAGGCGCGGCAATGATGCCACCGCCATGCGGGAACAGCGGAAATTTCCGCAGAGATTTCCAAAAAATAAGCCGCTCCGAAGCAAACAGCCCGGCGCGGCACCTCCCCACGTGCGGGGGAGAAGCACTCCATTCCGCGCGTCCGAACAGAACCGAACGCGGGATATTGACCGGACACGCTCCGCGGCGGTACGGTGGAAGCCAGGCAGCTTCACTTCATTGCCGGGATAGTATACCATACATTTTTCGGTTTGTCAAGGGGTTTTGCAAAAAATTGCGTGGTGAGATTATGAGAGTGAATTCCCGAAGTAAATTTCACAGTGGAATTTACTTCGGGAATTCACGGCAAAAAAGAACCCCCATGTTTTGCACCGGACTATTGACATCTCGGCGGCTGTATGATACAATGGCGACAGGTTCCGAATAAATTTTCCGGTTGAAAGGAGACCTCCCATGAAGACACGAAACAAATTCCGTATACCGACATTCCTGCTCGCTTGCCTGCTGACGGCGGCGGGACTCCCGATCCAGCCGCTCCCCGCTTCAGCCACAGAACGGGTGTCGATATCCGCTTCCGCTCCCACGGTTATCTATGTATCCGAGCAGAGCGATGCACACGGCGGGAACCTGTACCGCGAGGCATCGCTTGGCGACCCTTACTTTGACGGCGTGCGTCCGGGCGACTGGTTTACCATCCCGGTTTCCGTCGAAAAAGCAGGCGACTATCACTTCTGCTTTTCCTTCGGCTGGCTGGACAGCACCGGAAGCTACACCGTGTCCTGCGGTGATGCGTCTGTCGATCTGAACAATACCGTTCCCGGACGCGGCTGGCGCGACTTTGTGGACAGCTCCGAGGCAACCATCCGGTTGGAGGCAGGCGAGCAGGTCATACGTGTAGACTGCCGCACAGCCGGTCCCAATATCCGCGCGCTCAAACTCGCGCCGGTCGGAGTGGACATCAGCCTGCGCGAATCAGTGGACGTCGATCTGTTCGACCAGGGCATGGCAGGCTCCGCGACGCAGGTGCGCGGCTCCTACGCCGTGCAGTTCCGCACAGCGGTTCCGTTTTCTACCATTTCCCTGCTGGGTGCAAGCTGGAACAACAACATCGGTTCCCTGCTGTTTGCCCTGTACCCATGGAACAGATCCTACGATACCACCCGTTCGGGGGATCCGATCGACACCAAGGAGTTCATCAATTTCCCCGACAACTCGGTGCTGCGCATGGAGGCAGACGGAACGTACCCGGCAGGCGAATACCTGCTTTACATCATCAACACATCGGATTCCGCCTCGGAGGAGGTCGGCTTCTGGTCGCTCTCGGGCACCTCTGCCCGTGCCCGCAACTTTGCAGACGACACGGAGGTTGCGTCCTGCGCCCGCATCACGCTGACCTGCGCAGGCGGAACAGGCAGCCCGCTCCTGCCGCTCAGCCCGGCACAGCCGGATGCCGAGGAGATTAGGCCCACCGCCGGAGATCTCTACCCGGCAGGGGACACCGTGACCTACGCCATGGGCAACACCGATACCTACGGCGTGCAGTTCCGGGCGGCGTCCGCCTTTACAGGCTGCGAGGTGTACGTCTCCGCCGTCCCCGCCGAAGGCGGAAGTCTGACGCTGTCCCTGTATGCGTGGGCAGGCAATTATGCCAAGAGCATCGCCGAAAAGCCGTGCGCCGGTGCGACCGTCACCGGGATCAGACGCGGCAGTTGGGTGACGCTTCCCGGCGATTTCAAAGCCGGGGAGTACCTGCTGGTGCTGTCCGGCGGATCAGACAGCCTCGCGGTCGAGATGCGCGAAGCGCGCACCGACCGTTCCGTGACCTACCTGCACACGTCTGCCTCCGGGCTTTCGCTGGTCAGCCGGCTGACCGGCACCGACATTTCCACGGAAAAGCCATCCACGCCCGATGCGCAGGATTTTGTCAGCTCCGGTGCATGGGCGGCAACCGATGGGCTGGGGCGCACACTGCCGGACAGCAAGACTGCCGGCGGCATCCGTGAGGGAAAATATGTCGGGCTGTTCTACCACACATGGCACGCGTCGCTGGCAAAAACGCAGGGCGACATTGTCAACGTGAGCGAGATCGTTGCCAAATACCCCGAAGCCGTCCGTGATTACGACCACCCCGCGTGGGGCGGCGTCACAACCTGTTTCTGGAACGAGCCGCTGTTCGGCTACTATAACAACGGCATCGACCGCTGGGTTCTGCGCAAGCACGCAGAGCTTCTGGCAGACGCCGGGGTGGATGTCGTGTTCTTCGACAACACCAACGGAACAGAAAACTTCATCGGCGCCATCCTGACGCTGTGCGAGGTCTGGGCGGAGGCACGTGCCGACGGCGTGAAAACGCCGCAGATCTCCGCCATGCTGAATATGTATTATGCCGATCAGGCGGCGGATCAGATCATTGAGCTGTATGACAGAATCTATGCCAAGGGGCTGTATGAGGATCTGTGGTTCCGCTGGGAAGGCAAGCCGCTCCTGCTCGGCAATCCCACGCAGCTCCGTTCCAAAAAGCGCACCGATGCGCAGGAATTCTTCACCTTCCGCGTAATCAATCCCAGCTACACCACCGAGAATGACCTCATCCTGCCGCACGAGGGCAGTAACGGCGTCAAGTTTGTGCCCGACAACGGGCATCGCCACAATACGGCATGGAAATGGATCTCCATCTACCCGCAGGCAAAGATGATGCGCAAGGGAACCGACACGGTGGAAGAGATGTGCGTCTCGGTAGCGCAGAACTGGTCTGCCGGCAAGGGACTGACTGCCATGAACGCAGGGGATCACGTATTCGGACGCGGCTATACCCACGCCAACGGTCCCGACAGCAGCGAGTACGCCATCACGCACGGGCTGAACTTTGCCGAACAGTGGGAGTACGCCCTTTCGGTAGACCCCACGTTCATCTACATCACCGGCTGGAACGAGTGGGAGGCAGGACGCACGCGGGAAATGTGGGGCGATCCCAATGCCATTCCGGACAACGCGCTGGACGGCTTCTCCCGCGACATCGAGCCTTCTACCGGTGTTCTGAAGGATCATTTCTACTACCAGATGGTCTCCTACATCCGCCGCTTCAAGGGCATCCCCACGCCCGATGCGCCCAGCACGGGCATCGCTTCCGGCTCCGCGATTGATTGGGACAGCGTATCCCCCGTTTTCCGCAGCTACGCAGGCAACACGCTGGAGCGCAACGCGGACGGTTACCGCGGCTACCACTACGAAAACCGCACCGGTCGTAACGACATTGTGGAATCCCGCGTCACGTATGACCGCGAAAACCTGTACTTCTATGTGCGCACGGCGCGCCCTCTCTCGCCGGAAACCGACAAGGCATGGATGCGTCTGTTCCTGGATGTCGGGGAGAGTGAGCAGAGCTGGGAAACCTTTGAGTACATCATCAACCGCCAAAGCCCGGAAAACGGAAAGGCAACACTGGAAAGATTCACCGGCGGCTGGAATTTTGAAGCAGCAGGCAGTCTCGCCTACGCCGTCACGGAGGATCGGCTTGTCATCACGGTGCCGCGCGCGGCATTGGGACTGGAGAGCGACACCTTTACGCTGGCATTCAAATGGAGCGACAACGCGCAGGCGGACGGGGACGTGATGGACTTCTACTCCAGCGGCGATACCGCACCGGGCGGACGCTTCAAGTACGTTTTCACCGCCGCCCCCGCGCAGACCGCCTCAGAGACTGTTGCCGCCGACACGGACAGCACCCAAGCCCCCGTCACGGAAACCGAATCCGAAACCGGCACATCCTCCGGCGGATGTCGTTCGGCGGTGCCGGCACTCATGCCGCTTGCCGCCGCTGCCGCCTGCGCTTTCCTGCACGGCAAGCGCCGCCGGGACGATACACCGGAAGTTTAAGGCATTACCGCGCAATCCACGCATGGCACACTTGCTTGCGTCTTTTCCGTCATACTTCACAAAAATTCTTGTCAGTAGCTCTACTACAGCCTGCGAATTTTTGTATTGTCTGACGAAAAATCCGACTGCGCAATTGCACCATCGGAATTGCGCGGTAATGCCTTAAGGAGCCGCTGATCTGCAGCGTTTCCTTAACGCTCCGGATACACAGAAACCACATACTTAATTTTATCGGAGGAAATACCATGAGCAACTCCTGGACCCTGCAAAGAGACACCGCCGTCCGCGTTCTGCGCCCGGAAGGTGCCGTGTATGAGACTGCCGCCGCACAGCTTCTGCACTATCTGAACGCACTCTGCGGCATCACCGAGGCGCGGAGCCAGTCCGCACCCGCGATCATCCTGCGGACTGACCCTTCTATGCCGCCAGACGCCTTCCGGCTGGTTGTGCGGGGCAGCGACCTGCACCTTGTCGGGCAGAACGGACGCGGGGTGTTGTACGCCGTGTTCGCCCTTGCCGAGCGTTTCGGCTGCCGCTTCTTCGCCCATGACACCGAGGTGATCCCCCACCCGGCGGAGCTGTCTCTGCCTGACGGGTTGGATGTGACCGAGGCATCCCCGTTTGCCTACCGCGACCTGTACTGGATCGGCACCACCGATCCGCTGACCGCCGTCAAGCTGCGCATCAACGGAACGGGACTGAAATCAGGTCAGCACATCCGCCATCTGACAGCCGAAGTCGGCGGCGGCATCGGCTACGCCGGACCGCACTTCGTGCATACCTTCGACCTGCTGCTCCCGCCTGAAAAGTATTTCGCCGAACACCCCGAATACTACGCGCTGATCGACGGCAAACGGACTGCAAAGCACCTGTACAGTCAGCCCTGCCTGTCCAACCCCGATGTCCTGCGCATTATGATCGAGGGCATCCGCTCGTGGCTCCGTGACAATCCGGAGGCGCGGCTGGTGTCTGTCTCGCAGAATGACAGTTTCGTCATCGGCTCCTACTGCACCTGCCCTGCCTGCCGGGCGGTCAACGAGGAGGAAGGCGCGCCTTCCGGCTCGCTGATCCGCTTCGTCAACGCCGTTGCGGAGGCACTGGAGCCGGAATTCCCGGAAGTTACCTTCGACACGCTGGCGTATCAGTACTCGACCCAGCCGCCCAAGCTGACGCATCCCCGGCACAATGTCGCCATCCGGATGTGTACCGGCGGTTGCTCCTCGCACCCGATCTCCGACTGCGCCAACAACGCCGGTTCGGCGGATGCCATCCGCGGCTGGTCGCAGATATGCCGTCAGCTGTATATCTGGGATTATACCACGGACTTTGCCCAATACCTCAATCCGTACCCGAACTTCCAGACGTTGCAGGACAACATCCGCTTCTTCCGCGACCACAATGTCTGCGGCGTGTTCGAGCAGGGCAACTATAACGAAGGGCTGTCCGGCGAGTTCGGCGAATTGCGTGCCTACCTGCTTGCCAATCTGCTCTGGAATCCCGAATTTGACGTAGAGTCCGGCACAGAGTCCTTCCTGAACGCCTACTACGGCGGCGGTGCGCCATATGTACGGCAGTATCTGACCTTCATCCGGGACAAGGTACGGGATGTTCATTTCAATCTGGTCATCAGCGCCGCCGCTCTCTGGAACGATCTCATTTCGGACGAAGAGCTTACCATGCTGGATCGCCTGTGGGCAGATGCCTACCGTGCCGCGCGCGAAGGCGGCGATGTCCCGGACGGCATTTCCTCCGCCCTGTGCGCCGCCCATGTGGAGCGCAGCGGGCTGTGCCACCGCTGGTTCAAGCTGGACGCCAAACGGGGTGAATTCTCCTATCCTGCCCGCTTTGATGCCCTCTGCGACCTCTTTTACCGTGACTGCCACCGCCTCGGCGTCACCCGCCTGACCGAGGGCGCGAACGTGCCGTGGGTTGAGGCGCAGTAACCCGCTCTCCATACCGCGCAATGCACAGTGAATGCCTTGGCGGTATTACCTTGAAACGACCGCCATGCCGTCCCGGCATGGCGGTCGTTTCCTGTTACGGATGCTTCAGAGGCGGAGGCACACCCGAATGCGCCAAAAATAAATAAAATTGATTTTGAAATTAAAAATCTTTATCAAATACATTGACAAAATGAATTTTATGTGCTATACTGCACGTAACGCAGGGCATCGCACCCCCGGGAATCCGTGCCGGAGCGTCCCTGCCTGCCGAAAGGAGACGTACCGAATGTACCGTATGCCACACAAGTGCCCCATCTGCGAGGGCAAGCTGACCGTCACGCAGTTGTCCTGCCCGACCTGCGGCTCCCGGCTGGAGGGAGAATTTTCCGGTTGCCGTTTCTGCGAGCTGTCCCAGGAGGAATCCCGCTTCCTGCTGACCTTCATCAAGAACCGGGGCAGCATCAAGGACGTGGAACGCGAAATGGGCGTATCCTACCCCACCGTCCGGGCGGCACTGGACGGGTTGATTGCATCGCTGGGGCTGAGCACACCCGATGCGCCCGAGCAGGACAACCCCGCCGCACAGACTGCACAAGCGGCAAACGCCGAAACGCCCGACAAGGCGCAGGCAAGGCGGGATATTCTGAATCTGCTTGCCCAGCACCGCATCACCGCCGCCGAAGCGGCATCCCGCCTGCGCGGACTGTAAGATCCCCCAAACCAAAAAGACAGCCGTGCTGTCACATGAAAGGAAGGTATTCACCATGAGTTACCGTTATTCCGATTACGACAAGATCTCCGGCGGCGCCGTCCGCAGGTACCTTGCACGCCTGTTCCTTGCCCTGTGCGTCATCGGCGTCGGCGTCGGGTACATTGGCAATCAGGTCTCATTCCTGCCGTGGGAAAACTTCACGCTGTTCTTCCCCGGCTGGGGCTCCCTGTTCCTGATCGTACCTGCCGTCTATTTCCTGCTCCGCAATCCGTGGTCGTGGTTCTGGGCACTGTGTCTGGGCGGCGGTGCGCTGATCCTCCTCTCCAAGCTGGACGTCCTGCCCATGCGAAAGGCTCTGGTCGTTGTTCTGGGCGTTCTGCTGATTTTGATCGGACTGCGCATCCTGCTGAACCCGCTGTTCCGCCGTTGGAAGATGCGCCGGATGTACCGCCGTATGAAAAAATGGACGCACGGCTCCTTCGCGGAAGTCAGTATGTCTGCCGGGGACGGAACAGACTACACGGTTCGCTTTGGCAGTCAGACTTACGATATGGCAGGAAAGAGCTTTACCAGCGCTACGCTGGAAGTTGCTTTCGGCGAGATGACCTTTGACCTGCGCGAGGCGTTGGTGCAGGACAATTCGGTGATTGATGCGAACTGTTCCTTCGGTCAGCTGACGATCCTGCTGCCGGCAGGCGTTCGGGCAGAGATCGCCCCCGTCTGCTCCTTCGGCGGCTGTGAGAACAAGCGCAAAAAGCCGAAGGATGCCGGCACACCGACTGTGTATATCAATGTCTCCTGCTCTTTTGGAGAAGTTGAAGTAAAGTGACCGTTCCCCCGGACAAAAAATCAAACACAGGAATGTGAGGAAGAAAGAGAGGTTCAGAACATGGGAAACAAATTGGAAATTCTGCAGCTGCTGGAAAACGGCAGCATTACGGCGGAAGAAGCCGAGCGGCTGCTGGATACCGCCGAGCACGAGGAGTTGGAAGCCTTCCGTCAGGAAATGCGCGAACAGATGGCTGCCATACAGAATGCGGCAGAGGATGCCCGGTGCGCCGCGGCTGATGCCCGGTGTGCCGCCGATGAGGCAGAAGAGCACGCCGCCAATGCGGAGGACTTCGCCAACGCCGCAGAGGAATACCGGGACGACGACGATGATGACGACGATGACGAGGATGACGGGACTTCCGGCATGAACGCCATGCAGTGGGAAGCATTCACCGGTGCCATGCAGGAAGCCGAAGAGGCGATGGGCATGGTGCAGAGCATTCTGGAGAGCCTGGGTGTGCAGGGAGTCAATGTCCGGGAGAAGTTCCGCGAGGGGATGAGGCAGGCGCAGTCCGCCTCAGGAAGAAATGCATCGGCGAAGCGGGGACGGAACGGGAACGGTGACAGCCGCGGCAACGCGCCCTGCAACTGCACCCGGATCAACGATCAGCGCGTGACTCTGATACAGGACGCCGCCGAGCGGCAGGCTTGGTTTTCCCGGCGGGTAAACGACCGCCAGCGCCGCGAGGCAGACCGCAAGCGGCGGGAGCAGGATCGCAAATCCCGCGAAGCTGACCGGCAACGGCGGGAGCTGAAGCGGCAGGGCGATGCAGAATACACACGTTCCCTGCGGAATTTCGGTGAGGGGGATATCGTCCGACCCATCCGCGGAACGCTGACCGAATGCGTGCAGGGGGACATTCTGGGTCCCGTATACGGCGACATAAACAGCACCGTGGAAGGCGACCTGCTGACCCGCGAGGTGCATGGGAACCTGCACGGAACGATCGGAGGGGACGTGCGTACCACACTGCTGGGGTACCTGGACGGCACGGTGGAAGGAGATTTCCAGGGTGTTCTCGACAGCGATCTGACCGGCAGTATCGGCGGCGATATGTCCGGACGAATCATGGGTGACCTGCGCGGTTCCATAGGCGGAGACTATCAGAGCGATCTTCTGGATGGGAATCTGGAGGGCGCAGTCGGCGGCGATGTATGCGCGAGACAGCTGTGGGGTGACCTTTCCGGAACGGTCGGCGGAGATTTCGAAGGTCTGCTGGACGGCAACCTTTCCGGTTGCGTGGGGGGTGACTTCACGGGGACCGTGCTGGGTAACCTGACCGGCAACGTCGGCGGAGATTTCTGCGGCGTGCTGGACGGGGATCTCGACGGGGCTATCGGCGGAGATTTCAGCGGAAAAATTCTTGGCAGACTGAGCGGCGCTATCGGCGGCGACCTGGAAGGCGACGTGGACGGCGATGTGGTCGGCACAGTCGGCGGCAACATCCAGGGAAACATCAACGGCGATATAGCGGAAGGCGCCGACATCGGCGGAGATATCCGGGGCGATGTCATGGGAGATGTCCGGGGGCACGTCGGCGGCACGATATACGGCAAAGTGTACGGCGTTGTTGTCTGAAAGAACGAAATCGGAAAATAGTCAAGCGGCAAAAGCCGGGCGGAGTCTCCGCCCGGCTTTTGCCGCTTGACAGGCTGATTCAGTCAGTCCGTCCTTAGCCTATTCTTTATCCGCTCTGGATTCCAGATCCTCGTAGTCCTCACGTCCCATGATATAGTCGATATAGAAATCGGATTTCTTTTCCAACTCATCGTTCATGAAGGAAAGCCCATATGTCTCCGCCAGCGTAGGACGGTCAGAGAACAGGTTTGCACCCAGCCCCAGCCGGTCGCCCTCAATGGTAAAGCCAGCCGCCGCCAGCATGGTGGGGAAGAAATCAAGCGCCGTGAAGGAGCGATTCTTGGTATTGGTTGTAGTCACGGCAGAGTTGAGGATCAGATTGTACCGCCCGCGCAGATCGGCATCGCTCTTGTCGCAGAAGCTGTTTAGCATATTCACGTGGTCGCCGATGATGACAACCGTGGTGTTTTCATAGAACGGCTGCTGCTTGACCCACTGCACGAACTCCACGATACTGCGGGCAGTGGTAGCGTAAACGTTCTCCAGCTGACGGTCAAACGAAGTCACGCTTCCCTTGTAGCCTCTTTCGGGATCCGCCTCATAGGTGTAACCGGTGAAATGCGTGTCAATGGTGCTGATGAGCAAATGCCACGGCTGGTCGGAGATGTCACCCTGGAGCGTCAGAAAGTCCTTCGCCACATCAAAGGTAAATTCGTCCGAGAAGCCCCACTCATTCTTCTGCGACTTGGGAATCGGCCTGCTGAAATAAGTTTCGGCACCCGCTCGGAAACGCAGGTTCAGGGGATCCACGATCTCATAATTTCCATGGCAGGTAAAGTATTCCGCCACGCCGCCGAAGGTGGTGCGGCAACCGGAAAGCAGCACATTGCGGTATCCGAAATCCCGCAGGACATCACCCAGCGAGTATGCGCCTTTGAGGAAATTTTTGGAATGATAGGAGTTGTTCATGCCGACCGGCACCTTGAAGGGGATGCCCGCCGTGTTGGCAATCAGCGAGGCGGTTGTCCACGTACTGCCATAAGCATCCTGCGTGCCGCGCGTGCCGCCGTCGCTGGCGAAGAATATGGCATCCTCGTCAAACAGCATCCGGTACAGATCCGGAATGACATCATGCTCCCACGCACCGCCCTGCTCCCGCGTGAACATGGTGGTTTCCAACGATTCCACCTCGATCACCAGCAGGTTGCGGCGCTTTTCCGGCGCCTTGACCAAATAGTTCGGGTTCTTGTATCCATTCCAGATGTCTGTATCCGTTGCCGGCTCGCCCGTTGCCGGCGCCTCTGTCGCCGACTCACCGGTTACCGGCTCGTCACCGCCCGTAGCGGCAGTATCGTCGGAAAGCCGGGTAGACGTCCCGCGCGGATCCACATAATGGTCATGTATGAAATTGGATTCGCGGAACTGCGCCGCCACAAAGGTATAAACGCCGATCTGCTGAAATCCGATGCCGATCAGGATCACGAACACGGCGGCTGTAAACGCCCATTTATGCCGGATGGGGTAGATCTGGATTTCCTTTTCCGCGCCCGACTTTCCGGCTTTGCGCCGGATCGTGCGGCGCTTGTGGAAAACGTCGTACTGGAGCAGCAGGAGCAGTGCGATCACGACAAGGCAGGGCGGACCGACGACAGCAGCTCCCTTCAGGAACGTGCTGGATCCGGAATCCCCCGCGCCGTTGGACAGGTAGAACCACAGTTCCTCCAGCTTTTCGTTGGGGTAAACGGCATGCAGGTATATTGCCGTGCCGCAGGCGACCACCGGCAGGACGGTCAGAATCACGTGCAGGCAGGTCAGCAGAATACGCCGCACAGGCGGCTTTTCGCGCACCGTGTGATCCTCCTGCCGGCTGTCCCGGGTAGAGTTGTTGTTGGGTTCCAAGGTAGCACCTCCGATTTTGGGTATGATTTGTGAAGCGGATCCTGTCAGCGTGCTTTGGACGCAATCTCGCGCAGGGCGTTCAGCATGAATTCCTCGGCAGGCACATCATTCGTCACTTCGCCCTTGCGGGAGCGGACCGAAACAGTCCCGGAGGCGACCTCCTTGCCGCCGACAACCAGCATATACGGAATCTTCTCCTGCTGGGCGGCGCGAATCTTATACCCGATTGTGTTGTTGCTCCTGTCGACCTCTACGCGCATACCGGCAGCCGCGTACTTGTCCGCCAGCTCCTGCGCGTAGGCAAGCTCGCCCTCTCCCATCGGCAGGACGCGCACCTGCACGGGCGCCATCCACATCGGCAGGGCGCCGGCATAGGTCTCCAGCAGGTAGGCAAGCGTCCGCTCGTAGCAACCGAGCGAGGTACGGTGAATGATATACGGGTACTTCTCCTGTCCGTCGGAATCGACGTAGGTCATGCCGAAGCGCTTTGCCAGCAGCAGATCAATCTGGATTGTGACCAGCGTGTCCTCCTTGCCGTAGACGTTGCGGTACTGGATGTCCAGCTTGGGACCGTAGAATGCCGCCTCGTCAATGCCGACCGTGTACTTGACGTGCAGGTCGTCCAGGATCTTCGCCATAAGCGCCTGGGACTCCTCCCACTGCTCCGCCGTACCCTCATACTTGTTCTTCGGATTGGCAGGATCCCACTGCGAGAAGCGGAAGGTACATTTGTCAAGCAGTCCGACGGTCTCCAGGCAGTACTTCGCCAGATCCAGACATCCGCGGAACTCGTCCTCCAGCTGGTCGGGCTTGAGGATGTAGTGCCCCTCCGAGATTGTGAACTGGCGCACGCGGATGAGTCCGTGCATCTCGCCGGAATCCTCGTTGCGGAACAGCGTCGAAGTCTCGGTCAGCCGCATGGGCAGATCGCGGTAGGAGCGCTTCTTGTTCAGGTACACCTGATACTGGAAGGGGCAGGTCATGGGGCGCAGGGCAAAGCACTCCTTGGTTTCGTCGTAGGGGTCTCCCAGCACGAACATCCCGTCCAGATAGTGATCCCAGTGACCGGAAATCTTGTAGAATTCCCGCTTTGCCATCAGCGGTGTTTTGGTCAGCTGACAGCCGCGCGCCTGCTCGACATCCTCAACCCAGCGCTGAAGCGTCTGGATGACACGTGCGCCCTTGGGCATGATGATAGGCAGTCCCTGTCCGACCACATCCACCGTGGTGAAGTATTCCAGCTCACGCCCGATCTTGTTGTGATCCCGGCGCTTGGCGTCCTCCACGGCGGCAAGATAGTCGTTCAGCTCTTCCTTGGTCGGGAAAGCCGTGCCGTACACGCGCTGGAGCATCTTGTTCTTCTGATCGCCCTTCCAGTAAGCGCCGGTGCACTGCGTCAGCCGGAACGCCTTGACGGCGCCGGTCGAAAACAGGTGCGGTCCTGCGCACAGGTCGGTGAACTCGCCCTGCCTGTAAAAGCTGATGACTTCGCCCTCCGGCAATTCCTCAATCAGCTGCACCTTGTACGGCTCGTCGTGTTCCTGCATGAACGCGATCGCTTCGGCGCGGGGCAGTTCAAAGCGCTCGATCTTCTCGTTCTCCTTGACGATCTTCTTCATCTCCGCCTCGATATTGTGAAGGATATCGGGCGTGAAGGAAACATCGCTGTCAAAGTCATAGTAGAAGCCGTTCTCGATGGCGGGACCGATGGTCAGCTTGGTTTCCGGATACAGACGCTTGACCGCCTGAGCCAGGATATGCGAAGCTGTGTGGCGGAAAACGTGCTTCCCGTCCTCGTCCGCGAAGGTCAGCAGCTCGACGTCGGCATCGCCGTCCAGCATCTGCGTCAGTGCGCAGAGCTTGCCGTTCACGTGCGCCACCAGTACGGCACGACTGATGAGTCCCGCGGCGACTGCGGCATCATATACCGTCAGGGGCGCATCAAATTCCATTTGTGTGGATCCAAAATTGATTCTCATGGCTTTCTGTTCTCTCCTTGCTTCCGTTTCGAAAATATCAAAACCCCGGAAAGCACTGCCCTGCGGCAGTGCTCTCCGGGGTGCATGATCCAACGCTCCGGCGTCACCGCAAAGGGTGCGCCCGGACTGTACCATACACGGTTCCACCCGAAGGTTTCACTCGTATGCGGTTATGGGTATAGCAGGCGGCAGGCAAAAAGCCTGCTCCTGTCCGTGCGGGCGGTACGCGACCGGCGCATCCTGCGGGAAGGATCTCAGCAAGGGAACCGGGTTCCCTTCCCTCCTCTCTGTGCGCCGCGATTCCGGTCGGCTTGTTCCGCACGGGGGACACCGCTCACGGCGGCTGTCCGTACTGTTTTTTCGGCAATCCCTGAGCATTCCGACGCCACGCCGCAGAAAAACGGCATAGCCCTCTGCCCCGGTCTGTCAAAGAGCGCTTACGCGCGCTTCTTCCGCTTCCGGTTATACTCGGAGCGGGGGTTGAGGATATCGCGCCAATCCAGGTCGCCGCGATCCAGCGCCATAATCAGCACCTCTGCGGTGGCAATGTTGGTCGCCACGGGGATGTTGTACATATCACACATCCGCTGCAGCTCATTGTCCGACTCGCTGTATGCAGAAGGTCTGGTGTCACGGAAATACAGGAGCACATCAATCTCGTTGTACGCGATGCGCGAAGCGATCTGCTGTTCCCCGCCCTGCTCGCCGGTCAGCAGACGCTCGATCTGAAGGCCGGTGGCTTCGGAAATATACTTTGCCGTTGTACTGGTGGCACACAGATTATGCTTGCTCAGAACACCGCAGTAGGCAATACAAAACTGCGTCATAAGCTCCATCTTCAGATCATGTGCGATTATTGCAATTTCCATTGGCAACCCCCTCTTTCCGTCCCAAGTCGGTCCATGTACCCACACGGACGTCTTTCCGCGAAGTGGGCATACTCCCACCCTTGACGGTATTATAGCATAAGTGTCGCCCATTGTCAATAATATATACAAAAAAATTTCGTGTATTTGCTTCTTTGTGAAAAAGGCGGCTTGCTTTTTTGAGTCGTTTCCCGTATAATAATATGGTGTAGCGTCCGTCTCTCTGCCGGAGCCGGAACAGGACAAAAATCTGAAAGGAAGTTGTATCATGGTCATGAATGAATGGATCCGCAGCACCGACCGGTGCCTGACGGCGCACGATCCGGAAGTCGCCGCTGCCGTCCGGGCGGAGCTTGCGCGCGAGCAGGACGGACTTGAACTTATCGCATCGGAGAATGTCGTTTCGGAAGCAGTACTTGCCGCCGCCGGCAGTGTCCTCACCAACAAGTATGCAGAGGGGTACCCCGCACACCGGTACTACGGAGGCTGCGGCTGCGTGGACGTTGTGGAAAACCTTGCGATTGAGCGTGCCAAGGCTCTGTTCGGCGCCGCGTATGCCAATGTACAGCCCCACTCCGGCTCGCAGGCGAACACCGCCGTATATGTCGCGCTCCTGCACGCAGGCGACACGGTCATGGGCATGAGCCTTGCCGACGGCGGGCACCTGACGCACGGAAGCCCCGTCAACCTCTCCGGACTGTACTATCACTTCGTCCCCTACGGCGTTGACACCGTCACGCACCGCATTGATTATGATAAACTGGAAGCGCAGGCAAAGGAAGTCCGCCCGAAGCTGATCGTGGCGGGCGCGTCCGCCTATCCCCGCGTCATCGACTTCCCGCGCATGGCAGAGATCGCGCACAGCGTCGGCGCCCTGCTGATGGTGGATATGGCGCACATCGCGGGTTTGGTCGCCGCCGGGGAGCATCTCTCTCCCCTGCCCTATGCGGATGTCGTCACCACGACCACGCACAAAACCCTGCGCGGACCGCGCGGCGGTCTGATCCTGACCAATAATGAGGATATCGCCAAAAAGGTAAACAAAGCCATTTTCCCCGGCATCCAGGGCGGACCGCTGGAGCATATCATCGCCGCCAAGGCGGTCTGCTTCGGGGAGGCGCTCAAGCCGGAATTCCGGGATTATCAGCACCGCATCATACGCAACGCCCGCGCGCTGGCAGACGCCCTGCTGGCGGAGGGTTTTGACCTTGTTTCCGGCGGAACCGACAACCATCTGATGCTGGTCGATCTGCGCCCCGTGGGCGTCACCGGCAAGGAGATGGAGCTGCGGCTGGACGAGGTTCACATCACGGTCAACAAGAACGCCATTCCCAACGATCCCGAGAAGCCCTTCGTGACCTCCGGCATCCGGGTGGGTACGCCCGCCGTCACCACGCGCGGTTTGACCGAGGCGGACATGGCAACCGTCGCGCACCTCATCAAGCTCACCGCCTCTGACTTTGAGGCAAGCGCAGAGGAATGCCGCCGCACCGTCGCGGAGCTGTGCCGGAAATACCCGCTCTATTCGTAACACGCATATATCACCACCATCCAAGGGGGTGTTAAAAAGCTCGTTTTGAGCTTTTTAACACCCCCGATGACGTTGTGATCCCGGCGGCTGTCCAAGGCGTTGCTTTTGAAGGAAACGCCGATTTACTCCACGCGGGGATTGTTCCGTCCATTACCTGTCACATAACTTCCCCAGTTCCCCGACCGCGCCGCATTCGCACAGTGGCGCACCATGCTCGGACAGATAGTCTGACAGGTGGGCGGCATCGGTCTCCTGTCCGTACTCGGTCAGGAAAGCAAAAGCAAGCGGCAGGCGGAAGAAGGTTGTGTCCGGAACCCGGAGGAACAGGCAGCATTCCCCGCCGTCCAGTATGTAGGCACTGCTCTCCTGCGCGTAGCCCAGCCCGGACAGGCGGCGGCAGACACGCAGCAGGGTTTCCGTATCCGGAAGCAGTACCGCTGTCCGGCGCGTGGCGGTTTCCGCCGGAGCCGGCACGCCGACACAGGTTGGGCAGGAGGACGTCAGCCGGGCGGGCTCCGGCGACACCGCCCTGCCCTCGCCTGATCCTGACGGGGCATTTCCGAACACCCGCCGCAGTAGCGCCTCTTCCGGTGCGCTCAGCGCCTCGGTCTCGGCATTCTGATCGCCCAGCTTGGTGACGAATATCTCACAGCCGCCGGTGCGCGAGGCGTACAGCTGGATGAGCAGACGCGCCCCCTCAGTCTCAAAGCCGGTCTCCTTACGGGCATCGTCAAACAAACGCCGCAGAGATCGCCGCGTTTCGCCGTCGGCACAGCCCGCCGTATCGGCGGACAGGGCGTACCGGCGCATATCCGGCTCGGTCAGCATGATTTTCAGCCGGGTCGGGCTGATTACGATAAGTTCCATATGCAAAGCATCCTTTCATGGCAGTGTTCAGGCAACACTGCGCTATGCGCAGCGCGCTATGCGCAGCGGGCGCTCCGGCATTGCGCGGTATCGCCTTTACCTGGGGTACCTGTACTCTATTATAATCGAAACGCGCTCGGATTGGTACCCCTAAAAATATGGTATTTTTCAGATCCTGCACACAGAACCGGCATAAACTGCCCTCCGGGCGGCAAAACTGGAAAGTAACGCCGGAAAGCCGTGCGCGAAAGGAGCCGAATGCCATGTGCGAGACACGACAGACAACCGAAACACCCCTGTGGATCACGCCGGAGGAGCGCTGTCCGCGCGGACCTGTCGCCCTGTATACGACCTTCCGGGCGGAAGGCGTCTGCGCCGGGGCAATGCTGGAGATTACCGGACTCGGAATGTTCCGGGCATACCTGAACGGCGTGCGGGTGGGGGAGGACTACCTGACACCGGGCTGTAACGATTACGACGCCTACGTCCGCGTGTTCACCTATCCGGTCGGCGCCCTGCTGCGTGCGGGGGAGGACAATCTGCTGACGGTCTGGCTGGGGGACGGTTGGTACCGGGGGCGCTACGGCATCGACAAAGCGGAAGCATCCGGCGGGTGCGTCTGGGGCGACCGGTACCTGCTGTCGGCGCAACTGTATCTGCCGGACGGCTCCGGCAGCGCGCGGGTACCGGTTGTCACGACGACCGACGTAACGCACTGGCGGGCGCGCACCACTCCGCTGATCTCCACCTCCGTCTATGACGGGGAGGTATGGGACTTCACCCGCCCGTGCCGGGACGGGTATGCCTGCGTCCCGGCAGGCGGAACTCTGCCCGAAACGCGCGTGTACGCGCCCGGCGCCCCCGTGCGCCTGCACGGCATCCGGGAGGCGGTGCGCCTGCGGACGCCTGCCGGCGAGACGGTGCTGGACTTCGGCGAAAATCTGGCGGGCATCCTGCGCGTCACGGGTGCACTGCCGCACGGAAAAACGCTTGTCATGGAGCACGGCGAGCTGTTGCAGGACGGCTGTTTCTGCCGGGACAATCTGCGCACGGCGCGGGCGGCACTGACCGTGACCGGGGACGGAGCGGAGCGGGTTCTGGAGCCGCTGTTCACCTATTTCGGATTCCGCTACGTCCGGCTCAGCGGGCTTTCCCCGCAGGAAAATGACAGACTGCGGTTTCAGGCGCTGATTCTGTCCTCCGCCGGGGAATGCACGCTGTCATTTTCCTGCGACCGCCCGGAACCGGGCGCACTGATTGCCGCCGCGCGCCGGGGACAGCTTGCCAACTTCATGGACATTCCGACCGACTGCCCGCAGCGGGACGAGCGCCTCGGCTGGGGAGCCGATGCGTGGATATTCGCCGGAACGGCGTGCTATCTCTCCGACTGCCGGGCATTCTATGAAAAGTATCTGAATGATCTGCGCATTGAGCAGGTTCGCTACTATGCCGGCGACCTGCCCATGTATACGCCGTCCCTGAAGGGGGAAGCAGGCGCGGGAGGAGCCGGATGGGCGGATGTGGGTGTGCTTCTCCCGTGGACCCTGTACGAGCGTTACGGGAGTCGGGCGGCGCTGGAGCGGCACTATCCTCTCATGAAAACCTACACGGACTGCCTGCTTGCGCGCGAAGCAGGGCGGGGGCTAATCCGGGGGGCATTCACCTTCGGGGATTGGCTCGCCGGGGACGGCATGACGCCGCAATCGCACGACGGAGGCACCGAGCATGACTATATCACCAATCTGTTCCTGTGGCGCGACCTTTCCGTATGCGCGTCCGCCGCAGCCGCGCTGGGAAACAGCGCCGATGTCTGCCGGTACGAAGCGGCGGCAGACCGGGTGCGGCGCGCATTTTTGGATGAGTATTTCACGCCCGGCGGGCGCCTGTGCGTGGACACGCAGACGGCACACGTGCTCTCGCTGGCGTTCCGGCTGTACCGGACGCGCGAGGCGGTCTCAGACAGGCTTGCCCGGCGGCTGGCACGCGATCTTTGGGTCATGAAAACCGGCTTTTTGGGTACGCCGTTCCTGTTGCCGGTACTGTTTGATTGCGGCATGGACGATGCCGCCTACCGCATCCTGTTCCGGCGCACCCCGCCGGGATGGCTGTATGAGCTGGACATGGGCGCGACCACCTTCTGGGAGCGGTGGAATTCCCTGTTGCCGGACGGACATCTGAGCGGGACAGGCATGAATTCGCTCAACCATTATGCCTACGGCTCGGTCTGCGAGGCGCTGGTCAGCCGGGTCGCCGGGTTGATGCCGGAATCCCCCGGCTGGGACATGGCGCGGATTCAGCCGCACCCCGGCTCGGCACTGCACCGGCTGGATATGGCTTTTGAATCCCCGCGCGGTCGGTTTGAAATCGGCTGGCGCGTGGGAAGGGATGCAACCTTCACGGTGTCCGGGTGTGTCCCGGAAGGGGTGCGGGCACGGGTGATCCTGCCGGACGGGACGGCGTACCAGGATATATCGGAAGACTTCCGTTTCCGGTGCGCTCCGCTCCCGGCGCTGGTGCATCCCTTCGGACCGGACACGCCGCTGGCGGATATTGTGGAAAACCCGGAGGCGGCGGCGCTCATGCGGCGGCTTCTGCCGCGCGCATACGCCATCGTGACCGGGGACGAGCCGGATCTGCTGGCACTCACGCCGCGTGCCCTGACGTCCCTCGCGTTTCTAGGCATCAGCGAATCGCAGTTGACCGCATTCGGCGACGGGCTGAAACGGATCAGCACCTTCCGGGAGGAGGAAAAAGCATGAAAAACATCATGATCCGGGGGGTTATTTTTGATCTGGACGGCGTACTGGTGCATACCGACGAACTGCATTTCCGCGCGTGGTCCTGCATCGCGGAGGAGTTGGGTATTCCGTTCGGCCGTGGTGCCAACGACCGTCTGCGGGGCGTCAGCCGCGCGGAAAGTCTGGAACGGCTTTTGGCATTAAAACCGGAAGTCCGTCTCGGCGACAAAGAAAAAGCCGCTCTCTGCGAGCGGAAGAACAGCCTGTATCGGGCAAGTCTGGAAACGCTGACCGCGGCAGATATCCCACCTGCGGTGCGTGCCGTATTGGAAATTTTACGCAAGCGGAAACTACGGCTGGCAGTCGGCTCGTCCAGCCGCAACGCCCGGCTGATCCTGCAACGCACAGAGCTGGAGCAGGCTTTTGACGCCGTGACGGACGGCACCATGATAACTGCCTCCAAGCCGGATCCGGAGGTTTTCCTGCGTGCGGCGGCACTGCTCGGGCTGGAGCCGGATGTCTGCGCCGTGGTTGAGGACGCCCCGGCTGGCATTCTTGCCGCACACCGGGCGGGGATGTATGCCATCGGGTTGGGTGCCTGCGCGATCGGCGACGGCATCCGACCCGACGTCCTGCTCTCTCATCTGACGGAACTGCCGGCGCTTCCGGCACTGGGCGGTGAAGGCAGTCCGCCCAGCCGAACCGGGAACCGGTAGCCCTCCCCGACGCGTGCAAAAAGCGCTCTCTTCCGACAGGAAAAGAGCGCTTTTCGACAGCAGGAACGCACCCCGCGCCCCTTCCCCCGGGGCGCGGAATGCGGATACACATGGGCGGAAATTACTTGATCTCGACGGTAGCGCCGGCGGCAACCAGCTGCTCCTTGAGTTTCTCGGCATCTTCCTTGGAGATGCCCTCCTTGACGTTCTTCGGGCAACCCTCGACCAGATCCTTCGCTTCCTTCAGACCCAGACCGGTGATCTCGCGGATGACCTTGATGACGCCCAGCTTCTTGTCGCCGAAACCGGTCAGAACAACGTCAAACTCGGTCTTCTCCTCAGCGGCAGGAGCGGCAGCGGCAGCGGCGCCGCCGGCAACAGCAACGGGAGCGGCAGCGGAAACGCCGAACTCCTCCTCGACAGCCTTGACCAGCTCATTGAGCTCCAGAATGGTCAGGCCCTTGATCTCCTCAACAATAGCGGTAATCTTCTCGCTAGCCATTTCAATATACCTCCTGAAATGTGATGTTTTTGATGGATGCTCCGGCAACACCGGAGCGCTTTCCTGTCAGGCAGACACGGTGGGCAGAAGCCCCTCTGTCAGGCGACAGCGTACCTTACGCCTCGGCAGCAGCCTCTGCGGCGGGAGCGGTCTCCTCGGCGGGAGCCTCCAGCTTCTCGGCAACAGCCTTGACAGCGTAAGCGAACTTGTAGAGCGGGGACTGGATGCTGCCCAAGAACTTGGCAATCAGCACTTCCTTTGCAGGAATTGCCGCCAGTTCCTTGACACCGTCGGCGTCCAGCACCTCACCGTCCACGTATCCGGCAAGAATCTGGAAGGACTCGATCTTCTCGTCGTACTCCTTCAGAATTCTGGCGGGCGCGATGGGGTCGGACTCGCTGATTGCGATAGCGGTCATACCGTTCAGGTTCGCCTTCAGCGCGCCGTAGCCGCACTCCTCGCAGGCACGTCCGGTCATGGTGTTCTTGACAACCATGTACTTGACGCCTGCCTCACGCAGAGCCTTCCGCATAGCAGTGTCCTTCTCAACAGTGATACCCTGATAGTTCACGATAACACCGGAAGCGGACGCCTTGATGAGAGCGGCAAGGTCGGCAACGACCTTCGCCTTCTGCTCCAGAATAGCATTACTCGGCATTTGTATTTCACCTCCCATATGGAATATAGCGCCGCGTTCGCCGCAAGGGCGGCACGGCAAAAAAAGATCCTTCACCCGTTCCGGCAGACGCCGACCGAGGAAGGACACACAAGGCGACCCCCTGCTGTGGGGATCCCCGACTATGACTCCTCGGCAGGGAAGCGTTCGCTTTTACGGGAACCTGCTGTCTTAAGATGATTGGTATGCGGACGGGAACCCGCCGCAAAACACGGGTATTATAACACACTTGAACGCATATGTCAAGAGCTTTTGCAAAAAATGATTCAAAAATTGCCTGCCATGCCTTTTTTCGCAGACCGCTTTTTTGTTATCCGGACTGTTGCCCCGTCATTTTGCAACTTTTTGCAACTTACCCATTGACATTATACAAATCCCAGTGTATACTGTTTACGTAAGAGGCTGTCCCCGCCATGACGGCTACGATACGGTTTCAGTCTTTGCGGGGAATGAATTTACGAGGAGGACTTCATACATGAAAAAAGCAATCGGAATCATCTTGCTCGCCGTGGCACTCTTGCCAGTCCTGTGCACATTTGCGTCTTGCTACCGCGTCCCAGACGAGAACAGGAAACTTCCAAGCGAGAATTGCGTTATGGTTTATACAATTTCCGACAAAGAATCCATCCGGATACTGTATAACCCTGATTCCGATTACCATTTATATGGTGAATGGATAAAGGATCAAACAACCACCCCGGTTCACTTGGATGCAGACAACATCCCGTCAACGTTTGGTAACGGGGGGTATGTAGTTTCAATCTATACTTTTGATCCTGATGAAAAGGATTCCACATACGCAAGCGAGAAGGATTGGATTTTTAACAAAGGTGTTCTGAATTCTTCCGAAATCAGGAATGCCGCGACAGGCGAAACAATACCTGTTACGTATTCATGCGAAAGCGGCGGGGAGTCCCACCCTAGCTGGGTATCGGATGTACTGCTTTCTTTCGCAGAGTCGGACGGAAAAATATACGAGGAAAAAACGTTGCATTTCTGGTACGATTTCGAGGCGAAAAAAGGCGAGTGGGCAGCAAAGGATTTAACCATTCCCATCAGAATGCAATTTTCGGGTATCTCCCCTTCCGACGTAAAGCTCCGTATTTACGACATCTCGGGTGAACAGGAAAAAGAGATTCTTTGCGCGCGGGGAAAGCTTACAGATCAGAATACGTATGTTGCGAAAGAAGTATCCGGATCCATGTTTTACGAGGGAACGGTATCGGAAATTACTATCGTAAAGACAGCCAGATAATTACCAATCCGCGCCGTCAGTCAACGCCGCACGGTTCATCCGCAGAAATGCCGTGAAAAAAGAAGTTGGATGCAGAAAAGTGATCCCGCCCCCGGAATTTCGGGAAAATTTCATTTTCCTCTTGACAATTCACCTGAAATCGGGTATAATGGGGGCAGAGTTCGCCTCGTATATCGGGGGGACCATCTCCGGCTGATGCGAGGGGAGGGAAAACAGGAATGGCAGAGGTAAGAGTCAAGGAAGGCGAGCCTTTGGACAGCGCAATCCGTCGCTTTAAGCGTCAGGTTGCCCGCTCGGGGACCTTGGTGGAGCTGCGCAAGCGCGAGTGCTATGAGAAGCCCAGCGTAAAGCGGAAGAAGAAGTCCGAGGCAGCCCGCAAGAGAAAGTACAAGTAATTTGTATTCATCAAGCGAACCGGAAACGGTTCGCTTTTTGATGTTCTGTCAGAAAGGCACTGTTTGTCATGAAATCCGATACGCTCGTCCGCGATGCGGCGTTCTACAAGCGCTTCTTTTCCATCTGGTCCATGCTGGTGCTGTATAACATCATCACACTGGGCGTCAACCTCGCCGATAACGTCATGATCGGCGCATACAGCGAGATCGCCATGTCCGGCGTCAGCGCCGTCAATCAGATCCAGTTCGTTTTTCAGCAGCTCATGATGGGCGTGGGAGACGGCATTGTCGTGCTGGGAAGCCAATACTGGGGCAAGCGCCGCCCGGATGCCATACGGAAATTCCTGCCCGGCGCATTTCTGGTCGGCGCGGGTATCTCCCTGTTCCTGTTCGTAGCGGCTTGCGTGGCACCGGAAGCTATCCTCGCCATCTTCACGCCCGACCCCGCCATCCGTGCCGCCGGAGTGGAATACCTGCGCATTATAAAATATTCCTACCTCATTTTCGCCCTGAGTCAGATCCTGCTCGCCATGCTCCGGAGTGTGGAAACCGTGCGCATCGGTTTCTGGGTTTCTCTTGCGGCGCTGGCGGTCAATATCTCCCTCAACTACCTGCTGATCGGCGGACATCTGGGAGCACCCGCGCTGGGCGCGACCGGTGCCGCCATCGCCACCGCGGCGGCGCGTACCATGGAATTAGCCGTGGTGCTTATATTCGCTCTGCGGGCTGACAAAAAGCTCGGCTGGCGCATCGTTGACATCTTCCGCCCCGACCGTGCGCTCATGAAGGACTTCCTCCGGCTGATCCGCCCCATGCTGTTCACGTCCCTGATGTTCGGCGTGGCGGTGGCTCTCCAGACCGCCATTCTGGGGCATATGAACGAGAACGCCATCGCCGCCAATTCGGTGGCATCCACACTGTTCCAGACGCTCAAGGTCGCCTCGGTCGGCGCGGCGTCGGCGGCATCCATCCTGATCGGAACCGCCATCGGCAGTGGGCAGATGGATCGGATCAAGGCATATACCCGCACACTGCAGCTCATGTTTCTCGGAATCGGGCTGTGTACCAGTTTGCTTCTGTTCGCCCTGCGTTACCCCATCCTGTCGCTGTATGATATGTCGGCGGAAACCTATCATCTGGCAGAGCAGTTCATTCTGGTGCTGTGCTTTACCGGCTTCGGCACCGCCTATGAAATGCCCACCATCATCGGACTTATCCGCGGCGGCGGAGATGCCCGGTTCGTCTTTTGGGATGACCTTATCAACATCTGGCTGATCGTGATCCCGCTGTCCCTGCTGGCGGCGTTCGTGTTCAAATGGTCCCCGGTAGCAGTCATCTGCTGTCTCAACGCCGATCAGGTTCTCAAATGCATCCCCGGCTGTATCAAAGTCAATCGCTATACCTGGATCAAGAAGCTGACACGCGAGGCGGAATGAGCTCCCGCCTCGCGCAAAAATACTTTTTCCCCGCCGCATTTGTTCATACCAGAAACACATTTTTTTGCTATACTGTGGGGTAACATTCCGGACATCGCGGCATACCGACCGCCCCGCGCTCATACACTCTGCCGATACGGTTCTGTAACGGAGGTGTTTGTCATGAGTCACAATCCCGGAAGGTTTCTGCTCCCGCTGTCCGCATTTACCGCAACCGCCAGGGATACGCTGTCCCGCCTGCCCCTCAGGGGATGGCTGAGCGCGGACAGTCTGATCTCGCTGGGCACGCTGGTGGGCGGTTTCCTGTCTGCACGCCTGTGCATGGACAGCGCCGATGCTATGCGCGTCGTGTCCGCCCATCTGCCGGCAGGCATACATCCCCTCCTGTTCTGGGTGCGGGTGTCGCTGGCGTTGTTGCCCGCTCTCGTCCTGTTTGGCGTAGCCGGGCTGTGCTGTTGCGGCGGGGCACTTTGCGCCGGGATTCTTGCCCTGCGCGGACTGTGCGACGGAGCCGCGCTGGGTGCACTGGTACTGGCAGGCAGGTCACCGATCCCGTTCCTGCTCCGCACCGCTCTGCTGCTCATTCTGCGGCTCACGCTGTCGCTGTGGTGCCGTGCAACGGCAGGCAATATTTCCGATCCTGCCCTCCAGCATCCGTCCGGCGTGCGCGGTCTGTCCCCGCTCATGCAACGACATCTGGCAGGGTTGCTGGCATCAGCGGCGGCAGGTGCCGCTGTCTGCGGACTGTATACAGCACTGGTCTTTCTCTGATCGTAATTCAGAAAGCATCAAGCCGAAAAACAAGAAGGAAGTACACAGCCATGAGTTCCACAAAAAAAGGTAAAGGTCCCCTGCGCCTGCTCAACCCCATGCGGGACGGGCGCGGCGTTGAAAAAGGGGAGGACACCACACCCACTTTGGGCTATTTTTTCAAGCTGCTGGGGCGCAAATTCTGGAAGCTGATATCGGTCAACCTCCTGCTGCTGGTACAGTTTCTGCCGCCCCTGCTGTGCTTCTTTGCGTACTTCACGGGACCTAAGGCGGACAGTCAGTACTTTGCGCTGTACCCTGCCCTGCTGGGTGCGCAGACTGCCGCGCCGACGGCAACCGGAAATACACTGCTCAGCCTGTTCTCCGGTCTTTTCCGCGTACACGCGTACAATACGCCCATCTGGTGGATCATCGCCGGACTGGCTGTCTTTCAGGTTGTCACGTACGGCTGGCAGAAGGTCGGCTCTGCCTATATCCTGCGGAATCTGGTCAAGGGAGAGGGCGTCTTTATCATTTCGGACTACTTCTACGCCATCCGCCGCAACCTGAAGCAGGGGTTCTTCCTGGGGCTTCTGGACTGCCTGGTGCTCTTTGCGCTCGGCTTTGATTTCCAGTACTTCTACTATGCGGCGCCGTCCGGCTTCACCAATTTCATGTACATCATGATCGTGGCGCTGTTCATCATCTGGAGCGTGATGCGTTTCTATATCTATGTCATGCTGGTGACCTTCGACATGAAGACCCGCAAGATCCTCAAGAACGCGCTGATCTTTACGGCTCTGGGCATCAAGCGGAATCTGATGGCTATCCTCGGCATCGGTGTCCTGCTGGGACTGTGCGTGGCAGTGGTCATGGTATGCATCCCCATGCGGATATACGGCATCATTGCCATCCCCTTCTTCATTGTCCCCGCGCTGTCGGCATTCATGTACACCTATGCGGCATGGCCGGTCATCCGGAAATATATGATAGACCCGGTGGAAAAGAAACCGGCGGAAGCCCCCGCCGAACCGTAAACGACCGGCGGGCAATGCATACCTTTTAACGTGCAAAGTGTAATCACGCGGAATTATCGGAAAGCAGGAATCGGAAAAAGACATGAAAATCGTTATCAAGATCGGAACATCTACCCTGACCCATTCCACCGGACGGACCAACATCCGCCGCGTGGCAGACCTGTGCCGCGTCATCAGCGACCTGAAGAACGCCGGGCACGAAATCATTCTGGTGTCCTCCGGCGCCATCGCCATGGGCGTCGGCAAGCTGAACCTCAGCACGCGCCCCTCGGACGCTCCGACCAAGCAGGCGGCTGCTGCCGTCGGGCAGTGCGAGCTGATGTACATTTACGACAGGCTGTTCGCCGAGCACAACCATACGGTGGCACAACTGCTGATTACCGCACCGGACATCGACGACCCGGTGCGCAAGGAGAATTTCCACAACACACTGGAACGTTTGCTGGCATTCCGCGTTCTGCCCATCATCAACGAGAACGACACCGTTTCCACGGAAGAACTGGGCATCGGGGACAACGATACGCTGTCCGCAACGGTGGCAGCCAGCGTGAACGCAGACCTGCTGGTTCTGCTCTCGGACATCGACGGGCTGTATGACCAAGACCCGCATATCAACCCGCACGCGCGGCTGATCCCGGTCGTGGAAAAGCTGGATGAGCATATTCTGTCGCTGGCAGGCGGAAAAGGCTCCGCACTCGGCACCGGCGGCATGGTGACAAAGCTGCGGGCGGCGCAGATTGCCGGGGCGGCGGGCGTGGATATGGTGATTGCCAACGGGCAGGATCCGCTCCTGCTGTATGATATCGCGGAGGGACGCCCGGTCGGCACAAAATTTCTGTCCGGAAAGCGGACGTGCGAGGTATGAGTATGCAGACCACCCACGAGATACTGGTCAGAACCAAGGCGGCGTCGCGCGCGCTGGCGTCGGTCGGTCAGGCGGACAAGGAACGCCTCCTGCTCTGCATGGCAGACAGTCTGCTCGCACACGAGGGCGACATCCTTGCCGCCAACGCGCGAGACATGGCGGCGTCTGCCGGGGTCATCACGCCCGTCATGGCAGACCGGCTCCTGCTGACCGACAAGCGCATTGCCGGTATGGCGCAGGGGGTGCGGGATGTGGCGCACCTGCCCGACCCGGTCGGCGAGATACTGTCGGAAGTCACGCGCCCTAACGGCATGGTCATCCGCAAGGTGCGGGTTCCGTTCGGTCTGATCGCAATCATTTACGAAAGCCGCCCCAATGTGACATCCGACGCAGTGGCACTGGCACTCCGGAGCGGGAATGCCTGCGTCCTGCGCTGCGGCAAGGAGGCGCACGCCACCTGCCTTGCGGTCATGGCGGCACTCAAGGCGGGCATTGCGGCGGCGGAAATCCCCGGCGTATCGCCGGACTGCATCAACCTGCTGGAGGATACCAGCCGGGCGAGCGCAACCGAGCTGATGACGGCGGACGGGCTGGTCGATCTGCTGATTCCGCGCGGCGGTGCGGGACTGATCCGCGCCTGCGTGGAGAACGCAACGGTTCCCTGCATCCAGACCGGAACCGGAATCTGCCATGTGTATGTTGACAAATCCGCCGATTTGGATATGGCGGTGCGCATCATGGTCAACGCCAAGACCTCCCGCCCGTCGGTCTGCAATGCGGCGGAGGTGTGTCTGGTTCACCGTGCGGTGGCTGCGGATTTTCTGCCCCGGCTCCGGACGGCTGTCGTGGACGAACGGACCGCGCGTGGCGAGGTGCCGGTCGAACTGCGGCTGGACAGTACCGCCGCGGCAATCATTCCGGGCACCCCTGCGGGAGAGCGGGATTTTGACACGGAGTTCCTGGATTACATTCTGGCGGTGCGCGTGGTGGACTCCCTGGAGGATGCCGTCTCGCATATCGCGTGCCATTCCACCGGGCACAGCGAGTGCATCGTGACATCCGATGCCGACGCCGCCCGCCGCTTCACCGCCGCCGTGGACAGCGCCGCCGTCTACGTAAACGTTTCCACCCGCTTTACCGACGGCGGCGAGTTCGGGCTTGGCTGTGAGATGGGTATCTCCACGCAGAAACTGCACGCCCGCGGTCCCATGGGACTTTGCGAGCTGACCACCTACAAGTACATCGTCACCGGAAACGGACAGATCCGGTAACGGATCACGGGAGGAAAAAGCAATGTCGGACTTTACATTTGCCGCAGGATTCATCGGCGCCGGCAACATGGGGGGCGCATTGGCGCAGGCGGCGCTGAGCGCAGTACCCGCCGACCGCATCGCGGTCATCTGCCACACGCCGGAGCATACCCGCGCCGCCGCCGCACGGCTGGGCTGTCCGGCGGGCGACAGCAATGCCGCCCTTGCCGCCACCAGCCGGTTCCTGTTCCTGGGCGTCAAGCCGGGCATGATCGGAGAGCTGGCGGCAGAGATTTCGTCTTCCGTCTCCCCCGGCACGGTGCTGGTATCCATGCTGGCAGGAGTCAGTCTTTCGCGGCTGGAGGATCTGTTCGGCGCGGACAGACCGATCCTGCGCATCATGCCCAACACGCCCTGCGCCATCGGGCAGGGTGTCATCCTGTGCGCCCCCAACGCGCACGTAACGGCGGGGGATACAGCAGAATTCCGTACCCTGATGGCGGGGGCGGGGCTTATTGACGAGCTGCCGGAGAAGCTGATCGACGCAGCCGGAACGCTGACCGGTTGCGGTCCCGCCTTTGCCTATCTCTTTGCCGAGGCGTTGGCGGACGGAGGTGTTGCGTGCGGACTGCCGCGTGCCAAAGCGCAGACTTATGCCGCCGCCATGCTCCGGGGCAGTGCCGCCATGGTGCTGGAAACCGGGAAGCATCCCGGCGAGCTGAAGGACGCGGTATGCAGTCCCGGCGGAACGACCATTGAAGGTGTTGCGGCGTTGGAGCGAAACGGCTTCCGGAGCGCCGCCATCGAGGCAGTCCGCGCCTCGTTCGGCAAGACGGCAAAGCTGGGCTGAAACAACCTGCGATTGTACGCAGGGGAACCGCAAAATCGGGGATTAAAAACTCAAAATGAGTTTTTAATCCCCGATTTTTTAGAGTTTCCCTTATCTGTACAGATACCCGATAGGGGTACTGCCCGTCTTTTTCCAGTTGGCAAAATCATGCCCGTTGCCGGTTACCGTGAATTCGCTGATATAGTACTTCCCCTTATGGCTGACGGCGAACAGATGGCGCCTCGCAATGTCGGTTCCCTCCGGAACCTCCAGATACGACACACCCCAGTCGCGTTCCGTGGTCAGCCCGGAAGACTTTACCAGAAACGCCTGCATATTCAGCTCCTGGCAGACCTGCGCGCCGGATGTGCGCAAAGGCTCCTGCGACGCTCCGGCAGGCTTGACGAACACCGGCGTCAGGCGCGGCTCGGCAGGATCCTGCTCGTTGCTCCGTCCCCACGGATGATCGCCGGTTATCAGGATGGTGGCGTTCTCATACAGCCCCAGCCGCTTCAGCTCCGCAATATAGCGGCAGATCAGGTTGAAGCTCCCCTTGGTGGCTTCCTCGATGGAAGCAGACAGTCGGTAGCTGCCGTCCTCGCCCATGTGGCAGGGACCGTGGCAGCCGTTGAGATGAATGAATCGGAAAGCATTCTCCGCGCCCTGTGCGTCTACGGTCAGTCCGTGCTCGGTCAATCCCGCAAAGGTTTCCCAGTCATTAAGCACGTAGGCGGGGTGCTCTCCCACATACTGCACCAGGCTGTTGAACATGGCAGTCGTGACATGGATCGTATTCTTGAGCAGGTGCGGCAGCAGGCGATAGCCGGCAAGCCCGATCATATACTGCACAAGCTCGCCCCGGTTGGAAATACGGTAGCCGTCCGATACCTCCACGTTCTCCGCAATTCCCGCAAGCGGCTCGGCACTGCGGTAGCCGTAGTAGGGTCCGGTGTACAGCCGGATCTCGTAGCCGTTGGCTTTCAGCTCCTGCAAAAACGGCGAGGTGGAATAGGCGGACGCAAAGTAGGTATCCGCGTCCCAGCCGAACGGGTTCCCGTCCGCATCCTCCTGCCGCACGCCGGTTATCATGGAGCCGATTGCCGGGTAGGTGCGCGAGTACAGCGACAGGTTGTCGTCAAACAACGTAAAGCCGGTCAGGGGCGCAAAAAAGTCAGGATCGTCCTCCGCCACATCGCGGTAGTAGTCGTAATCAAAGCGATCCAGCACGAACACCACCGTGTTCCTGCCGCGCGCGACGCCGTACAGCCCCGCATCCGACAGGTAAACCTTCTGCGCGCCGGGTTTTTCCCGGTCGCTGTGGCGATCCTTGTCCTTGTTGTCCCCCGTCTTTTCCCTGCTCTTCCCGTTTTCCTTTTCCCGGGAATTCAGCGCATCCAATCGGGCGCCATCCCCGGTCAGCCCGGCAGACGGCGCTTCGGATGCCGCGCCTGCGGCGGCAGATGTGCCGGCGGCAGCATTGTCCCGTGCAAACACCTTGCCGAAAATCGACACACTGCCCACGACCTGCATACCCAGCACGACTACCAACGCGATACCGGCAGCCGTCCGTATCCAGCTCTTACGCTCCATGTTCAGCGCACCGAGCACGGCGGCAACACCGGCGGCAACCCACAGAGCGGTATCCAGTATATACAGCCACAGGGGCGTATCCCCTGCGCCGCCGTCCCCCAGCAGGGATTTCAGCCCGATGTTGAGGAACATACCCTGCGCATACCCCATCACGCCGAGCCAGAACACTACGGCGGCAATGACGGCGGACACCCGCCGCGGCATCAGGGCTATGAGCGCGCCGAAGAGCATCGTCCCGACCAGCGCCAATGCCAGCAGCCAGCCGCCCATATCCGTGAAGGAAAACAGGAATTCCGTGCGGTTACCCGCATAAATGTCCATCGGCGTGAACAGGAACAGGGTGAAGGACAGTGCCGCCGCGCACAGAAGTGCCAGCGGAAGACGCCGCACGACCTGCTGACGGTAGGCAACGCGTTTTTGCTTGCTTTCAGACACCATAACGCGTTGACTTACAGGCGTGCCTCCAGCGCCGCCTTCATATCCTCATAGCCGGGCTTACCCAGCAGAGCAAACATATTCTTCTTGTATGCCTCTACGCCGGGCTGATTGAAGGGGTTGACCCCCAGCAGATACCCGGAAATCGCACACGCCAGCTCAAAGAAGTAGATCAGCTGTCCCAGTGTCCGCTCGCTCCGGTCGCTCAGCTCCAGCAGCAGGTTGGGCACGCCGCCATCGTTGTGCGCCAGGAGCGTTGCCTGCATGGCGGTCTTTTTGGCGGTATTGAGATCCATTCCGGACAGGAAGTTCAGCCCGTCAATATTGGCGGGGTCATTCGGGATCGGGAAGGAGACAGGGTTATTCTCGATGGAAATGACCGTCTCGAACAGGTTGCGTGTACCGTCCTGGATATACTGTCCCAGCGAGTGCAGGTCGGTAGAAAAGATGACCGACGCCGGGAAGATGCCCTTCTGATCCTTGCCCTCGCTCTCGCCGAACAGCTGTTTCCACCACTCGTTGAGCATGGCTGCGCACGGCTCATAGCCGACCAGAATCTCGGTAGTTTTCCCCTTGCGGTACAGGATATTGCGCAGGGCGGCATACCGGTAAGCGTCATTTGCCGTAAGGTCGGGACTGCTGTACTGCCGCATGGCATCGGCGGCACCCGCCATCAGATCATCAATGTTGATGCCCGCGACCGCAATGGGCAACAGTCCGACTGCTGTCAGAACCGAGAAACGACCGCCGACGTCATCCGGCACAACGAATGTCTCGTATCCCGCCTCGTCGGAAAAGTGCTTGAGCGTGCCCTTCTGTCGGTCAGTCGTGACGAAGATGCGCTCCCGTGCGCCTTCCTTCCCGTACTTTTTCTCCAGCAGCTCACGGAAAACGCGGAACGCCACGGCAGGCTCGGTCGTGGTACCGGACTTGGAGATAACGTTGACGCACACGTCACGTCCCTCGCACAGGCTGACCAACTCGGACAGGGCGGAGGCGCTGATGCAGTTCCCGGCGAAGTAGATATCGGGGGTATCCTTGCGGAGATTGTTATACAGCGGGGATTTGACGAACTCGATAACCGCCCGCGCACCGAGGTAGGAGCCGCCGATGCCGATGGCAATGAAAACCTGGCAGGACTTCCGGATGCGTTCCGCCGCCGCCTTGATGCGGGCAAATTCCGCGCGGTCATAATCCTCCGGCAGAGTCGTCCAGCCGAGGAAATCGCTGCCCGCGCCGCCATGCGAAATGAGCAGCTCATGGGCGGCGTTCACCATGGGCTGTAACTGGGCGCACTCCTCCGGGCGAACGAAGGGGGCGGCATACTGCTGACTGAAACGTATTGACATATTCCTTTTCCTTTCTTGCTCAGGAACAGATTCATGCATACTATGCATTGACCACGCCCCTTATTATACAACAAACCGTCCGGTTTTGCAAGGGCTTTTTGCAGGTTTCCGGCACAACAGTGTTTCCCTTTTGCGGATACCGGGCTGGTTTTGCGTTCTGCGTGGCAGGAGGCGGGCAACGGCGCAGGCTCCGGACAACCCGTCTCTCCCTCCGGAAAACGCCTGCCATACTCTCAAAAAGCAGGGGATCGCCGCCGGACGACCCCCTGCTTTTATCGGCAGGCGCTATGATTTATGATGCCGTTCCGGTTTCGACGGAGGGCACGGTGAACATTTTCTCGAACGCCGCCTGCCCGATACCGGACACATCGGTAGCAGTGATCTGCAGGAAGTACTTGCCGACCTTGCGGGCGAAGTAATACTGCGTCATATTGACACCGTTCGTGCTGACCTGCGCCGAGTAGGTCACCCACGTGCCGTCCCCCAGCTTGACATTGGAGGTGCCGTCACCGAAGGTTACGGTCACGCCGCTCGTAAGCTGGTCGGACAGTTCCTTCTTGACCTGCTCGACATACTTCTCAACGCTCGTCACGCCGTTGCCTTTGGCAACGACCAGATTGACATTGTTTCCGGTGGAGGAATCAACAGCCATGAACTCGTACAGGGAGCTGACGTCCGCCTTATCCATTGCGTCCGGATCCTTGAGCAGGTCCTTACTAACCTTGAAGGTCTGCTCCAACTGATCGTCGGTATAAAAGACCCAGCCGGAGGGCTTGACGAAAGCCAGCCCGGCGGAGGTGTTGGTATAAGCTTCATCCGTCCGGGTGCCGCGCTCAAACTTTGTGGTGCTGAGGAGGTCTGCACAGGATGCAAGCGTCAGGACGCACAGAAGTGCCATCATGACCGACAGGATTGAAATGATTCTTTTCATAATAGTAGTACCTTTCTGACTGTTTGTCATATTATTGTTGTGTTTTATGCCGGCGCACGGTAGCCAGAGTAGCGGGCGTGCGCAGAAACCGACTCGGATGCCGCTCCGCGCACGCCGGATTGTCCGGGAATCGGAAGCTGAGCAATACCTGCTTACTGCCCCCTCGTTCCCTCACAGATATTGGTCGTAATGAAATCCACGCCCCACGATGCCAGCTCGGCGGCACGCTCCGGGTCATCCACCGTCCAACAGTTGACTTTCAGCCCGGCGGCATGCATTGCCTTCACGCGCTCGCGGGTCAGCGAGGTATGGAGAATATCAATGTCCATCCTGTCATCGCGCAGGCGGGCAATCAGCCCGTCGCCGTTCTCCCCGGTCAGGAACTGGCAGGGTTGATCCGGCAATGTGGCACGCACCTTCTCCAGATCCTCATAGTGGAAGGAAATGAAAATGACGTGATCCAGCCAGCCGAGTCCGTCGATCAGGCGGATCATGGCATCGGTCTCCTCCTGCGTGAAAACGCTCTTCAGCTCCAGCACGCAGTACTTCTCGTACTTCTTGCATATGCTGATGTAATTTTCCAGATTTGCCAGCCGCAGATCATACCGTCCCTTAGTGCCGTCGGTGTCAAACAGCACGATCTTGCGGAGGCTGTCCCACGACAGCCCCTCCACGCCGAGATCCTCTCCGGCGATGCGTTGCAGATTCCCATCATGATTGATGACAAAATGCCCGTCGTTGGTGCGATAGACGTCGGTTTCGATGCCGAAATACGGACGGTTGCCCGCCGCGACAAAGGCGGATGCGGTATTCTCACGCTCCAACCCCGACAGTCCCCGGTGTGCTACCACCCGTGTGCCCTGATTGTCAAATTTCTTAGTATCCATCCCTAATATCCTCCTTCGTGTTACAAGTGAGTCAGACCTGCGCCCGGAGCGTAATACCGGTAAGTCCGCTGTCTATCAGGCTGTATTCATCCGTCCAGCCCGCGCCTTCGGTCGTGAAGTTTCCGGGGCCGCAAGCACCCGCGATCTTCGGAATCTGATGGAGCGGTCCGAACACATTGCGGCGCGTGCCGACTACGGTCACGTCAATGGACGCCCCGGCGCGCACTGCCTCGGTGACGTCCGCCTCATAGGGCTCCCATCCCAGCACGGTCGTCCTGCCCATCGCGCTCACCTTGACGCACCCGCCGGTGAAGGACGCAGGCGACAGCAGAATGCGCTCTGCCTGATCGGCGGCATCGCCCAGAATGCCCCTGTACTGCTCCGGAGTCAGGCGGTAGGTCATGCAACCGGTGTAGAACGGCAGTCCGTAGTTTTCATAATTCTCACAGCCGATGCGCTTCGGCAGTCCGGTCAGGGTGCAGATCTGCCCCTGCGCCTTCACGCCGAACTCGCCCACAAGGTACAGCGCCTCAATGTTGGTCGTGCGCATAAAGCTGACCCGCACGGTCACGGTATTCCGACCCAGACGCAGGGCGCCTGCCGGTATCTGCATCTTCTTGAAGCAGTCATCAATCCAGAAATCGTTGATATCGGTGCTGGTCAGCGCCACGCCGTTGATGGCATAGTGGTTCAGCTCCGGGCGCTCCCCTGCCAGATACACGGTGCCTTCCGGCATCTCCCCGATCTCAAATGCATACTCCAGCTCCAGCTCGCCGTAGTGCTTGGTATCATACTGCTTGGCATACCACGGCTGCAGCATCTCGCCGCCGCGGTGCTCCAGTCCCAGACTGTCACGCACCTGCCGGTCTGCCTTGAGCACTTCTGCCAACGCATGGAATTCCGGCTCGCCTGCCCAGCGCCAGCGCGTCCAGTCCAGCACGCAGACGTTCGGCTCGTCGCGGTTGCAGAGGAACTCGCCGCGCACGGTCGCCTCCGCCACTGTCCGCCACGTCCGGACGGGCGGCAAAGCCTCCGCCTCGTGCGTCAGCACGAAGCAACGGGTGCCTGCCGGCTCCAGCGAAAGGTCAATCGCCGTGCAGTCCCCCGCACGATGCGCCAGTGCCGATGCGTCATACCGTTCGCCGGTCTCCATATTCCACTCCTGCACGGCGTACCCGTCCGGCACACGGAGCGAAAGCGTCATGCCGCGCCTGCCGGCTTCCCGATCCGTGTTCAGCACGATCACCGCGTAGCCGTCTCCGCCGAAATTCCGCCGCACCTGCGCGAACACATCGGTTTCCGGCGTGCCGTCCGCACGGGTGACACTGACATACGCGCCGCCGTTTGCCCGGACAGCCGCCGCCAGCGCCTCACCGTCAAAGGGAACGGTCTCGCAGTCCGCAGCAAGGCGGGCAGGCTCGTCTGAGCGCACCGCGTCCACATAAGTCGGCAGGTCGCCCGCAAAGATGACCTTTCCGCCCATATCCGCAAAGCGGCGCAGCAATGCCAGCGTCGTCGGGCGGATGGTCAGCATATCCGCAACCACTACGGTGCGGTAGGATGCCTTGCCGATTGTCAGGACGGGCTTTCCGTCCGCCCCGCGCGAAACGCCGCCCAGCCGGGACATCATGTCCTCCTCGCCGTAGTCGAAGTCGATCTGCCGGTCGGTCAGCATATGGAACAGCTGTGCATAGCGCTCCTCGTACGGAGCGACATCGGCGGACGCATTGCTGATCCAGTGCGCCCAGCCGGCATACGCCTGGCACCACAGCGACTCAATGGGATTGAGCACCAGCACGTCGCAGTCCGGCTCGCCCTCATACATGACCAGCCCGAAGCGTGCGAAGTAATCCTCCACCTTGGCGTAATCCTTATACCACGGGGACTGGTGCAGGATGGAAGCGGGATAGTCGCGCTTGGATTCGCCCTCCATGGTATACCACGACAGATGCTGGCAGCGCAGATTGATACCGAACAGTGCCTGCCAGTCACCGACCGCCTTGTGCGACTTGAAATTGAACTGCCAGCCGGTACAGCCGTACAGCTCGGACAGCATCCAGCGCTTGCCGGTCTGTCTGGCGGTGGAAGCAAGCTGCTTGACGATCCAGTAGCACCGGTTGTGCTCGGTCAGGCAATCAATGCCGGGATAGCCCATATGCTCGTAAAAACGCATCAGGGAGCCTTCCGGCACGGTCTGATTCATGAGCGAATCCTCGTGCAGGACGTGCCCGGTAAAGACGATGCCGTGCTTCTCGCACCAGTCATTGAGCGGCTCGGCGAAGTTCTCCAGGAACAGATTATCCGCCAGGTCGATGTAATGCAGCTTGACCGGCGCGACCAGCTCGCCGCGCATCCGGTAGAACAGCTCCGGAATGATGGGACGGGCATCATAGCCGTAACGCCGGCGAAACTCCCCGAACAGATCGTCCGTCCAGCACATGGAGCAGGTCATGATCCCATCCTGCTCCCGCCGGTCATCCATGCAGTGCCCGCGATGCGGCTCATCGGTGAAGATGCCCTTGATGGAGGTGCCCAGCCGGTCGCCGCACTTTTCGCGGTACTGCTCATGGGTCAGCTCAATGAATCGGTCGGTCGCCTTGCGGCTCATGGTATCAATGTAGGTCGTACCGTTATAGTTTGAGTTGCAGGCATCCGGCACAATGTCAAAGCGGAGCACGCGCCACTCGCCCGGCTCGTCCGCATGGGCAGGCGCCAGCTCCTCTGCGGCGGCACGGACAGCAGCAGGGGACAGATCCCCCGTCAGCTCCCGGTAACCCCAGAGATCGATGCCGTCCACCTTGCCGACATAGAGGGCAAAGGGCGCCTCGCCGCTCTCATACCGCTCCATCGGCATCTCGGTGACGACCAGCGATTTCATGCGGTACTGCGGGTCAACCGTGACCTTTCCGCCAGCCGAGCCGGAAGGCCAGCGATCCTCATCGTACAGCCATGCTTCCATGCCGTCCGCGGCGGCGACATCCGCGACCTCGTTGATAAGTTCAAACCATTCCTTGCCCAGGTACTCGGTAATGAGTCCCGTGCGCGAGTGCATGAAGTAGCCGCCCAGCCCCATCTCCTTCATGATGTGTGCCTGCCGCACCAGCTCCTCGCCGCGCAGTTCGCCGTTCCATGACCAGAACGGCTTGCCGCGGAAGGCGGCACCCGGGTAAGCAAAGCTATGCAGGATTTCTTTGGTGTTCATATGCTTCTCCTCTCGTGTCCTTGCCGGACAGATAATCCGGAATCCTCCGTGTATGTATAAACGGGCACCTGCGGTCATATACTCCCCATGCAGGGAAACCGGCGTGCCACGTAAATTATACCATATGCAACGGTTGATTGCAAGTGGTTTTCATCATTTTGCCACAGTAACTGTATGCCGTCGGATCCGGGTGCGCTCCTTTGCCCCCACTGTCAAAGTCTGACGATATTTTCCAAATCAAGAACAATCAGGTCGAATTGCGGCGAACAATGCCGCACCGTACATCCGTTTTAATTCCTTTTTAAGAAAATTTTTCGCTTTTGTTTTGCCTTTGTTTACAATTTGTTCGCACATTCGCAGGAAAGCTGTGCTATAATGGGCTTGTCCCAAGAAAAACGAAAGAAAACGCGGAAAAACAGAAGAACGGCGTATCACAGGATCGGAAACGGCGAAACGCCGTCGGCGGTCACTGCCGCCTGACGGACAGGACAAACCACAATGCCACGGAAAGGGTGCTTTCGTCCGACGAGAGCTACGGTTAACGAGTATGACAAACCTGAATCTTTGCTGCGAAACCGGCACAGACCGCAACGGGCTGTACCCGGCGCTGACCTATGCGGCATTTGACAGCAAGACCTGCGCCGTCACCGGGCTGGCAGACAGGAACGCATCCCCCATATCCGTGACCGTGCCTGCATATGCGCCGGACGGGCTGCGGGTGGTCGCGGTCGCAGACAAGGCTTTTTCCGGCTGTCAGTCCCTGCGCGTCGTCTCCCTGCCGGAGACGGTCGAATCCGTCGGGCGGCGGGCATTTGCCTTCTGCACCTCCCTGTCCGATCTGCGACTCGGTCGGAACAGCCGGCTGTCCTGCATCGGCGACCGCGCCTTTATCGGTTGCGAGCGCCTGACCGTACTTCGGTTGGGTCATCTCGCCGGACTGCACATAGTCGGGAACTGCGCCTTTGCCTACTGCACGCGCCTGCACAGCGTAGTCCTGCCGGACAGCCTGTCGGCTATTCCGGACGGTATGTTTGAAGGATGCCGTCAGCTGCTGCATGTCCGCCTGCCGGGTCGTCTGATCCGCATCGGCGCCGCCGCGTTTTCCGCGTGCGTATCGCTGGAAACGGTGCGGATGCCCGACAGTCTGCGCATCATTGAGGACGCCGCCTTTGCGTGGTGTGCCTCCCTGCGGACACTGCATCTGCCCGCCTCTCCCTGTATGGTTGCAGGATCTGCCTTCCGGGAGTGCCCTGCCCTGCCGGATCTGCCGGAGTTGCTGGGCGTGAGCTGACCGGTGCTTGCCGCGTTTCCGGTACCGAATCCGTAAACCGCATACGGTCGCATTATGACCGCACCATTATCAAAAAGGCTCCACCCATTCCGCCGATCGGTCGTGCGGAATGGGTGGAGCCTTCCTTGTTTGCAGAGAGAGCGGGGGTAAAAACTCATTTTGAGTTTTTACCCCCGCTTTTTGTCTGTCAGTCAATCGTCAGGTTGTCACAGATATTCCGGTATACATCGTACATCACGCCCATGTGATCCTGGAAGTCATTTCTCTCCTCCAGTGTCAGGGACGAGAACGCAATCTTGACCGATGTCCATGTCCGGAGCAGGTACTCCTTGGTGCTGATGACCGAGCCGTCCTCCAGCGTGTAGGACCGATCCGGGAACTCCAGGTAGGAGATATACTGAATCTCCAGCCCCAGCAGTGCCGATGCCAGGTTCTTCTCCGCCTCGGAATCGCTGAAGATCGAGGCATAGTATGCCTCCAGACCGCCGTAGTAGATGTTCAGGGAATCCACAGTCAACAGCAGGTAGCGCTCGTCGGGCGACAGGGCGCGGAAGGACTCCATCAGCGCGTTGACGTGCGCATCGTCAAACGTGAACCTCGTGCCGGGGTTGGCAATCTGCGGGTACACCAGCTCGACCGCACTCCAGAAGTAATCCGTATTGTTCCGCAGGAACGCGCGCAGATTGTCCGCCTTGCCGTACTCCTCCATGTTGATGCCCAGCAGTGTCAGGTAACGGGTAAAGTTGCCCTCCGCATCGTAGACGCCGGCGTACAGCGTATCGCCGTCCTGCTTCTCGCCCAGCGGCAGGTAGTAGTAGTTGCGCAGAATATCCTCGTTGCCGCACGCCAACAGCCGGTCAGCCAGAACCCGAATGCGCTCATAGGAGGAAATGTACGCCAGATACATCGGGATCGACTCCCCGGTGAACTGCGACAGGTAATCAATGTACAGCTGTGCCAGCTGTGCCCGGGCAAGCTCGGCATCCAACTGCTCCACGATCTCCTTGTATTCGCCCCAATCGGCGCCACGGTAACGGTATACCTCCTTGCCGTCCGCGTCGGTGGTCTTGTCGAACATGGCAAAGAAATTCATGTAGCGGTCATAGAGGAACTTCAGGTTGCGGTCAAACGCGTCCTTATCCGTGCCGCTCCATGCCTTGTACTTGGTCTGCACCTCTGCCATGCACTGCCCGAAGGTATTCGCATCGTTGTTGGCATATGCCTCCAGCGCGATCATCAGGTCGGTGAAGATGTCAAAGCCGGTGCTCTCGGATGCCGCATCCGGCTGAACGCCCAGCTTATTCATATAGTAGGCGTAGATATAGGTGGCGAACTTGGAGTACAGCCCGTTATCGTCGGGGTACAGCGCCATGGTGGGCATATGGTAATCCGAGTAGAGGTAGTTGAGCGCCTTGAGGAAGTTGTACTGCTGGTTGGGACGCAGTTCCACAAACGCCCGGAACATAGCGGCAACGCCCGTTCCGAACTCCTCGGTCTCCACGTAGGAGGGATCCTCCTCCGCCTTTTCCCAGACGGCGATGTAAGCATCCCATACCTTCGTATAGACGCTGTCGTAGGAGGAAGTACCGTTCAGCTCATAGTAGCCGTAGTCCCCTGTCGTCATGGAGGTAAGGATGGAAGCGTACAGCAGATTGTACAGGTCGATGTACATGGCATCGCCTGTGGCAAGAATCTTCTCCTGCCCCTCGACCGCCTGCCGGTAATAGTACAGGAACATGGTGCTTTCTATCAGACTCGGCACCGCGTCCTCCTCGCCCGTCAGACTTCCCGCGATGCTCTGCATAGCGGTCTGGAGTGTATGCCCGTACACATAGGGCGGGCTGATCTCCTTGAGCGGCGTGGGCAGACGGTAATCCGTCAGCTTGTTGACCTTCTCGCTGGCTGCCTTGGCGACCGCAGCATCCTCGGAAGCGCACAGCCCGTAGTAGTACCGGTACAGAATTTCAAAGAAATCCTCACCCTCGCGCCAGCTGTTGACCAGCTCATACACGGAGCTGTCGGACACGGCGCTTGCATCGACCTTGCCGAGCAGGTCATACACGGTGTCAATGTCGGCGGCATAGGCACTCAGCCCGTCCACGCTCCAGCCGGCAGGAACCTTGCTCAGCGTATCTTCCATGGTCAGCATTTTGTCCAGAACCTGCGCGATCTGCCGGACGGTTCCCTCGGGCAGGACAATGGTTGCCATCGCGTCCACGGTCAGCTCGACCTTCTTGCCGTCCTCCTCGGCGCCCTCGTACAGCAGGACATCCTTGCTGTTCTTCAGGAACCGCTCGTTGTTCAGCAGGGTACTGTACTGATAGATCAGTGCAGTCGCCTCATCGCGCGCATCCTCCCCGGCATTCAGGCGGTCATAGCCCTTCTGCGCGTCGGCGCGGGTCGCCGCGTCAAAGGACACCTCGCCGTAGGAAACGGTGAACACGCCCTTGTACGATTCGTCCAGCGTGGTCTGCCACGTGTTGTATCCGTAAGTAACCGCCAGCCGCGCAATCGCGTTGAACTCATTGACTGTGATCAGTCCGGCGTCGCTGTCCGACAGCGACTCATACAGACTCAGCGCCTGCATCGCCATGCGCCCCTGCTCCTCGGTAGTGCCTGCCGGGTAGTGCATGAGCGGGTCGGGACGGATATACACCGACCAGTCCAGACTCATGAGATTCGCCGCGATGTCGCGCACCTGCGAAACCTCGCTGTAGGTTACGGTGATATCAAAGGTCGCCATTTCCCGTCCAAGGTAGGAGACGTGTACCGTCTGCGTGACGGACGGGGCGTCCGCGCCGGCAACGGACGGATCAAAGCCGGAAGCGGTCAGATCGGTGACGGCGATGTTCCGCGTGGTCTTTCCGTCGGCGGACTTGAGCGTCAGAGAAGCGCCCAGCCAGTCAAGTGCCGTCTCGTGGCTGCCGTATGCCGTCTTGCGCGGCTTCTTGAAGCTGACTTCCGGAGAAACCACCGAAACCGTGAAGCTACCGGACAGGTCATCCGTTCCCTTGCGGTAGGAGGCGGTCAGCGTCAGTTCATCCTGCGTTGCATCAGAGGAAAAGCCCGTAATGGTCAGTCCCTCGTCGCCCGCCTTGACGGTGAAGGATGTGCCGTCATCGCGCGTGAACTTCAGCCGGAGCGAAACGGCATCCATGGATTCACCCTGGAAGTACAGGTACTGCTCCGCCGTCTGCACGCGCGGCACAACCGTAACGTGCAGCGATGTGGACTTTCCCTTATAGGTAACGGTCAGAGTCTGCTCGCCCAGCTTGTCCTTGTCATAGCCGGTGACCTGCACGTCCTTGTCAGTCAGGTCTACCTCCTTCCCGTTCACGGTCAGTTTGCCGCCGGACAGGTTCAGCTCATTGCCCTGCACGAACAGGACCTGCGGCATATTGTCCTTGCCGATAAACACGGAGCTGTCGCCGGAGGTCCCGGTGCCGGTCCCGTTGCCGGATCCCGTAGTATTGCAGGAAACCGTCAGGAGCAGAAGCCCCGTAAAGAGGAGTAGCAGCGCAAGCGCCGCCGAAAAATGTTTTCTCATGCGTTTATATCCTTTCTGTAGGAAGATATCGGATCCCGTCAAAAACCTCTCCGGTGTCAGGTATCAGGTTTCAGGTCATCAGGCGGCGGGGTCCGTCCATACCGGGAACAGCGCGGTGCCTTCCGGGATCTTCCCGAAATCCGCGGCGGCGTACACCACCGTACCGCCCGCCTCGGTCGCAAATCCGGCAAAGCCGTATCCGATCCGAACCGGTGCCGTTACGGATGTTGTCTCATTGAAGTTGGTAGTCGCTGTCTCGCGCTTGGTGAAACCGGAAAGAACGCCGTCCTCCGCCTGACAGCCGTACAGCACGGGGCGGTAGGAGGAATTCCACCGGGCATCCCAGCCGGCGGGTGCCGTCTCCGGCACCGCATACAGCGTCAGCCCGCGGCATCCGTAGAAGGCGTGCTCGCCGATGCTCTGCAGGGTGTTGCCCAGCACCAGTCCGCTCAGCGAGGTGCAGTTGCGGAACGCCTGCCGCCCGATTGACGTCAGCGTATCCGGCAGGACAGTTTCAGCCAGCACGGTACAGCCCGAAAAGGCGTAGTCGCCGATGCGCTCCGCGCCTCCCAGCGACAGCCGCGTCAGCGAGGTGCATTTGTAGAAGGCGTAATCCCCGACTGTACGAAGCGTCTCCGGCAACGTGATCTCGGTCAGCGCCGCACACTTGTAGAACGCGCGCCCGCCGATGCTCTCCAGCCTGCTGTTGCCGAAATCCACCGTTTCCAGCATGGTGCATTTATAGAACGCTTTGTCGCCCAGCGAACGGACCTCCGCCCCCAGCGTCACGCGGCGCAGGGACGGGAAGTTGGCAAACGCCTGCTCGCCGACCGTCTGTACGCCGGAGCCGATCACCAGAATGTCGATGCCGCCGGCAATGTACGTGTCCACCTTGTCCGGGTCGGCGTAGCTATAGCCGCTCCCGTAGAAGGCAAACGCGCCGATGTATGTCACGCTGTCGGGAATGACCAGCGTATCCTGTGCCGTGTCGTTGCTCTGCTCCCCCAACGCACACTTGTAGAACGCCGAGCGACCGATACCGGTCAGCGTGGCGGGCAGCGTCGGCAGGGTCAGCGCATCGCAGTGATAGAATGTGTAATCCTCCAGCACGGTCAGCCCGGCGGGAAGCGTCGCGCTTGCCAGCTTGCGGCAGTTGTAGAAGGCGCCTCGCCCGATACTGCGCACACTGTCCGGGATGGTCACACCACCGATAAATTTGCAGTTATAGAAAGCATAATTGGCAATGCCGACCGTCCCGTCCGCGATAGTCACATCGCCCGCGGCATCTTCCTTACAGCCGACCAGCCAGTTCCCGGCATACACCGTGTCCTTGGCACTCGTCCACAGCCCCGCGTTACGGAACGCGAAGGAGCCGATGCCGGTCACGGTCTCCGGGAGGGACACCGTGAGAAGCGAGCCGCATCCGGAAAACGCGGAATCGCCGATATACGTAAGAGCGCTCGCCCCCGTAAGCGTATCCGCGTCGGGGTCATAGGCTCCGAGAATGGCATGGCTCAGCGAGGTGCAGTTGGCAAACGCCTTGTTGCCGATCCGCCGGACGCCGCTCCCGATGACCAGTCCCGTCAGAGTTTTGCATCCGGAAAAGGCGCCCTCCCCGATCAGAATCACACTGTCGGGCAGGATCGTGATATCAGCAAAGCCCTTGCATCCAGCCAGTGCGTAATCCGCAATGGCAAACGTCCCCGGCTCAATCACCTTACCGGTCATATCTCCGCTCTTGCAGGCAAGCAACCAGCCGTTCAGGTAAACCATGTCGGCTGCCTCCCAGAAAGCGGTTCCCTTGAATGCTTCCTTGGCGATGCTGTCCAGCGCCGTGCTCAGGTGCAGGACACCTGCGGACGCGAGTCCGGAACAGCCGGAAAAGGCACTCTCGCCTATCGCCGTCACGCTGTCGGTCATGTCCAGCGTCCGGAGCGCGGTGCAGTCGGCAAAAGCGTACGCCCCCACCGTCCTGACGTGCTCACCCAGCCGGACGGCAGGCAGTGCCGTGTTCTGCCGGAAAGCATTCTTTCCGATCTCGGTCACGCCCTGCCCGACCGACAGGGACGTCACCGCGGTGCATTTGGCAAAAGCGTCCTCCCCTATCCGTGTGATCTGGTCGGGGATGACGATGGCGGTCAGGCTCTCACAGCCGCTGAACGCGCCGTTTCCTATCTCTTTGACACCGGCACCCAGCGATACGGCGGGGAGCTTGCGGCAGTATGCAAACACCTGCTCACCGATCGCGGAAAGCCCGTCCGGAATCTGCATCGGCACCTCCAGTGCCCGACAGCTCTGGAACGCCTGATCCCCGATTTCGGTCAGCCCGGAGGGGAGATTGACGTGCGTCATGTAAGAGCAGTTGGCAAACGCCTGCTTCCCGATGCGCCGGATGTTCTCCCCCAGCGTCACACCGGTCACGGTGTTCTTGTTATACAGTGCCCGCTCGCCGATGGCGGTGACAGGCAGTCCGCGGTAGGTGTCCGGGACCGTGATCTCCCCCGTGGCGGTGCCGAGACCGGAAACCTCAAACGCCGTCCCGTCCTCGATCAGCCGGAAAGCCAGCCCGGTTTCGTGCTCTCTTGTGAAGCGGATTGGCTCCGACCAGCCGGAGTCCTCCGTGTCCGCCGCCGAGCCGCCCGCAACCGCGCGGACGCGCAGCTCATAGCTGCCCTCCGTAAGGCTTTCCAGCGAAAGACTGGGCTTGCTGGCATCCTTTTCCACGGCATCCGAGCCATCATCCGGGCGTATGCGCACGGTGTAGTATGCCGCGCCCTTGACCTTGTTCCAGCTGAGCGTCAGGGTGATCTCATCCAGCCGCGTTCCGGTCGGTGCCGACAGTGGCGTTCCGCGACTGCACGCCGTGCAGAGCAGTACCGCGCCGAGCAGGACGCAAAGCGTCAGTGCCAGCGGCACGAGGCGACGCAGGCTATATACGGTCGGTCGTCTCATTTCCCTTCCCCTCCTCTCGCACCCGGTCGTGCGGGTATACGGCACGTACTTTGTCAGAACCTTCATTCCGCACCGTGCCCCCCTCCGCCGAGCGTCTTCATTGCGCGCCTGTCGCGCACGATCTCGTGGATCCACTTAAATTTGAACTTGCGCACTGCCACATCCAGCAGCAGGCACACCATAGCGATAATCAGGAATACCATGCGGGGGTCTGTCTCGCGCGGCAGGAACCTCACAAAGTAAGAGAACACCTCCACGGGGTCACTCAGCACCCTGCCGCCGCCATCCGCCGCGACCTCCGCCAGCAGTGCCGCGCCCTCGCCCTCCTCACGGAAGGCGTTGTACTCCTCCGAGTACGAAAAGCTCTGGCAGAAGGACACCGACGACAGCGTCTGCCCGGCGGCATCAGTCTTGGCAATGCTCACCCGGTACAGTCCCTCGTGCTTTATTTCAAAGGTAAAGCTGATCCCGTTACCCAATGCCGTTACCGGAATATTGCCGTTGTAGGCGTTCTTCGCGCTCTCGGACACCGGCATGACGGTCACGGAAACCTTTTCCCCCTCGGCTGTTGCCGTATAGACATCCAGCCGCGTTGTGTAGTTGTCGCGGTCGGTGCGCAGGACATAGTCCATTGCATCCGGCTCCAGATCGGTATCCGGTGCCAGATCGTACGAAATATTCCGGACGATGGTACGCCCCACCGCATCCGCCATAAACTCCGCCGACCACTCGCCGCCCAGATCGCACAGGAAGCTTCCGACCCGTCCGGCGCCGAGATCCCATTCGGCATAAATCGGCACATAATCATGGATCAGCGGCACGCGGGCACCGTCCTTGACCTTGGTGCCGTAGTAGCCCTTCAGCGCCGGAATGACGGCGGACGAATCCAGTCCCTCAAACACGGCGGTCTGATCCTTGATCTTCGGCACGAAGGAAATGCCTCCCTGCAGTTCCGCGACTGCCGCCGCCGCCAGATCCTGCCGCATATTGATGCTGATAGTTCCCTCGGAATCTTCAAGGCTGACGTCGTAGTAGTGACCGTGACCGCGCTCGGCGGTCTTCTGCATCTGCTCGCGGTTTCCGCTGCTCATGCCCACGGTAATGACAGACATGGTGATGTTGCTCTGCTCGTAGTTGTAATCCACATATCTGCCGTAATAGTTGTTGTCATCGGCACCGGATTGATCCAGGTGGTCGCTGGGGTTACCGTCGGTCACGAGGATAATGTGCCGCCGTTCCACCGAAACGGCTGCCAGCGCGCGTCCCGCCTGGTCGATGGCGTCCGAGAAAATCGTACCGCCGCTTCCGCCGCCCTCATCGTTCAGGTTCCGGATTGCGGTGCGGATGGTTTCCTTCTGAGAAACCGGCATGACACTGACGTGCTCGGTCGAACTGGTGCTGAAGCCCATAACGCCGCAGTAATCCCGCTCTGTCAGGGAATCCAAACACTCCTCGGCACCACGGAGCGCCGCCTCAAAGCGTCCGCTGCTCATGGAACCGGAGCAGTCGATGACCAGCATGACCGCGATAGGCGGCGTGTAGTCGATCGCCTGAACCGGGAGCATCTGCTGGAAGAGCGTTCCGGACAGATCGGAACGGTTGTAGGCGTGCGGGGTAGGCTTGCCGTCGGCTCCGACATCGTTCTGCCCGCCGACGGTCAGAAGGCTGCCGCCCATCCGGTACACATAATCGTACAGCGCCTGGTCAAAGCCGTTGGGGGCATCCTTGCCGGTCAGGTCGCTGTTCGCAATATTGACCAGCACGACCTGCTCGTAGGCGCAGAGCTCCTTCGCCGACGTCGGCAGACGGTCGGCATCGGTATGGATATTCAGCACCGTGACGCGGAAGTCCTCGCCCAGCAGCGCCGCCAGATCGGCAGATTCACCCGGCTGATTCTCCAGCACCAGCACGTTCTCAAACACCGGAATGTTGAGGAAGGACTGGAAGCTGTTGTTCTGGCTCAGGTTGTCGTCTCCGGCTGTCAGGGAGAAGCGCAGGTCATGCAGTCCCGCCGCCTGAAAGGTGACCGGCACTTCCAATGTCTGCTTGCCCGGCTTGACTTCAAAGTCAGTCGCGTCCCCCTCAAAGCCCTTGTCCGCGACCACCAGGGATACTTTCTTGGCGGACAGATAGTTGTTCTGCACCGTCACCTTCAGCGTAACTGCCTTGCCGACAAGAACCTTGTCCTCCGGCATCTCCACGCCGAGAATCTGAATTTCTTCGTGCGTGGGGGCGGTCATATCTACCGCATCCACGCCGATACCGCCGGAGGTCAGCGTCTTGACCGTCGCCAACGCACGCCCGTCGGTCTCCACGCCGTCCGACAGCAGCAGGATACGCGCCGTCGCGGGCTTGGTTATCTGCGCCGCCGCAAATTCCAGTGCCGTCGCAATATCGGTGGCACCGGTATCCGGCTTGTCCGCCTCCAGATACTGGCGGTATACCTCCCGCGCATCCGCCGACAGCGGAGCGGCGTAGACGGTGCCGTAGCCAAAGGTTACGATACCGACCTCACAGGATTCATCGCAGGCATTCAGCACGGTCTGGATGAATTCATTCCGGGCTTCCTCGACCTCGGCACCGCTGTCCGACACGTCAACCAGCAGGATGAGCTGGTTTTCCCGGTTGGGCACCTCGTAGCGGAAGGTCATGCCTGCCAGCAGCAGCACGCACAGGATCAGTGCGATGCTGTGCAGTGCCAGCGATATGACGCGGTTGCGGCTCCGGCGGAACTTTTTCGCCACGCGGAAGTGCGGGATCAGCGTCAACGCCGCCAGCGGCACGAGCAGAAGCAGGAGCCACGGATTGGAAAATGTAATACGGAAATTCGACACGGCTACCGCTCCTTTCAGACAGAATTTTCTTTGGCGTGCAACAGCCATTCAGCCGCCAGCAACACCAATGCCGCCCCCGCGAACCATACCAGCAGGTCGCGGTCGCCGTCAACCTGCGTCTTCTCGGCATACATGCGCGGCAACTCATCCACCCGCTTGGTGATGTTGCTCTCGCTGTTGGGGATATGCACGAAGAACTGGTCCACCACGTACTCGCCCCGCAGGTTCTTCTGCGTGACGGTGTACCCGCCGGGAACCGTAGGCGTCAGCGTACCCGGAAGCGTTGCGAAGGACTGCGCCTCGTTGCCGCCGCCGCTCACGGTCAGGTCTGAGCCGCGCCCGTTGACCGTAACCGTCTCGCCCACCTCGTAGGCATTTCCGGTCAGCGTCACGGGAATATAATGGTTGAAGATATTGTACATCATGATCGGGAAATCCAGCACAACGCCCAGACTGGACATCTTCAGGTTGAGCGACAGCACCACGACATGAGCGTTTTCCTCATCCTTTGCCAGAATGACCGGGTTTCCGTTGTAGTACATCAGCTCATCGTAACCGTCCGCAGACAGCACCTCGCGGTACTCGGCGACGGTGATGCGGTCGGGGTTCATATTCGCCGTGATGGGACTTGCCTGCCCGGATGCCAGCGTGGAGTCACTGTTGATATTCACCCGGTCGCCGAAGCGCAGACCGCTTCCCTCCGGAGCCTTGTCCGGATTGACCAGCATCACCACGCCGTCTGTCGGCAGGACGTCCGGCATGGCACCCTCGAAGATGTAGATGTCAAAGCCTTCGGTCGCGGCAGCCGCCTTGTTGGTCGTCTTGAGTTCAATGTTCCAGGAGCCGCGCTGTGCCTGACGCAGGGAGCGCAGAACGCCGGAGAAGAAGTTGTTGGTCTGGGAGCTGGCATACTGAATGCGCACGGTGTGCTTCTGCCCGCCGTACACATCATAGGTATTGTCGCCGTCAAAGGAGTCGTTCTCGTCCAGATAGACCAGCATGGATGCGTAGGACGTCACCGGAACGCCGCCGAAATCATCGGTCGTGAAAAGCAGTTCGCGCTCGCTTTCCGCCTCGGTGAAATACTCGGTCTTGCTGACCTTGAGTGTACCGACTCCGCCGTTGATACCGGTCAGTTCGCAGTACACCGTCATGGAACGGGACTGCCCGTAGCACCCGGCGCCCACCGTAAAGGAGTAGCTGTTGCTCTCCTCCAGTGTCGGCTTCACGTACAGGATTGCGGCGTTCCAGTCGCTCTCGTCCGCCACATTGACCACCGTGAAGTTGCCCTTGTCTATGTACTCGGTCGCCGTATAGAGGATGACCTCTGTTTCGGAATTCTTTTTCAGGATATCCTGCGCCAGCGTGGCGGCGCCCTCCATGTCAGCGGTCCCGTAGCTGCATTTCAGCTCCGGGCTGACCAGACTGTCCAGTGCCATTCCGACCGCAGCCAAGCCGTCCCGCGTCTGGCGCGAAACGAGATAGTGCGCGTCGCTGTCCGCCACGATGACGGACAGGATCATATCATCCTGCGAAAGGATGCTCTCTGCCTGCCGGCGTATCTCGCGCACCGCCCGCTCAAAGCGGGTCTCGCCGCCCGTGGACACGCGCATACCGGCGGAAGCATCCAGGATGATGACCTTTTCGTTTTTGGGTGTCTCCGCAACATACGGAATCACAGGACGCGCCAGGAGCATCGCGAAGGAGGCAAGCACCAGCATCTGGCACAGGAAGATCAGGATGTTCCGCAGCCGGCTGACCGGCACGCGCTTTTTCCTGTACTTCAGGCTTCGCTTCCAGATGTATGTACTGGAAACGATCTTCTGCTGGTAGTTCGGCTTGATGATATAGATAAATATCAACACCGCCACCGCGAGAAGACCCAGAAGCCCAAGAGGAGCAAGTAAACTCATTGCAATATACCTACCTTCAGCAATTCACCGAACAGGACGCGCTCGATCGGCTCCTGCGTGTTTACGGACATGAATCCGACATCGCGGGAGGCGCAGAAATGCGCTATTTCGTTCTGAAAATCCTTCATTGCTTCCCCGTATGCGGAGAGCATCCCGCGGTTGATACGCATTTTCATGTTCCGGTCATCCATCATATCCTCGGACTCGGAGTCGATAAGGCTGACGTGCCCGTTATAGGTCGGATCCAGTTCCTCCCGCGTCAAGACCTGCACCAGCAGAACCTGCCGGCTCTTGTACTTCAGGAAGTTAACCGCCTTCCGCCAGTCACTGTCGGTGAAGAAATCCGAAATGATAACCGTCAGTCCGTCGCGCGTTCCGGTTTCACAACTCGTGACGGCGGTGCCGATGTCCGAATCTCCGGTGAAGGTCAGATTTTCCAGCTCGGAAACAGCGCGGAAGAACGCCCGCTTGCCAACCAGCAATCCGAAGGGATCCTCCGCCCGGTCGCCGCGTATCAATTTGAAGGACACCTTGTCCATGTTATGTACCGACAGAAACCCCAGCGCCGCCGCCATTGCCACCGCATAATTTGCCTTGTCGGGGTCTGCCTTGCCCATAGAGGCGGAGCAGTCCAGGAATATCTGCGTGTGCATCTGCCGTTCATCGGTGAACAGCTTGATGAAATACTTCTCAAAGCGGCTGTACAGATTCCAGTCGATGCGGCGGATATCGTCCCCCAGCATATACTCGCGGTAGTCCGCAAACTCGACCGTCTGCCCGTACGTCCGGACCAGGTGCTTCCCGCCGAAAAATCCGGACAGGTCCGCACGCAGGCGCAATGCGCAGGTCTCCAGACGGCTGAAGAATGCGTCATTCAAGTAAGAACCCTTCATAGTGGCTCAAGCCCGTGCCTCTGCCCGACGGCAAAAGCATCCTTTCCTGTATATATTACGACGTCTTCTTGCCGAAGCCGCGCTTCTTCTTTCCCTCGGCAGTGCTCTCCTTGGTGTCCACGGAAGCAACGGTGCCGTCCACATCAAAGCGCTTGCTGACCTCGGCAACAATCATGCGGACGATATCGTCTGCGGGAACACGGTCTGCAATCGCCTCAAAATTCAGCTTCATGCGGTGCCGCAGAACCGGCAGTGCCAGCGCATTGACGTCACTGTACGCCACATTGTACCGTCCCTGCATCAGGGCGCGCACCTTGGCGGCAGAAATCAGCGCCTGTCCGGCACGGGGGCTGGCACCCAGGCGAACATACTTCTTCGCCGCCTCGGATGCACACTCGCTGTCGGCGTGCGTTGCGGAGCAAAGCGTCATAGCGTACCGCATGACTTCGTTCGCCACAGGAATCTGGGAAGCGGTCGCCCGCATTTCCAGCAGCTGCTCACCGCTGCAGGCGGCATCCGCCACCTCAGCCATGGTCTTCTGCGTCATATCGACGATCTGCATCAGCTCGTCCAGACCGGGGTTGGGCACGATCAGGTTGAACATAAAGCGGTCCATCTGCGCCTCCGGCAGAGGGTAGGTACCGTCCTGCTCAATGGGGTTCTGCGTCGCCAGCACGAAGAAGGGCTCCTTCATCTTCCGGGACACGCCCATGACAGTCACGGTATGCTCCTGCATAGCCTCCAGCAGTGCCGACTGCGTCTTGGGCGTTGCACGGTTAATCTCGTCCGCCAGCACGATATTGCTGAACACGGGGCCGGGCTGGAACTGGAAGCTGGAGTTTCCGTTCTCATCCTTGACGATAATGTTGGTACCCGTGACATCGGCAGGCATCAGGTCAGGGGTGAACTGAATGCGGGAAAAAGGCAGATCAAATACCCGCCCCAGACTGCGCACCAGTCGGGTCTTGCCCACGCCGGGCACGCCCTCCAGCAGCACGTTGCCGCCCGCGATCATGGCAATGACGGTTCCCTCGACGACCTCGTCCTGCCCGATAACGTCCCGGCGGATCTGCGTGAAAATGTTGTCGCATATGCTCCGGAACTTCTGAATGCTTTCCTCGTTAATCATGATGATCTCCCTTTATCTTTTTATACTTGTGGTAAAACATGGATTCAGGGAACCTCCGGACGCTCCCGGCGGCTCCCTTCATGTTGCCCTGTTGCGGGCGCTCTGAAAGCCCCCGCACGACAACCGTCGGCAGATGCAGCTTCAGAAGCGCCCTATGCATGGGTTTTCGTTCCCTCGGATTCGGATGATGTCAGATACTGCCGTAGTACTTCTCGATGAATGCCTTAAGGTCAGCGGGCAGCTCGCCGCCGTTCCGGACGATCTCCATCGCCATATCGTAATAAATGTCATATACATCGCGGTAATCGGTCTTGCCGTCAATGATCTGGTTGCCGTCCGACCAACCGCCGCCGGCGCCGTCGCCGCGACCGTTACCCTTGCCGTCTCCCTGCTGTCCGCCGTCGCCCTTACCGCTGCCGTCGCCGTTTTCGCCCTCTCCGTCGCCTTCGCCGCCGTCACCGTTGCTACCGCCCATGCCGTTGCCGTCATTCTCGTTGGGATCGCTCAGGTCCTTATCGTAATCGCCTTCCTCGTCACCGTCAACCTTGCTGTCGTTGTCGTCCTTGTCCTCGTCCTCGGGAACCTCCTCAAAGATAGCAGTAATCTCCATATCTTCGGTCACGGATCTGTCCGTGCGCGCGGGATCCCTGTTGCCGTCGCTCCAGCGGACAAACATCCAGCCGTCCTCGGCGACCGCCACTACCTGCGTGCCGTCCTCTCCGGGGCGAACCGACTGCTCCGCATCTCCTTCAATGTCGCCGCCGCCCTGAACGCCGTAGATCAGGTTCACGTACACATTGCGTTCCTCCTCCGGCGTGAGAATGTCCGGCGGTGTAATGACGCCTGCCTCGGTCAGCCCCATGACGGTGGTCATGCCTGCCGCCATCAGAAGTGACACAATCATAACAGCCAAAACGCCCCGTCGGATTACAAACAGCGGGAAAGAGCGGTTGATCTGCTCCTTCGTGACCTCGGACACACGTTTGACGGTGTCCTCCCGCTGCAGCTTCGCAATCGGCGAGTCATCCTTCTCCAGTTCCATCATCGTGACCGTCCGTTCCTCCAGTCCCATGCTGTCCATGCGATGGGCAACCCGGCGGTCATTCGGGCGAAACCTGACAAAAAAGGTAACAAAGCCTGCCACCAGTGCAACACCAAGTCCCACTGAAAGCGGCAGCCATACCGCCCGGACGTCCAGCAACCAGCAGGTCAGGGCGGCGACAAATTCGGCGCAGGCGCCGAACAGAAGCCCGTAGCCAGCCGACGCCAAAACGCCTGACCGCACCATCCGGCTCCTGAATTTTTTAGACATAGGATTCTTGTTCATGGAAATCTCTCCTTTTCCGAACCGTTCGGACAAAACGCACACATTCCCCGCGTCCTGCGGCGGTCTTACGGCCGCCGCAGGGTGGCAGGGAAATTTTTGGGATACCCGTATGTCAGACTGCCGAAGTCGCGCCGTAGACGACCGTTGCGTCATCCGTCCAGCGGTTGCTCCAGCCGTCAGGGCGGGACTCCGCATCGGCAAAGGTCACATAAATCGTCTGCGCGTTCGTCCACGAAGCGAACACATCCCAGCCCATGGTCTGGACCGTACCGGGAATGAAGATCTTCGTGATGGAAGTGCAACCTCCGAAGGCGTTGTCCTTGATGGTCGTGACCCCTGCGGGGATAGTGAATTCCGTCAGCGCGGTGCACTGACCGAAGGCACCCGCCCCGATGCAGGTCAGGCTCTCGTCCAGCGTGACCGAGGTGAGCGAAGTGCAACCGTAGAAGGCTCCGTCACCGACAGTCTTGAGACGGGCAGGCAGTCTTACGGACTGCAGCGACTTGCAGTTGGCAAACACGCCGGCGTAGTACCACTCGTAAATCTCCTGGTTGAAGGTATAATCTCCATCCGCCAGCACAAGCTCGGGACCCTCGCCGCTTCCGGCAAAGTCGATAGCCGTCACGCCGGTATGCAGAAACATGTAGGCGTTGATGTAGGTCACATCCTCCGGGATGACGTAGGTCGTCAGCCGGACACTGCCGGGCACGAAGATCAGGCTCCAGCCGGTTGCGTTCTTGGAATACAGGATGCCATACACATCGGTACGCAGCTCGGCATTGCCGGCGGAAACAGTCAGCGTAGTCAGCGCCGTGCATCCTTCAAAGGTCTTGGCATTGATGCCGGTCGCACGGGCGGGCAGCTCCACGGACTTCAGGTTTTCCAGATTCCGGAACGCACCGCTGGCAAAGGTCAGCGTTTCGCCGGGAACCTCATTGCCATCCGCGTCCTTCTCAAAGGTGATGCTTACCAGGTTCTTCAACGCAGCCAGCGACTTGACCGTGGTGACCTCGTGCGGGATGACCAGCTCGGTCGTGCCCGCCGGGTACAGCAGCGCATTCCAGTCCATGTCGTACAGCACGCCGCCCACAGACCGATACACCGTGTTGGCAGGATCAACATTGACCGCCTTCAGCGATGTGCAGTTATAGAAGGGCATATAGCGGCTGGACGTGATCCTGACCAGTTCGGTCAGAGACGCGGGCAGGTTGACAACCTCCAGCGAGGTGCAGCTCATGAATGTCAGTGCATCCACCGATGTCGTGCGCTCGGGCAGGCTCACGGTCTTCAGTGTCGTGGTCCTTCCGAAGACGCCATCGCGTTCACTGGTCAGCACCAGCGGAGCAGTGCCGCCCTCCTCGTAATCGACCGTCTCGATGCCGGAGTACCGGAAGATGCCCTCGGGCAATCCCGTAACCTCCTTCGGAATGGTGAACACCTTGCGTGCCGCCGGAACGGCAAGCAGGTTCCACTCGGTATCATACAGAGCGCCGAACGCAGAGCGGAAGCGCGGGTTCCCTTCCTCGACCAGAATCTCCTGCAGCGAGGGTGCCGCACCCAGCAGTTCCAGAATGTCATCCGAAGTCATACCGGCGGGGATCGTGAAGGAAGTCTTACCGACCGCGAAGAAGATGACCCGGCTCTTGTCCGCCGTATACAGCACGTCGTCAGCCACCGTAAATGCGGAGTTGCCGGACTCTACCGTCACGGACTTGATGCTGGTGGACGAGAAGAAGCCGTCCGGCAGAACCGTCACCTGCTTCGGAATTTCATAGGTCTCCTTGGCGGGCGGGAAGTAGCAGATCGTCCAATCCTTGTTATACACAACGCCGTCGCGGGACAGGAAGGCGGTGTTCCCGTCCTCCACCACAAAGGCGCGGAGCGACTCACAGCCCTCAAAGGCATCGGACTTGATCTCGGTCACGGACGCGGGAACCGTGAAGGTCGTCAGCGCCGTGCAGATGGAGAACGTGAAGTCGGGGATAGTCGTGATGCCGCCCTCAATGCGGACATTGGTCAGCAGCTCACAAGCCTGGAACACGCCGTAGCCCATCCGGGTCACGGTCCGCGGGATAACGATCTCGCGCAGCTTGGTTCCGGAGAAGGCGGAGTTGCCGATGCTGGACACCGTGTTCGGAATCGTAATGGATTCCAGCGGCGTGCCGTCAAAGACAGACTGCCCGATGCGGGTCAGCTTGCTGCCCTCGGCGAAGGTGACATGACGCAGGGACGAGCACTCCGCGAACAGCCCGGGGCCGTTGCTTTCGGCGCTCTCGCCCTGTCCCATCAGTTCGGTCAGGCTGGCAGGCAGCTCAATGCTCTCCAGTGCCGTGCAACCGCGGAAGGTGGTGTTGGGCAGTGTCTTGATCTTGGAGAACGCGGCGAACACCACATTCTTCAGGGACCGGCAATCCTCAAAGGTTCCGTTGCCGACCGTCTCCAGGCTGGCAGGCAGGTTGACTGTCTCCAGCGCGGTACAGCCGCGGAATGTCCCCGCACCCAGCGTCTTGAGACCCTCAGGCAACGTCACGGTCATGAGGTTCTCACACCTTGCAAAGGTCAGCTCGCCGATCGAAACGATACCGGCAGGCAGGGTAACGGCATTCAGCTTGGTGGAGCCGAACACGCTGTCGCCCAGCGTGACCAGCTTGCTGTTCTCAGCGAAGGTGATGCTGGAAAGCGAAGTCCGGTTGAACGCCCAGTCGCCCAGCGACGCCACGCGAGCAGGCAGGTCAACAGAGGTCAGGGCGGTGTTGGCGAACGCCATCCTGCCGATAACCAGCAGTTCCGTGCCGCCCTTCCGGAATTCGACTGTCTCCAGCGCGCCGCAGGAGTTGAACGCAGAGGTATCAATCAGCGTCAGCGATGCGGGCAGGGACACGGAAGTCAGCATCTTGTTACCCGTGAAGGCGCTCTCACGCAGGATGACCACGCCGTCCGGCACCGTGTAAGCGGCATCGGCACGGGTAGGCAGGTAGTAAACCAGTTCCTTGCCGTCCGCCGTGAACAGCACGCCATCCACAGAGCGGAAAGACTTACTCGCGGCGCTGACGTTCAGGTTCTGCAACGCCTCGCAGGCATTGATGATGGAAGGATCAAAGGAGGTCAGTCCGGCGGGAAGCGTCAGGCTCACCAGTGCCTTGCACTGGAAGAACGCATCCTCGTTGATGACGCCCACACTGTCGGGCAGAACCAGCTCGGTCAGACCGTAGCAACGGTAGAATGCCTTCGCACCGATCTCGGTGCACTGGCTTCCGGAAGCGAAGACCACACCCTCCAGCTTCTGGCACTGGTAGAATGCCTTTTCCCCGATCTTCCGGACCTCGGCAGGAATGGTCACGGTTCCGGTCTTGTAGGACGGGCAATACACCAGCGTCTCAAGTCCCGTTGTGTAAACCACACCGTCCTTGGAAACATACTCGCTTGTACCGTTGCCCTCAATGCGGATATCGGTCAGCCCGCAGCCATTGAACACCGAAGCGCCGTTGGCAAAGGGAGCAACCGTATTGCCGCTCGCATCGGTAAAGGACGCAAGACGGGCAGGCAGGACAAGCTCAGTCAGAGAGCTGTTGGAGGCGAAGGCATTTTCGCCCAGCGTCAGGGGCGCGGTATCGGCAGATCCGCCCATCTCAAATGTCACTTTGGTAAGTCCGCTGTAATAGAACGCCTCGGAACCGATGGCAACGCGGTCGGTATTCCGGACGGACGCGGGGATCACGATCTCCGTAACCGAACCGAACCGGAACGCGGCATTGCCGATGGTGGTCAGCCGGCTGCCTTCCGCGAAGGTCACGGAAGTCAGCGAATAGTTGTTTTCAAACGCGCTGTTTTCCAGCACAGTCAGACGGGCAGGCAGCTTGAGTGTCTCAATGCCGGTGCTGTTGATGACGTGCCCCTCCTCGCCGTCCGAGGCGGTACCGAAGGTGAGCGGCTTGTCGCCGTCTTCAAACAGAAGCTCGGTCAGTTTGGAGTTGCTGTAGAACGCATAGGCTCCGACGCTTTCAACGGAAGCGGGCACCGTGAAGGTGGTCATGCTGCCGTGTGCGAACGCATACGCGCCGATGGTGGTCAGCTTGCTTCCCTTCTCCACCGTAAACCCTGCCTTTGTCCAATCGAAGGCGTGGTCGCCGATGACAACGACAGACGCGGGAATCACGATATTATTCTCCATGCTGTCGCCATCGTTCATTTCATAGAAGGCGTAGGCGGAGACGAGAGTCAGTCCGGATCCGGGAGCAAAGGTCAGGTCTGTAATAACCGCACCGCGGAAGGCGCTCTCCCCGATCTCCGTCACGGACGCGGGGATCTCCAGTGCAAAGCCGCTCCAGTTACCGCAGGAGTAGAACGCGCGCTCCCCGATGACGGACGCGCCGCCCAGCGACACCGCCGTGACTTTGCTCGTCTTGGCGAATGCATAGGCGCCGACCGACTTGGTGCGGGCGGGCAGTTCAATGGTTGTCAGTTTGGAGGAATAGAAGGCATACGCGCCGATCGTCAGCGCATCCGAGCCGTTCTCAAACGTCACCTTGGTCAGCTCCGCGCCCTCAAAGGCGTTGGCACCGATAGACGTCACACCGGCAGGGATTACGATCTCCTCCAGGTAGTAGTGCTCGCGGAAGGCGCCCTCGGCGATAGCCGTTACGGTAGCGGGCACCGTGAAGGTAAGATCCGTCTTGGCGGAGGGATAGAACAGCAACGTCACAGGCTTGCCGTCGCTTCCCTTGGCGTACAGGACACCCTCCACCGTTGCCAGTGCCGGGTTGTTCGCGTCCACCTCGATGCGCTCGACCGACAGACCGCCTAAGAAGTTCGGCAGTGCCGTCACGTTCTTGGGCAGCGTCAGCGTGCCGATCTGACAGCCGGAGAACACGCCGTCGCCGAAATGCAGGGTCTTCTTGCCCTCCAGAATGGTCACTTCCAGTGTGCCGCATTCCGCAAAGGCGCGGTCACCGATGCTCTCCAGGCTGGCGGGAAGCGTCAGTGTCTGACCGCCCAGACCGCTGCAGTTCTCGAACGCACCGGCGCCCAGTCCGGTCACGCGGCTGCCGTCCTCAAAGGTCAGGGAGGAGAGTCCGCTCCAGCAGAACGCCCCCGTTCCGACCGTGACATTGCCAAGACCGCTCTTGAAGGTCAGGGATGTAAGTCCGTCGCAGCCGTAGAAGGCATAGTCGCCGATGACAGCCACACGGCCGGGCATCTCCAGGCTGCCCTTCACATCCATGCAGTTCAGGAAAGCGCCTGCGGCAATCTTCGTCACGCCGTCGGGAACCGTCAGATTCTCGACAGCCAGTCCCGCCGGTGCATACAGCAGGGTACTGCCGTTGTCCGACAGAAGCATACCGTTAACGGAGGTATACACGTTTTTGGTGCCGCCGGTCACGCGGACAGATGCCAGTGCCGTGCAGCCATAGAACGCATCCGACACGTTCTCGGTATCCATCACACCGTCCGTCACGGCGAAGCGATCCAGCGAGATCCGTCCGAGACGGGCAGGCAGTGTGACGGAGGTCAGTGCCTCATCGTTCATGAACGCCCGGTCGCCGACAGTCAGCGTGCTGACCTTGCCGCCGGTGCTCATTTCTTCAAATATAACAGATGTAAGCTTCGTGCAATTCGCAAACGCCTCGATGCCGATTTCCTTGACAGACATCGGAATGGTGATGCGGGACAGACTGCTCCCGGCGAACGCGCCGCGCGGGATGATCTCCACGCCGTCCGGGATGCGGTACGCGCCGGTTCTGCCCATAGGCATCAGGACAGGCTGTGCGCTGTGGCGGGCACTCTCGTCGCCAAGGTCGAACAGGACGCCGTCATCGGAGCTGTAACGTGCCGTCGCACTGCCGTCCACCGCGTAGACGTTGACAGCCTTCAGCGACGTGCAGCCTTCAAAAGCAGTCGAAACCGCGATGCGGGTCAGGGTGTTCGGCAGGTTGATCTCGGTCAGACCGGTGCAATCCTTGAACGCACTGCCGGCAATCTCCACGACCGGCACGCCGCGATAGGTAGCGGGAACCGTCACGGAGCTGACAAGCCCGATGCGGTCGCCCTTGGTCACGACATAGCCGTTTCCGACCAGCGTGTATTTCAGCACGGAATCTACCCAGAAGGCGTAAACCGTGACGTTCTCCTCCAGCTGTGTCCACGGAGCAAGCGAGTTACCCTCGGCATCGGTGTAGGCAATACCGGCACCGTAGGGGGCGCTGAACCAGCCGCCGAACGCACGGGTGGGATCGTCACTTGCCGGAACCGCGAGCACATAGTTGCGGTTGTAGGACACCTCGGCGGTAGCGGCAGTCGTGCCCTCGCCGCCGTTGCAGGTAACGGTGAATGTGCGGGGTTTGTAGTTGGCATACAGAACCGTCTCACCCGATCCGGTAAAGACCGTCTCGCGGAAGGCGGCGCCGTTGGTCTCGGGACCGCCGGGAACCGTGTACCATGCGTCAAAGACATAGCCGGTCTTCTCGGGAGCAGGCAAGGTCAGCCTGTCGCCAATCGCCTTGTACAGCGTACCGGTCGCACTGCCGCCCTGGCTGTCCAGCGTCACGGCGTGTGCAAACACGGTCGTCTCAACCCAGGCGGACACATAGTTGCCGTTGTGGAACCGGACGCGCAGGGTATTCTCCCCTGCCTTCTCCAGATTCTCGATCAGGCAGAAGCTATCACCGCTGTCCACAGTCAGGACAGCGCCGTCGCCGACCTGCACATCATAGGCAGTCGCGCCCACGACAGGTCTCCAGGAAAGAATACTGCCCTGATAGGTGAGCGTCGGGAACAGGGCGTTATAGCGCACGGTCAGACTGACCGGTGCAGAGGAAGCAGAGGCGCCCACCGCCTTGACGGTCAGCGTATAATCCGCGCCCTCGGACCATTTGACGGCGTCCGCCAGATCGCAGGCAGGCTCGGTCACGGTCTGCGACCTGCCGTCCAGCACGATCTCATAGGAGGAAGCGCCGACAACCGGCGACCAGGTGAGCCGGGTTCCGACCAACCGCAGGTCGGCGGGAGCGGCGAGCGTCGCCTTCTCCAGCGCCAGCTCCGTGGCGGCAGGGGAATTGTAGCCCTTGGTAACAGGCGTAACCGATGCGGTATAGCTTCCGTTCGCCAGTGCGGACAGATCCAGCACGGTACCGGTCACGGTATAGGTGCTGTCGCCGACCCGTACCGTATAGGAAGTCGCGCCGGGGACTGCATTCCAACTGAGCGTATCATTGCGGAAGGCAAGTCCGCTCACGGCATCCAGCCGACGATCGTAGGTGAAAGTCGTCATGGAGGAAGCATAGCCGTCCGCCACTGCGGTAACCGTAAACCGGATACCGCCCTCCTGCATCTCACAGGTTGAAAAATCATAGAAGCAGGACAGCCCGTTGTCGAAAGCCTCATGCTTATGATCCTTGTTGCCGCAGGACACGGTGATAAGGTACTTCTGGGCGTTCTCCACGCCGCGGAATACCAGCACGGCGGGCTCGACAACCGACAGACCGGTGACGCGCCCCAGCGCCTTGTTGACATAGTACCGGACAGTCGTACCCGACACGGCGTTGCCGCCGGCATCGACCGCCGTCACCTCCACGCGGTAGGTTCCCGCCTGCTCATAGGTAAGCTGGAACGCGGTACCGGTCGTGCGCTGATCGGCAACCGTGACGCTGCCGTCCGGTGCCGTGACGCGAACCGTGTACGCGGCGGCGTTGACCGCATCCCATACGGCGGCACCCGCCTCCAGCCGAACCATCGGATCGTCGCAGGCGGCGCCGGTCTTCTGCCAGAGCGCGAACAGTGTCGTATCCGCCGTGAACAGCGTGCCGGCAGTCTTTCCGGTCGGCTCCTCAAAGCGGAAGGTGATCTCATCGGCAGTGTTGCTCATGCTAACCCACCAGCCGGCGAACGTATAGCCTTCGCGGGCGGCGGGAACGGGCGCGCCGTAGAGCTTGCCGCCGACCGTCTGCATCGGTGCGAAGGTCTCCCCCTCGTAGCCGGCATCAAAGCTGACGGTAAACTCGGTCTGTCCCGCGGTCTTCTCCGCCCAGCGGGCAAACAGCTTGACATCGGAGGTCACAGGCTCCGAGGCGACGCGGAAGGACTCGCTGTACGCGGCATCCTTGTACCAGCCGAGGAAAACGTAGCCCTCGCGGGTCGGGGCGGCTGTTCCGGCAAGCGTCTTGCCGTTGAGCACGGTCACGGGAGCCACAGCGGAACCGCCCGCCGTGTCAAAGCTGACCGTGTAGTATATCTTCTTCAGGAAGCGGTACTCCGCGCCTTCGTAGGTCAGCGTAACGGTATCGCCGTCCAGGGAGGCAGTCTGCGACCAGCCGTTGCCATCGGACATGGACAGGCTCGTGCCTTCCAGTCTGTATGTACCGGTCTTGACGGTGTTCTTCACCGCGAACGTGACTTTGTCCGTACCCTTGCCCAGCATGATGAAGTACTCTTCATCCGCATCGGCGTCGTAGAAATAGTACGCAACCGCGTCTCCGCCCGTCTGGTCATCCGGTGCTCCGGATTCGGTTCCGGACTCTGTACCGGTCTCCCCCGAAGGCGTCTTGCCGCAGCCGCACCCGAAAAGACCCACAAGAATCAGGCAGGTCACAACCATCAGGAGCGTTATGTGCAGCCATTTCGTTTTCATTTTCCGCTATACCTCCATTCCGACACTTACTATGTTCAGGAATAAAAAACATTATAGCATCCGTGTCGTTTTTTGTCAATGGTCATTATACACATATTTATTCAGACCGAAATAATTTGTTTTTACACGACCAACCCCGCCCGGATCGGGTTATTCCGACCGCATAACGACTTTCCGGTTCCGGTATACCGGAGGGGCAGGGGCGGAATGCTCCCGGCGGGCGTCGGACAGCCTTTATTGTGCCGTCAAAAAGCCCGCTCCGACCTCCAAAATGCCGTTCCCGCCGCTCTGCGATTTTTTATTTTTGCACAACAATTTTTCGGGTATCAGCCCCTGCATTTTCCACGGCTGCGCGCGCAAGGCTTGCCTGCAGTCTTCTTATTGTGTACCGTGTGCCGGTCGCATTTTTGTGCGAAACCATACAAGTGTCAGCAAAGCATTTGTTCTTTTTGGGTAAACAGGCGTACTTTCCTTTGCGGCGGCGTCACACTGTTTTGACAGCAGGAAAGATGCATATACTTGGCAAAATATTCATATACGTGAATAAATATGCAAATGCAGAGTGCAGCGGTCAAAATTTTTTCTCTCGTTGTTTACACTCCGGAAACACTTTTGTGGTATACTGATACCGTTTTTATACACCACCCAAACAAAAAAGGAGAATCAATACATGAAAAACAGAAAAGCTTCCCGATGCCGCCTTCTGCGCCTGCTGTCCGTCCTGGGTCTGCTGTCCGCCGCCTTCCTGCTCTGCCTGCTCGGCAGTTGCCGGAACGCAGCGTCGGACTCCGACACGGAAACACGATCCGATGCGGCAACCGGAACCGCAACCGAGCCGACAACCGCCGCGACCGGATCGGCAACGGATCAGAACAACACCGAAACCGACACCGCGCCCGAGCAGACCACCGCTGCCGGCGGAACCGTCGAGTCGGAGATCCGGCTGGACACCGTTACGGATGTGACTCTGCCGGACAGCAGCACGGAATTTTCGTGGACCCTCGCCAAGCAGCTGCTGGGGCTCTGCACGGGCAATACCCGCGAGGGCAGTACCCAGCGCTTTGAGAAGGCGGGATTCAAGGCGATTCTGCACAAGAATTACGACAAGCCGGATGAGGATCCCTCCCATACCAGCGCCTACTCGGTCGGTCAGAAGACCGTGACGTGGGGTGGCAGGGAGCGCACCGTTCTGCTGGTTTCCATCCGCGGCACCAACGCGGGCGAGTGGTACTCCAACGCGGACATCGTTCCGTCCCGCGACCCGAACGCGGCGTTCGCCGAGAACTTCTACCTCGCGGCACAGGACATCTATGAGGGACTGAAGTCCGTGCTGGCGACCGTTCAGGATCCGGTCATTCTGGTCAGCGGACACAGCCGCGGCGCTGCGTGCGCCAACCTGCTGGGCGTTCTGCTCAACGCCGACCGGGGAACGAAGGACGTGTTCGTCTACACCTTCGCCTCGCCCAATACCGTCCGCAAAACGCCCGACGTGGACTGCTCCAATATTTTCAACATCATCAACCCCTGCGACCCCGTGACGGTCACCCCGATGGCTTCGCTGGGATTCTTCCGCGCGGGCAAGGATATCACGTTGCCGGGTAACGCGGAAACCATAGCCAAGCTGAAAACGCTGGCAGACGCCATCGGCGCGCTTTCGCCCACCATCACTTCCTATTATGAAGATAAGCATTCCCTGACCGGTCCCGGTCTGTCGGCGGACGGTCTGAGCGCCTACGATCTGTCGCGCGCACTGGCGGATATGTTCATCCAGGCGACCAAGCCCGGCGGAAACGACACGCCGCTGGATCTCAGCCAGCTGCTGTCCGTTCCGGAGGACAGCGACTTCTACCCCTTCGTGCAGGTGGTCTCCTCACTTTACGTCAGCGGCGACATGAGCAAGCTCTTCGGTCACCATATGCCGGAGGTATACCTGAGCCTGATGCTCACCGCCGAGCGGAAGGCGTAACGCGCCCGCCGCATACGGACGGAGGAAGTACCGACACATGGCATACATTGAATTTGACCGCGTATGCAAGCTCTATCCACCCGCAACACGCGCGCTGGACAACATGAGCTTTACCGTGGAGAAGGGCGAGCTGTGCGTCATCGTGGGGCACAGCGGCGCGGGCAAGACCACCCTTCTGAACATTCTGGGCGGCATGGATACCGCCACATCCGGTCACGTCCGGCTGGACGGGCGGGAGATAACCGGTCTCGGCGGGCGGGCACTGACCGAGTACCGCCGGAACGATGTCGGATTCGTTTTCCAGTTCTATAATCTGGTGCAGAACCTGACGGCGCGGGAAAATGTGGAGCTGGCGGCGGAAATCTGCCGCGGGAGCCTTCCGGCGGAGGAAGTGCTGACAAAATTGGGGCTTGCCGACCGCATGGATAACTTCCCTGCCCAGCTTTCGGGCGGCGAACAGCAGCGCGTTTCCATCGCACGGGCACTGGCGAAAAACCCCAAGATGATCCTCTGCGACGAGCCGACCGGTGCGCTGGACTACCAGACCGGTAAGGCAGTGCTGAAGCTGCTGCAGGACACCTGCCGGGAGACGGGCAAGACCGTACTCATCATCACGCACAACAGCGCCCTGACCCGGATGGCGGATCGTGTCATCCACATCCGCAGCGGGCAGGCAGTCGGTACCGAGGTGAACCGCACCCCGACGCCGATCGAGCAGATCGAATGGTAAGCGGCGGCGCGGCGCGTTAAAAAAGATGAAAAGAACAAGACGCATAAATATTCTGCGGAGCATCCGCTCCAGTCTCAACCGCTTTCTGTCCATTGTGGCAATCGTGGCGCTCGGCTCCGGCTTTCTGGCAGGACTGTACGCCGCCTCGCCGGATATGTTCGAAACGGCAGACAGTTACCTCGACGATTACAGACTGTACGATCTGGATATGAAGGCGCCGGTCGGGTTCACGGAGGATGACGCGGCAGCCGTCGCCGCCCTGCCGGGCGTGGAAGCACTGCTCGCCGCCCGGTGCGCCGATATGGTACTGGAAACGGCGGACGAGCCGCGCATCACCGCGACGGCGCGCGTTATGGGCACGCTGGGTACAGACGGATTTCTGTCGCTCAACCGCTTCCGCCTGACCGACGGGCGTATGCCGGAGCGTGCGGACGAGTGCGTGGTACAGACCACCGCCGGTCGTTACACCGAGAAGGCACTGCATATCGGGGACGTGCTGGAAATCTCGCGGGAGAATACCGACTACGAGGCGCTGTGCGGCAAGGTCACGGCAACGAAGCTGACCGTGGTCGGGATCTGCGAGAGCCCCATGAGCATCAGCGTGGTGGCAGAGCCTACCGCGGTCGGCTCAGGCAGTATCACGCACATGGTCTACACCCCGGCGGCACTGTTCACCGGGGACACATACACCGACCTGTTCCTGACGTTGGAGGGCGCCGCCGCGCTGGACGCCTTCGGCGATGCGTACAAAGCGCTGGTCGCGGAGTTTGCGGATCGGTACACGCCGTTCGCCACCGACCGCGCCGCGGCGCGTATCGACGGGCTGAAGGCGCAGGTACAGGACACCGTCCGCCGCCTGCGCGCCACGGTGCAGTCACTGGAGAGCGCCCGGCAGACCGAGCGCACCCTGCTTGCCGCCCTGCCGGAGCAGATCGCCGCAACGCGCCGCACGGCAGAAGCACTTGCCGGCTCCTCCCAGCCGGGTGCCGCCGCACTGGCGCGGGATCTGGACAGAACTGCCGATGCCCTGCAAGCACGGTTGGACGCATCCGGCGGTGAGGTGCCGGAGTCGCCCGCCCTGACCGAGGCGCAGGCAGGGCTGGAAACCGCGCAAAGCACGCTGAACAGTCTGGAGCTGGCGCGGGACACCGGCTGGCTGTTCCGCACGCGGGAGGACAACACCGGCTTTGCCAGCTACAAGGGCAATGTCGGCAAGGTTGCGGCACTGTGTCACATTTTCCCGGTATTCTTCTTCCTGGTCGCCCTGCTGGTGGCGCTGACCACCATGACGCGGCTGGTGGAGGAGAACCGCACCCAGATCGGCACGCTGAAGGCAATCGGTTTCTCCGGCGGGCAGATACTGTCCGAGTACATTCTGTACAGCCTTGCCGCATCGGTGCTGGGATGCGCCATCGGGCTTACGGTCGGGTTCAGGCTGTTCCCCGCCGCCATCAGCAGTGCCTACGGCATGATGTATTTCCTGCCGGATACCGCAACGCCCTTCCGCACCGACATCGCCATTTGGGCAGCGGCGGTCACGGTCGGCAGCATCCTGCTGGCGACGCTGTGGGCAACGTGGGCGGAGTTCCGCGCCTGCCCTGCCGCCCTCATGCGCCCGAAGGCGCCCAGCGCGGGCAAGCGCATCTGGCTGGAGCACATCCCCTTCGTATGGCGCCGGCTTCCCTTCTCGGTCAAGGTCACGGCGCGCAACCTGTTCCGGTACAAAAAGCGCTTTATTATGACCGTGGTCGGGGTGGCGGGCTGCAGTGCCCTGCTGCTGACCGGATTCGGACTGCGGGATTCCATCAACGACATTGTGGATAAGCAGTACGGGGAGATCTACCGGTACCAGCTGACGGTCCTCACGGACTCCGCCGATGCGGCGGAATCCGACGATGCACTGCGGGATTTCCTCGCAGACAAAACCCGGATTGCGGCACACCTCTCCTTCTCCAGTCAGAACGGAAAGGCGCTGTCCGGCGGCACAGGCGGAAACGTGAGCATTTGCGTCCCCGCCGATCCGGACGCTTTCCCGGATTTCATCACGTTGCGGGAGCGCCGGAGCCGGAAGCCGATCGCGCTGGATGATTCCGGCGTCGTGCTGACCGAAAAGCTGTGTGAGGAATTGGGCGTGCGCGCAGGCGACCGTGTGACGCTGGAAAACGCCGCCGGACAGCGGGCGGATATCCCTGTTTCCGGCATCACGGAAAATTACCTGACCGCCTATGCCTACCTGACGCCGGAAGCCTACCGCACCGCCTTCGGGCAGGAGCCGTCCTTTACCACGCTACTGTGCCGTGCCGCCGACGGTATTGACGCGGACACATTGACTCAGGGGGCGCTTGCCGGGGAGCACGTGCTGTTTGCGCGTTCCTCGCTGAGTCTGAAGCAGACCTTCGCAGACAGCATCAAGAGCATCGACGCCGTGGTGTTCGTGCTGATTCTGTCCGCCGGACTTCTGTGCATGGTGGTGCTGTACAACCTGACCAACGTCAACATATGTGAGCGCCGCAAGGAGCTCGCGACCATCCGGGTGCTGGGCTTCTACCCGCGCGAGACCGAGCGCTATATCTTCCGCGAAACCAATACGCTGAGCTTTCTCGGCGCGCTGGTCGGGCTGGGCGTCGGAGTCTGGCTGCATTCCTTCGTCATCCGCACGGTCGAGATCGATCAGGTCATGTTCGGCCGTACCGTCTACCTGCGCAGCTATCTGTTTGCTCTCCTGATCTCCGTCGGCTTCACGCTTCTCTGCAACCGCCTCATGGCACGTGAGATCCGCCGCGTGGACATGGTGGAAGCAATGAAAGCGAACGAATGACAGCCTGCCGGGAGCCGAAAGCCCCGGCGGCGTCACGCGAGGACTGCCTTGCGGAAGCCTCTGCACAAACGCCTATACCAATCCCGCCCCGCCCTCCGCTTCAGGCGAAGGAACGGGGCGGGATTCTTGTAGTGCGTGCGGTGCTTATGCCTCCAGCTGCCTGCCGAGAAATCCGGCGGCTGTCTGGATGAGTTTTGCCTCCACGTCCGGGCTGACAGACGCACGATCCCCGGCGCCTTCCTCCGCCTGCGCGGCGGACACCACACAGCCCACAATGTCCCCCTCACTCAGAATGGGCATGGCACAGTGGATATAGTGGCTGTCACTGTCACGCACCAGCGGTTTGCGCTCCTGCCCCTCGGCATAATGGTACAGGCTCCGCCCTTCCAGAATGCCTTCCAGCGCCTCAGACAGCGCCTTGTCGCTGTACTCCTTGCGCGGGATGCCGGCGCAGGCAATCACGCTGTCACGGTCGCAGATCGCAACGCACAGCCCGCAGGTCTTGTGCAGGGTCTCGGCATACTGCCCCGCAAACGCCGACAGTTCCCCGATGGGGGAATACTTCTTGAATATGACCTCGCCCTCGCGGTCTGTATAGATTTCCAGGGGGTCGCCCTCCCGTATCCGCATTGTGCGGCGTATCTCCTTCGGGATAACGACGCGCCCGAGGTCGTCCCTTTATGTCAAGTAGGTGCAAAAAAATTTTACAAACTATCCGAAAAGCCTTTAATATCAATGGCTCTGGGCTTTCCGGACGGTGCTACGATGCGCCTACGAGGTTTCGATAGATTATGTTATTTTAGG